>ENA-OUQG01000248-OUQG01000248.1-human-gut-metagenome-genome-assembly--contig:-NODE-248-length-35357-cov-24.156365_pt1 | contig 35357 bp, 33 predicted proteins | sample MGYA00237943_ERZ548823 | MGnify/ENA primary metagenome ERZ548823 (study PRJEB26490, sample SAMN05194731) | human gut metagenome | biome: terrestrial biome; feature: human-associated habitat; material... | reverse complement strand
CTCCATGGCCTCGTAGATGCCCTCGAAGTCGCCCTGCTGCATGGGCAGCAGCTTGGCCAGCGCTTTCTCGCGCTGCTCCACGGTATCGGAGCAGATCATCTCACGGATGGCGGCGATACGGTCGCCCTCGAAGAACATATGCTCGGTACGGCACAGGCCGATGCCCTGCGCGCCCAGCTCACGGGCCTTGGCGGCGTCGTGGGGGGTGTCGGCGTTGGTGCGGACCTGCAGACGGCGGAACTTGTCAGCCCACGCCATGATGCGGCCGAAGTCACCGCCCACGCTGGCGTCCACGGTGGGCATAGCGCCGTCGTAGATGTTGCCGGTGGAGCCGTCCAGGCTCAGCCACTCACCCTCATGATAGGTCTTGCCGGCCAGCGTAAACTGCTTGTTGGCCTCGTCCATGTTGATGGCGCCGCAGCCGGAAACGCAGCACTTGCCCATGCCGCGGGCCACAACGGCAGCGTGGGAGGTCATGCCGCCGCGGACGGTCAGGATGCCCTGTGCGGCCTTCATGCCCTCGATATCCTCGGGAGAGGTCTCCAGACGGACCAGAACCACCTTCTCGCCGCGCTCAGCCCAAGCCTTGGCGTCCTCAGCGGTGAAGACGATCTTGCCGCAGGCAGCGCCGGGGGAGGCGGGCAGGGCCTTGCCCACAGGCTCAGTGGACTTCAGCGCCTTGGGGTCGAACTGGGGGTGCAGCAGGGTATCCAGGTTGCGGGGATCGATCATGGCGACCGCCTGCTGCTCGGAGATCATGCCCTCGTCCACCAGATCGCAGGCGATCTTCAGTGCGGCGGGCGCAGTGCGCTTGCCGTTGCGGCACTGCAGCATGTACAGCTTGCCGTGCTCCACGGTGAACTCCATGTCCTGCATGTCGCGGTAGTGATCCTCCAGAATGTTGCAGACCTTGACGAACTCGTCATAAGCCTCGGGGAACTTCTCAGCCATCTCGGCGATGGGCATGGGGGTACGCACGCCGGCCACCACGTCCTCGCCCTGGGCGTTGGTCAGGAACTCGCCCATCAGCTTCTTTGCGCCGGTGGCGGGGTCACGGGTAAAGGCAACGCCGGTGCCGCAGTCGTCGCCCATGTTGCCGAAGGCCATGGACTGGACGTTGACGGCAGTACCCCAGGAGTAGGGGATATCGTTGTCGCGGCGGTACACGTTGGCGCGGGGGTTGTCCCAGGAACGGAACACGGCCTTGATGGCGCCCACCAGCTGCTCCTTGGGATCGGAGGGGAAGTCCTCACCGATCTTGGCCTTGTACTCGGCCTTGAACTGCATGGCCAGCTCCTTCAGGTCGGCGGCATCCAGCTCCACGTCCTGCGTCACGCCCTTCTGCGCCTTCATGGCGTCGATGAGCTGCTCGAAATACTTCTTGCCCACCTCCATGACCACGTCGGAGTACATCTGGATAAAGCGGCGGTAGCAGTCCCAAGCCCAGCGGGGGTTGTTGGACTTCTTGGCGATGACGTCCACCACATCCTCGTTCAGGCCGAGGTTCAGGATGGTGTCCATCATGCCGGGCATGGAGGCGCGGGCGCCGGAGCGGACGGAGACCAGCAGGGGATTCTCGTGATCGCCGAACTTCTTGCCGGTGATCTTCTCCATCTTCTCGATATACTCCATGATCTCGGCCATGATCTCGTCATTGATCTGACGGCCGTCCTCATAATACTGGGTGCAGGCCTCGGTGGTGATGGTGAAGCCCTGGGGAACGGGCAGGCCGATATTGGTCATCTCAGCCAGGTTCGCGCCCTTGCCGCCCAGCAGCTCACGCATCTTCGCGTTGCCCTCGGTGAACAGGTAACAATACTTCTTGCTCATGGTAGTCCCTCCATCTATTATCAATATAGTTGTACCAAACGATGAGAACGTTTCTTATTATAGTCAAATTTTTCGTCAAAAGCAAGACTATTCCCAAATTTTTCTGTTTTTTTGCAATAGGTTTCCAGTTTCGCAGGAATCGCCTCTATGGGAAACATTTTCCCCCATATCCGTAGAATAAAACTTGCCTGTCCCGCTTTTTGTGTGGTATACTGATACATTAGAAAAATAGGGGCGTCAGACCCCCTACGGGAAAAGGAGAGCGACATGGCCCAGCTTCTGCCGGAAAACAGCACACTGGAGCGCACCGTCCGCCGTGCGGCGGAGCAGGGGCGGCTGAGCCACGCCATCGTACTCTCCGGCACCGGCGACCTGACGGACGCGGCACGGTTCATCGCCGCCGCCCACGTCTGCGAGGGGACGGACAGACCCTGCCTGCGGTGCCGCCACTGCCGGAAGGTGCTGGAGGGCATCCACCCCGACGTGTCGGTGATCCGGGACACGGAGCACCGGGAGCTGACGGTGGACGCCGTCCGGGAGCTGCGGCAGGATGTGTACATCCGTCCCAACGAGGCGGCGCGGAAGGTGTATATCATCGCGGACAGCCGCCAGCTCAACGAGCGGGATCAGAACGTGCTGCTGAAGATCGTGGAGGAGGGGCCGCCCTACGCCGCCTTCATCTTCTGCACCGACAGTCCCACCGCGCTGCTGGAGACGGTGCGCTCCCGGTGCGTGCTGCTGAAAAGCGCCGATCTGCCGCCGGAGACCCTGCCGCCGGAGACGGAGCAGCTCTGCCTCGCCTTTGCCAAGGGAAAGCTGCTGCCGGTAACGCGGTATCTGGTATCGCTGGAGACCCGGAAGCTGAAGCGGGACGAGCTGCGCACCGTGCTGCGCAGCGCCTGGTGTACCGCGGCGGAGGCGCTGCTGCTGCAAATGGGCAAGGAGACGCCGGACCCCGCCTGCGGCGAGACGGCGCAGGCGCTGGCCCGCGGCTTGACCTGCCGCCAGCTCCAGAAGCTGACGGCGCTGCTGGAGAAGTACAGCGGCGAATGTGAATATAATGTAGGCGCGGGCCATGTTCTTGGCGCCCTCGCCGTGGAATGGGAGGAGCTTCTATGACCACTGTGATTTCCGTCCGCTTTCGAAGCGGCTGTAAGACCTATTATTTTGACCCGAAGGACCTGACGGTGGAGGCCGGTCAGGACGTGATCGTGGAGACGGCGCAGGGCCCGGAATTTGCCCAGTGCTGCGAGGGCAACCACGCCGTACCCGATGAGCAGGTGGTGCCGCCGCTGCGGACGGTGCTGCGTATCGCCACCGACAATGACCGCCACACCGCCGCCTATAACCGGAGCCGGGAGAAGGATGCCTTTGACATCTGCCAGAAGAAGATCCTCCAGCACAAGCTGGAGATGAAGCTGGTGCGGGTGGAGTGCAGCTTCGACGGCTCCAAGATCCTGTTCTTCTTCACCGCCGACGGCCGCGTGGACTTCCGTGAGCTGGTGAAGGATCTGGCCGGCGTGTTCCGCGCCCGCATCGAGCTGCGGCAGATCGGCGTCCGGGACGAGGCCAAGATGCTGGGCGGGCTGGGCATCTGCGGCAGACCCTTCTGCTGCTCCCAGTTCATGGACGAGTTCCTGCCGGTGTCCATCAAAATGGCCAAGACCCAGAGCCTGTCCCTGAACCCCACCAAGATCTCCGGCACCTGCGGTCGGCTGATGTGCTGCCTGAAGTACGAGCAGGACGCCTACGAGGACGCCATCAAGCGTATGCCCAAGAACGACTCCTTTGTGCTGACGCCGGACGGCCCCGGCAACGTCTCCGATGTGAATCTGCTGAAGGAGACGGTGAACGTCCGGCTGGACGACCGCCCGGAGGGCCCCCGCTGCTACCACAACTGCGAGGTGTGCGTCCTGCGCAACGGCAAGGGCAGCCGGGACGGCATCGTGATCCCCGACCAGCGGCCGGAGCGCTATGTGGAGCCGGTGAAGGAGGATGAGATGCCCTCCATCAGCTTCATCAGCGACTTTACGCCCGTACCCGCCGACAAGCCCGAGGAGGGGGAGAAGCGCCGTCGCCGCAGCCGCGGCGGACGGGATCGCAAGAAGTCCGAGGGCGCCGCCGCACCGGAAAAGAGCGGGGACAAGCCCGCTAAGACGGATAAGCCCGCCAAGGTGGAAAAGCCCGAAAAGAAGGAGCGTACCGACAAGCCCGCCGGGGATAAGCCCGCCGCCCGTTCCGGCAGCCGCCGCCGGGGACGCCGGGGTGGTGGAGGCGGAGGCGCCGCCGCAGGCGGCAGCACCCAGCAGACCGCGCCCCGTCCCAATAAGCCGCAGGAGAACCAGAGCGCCAAGTCCGGCGGCGACCAGCGCAAGCGTCCCCGGCATCGGGGCGGACGCCGCAAAAACGGCGGCGGCAAGTCCGGCGCAGGCACGGAGGCGTAACACACTATGGGAAAATTCACCGGCCTGCTGCTGGCCAGCGACTACGACAATACACTGACATATACGGCGGAGGCGCTGCGCCTCTGCGCCCCCATGCCGCCGGTATCCGACGTCAATCAGGCGGCGCTGCGCTACTTTATGGCGGAGGGCGGCGTCTTCTCCGTGGCCACGGGCCGCGCCAAGCCCGCCTTTGAGGTGGTGGCACACGGCGTACCCATGAACGGCCCCACCATCCTGTTCAACGGCGCTGCCATCTACGACTTCGCCGCCGGCAGGTATCTGTACACCGCGTTCCTGCCGGACATTGTCCGGACCCACATCGCCCAGACCCTCCGGGCGCTTCCCTTTGCCGCCGTGGAGCTGTACCACGACGACAACAGCATCCACGCCCTCCAGCCCAACGAGGTGACGCGGCGGCACCTCCATGTGACCCACTCGCCCACGGTGATCGTGGACAGCATGGCGCAGGTGCCATCCCCCATCAGCAAGGCGCTATTCTCCACGGAGCCATCGGATCAGGCGGCGCTGCTGGACTATCTCCGCGCCGCGCCGTGGTACGGCGACTACGAGATCGTAGCCAGCAGCGAATCGCTGGTGGAGCTGACCGCCAAGGGCGCCAACAAGGGCGGCATGGTGCAGCGCCTTGCCGCGCTGCTGGATATCCCGCAGGACAGGGTGATCTGCGTGGGCGACCACGCCAACGATGTCTCCATGCTGACGTGGGCGGGCGCGGCCTTTGCCCCCGCCAACGCCCTGCCGGAGGTACTGGCGCTGCCCTGCGTCCACGCGCTGCCGGACTGTCGGGAGAACGCTATCGCCGCGCTGATTGCGCTGCTGGACGAAAAATATTGACAGATACGGACGGAAAAGCGCCCCAAAGGGGGCGCTTTCCTTATTTTTCCGGGGTATATTAACCAATGTTCACAATTTTATCCTTGACGCGGGGGAGGAAACAAGGTATGATACCGTTTGTAACGATTTTGTAACTTTTAGGTGAGTCCCACTATGAAACAACTACTGGCAGAAAAACCAACACAAAAAAATCCCGCGCAGGATCCCAACCGCACGCCCATGTCGCTGTCGGCGCTGTGGCAGCTTTGGAAGGATAACCTGAAGAGCTGGCGGCAGTACCGGGAGGAGCATCCCGACCTGTTTACGCTGAACCTGCAGGCGGGCGTCCGGCATCTGGCGGCGCGGTGCAAGGAGATCCGGGGCAGCGCCCATCATCTGATGGACGAGAGCCGCCACAGCCGCTTCCCCGAATCAGAACACGGCGCGGCGCAGCTGTTTTTGTTCTTCTGGAACAGCCTGCCCCGTCTGGGCGCCAACCTCCGGGAGCGCCTGAGCCAACGCCGCAAGCGCCTGATCCGCATCGGCGACCGGCTGCGCAGCTTCTTTGAGCAGATCAAGCTGCACCCGGCGGTCTTTTTGGCCTCGGCCATGGGCATCGCCGCCGCCGCGACCATCCTCTCCCTGTACACCATCGGCGCCCGCGCCGTCTACGACGGCAAGGATCTGGGCGTCGTCTCCTCCCGGCAGGCGGTGGCGCTGGCGGTCACGGAGGTGGAGGGCATTACCCGCGAGACGCTGCAGGACAGCAGCTACAAGGTGGATCAGTCCCTGCTGGAGACCAAGACCGGCGTGTTCCTGCGTAAGGAGGTCGCGTCGGAGGAGGACTTCCGGGACGAGCTGACTGACGAGCTGGGTCTGGTGGAGGACGCCTATGTCCTGTATGTGGACGGGGAAAAGGTGGTAGCCACCACCTTCCCCGGCGCGCTGGATGACATTCTGGCCCAGCTGAAGCTGGGTTATCAGACGGAGGACACGGTGGACGCCTACTTCGTGGAGGATGTGGAGATCCGACAGGAGTACGTGGACACGTCCTATATTATGAATCTGGGCTATATCGCCGAGATCCTCAACGCCACCAGGGAGGGCGAGGTCACCTACACCGTCAAGAGCGGCGACAGCTATTACAGCATCGCCGGCGAATACGGCATCTCCGTGGACACGCTGATGAAGATGAACCCGGGCTACGACCCCAAGATCCTGCGGGTGGGCGACGTGCTGACCATCAGCAACGCCGTGCCCTACCTGACGGTGGTGAACGTGGAGCGGCAGTGCTATGTGCAGGATGTACCCTATCCTGTGGAGTACACCGACGACGCCTCCATGTATCAGGGCGAGTATAAGGTCACGTCCCCCGGCGTCTACGGCAAGGCGGACGTCACCGCCAACGTCACCTATATCAACGGTACGGAGACGGAGCGGGAGATCGTGGCCAGCGTCACCTTGTCCCAGCCGGTGACGGAGCAGCAGCTCCGCGGCACCAAGGAGCGTCCCTCCTGGTATCCCACCGGCAGCTTCGGCTGGCCCTGCAACGGCATCATCACGTCCTATTTCGGACGGCGCAACACCGGTATCCGCGGCGCCAGCACCTACCACGAGGCCATCGACATCGCCAACGGCTACGGCACGCCGATCTACGCCTCCGACGGCGGCACGGTGATCTACTCCGGCTGGATGGGCGGCTACGGCTATCTGGTGAAGATCGACCACGGCAACGGGTATGTCACCTACTACGGCCACAACAGCTCGCTGCTGGTGTCCGTGGGCGAGCACGTCCACAAGGGACAACAGATCGCCCGCATGGGCTCCACGGGTATCTCCAGCGGCAACCACTGCGACTTCCGCATCCAGCTGAACGGCACGTTCCTGAACCCGCTGAACTATCTGTGACCGACAGTTGACGCGAGCCAATTTCCCGTGCTATAATGTATGCACTTACGGATAGCGAGGTGAAAAGGATGAAGAAGCTTCTCTGCCTGCTGACATTGGTGTGCTGCCTGGCGATGAGCCTGTCTGTCGCCTGCGCCAGCCCCCTCACCGGGGATACCAGCAACATGGGACTGTGGACCGCCATGGTCGTTGTCGCCGTGGTGCTTCTGGTGGTACTGGTCATCATAGGCGCTAAGAAAAAGAAGTAAAACTGCATGAAAAGACTCCCGCAGCCATGGGCCGCGGGAGTCTTTTTCTATGCTGTGAGGTGCTGCCTGCGCGCAGAGAGGGAACGCTGCATCCTCCTGCGGACAAAGCAAAACGGGCATCCTTTCGGATACCCGTTGAGTTTGGTCATTAGCCAATGTTGTTCAGCTTCAGCGTCAGCGCGCTCTTCTTGTGAGCCGCGTTGTTCTTGTGCAGCAGACCCTTGGCAGCAGCCTTGTCGATCGCCTTGACTGCGACCTTGTAAGTGCCCTCGGCCTCGGTGCGATTGCCTTCAACGGCAGCAGCCTCGAACTTCTTGATAGCAGTCTTCAGTGCGGACTTATTGGCTTTGTTGCGAGCATTTCTCGCCTCTGCCACCAGAACACGCTTCTTAGCAGACTTGATATTCGGCAAACCAAACACCTCCCCGACATCAGATTTTTTATACGCAGAAAAGAAGACTTCCACGCAGGATGATATTTTAGCATCATTGCTCAGAAAATGCAAGACTTTTTTGCAATTTTGACTCAGATTTTCGCATAAATCTATTTCAAGCGGTCATCCTACCCGTAAGCCACAACATTTTGTGTTCAGAAGGGAGCGTTTGCCACAACAATGACCGTACCTCGTACCGATCTGGCGCTGGAGGCCGCCGACGATCTGGCCGCCCGCACCAAAAAAAATTCGCCGCCGGAGGGCATCCGGCGGCTGGAGAGCTTACAGGAGGGCTACGCCGTCACCGACATCCGCATCACCAACGATACCGGCGCGCAGGCGCTGGGCAAGCCGGTGGGCCGCTATATCACCGTGGATCTCCGCCCCTACTTTGACCGGCAGCGTACCTTTTTCCACCGGGCGGTCTGGTGTATCGCCCAGCAGCTGCGCGCCCTGCTGCCTGACGCAGGTCCCCGCTCCCAGATCCTTGTGGCGGGGCTGGGCAACCGTGCCATGACCCCCGACGCCATCGGCCCCGCCGCCGTGGAGAATCTGCTGGTGACGCGGCACATGGTACGCACCCTGCCCCGGCAGTTTCGGGGCTTCACCCCCGTCTCCGCCCTGTGTACCGGCGTGCTGGCCCGCACGGGGCTGGAGACGCTGGAGCTGATACAGGGCGCGGCGGCGCACATCCGCCCTACCGCCGTCATCGCCATCGATGCGCTGGCCGCCCGCAGCCGGGATCGACTCTGCGCCACGGTGCAGCTCAGCGACACGGGACTGACCCCCGGCTCCGGCGTGGGCAACCACCGCCGTGCCGTGGATCGGGCGGCGCTGGGCGTGCCGGTCATCGCCGTGGGCGTCCCCACGGTCATCGACGGCGCCACCCTGTGCGCCGATCTGCTGGAGGAGGCGGGCTGTCCCCGGCAGGCGCTGTGCGGCCGGGGTGCTGACCTGTTCGTTACGCCGCAGGACATTGACCAGCGCGTGACGGAGCTGGGGCGTATGGTGGGCTACGGCATCACGCTGGCGCTCCAACGCGGCCTGACGCTGGAGGATGTCACCGGCCTTCTGGGGTGATCGGCTCTTGCAAAATCCGCCCTTCCGCGCTACAATACTTGCAAAGAAACGACAAGGGAGGGCGACCCTATGGAATTCAATCCTCAGTTGCAGCTGGCAGGTCTGCTGGAGTGGATGCACACCCAGCTGGAGGCGTGTCACGGGCGTACCGCCGTCATCGGCATCTCCGGCGGCAAGGACAGCTCCACCGTGGCGGCGCTGGCTGCCGCCGCCTATGGGCGGGAGCGGGTGTACGGCGTGCTGATGCCCGACGGCGTACAGCCGGACATCGACTACTCCCAGGCGCTGGTGGAGCATCTGCGCATCCCCCACTGCACCATCAACATCCACGACGCGGTACAGGGCGTGGTGACGGAGATGGAGCGGGTAGGGCTGACGCCCAGCCGCCAGACCGTCGTAAACCTGCCCAGCCGCATCCGTATGTCCACCCTGTACGCCGTGGCCCAGTCGCTGGACGGCGGCGTGGTCATCAACACCAGCAACCTGTCGGAGGACTGGGTGGGCTACTGCACCATCTACGGCGACAGCGCCGGCGCCTTCTCGCCGCTGGGTATGTACACCACGGAGGAGGTCATCGCGCTGGGCCGTCAGCTGGGCCTGCCGGAGAAGTTCCTCATCAAGCCGCCCTCCGACGGCCTGACCGGCCTCACCGACGAGGACAATCTGGGTTTCACCTACCACGCGGTGAATGAGTATGTCCGCCGGGGCGTGGTGGAGCCCGCCATCAAGGAGCAGATCGATGCCAAGCACCGCGCCAGCCGCTTCAAGTTCCAGACCATCCCTGTGTACCACAATGGGCTGCCCATGGCGCTGGAGGACGAGACCAACTATTATAGGTAAGTATAAAACACACCCTGCGCCTTACGATGCAGGGTGTGTTTTCTTGCTTTGCCGCAGCACAGAAGAAGCCCCGCCTGCTGGCGGGGCTTCTTCTGTGTGTTTTGTGTGTTAGGAGAGAGAGAAAATCACATAAGGAAGGGAAGTTCCTTTGGATGCTGCTATATTACCCAGAAAAATTGGCAAAATCATGAATCTCTCATGAACATTTTGTGAATTTCCCCGTTTTTATTGGAATTTCTTGCTCTCCGCCACCGCCATCTGGTCGCAGCGGTTGTTCTTCTCGTTCTCCGCATGGCCCTTGACCCAGTGATAGTGCATCTCGTGCCGGTCTGTCAGCGTCAGCAGCCGCTCCCACAGGTCGGGGTTCAGCGCCGGTTTTTTATCGGACTTGATCCAGCCCCGCTTCTGCCAGCCCTTGGCCCAGCCCTTGGACAGCCCGTCGATGACATACTTGGAGTCGGAGTACAGCTCCACCACGCAAGGCTCCTTCAGCAGTGCCAGCGCCTCGATAACGGCGGTCAGCTCCATCCGGTTGTTGGTGGTGTCCGCCGCGCCGCCGGACAGTTCCTTCTCCGTCTCCTTATAGCGGAGGATCGCTCCCCAGCCGCCGGGCCCGGGATTACCGCTGCAAGCGCCGTCGGTGTAGATAGTAACTGTTTTCATTTAGATATCGTTCCTCGCTGCCGCGCCATGCTTTTGCCTGCTTTGTCCGACGGCGCTTGCTTGTCATCCCCGAGCGGTTGCCGCGCCAGCGGCGAGCGAGTGGGGACATTTTGCAAAGCGGCAAAGCCTGCTTTGCCGTCGGTGTAGATAGTAACTGTTTTCATAAGTCTCTCGTTCCTTGCTGTCTCCCCGGTTTTTATAGGTCTTGCTTCTCCCGCGCCGGCGGACACCTTTTGTCTCCGACGGCCCCATTTCTTTCAGCAGCGAAAGAAATGGGGGAAAGAACGTCCGCCTTATTCTACGCCCAGAACGGTCAGCACGCCGCCCTCCACGCGGAAGCGGACGTTCCGCCCACCGTAGGCCATGCCGTAGACCCGCGCCGGGTCGTCCTGATACCGGGGCCGGGGGTCGTTGGCCAGCACCGACAGCAAGCCCTGCCGCTGCGCCTCCGGAACGGCGTCCAGCAGCGCCGCCGGACATTCCACCGTCAGCCTTTCTCCCGCCAGACCGGCGGTAAACCCGCCGGCGGCGTCGGGATGGCTGTCCGTATACGCCAGATACGGCTTGATGTCAAAGATGGGCGTCCCGCTGACCAGATCGGCGCCCCGTACATGGAGCACCGGCCCCTCCGGCGTGTCCCATTCGATGCGCTCCAGCGCCACGGAGGACAGCCCCAGCCCGTTGGGGCGGAAGGGGGAGCGGGTGGCGAATACGCCCATGCGGGTGTTGCCTCCCAGACGGGGCGGCCGGACGGTGGGCGACCAGTCCTGCCGCAGCGCCCGGTCAAACTGCCAGATCAGCCAGATGTGGGAGAACTCCTCCAGACCCCGCAGCGCCGCCGGGTCGCGGTAGGGCGGCTCGAACACGATGCGTCCGGGGCAGGCGGCCACGCCGCTCTGCCGCGGTACGCCGAATTTCTCCGCGAAGGGCGTCTCGATACGGGCGATCGGTGTGATGTCCGCCATATCAGCGCTCCCGCATTCCCGTGTCGGTGAGGTGGGCCGTGATATCCTTGGGCAGACGGCAGAGCCGCACCACCTCGCCGGCCACGATAATGACCATCCCCGCCACGATGACCCAGATATTTTTCATGGAGCTGGCTGTGAAGAACATCAGAAGCAGCACCAGCAGCAGTCCCATGTTGATGCGGCCGTTGCCCTCCTCGATCTGTCGGAGCGCCTCATCCTTCTCATAGATGACCTTGTTATACACAAACTGGCTTTTCTCCGCCGCGTTGTGGTACATCGTCTTTGTAAAATACTGCCAGCGGCTCAGCGGCACCATGGCCTCCCGGGGTGCGCTTTTCATACCGTCTCCTCCGTATCAGGCGTTTCCGCCGTCTCGTCCTTCTCCTCCGGGTCGGCCAGCGCCATGGAGATCACATGGTCGCCCTCCTCCTTGAAGCGCATGACGATGACGCCCTGCGTGGCGCGTCCGGCCACACGGATATTCTCCACCGGTGTGCGGATGAGAATACCGGCCTCTGTCACCAGCAGCAGATCCTCCGTGCCGTCCACCATTTTCATGCCCACCACACAGCCGGTCTTGTCCGTGACCATGTAGTTGCGGATGCCCAGGCCGCCGCGGTTGGTGATGCGGTACTCCTCGACAGGCGTCCGTTTGCCGAAGCCGTTTTCGGTGATGGACAGCACCGTCTTGCCCGCATCGGCGCGGGCGGCGCCGATGACATAGTCGCCCTCCCGCAGGCGGATGCCCCGGACGCCCACGGCGGTACGTCCCATGGCGCGCACGTCCGTCTCGTCGAAGCACACCGCCTGTCCGTCGTGGGTGGCGATGAGCATACGGTCATGCCCCCGGGTCTCCGTCACGGAGATCAACTGGTCGCCCTCGTCCAGCGTCAGGGCGCGGATGCCGTTATTCCGCAGATTCTTCAGGGCGCTGACCTCCAGACGCTTCACCGTGCCGTTCCGGGTGGTCATGAACAGATACAGCTCCTCGTCGGTCTGCTCCCGGAAGTGGAGCATGGCCTGTACCCGCTCGCCCGTCTCCACCTGCAGGATGTTGACGATATTGGTACCCTTGGCGGTCTTGCCGCTCTCCGGGATCTGATAGCCCTTCTTGCGGTAGACCTTGCCGGTGTCGGTAAAGAACAGGATATAGTCGTGGGTAGACGCGGTGAACACGTCCACTACGGTGTCCTCCTCACGGGTTGTGATTCCCTTCTTACCCATACCTCCCTTGCTCTGGGCGGCGTACTCGCTGACCGGCGTGCGCTTGATGTAACCGTTCTCCGTCAGGGTAAAGACACACTGCTCCTCCTCGATGAGATCCTCGATGTCCAGCTCGTCCTCCACGTCCTGGATCTCCGTCTTGCGCTCGTCGCCGTACTTTTCGGCGATGGCGGTCAGCTCTTCCTTGAGGATCGCCTTCACCAGCTTCTCGTCGCCCAGTATCCGCAGATAGTTGGCGATACGCTCCTCCAGCTCCTTGTACTCCGCCTGCAATTTCTCCCGGTCAAGCCCCTGCAACGCCTTGAGGCGCATATCCAGGATCGCCTGCGCCTGCACCTCGTCCAGCCCGAAGCGGGACATCAGATTCTCCTTGGCGTTGTCGTAGCTGCTGCGGATGATCTTAATGACCTCGTCAATGTTATCCTGCGCGATGAGCAGGCCCTCCAGCAAGTGCGCCCGCTCCTGCGCCTTCTTCAGATCGAACTGCGTCCGGCGGACGATGATCTCCTCCTGGAACTTCAGATACTCGTCGATGATGTGCCGCAGGGACAGTATCTTCGGCTGCCGCTGGTTCTCCACCAACGCCAGCATATTGATGGCAAACGTGGTCTGCAGCTGGGTCTGGGCGAACAGCCGGTTCAGCACCACCTGCGGATTGGCGTCCCGCTTCAGCTCGATGACCACCCGCATACCGTTGCGGTCGGACTCGTCCCGGATGTCGGAGATCCCCTCCAGCCGCTTGTCCTCCACCTGGTCGGCGATGGCCTTGATGAGCATTCGCTTGTTCACCTGATAGGGCAGCTCCGTGATGATAATGCGCGTCCTGCCGCTGCTGAATTCCTCAAATTCGTGCCGTGCCCGCACCATCAGCCGTCCCCGGCCAGTGGCGTAGGCGGCGCGGATGCCGCTTCTGCCCATGATGATACCCCTCGTGGGGAAGTCGGGGCCCTTCACGTGCTCCATCAGATCGGCAAGGGTGGCGTCCGGGTCGTCCAGCACGCAGATACACGCACCGATGACTTCCCGCAGGTTGTGGGGCGGGATGTTGGTGGCCATACCCACGGCGATACCGCTGGAGCCGTTCACCAGCAGGTTGGGGAACCGGCAGGGCAGCACCCTCGGCTCCTTCCGCGTCTCGTCGAAGTTGGGGTCCCAGTCCACCGTGTCCTTCTCGATGTCCCGCAGCATCTCGTTGGAGATCTTGCTCAGCCGCGCCTCGGTGTAACGGTAGGCAGCGGGGGGGTCGCCGTCCACGGAGCCGAAGTTGCCGTGTCCGTCCACCAGCATATAGCGCATGGAGAAATCCTGCGCCAGACGCACCAGCGCGTCGTACACGGAGGCATCACCGTGGGGGTGATACCGACCCAGCACGTCGCCCACGCAGGTGGCGGACTTCTTAAAGGGCTTGTCAGAGGTCAGGTTGTCCTCGTACATGGCGTAGAGGATACGCCGGTGCACGGGCTTCAGACCGTCCCGCACGTCGGGCAGCGCACGTCCCACGATAACGGACATGGCGTATTCGATATAGGATTTCTCCATCTCCGGCACCAGTGGGGACTCCACGATGTGCTGGTCGGGGAAACGGATCTCCTCAGGGTCGTATTGGGGCTTTTTGCTCATTTATTCCAGCCCTCCTTAATAATCCAAATTCACAGCGTACTGTGCTTTTTTCTCGATAAATTCCTTGCGCGGCTCCACCTTCTCGCCCATGAGGACGGTAAACGTGGCGTCCGCCTTCACCGCGTCGTCCAGCGTAATGCGCCGCAGCGTCCGGGTGTTGGGGTCCATAGTCGTCTCCCACAGCTCGTGGGCGTCCATCTCACCCAGGCCCTTGAACCGGCTGATGCCGATTTTCACGTTGGGGTCGCCGTTCCGCATCTCGTTGGACACCCGGTCACGCTCCTCGTCGGAGTACGCCACCCGCTGCTGCTTGCCCCGTGTCAGCTTGTACAGGGGCGGCACGGCGGAATAGACATACCCCTGCTCGATAAGAGGCCGCATATAGCGGAAGAAAAACGTCAGCAGCAGCGTCCGGATATGTGCGCCGTCCACATCGGCATCCGCCATAATAATGACCTTGTGGTACCGCAGCTTGTTCTCGTCGAACTCCTCGCCGATACCTGCGCCCAGCGCGATAATGACGGGCTGCAGCTTGTCGTTGCCGTAGACCTTGTCCACCCGGGCCTTCTCCACGTTGAGCATCTTGCCCCACAGCGGCAGGATGGCCTGGAACCGGCTGTCCCGTCCCGCCGTGGCGGAGCCGCCTGCGGAGTCGCCCTCCACGATGTACAGCTCTGTCAGCTCGGGGTTATTTTCGTTGCAGTCCCGGAGCTTATCCGGCATGGCCGCGCCGCCCAGCACCGTCTTGCGGCGGATGGACTCCCGCGCCTTGCGTGCCGCCTCCCGTGCGCGGTTGGCGGTCATGGCCTTATCCAGAATGGTGCGGGCCACCACGGGATGCTCCTCCAGATACACCGCCAGCTGGTCGTTGACGATGCTGTCCACCAGCGTGCGGATGTGGGCGTTGCCCAGCTTGGCCTTGGTCTGACCCTCGAACTGGGCCTCCGTCAGCTTCACGGAGATAACGGTGGTGATGCCCTCCCGGACGTCCTCGCCGGATACCTTGTCTCCCTCCTTGATCATGCCGTATTTCAGGCCGTAGGAATTGAGCACGCGGGTCAGCGCCGCCTTGAAGCCCGTCTCGTGCATACCGCCCTCCGGCGTATGGATGTCGTTGGCAAAGGAGACGATGGTCTCGTTATAACCGTCGTTGTACTGGATGGCGATCTCCGCCGTGCTGTCGCCCTTGGCGCCGGAGAGGTAGATGACCTCCTCATGGAGCGGGGTCTTGTTCCGGTTGATGAAGGTGACGAACTCCCGGATGCCTCCCTCATAGCACATGGCCTCGGACTGCTCTCTGCCGGGGCGGGCGTCGGTGATGGTGATATGCAGACCGGCGTTGAGGAACGCCTGCTCCCGCATACGGGTGTGCAGTGTCTCATACTCGTAGTCCAGCGTGTCGAACATCTCCGGGTCGGGCTTGAAGGTGACGGTAGTGCCGGTGTGATCCGTCTCGCCCACGATCCGCATCTCCTGGGTGATGTGTCCCCGGGAGAACCGCATTTCGTAGATCTTGCCATCCTTGTGTACCTGCACGGTCAGCCACTCGCTGAGGGCGTTGACCACGCTGGCGCCCACACCGTGCAGGCCGCCGGAGACCTTGTAGCCCCCGCCGCCGAACTTGCCGCCGGCGTGGAGCACGGTGAACACCACCTCCAGCGCGGGTCGGCCCGTCTGGGCCTGTATGTCCACAGGGATGCCGCGTCCGTTATCGCTGACGGTGATGGTATTGCCGTCGTTGATGGTCACATGGATATCGGTACAAAAACCCGCCAGCGCCTCGTCGATGGAGTTGTCCACGATCTCATAGACCAGATGGTGCAGGCCGCTGGCACTGGTGGAGCCGATATACATACCGGGCCGCTTACGCACAGCCTCCAGCCCCTCCAACACCTGTATTTCCGCCGCGTTGTACTCGTTTCCCGCGACATTCTTTTCCATATCTGCCATATACTATTCTCCTTTCCCCTGAGCGCGTTTTTGCAGCGTCTGGGAATTCAGCTGGGATATATAAACGATCTGCCGGTGGTAGGGGTGGTCGCAGACCACAAACGCCCGCGGGATGTCCTCACAGGCGGTCTGTACCACGCCCTCACGCTCCGCGCCGTCCAGAAATGCCCTTGTTATTTTGGAAGTGGATGTGTTGTCCAGATCAAAGATGCCGATGATGCGCTTATCCTCCAGCATCACGTTCTGTCCGATATGCAGGTACGCCATCACAGCACCTCCCCATTCCGGATATGGAACACCCGGCCATGCAGCATGGTGTCCAGCCGGTCGTTCTCACAGCAGGTGATGAATACCTGTCCGCCCTGTATCCGGTTCAGGACGTATTCCTGCCGCCGCGGGTCCAGCTCGCTGAGCACGTCGTCCAGCAGCATCACCGGATACTCGCCCACGGCGTTTTTATGGATCTCCCGCTCCGCCAGCTTCAGGCTCAGCGCCGCCGTGCGTACCTGCCCCTGCGAGCCGTACTGCCGGGCGCTGCGTCCGTTGATGAGCACCTCCACATCGTCCTTGTGGGGGCCGGACAGACACAGCCGGCTGGCGCGCTCCGCCGCCAGATGCGCCTCCTGATGGCACCGCAGCGCCTCGCATATCTGCTCCTGCGGCGCGAATGGATCCTCCACGGTCTTCACCGTCCGGTACAGGAGCGTCAGCTCCTCCTTTTCGCCGGAGCACTCAAAATGCGCCTGCCGTGCGTACTCCGCCAGCGACACGCAGTACCGCGCCCGGTAGCTGATCAGCACCGCGCCCACACGGCACAGCCGTTCGTTGAAATCCGGCAGCATCTGCAAAAGCTGGGGATGCTCCTCGCTGTCCCGGAGAATACGGGTCTTGTGCTCGTGGAGCCGGGTGTACTCCGCCAGTGCTTCGGCATACCGGGGACGCAGCTGGCACAGGGAAAGATCCATGAACCGCCGCCGCTCCGCCGCCCCCGCCCGTATGAGGAACAGATCCTCCGGGCAGAAGAATACGGTGTGCAGCACGTCGGACAGCGTCGCGCCGGTTTTGGCAGGTACGCCGTTCACCGTCATCTTTCGCCGTTTGCCGCGGAAAAGTTGTATCTCCGTGGTGAACGCTCTGTCCCGCGAAAAGATCTGTCCGGTAAGGGAAGCATCCTGCCGTTCAAAGCCGATCAGCTCCCGGTCGCCGTGAGCGCGGGGGCTTTTTCCGCAGGAGAGGTACACGGCGGCCTCCAGCAGGTTGGTCTTTCCCTGTGCATTTTCTCCGTAAATGACGTTGCACCGCTGGTCAAAATCCAGCGTCTGCCGTTGGTAGTTCCGCCAGCCGTCCAGCGTCAGCTTATCGAGCCGCATAGGTGACCGTGTAGTGCTGGCCGTTGAAGCACACGTCGTCGCCGGGACGGATCTTCCTTCCCCGCATGGCACAAACCTCGCCGTTGACGGTGACCTCGCCCTCCTGAATGACCATCTTGGCCTCGCCGCCGGTCTGTACCGCCGCGGCGAACTTCAGCAGATCCTGTAATTTGATGTATTCCGTTGTGATCTCAATCATTTCCATAGCTGTATTATATCCTTATACCATTTTGTATAAAAGGGAAGTCCCGTGTTCTCCCCGTGTGCGGCAGGAGCGCCGGACGCAGGCAGCGCGCGGCATATCCCTTTTACTGCACCTTCAGTCTGACGGGCAGCACCATGTAGAGGAACTCGTCCCCGCCGTCCACCGGCGTGATGATGCAGGGGGAGATGCCGGTGTTCAGCTGCATATGGACCTTGTCCGCCGGCGCATACCGCAGAGCGTCCATGAGATAGCGGTTGTTGAAGCCGATCTCCAGCTCCCGGCCGTCGCCCTTGACGGGGCAGATATCCTTGGCCTCACCGTTGCCGGTGCGGGCGGATAGATAGACCTTGTCCATATCAAAGAGGCAGCGGACGGGGCTTTTCAGCTTCTCGCTGATGACCACGGACACGCGATCCAGGCTTTCCAGCAGCGCCTTCGTCTCCACCTCCACGCAGATGGGGTTGTTCTTGGGGATGGCGTTGCGGTAATCCAGAAATTCACCCTCCAGACGGCGGCAGATAAGCTGGGTGTTCTCCACCTCGAACATCAGATGGCGCTTGCCCTGCACCACCGTCAGCAGCGCGTCGGTATCGGCGCAGATCTTCTCCACCTCGTTGAGAGCCGTTCCCGGCGCCACGAAGCGGAACGCGCCGCCGTCGATACGTTCCAGCGGCTCGCGGCGCAGCGCCAGACGGAAGCCGTCCACCGCCACCATGGTCAGCCCTGCGTCGCCGATCTCAAACAGGGCGCCGGTATGGATGGGCCTGGCCTCGTTGGTGGACACGGCAAAGCTGGTCTGGTTGATCATGGCCTTCATGGTCCGCTGCTGGATGGACACGGAGAACTCATCGTCCACGGTGGGCATCTCCGGATAGTCGTCGGCGGACAGACCGGGCAGCTCGAAGCTGGCGTCGCCGCAGACCAGCTTGACCACATATTTCTCATCGGCGGAGAAAACCACGATATCGTCGGGCAGACGGCGGATCATCTCGCCGAACAGACGGGCATTCAGGACGATGCGTCCCTCCTGATGGATCTCAGCGGGGATGGCGGTGCGGATACCGGTCTGCATATTGTAGCCGGACAGCGTCAGCTGGGTGTCGCCCTCCAGCAGCACGCCCTCCAGCGCGGGGATGGAGCTTTTGGCAGCCACGGCGCGGGATACGGTACTGACGGCCTGCTGCAGCAGCGTTTTTTCGCAGGAAAATTTCAGCATCTCGTTTTCAATCCTTTCTGTAATTGGCAGGCATATTTTTCAGAATCAAAACATAAACTAATCTTTTTTTAGTAACAGGAGTCGTAGGGGTCACGGAATGTGGAAATCCCCGTTTTTCCCTGTTTTTCCAACGGTTTCTTTTCCACCGCTTTTCTGGAAATCAGGCGTGGATTATCCACCGTTCTTTTCTTTTTCACGTTGTCCACTCTTTTTCCCCGTGGATTCCACGGGATTTGTGGAAAAAATCACCGCTTGTTGTTGATGTTGGTGGTGATCTCCTTGACCCGCTCGGCAAAGACCGGATCGGACTGCATCTGCTGCTCCACCTTTTGCAGGGAGTGGAGGATGGTGGTGTGGTCGCGGTTGCTGAACTCCTTGCCGATGTCGTTCATAGGCAGGCCGTTCATCCGCCGGATCAGGTAGATCGCCACCTGACGGGCGGTGACAACGTCCCGCCCGCGGCTCTGGCCGCGGATGGTATCCTCGTCCAGATGGTAGTACTTGGCCACATAGCTGATGATGATCTTGGGGGAGGGGACATATTCGTTGCTCTTGAGCAGCATATCCCGGACAGCCCGGCCCACGGCCTCCTCGTCCACCTGATCGCCCAGCAGATCCCGGTAGGCCAGGATCTTGTTGAGGGTACCCTCCAGCTGCCGCACGTTGGAGGTGACGTTCTCGGCGATGTAGTCCGAAACCTCGGCGGGCAGCTTGACGCCCAGCGCGGCGGCCTTGTTCTGGATGATGGCCAGCCGCGTCTCAAAGTCCGGCGGCGCCACGTCCACCATCAGACCCCACTCGAAACGGGTACGCAGACGATCCTCCAGCTGCGTCATCTCACGGGGCGGACGGTCGGAGGTCAGCACGATCTGCTTGCCGGACTCGTACAGGGTGTTGAAGGTGTGGAAGAACTCCTCCTGCGTCTGGATCTTGCCGGCGATGAACTGGATATCGTCCACCAGCAGCACCGTGGCCTCCCGGTATTTCTCGCGGAACTCCGCGTTCCGGTTTTCCCGGATGGAGCTGACCAGCTCGTTGGTGAAGTCGTCGCCCTTGATGTAGACGATCCGCGCCTCCGGCCGCCGCCGGTTCACCAGATGGGCGATGGCGTACAGCAGGTGGGTCTTGCCCAGGCCGGAATCGCCGTAGATGAACAGAGGGTTGTAGCTCTCCGCCGGCTTCTCCGCCACGGATTTGGCGGCGGCGTAGGCCAGCTTGTTCTGAGGGCCTACCACATACGTCTCGAAGGTGAAGGCGTCGGAGTCGAACAGATCCCCCGGCCGGTCGGGTGCCACGCCGTGGTAGGCGGCCAGCTGCTCGTCGCTGAGGATCTTGACCTCCATATCCGTGGAGAAGATGTCCTTCAGCGCCGCCTTGATCTGCGGCAGGAACCGGGCCTCCACGGTATTTTTCTTAAAGGCGTTGCTGCAATGGAGCACCAGCGCCGAATCCTCCATGGTCACCACGGAGATCTCGTCAAACCAGGTCTTGATGGTGGTGTCGGACAGCTCTCCGCTGAGGCGGGAGAGTATGCTGTCCCACAGATCTGACAGTGATTTCAAAGGAAGCTCTCCTTTCCATATCCTGTGTGTTTTCTCTCCTATGTAAAGAGGGCGAAAAAACCCTTTGTAATTATACCAGAAGATGTGGAAAAAGTCTATTACATATTCTAAATATAAAGCATATTTCTTTTCACTGCGGCAGGCGGTTTTCGGAGGGAAGCACGGAATTTTATGTTGACAGGCCGGTTTTCGTTATGTATAATGTATTCCGCGCCGTTTTTAGGCGTTTACCATGTCGACTGCGGCAGGGAACACAGGTCCTCTGCTGTCGAGTAAGAGCGGCGGCATCGCTCCGTCGCCGGATATTTTTCTAAATGGAGGTGTCATGCAATGTTCCGTACCTATCAGCCCAAGAAGCGCCAGCGCTCCAAGGAGCACGGCTTCCGCAAGAGAATGGCCACCCGCAACGGCCGCAAGGTGCTGGCTCGCCGTCGTGCCAAGGGCCGCGCTCGCCTGACCCATTGAGGTCGCGGAAAGTGCATCGCACAGGGAGATAAAGCCTCAAGGGACGGTGGTTCAGCTGCCGTCCCTATTGGTGTTTCTCCGAAAAATGCAGTGCGCCTGACAAGCAAACCGGAAAAAAGAGGGAACGTATGGATCCGCAAGTCACGGTCAAGGAAAACGGCGATTTCCGCCGCATCTATCGCAAGGGCCGCTCTGCCGTCTCCGGCGGCGTGGTGGTCTATTGCCTGAAAAACCGGAAGGGCATGAGCCGACTGGGCATCACCGTGTCCACTAAGCTGGGTCATGCGGTGGTGCGCAACCGTGTCCGCCGCCGTCTGCGGGAGCTGTACCGCCTGCACAGGCAGGAGATGCTCCCCGGCTATGACCTGATCGTGGTGGCGCGTGTACGGGCCGTGGATATGCCCTATGCCAAGCTGGAAAAGCAGTATCTTCGCTGTCTTGCACAGCTTGGTCTTTTGCGGGAGGACGTATGAAAAAGCTGATGCTTCGCTTCATACGGTTCTACCGCCGTGCTATCTCTCCTCTTTTTCCGCCCACCTGCCGTTTCGTACCCACCTGCTCCCAGTACGCGCTGGAGGCTATCGAGAAGTACGGGGCGGCCAAGGGCGGCTGGCTGGCGCTGAAGCGTTTTCTGCGGTGTCATCCTTTCCACAAGGGCGGCTGGTATGATCCGGTGCCCTGAAAATCCCTGAAAACCTCGTTTTATTTCACAACGAAGGAGATCACCCATGTTTGCACAACTCGGATACTACATCTGCGTACCGTTCGCGTGGCTGACCCGCCTGTTCTACACATGGACCGGGTCCTACGGCGTAGCGCTGATCCTGTTCACCCTGCTGGTGAAGCTGGTGCTGCTGCCCTTCCAGCTCAAGAGCAAGAAGAGCATGCTCCGCATGAGCCGTATGCAGGGCAAGATCAAGGATATCCAGACCCGGTATGCCAACAACAAGGAAAAGCAGCAGCAGGAGATGGCCGACCTCTACGCCCGGGAGGGTGTGAATCCCATGTCCGGCTGCCTGTGGTCCTTTATCCCGTTCCCCATCCTGATCGCTCTGTACTACATCATCCGTACCCCGCTGCGCTACTTCATGAGCCTGTCCGAGGCCGTGATCGAGCAGATCACCGCGCTGGCTGTGTCTCTGGGCTATGTGGCGGGCTCCAGCGGTCAGGCCGCTGCCTATGAGCAGATCTATCTGGCAAAGTTCATCCACGAGCACTGGGCCGATTTTGACGGCAAGTTTGCCGGCCTTATCGACCTGAACTACAACTTCCTGGGCATGGATCTGTCCTCCGTGGGCAAGGATCTGTTCAGCCAGTTCCCCTCCGGCGGCTGGCCCGTCATCGGCATCCTCGTTCTGCCGCTGATCTCCGCCGCCCTCCAGTTCCTGATGACCATGATCTCCATGCGGAGCAACGGCAACACCCAGATGAACGGCTCCAGCAAGGCCATGATGTACATGATGCCGCTGATGACGGTTTGGATGGGTTACATCCTGCCCGCCGCTCTGTGCGTGTACTGGATCTGCAACGCCGGCTTCTCCTGCCTGCAGGAGCTGCTCCTCAACAAGCGCTTCAACAAGATCCTGGATCGCGAGGAGACGGACAAGGAGCGGGAAAAGCGGGAGAAACGCTATGCCAAGATGCAGGCGGCCCGCGAGAATTACAATAACCAGCTGGCATCCGGCAAGGGCGATAAAAAGCCCCAGCCTCAGAAAAAGAAGAAGTCCTCCGACGGCGACCATCGCGGCAGCACCACCGAGGCCGGCCGCGTGGGTCAGCGCCCCTATGCGCGTGGCCGCGCCTACAGCGAGGATCACTACAACGACAACTGATAAGGAGTTTTGTCTATGAGTTATATCGACGTAACGGGCAAGACTGAGGAGGAGGCCATCCGCAAGGGTCTCGAGCAGTTGGGCATGGACCGCGACGACGTGTCCGTCGAGATCCTGGAGCGCGCCAAAAGCGGCTTTCTGGGCATCGGCAGCAGTCCCGCCCGCGTCCGCCTGACCTACGGCCCGGAGGAAGCCCCTGTGGCGGAGCCGGCTCCCGTTGTCAAGCCTGTTGTACAGAAGCCCGCCGCCGAGAAGGAGCAGAAGCCTGCAAAGCCCGCCGCTCCCAAGGCTGCGGAGAAGCCCCAGCGCACCGAGCGCCCGGAGAAGAAGGAGATCCCCGCCATCGACCTGCCTCTTTGCGAGGACGACAACGCCCGGCGCATCGTGGACTTTGTCTCCGGCCTGCTGGCGCACATGGACAGCGCGGCGCAGGTGAAGGTCTATGAGATGGAGAAGGGTCGCTATAAGGTGATTTTGGAGGGCGACAAGCTGGGTCAGCTCATCGGCCGCCGCGGCGAGACGCTGGACGCCATCCAGCAGCTGACCAACTACGCCGTCAACACCGGCAGCGACAAGCGCATCCGTATCCAGATGGACGCGGAGAACTACCGCGCCAAGCGTGAGCAGAGTCTGGAGAGCCTTGCCAACAAGGTGGCCGCCAAGGTCGCCAAGTACCGCCGCAGCGTGACGCTGGAGCCCATGAACGCCTACGAGCGCCATGTGATCCACGCCGCATTGCAGGATGTGAAGGGCGTCACCACCTACTCCATCGGCACGGAGCCCAACCGCCGCGTGGTGGTGGCCTACGACCGCGAGAGCCGGTAAAGCACCCTTTTCCCGGAAAAAAGGGTGAAAGCAACGTGAATACCATCCAAAACGGCAGTCCGCAGGACTGCCGTTTTTCCTTTATGCTGGGGGTATTTCCGCTTTTCAAACGGGGCGGTTTGTGGTACACTATCTGTCAGAAAACGCCGGAGAGGAGGGAACAGCGCCATGTTCAGCCGCGCCTATTTGGAGATCACCAACGTGTGCAATTTAGCCTGTGACTTCTGCCCTGGCACCACACGGGAAAAGCGCTTCATGGCGCCGGAGGACTTTGCGCTGCTGGCGAAAAAGCTCCGCCCCTACACGGAGTATCTGTACCTCCACGTCATGGGGGAGCCGCTGCTGCACCCGCAGATGGCGGAGATCCTCCGCACCTGCACCGAGCTGGGTTACAGGGTCTGCCTGACCACCAATGGCACCTTGCTGCCAGAGAAGCTGCCGCTTTTGCGGGACTGCCCCGCCCTCCACAAGGTCAGCGTCTCCCTCCACTCCTTTGAGGGCAACGGCAAAAGCGAGGGGCTGGAGGACTATGTGGCGCAGGCGGCGGCAAGCTGCCTGTCTCTGGGGGAGCGCGGCGTGATCTGCGCCCTGCGCCTGTGGAACAAGGGCGGCGCGGAAGCGGAAAACGCCCGGATCCTGCGGGTCTTGGATGGCCTGCTGGGGCAGGATACGGCGGCGCTATCCCCGGATCGCCGGGGCAACCGCAGGCTGGCGGAGCGTCTCTATTTGGAGCCGGGCGAGAAATTCGACTGGCCCCATCCTGACAGCGACCGGAGGGATACACAGTTTTGCCACGGCCTGCGCCAGCAGCTTGCCGTGCTGTGCGACGGCACGGTGGTACCCTGCTGCTTGGACAGCGAGGGGCGCTTGGCGCTGGGAAACCTGCTGACCGGGGAGCTGGACGACATTCTGGCGTCGCCCCGCGCGCAGGACATCTGCCGCGGCTTCGACGTCCGCCAGCCGTCGGAGGAGCTGTGCCGCCGCTGCGGCTACGCGGCGCGTTTCAATAGGTGAACGATGGAACAGACCAATTTACAGAAACTTCCCGCGCCCCTTCTGGCGTGGTATGACGAGCACCGCCGGGTGCTGCCGTGGCGGGAGCAGGTGTCCCCCTACCGCACATGGGTATCGGAGATCATGCTCCAGCAGACCCGTGTGCAGGCGGGGCTGCCCTATTTCCAGCGGTTCATGGAGGCCGCGCCGGACGTACAGGCGCTGGCGGCGCTGCCGGAGGAGCAGCTTATGCGCCTGTGGCAGGGGCTGGGCTATTACAGCCGCGCCCGCAATCTGAAAAAGGCGGCGCAGACCGTGGTGGAGGACTTTGGCGGCGTGTTCCCGGACAGCTACGATGCCCTGCGGCGTCTGGCGGGCATCGGGGACTACACGGCGGGGGCGATTTTATCCATCGCCTTCGGACAGCCGGTACCCGCCGTGGACGGCAACGTGCTGCGGGTAGCGGCCCGGCTCACCGGTGACAGCCGCAACGTGCTGGAGCCAAAGGTACGCGCCGATTTCCGGTGCGCCATGGCGGAGACCATGCCTCATGACCGGCCCGGCGACTTCAATCAGGCGCTGATGGATCTGGGCGCGGCGGTGTGCCTGCCCGGAGGAAAACCCCTGTGCGGACAATGCCCCGCCGCATCGTTCTGTGCGGCACGGCAGCAGGGGACACAGGCGCTCCTGCCGGTGCGGGAGAAGAAAAAGGAGAAGAGGGAGATCCCTCTCACCGTGTTCGCCATGGTGCGGGAGGACGGCGCCGCCGCCCTGCGGCAGCGGCCGAAGAACGGCCTGCTGGCGGGACTCTGGGAGCTTCCCCATGTGGAGGGTGCGCTGGACGAGGCGGCAGCCGCCCGCCAGCTGGCGGCATGGGGCGTCACGGTGCTGCGGTGGGAGCGAACGCTCCACGCCAAGCATGAGTTCACCCACCTGCGCTGGCAGATGACCGGCTACCTGTTGACGGTGGCAGGGGAGGGACAGCCGGACTGGCTGTGGGCGGACGCCTTACAGCGGCGGCAGAGGGCCATCCCCTCCGCCTTTCGTATATTTACGGCGGCGTTGGAGAACGCCGCCGCGGGAGAGAATTCAGATAAAGGAGACTGACACGATGGCACAGCTTTACTTCAAATACGGCGCCATGGGCTCCAGCAAGACAGCCAATGCCCTGATGGCGCGATTCAACTACGAGGAGCGGGGGCAGGAGACGCTGCTGGTCAAGCCCCGGCTGGATACCCGGGACGGCGACCACATGGTCTACTCCCGCATCGGACTGAAGCACCCCTGCATCTACTTCGATGAGATGCGCGCCATGGCGGACGCAGATTTGCAGCGCTACGCCTGCATCATCATTGATGAGGCCCAGTTCCTCACCAAGGACGAGGTCTACTATCTGGTGCATCTGGTGGACGACTGCGGCATCCCCGTCATCTGCTACGGTCTCCGTGCCGACTTCAAGGGCGAGCTGTTCGAGGGCAGCTATCACCTGCTGGTGCTGGCGGACAAGCTGGAGGAGGTCAAGACCATCTGCTGGTGCGGCAAGAAGGCGGCGTTCAACGCCCGCTTCGACGATACCGGCCATGTGGTCAAGGAGGGCGCGCAGGTGGTGCTGGGCGCCAACGACAAGTACATCGGCCTGTGCCGCCGCCACTGGATGGCGGGGGATCTCGGCCCGGACTTCGACATCCACGCCCTATGATCTGCCGTCTCTGCCCCCGCAACTGCGGCGCGGCGCGTACCGCCGATGGGGGAAACGGCTTTTGCGCCATGCCCGCGGGACTGCGCGTTTCCCGCGCCGCCCTCCACCACTGGGAGGAGCCGCCTATCTCCGGCACCAACGGCTCCGGCGCGGTGTTTTTCGCCGGCTGCACCCTGCGCTGCACCTACTGCCAGAATCACACCATCTCGGCAGAGGGCTTCGGCAAGGATGTGACCCCCCAGCGTCTCCGTGCCATCTTTGAGGAGCTGATCGCCCAAGGCGCCCACAACATCGACCTCATCACACCCACCCACTTCCTGCCCTGGATCCTCCCGGCGCTGGAGCCCAAGCTCCCCGTGCCGCTGGTCTACAACTGCGGCGGCTACGAAAGGGTGGAGACCCTGCGTTCTCTGGAGGGGCTGGTGGATATCTGGCTCCCCGACCTGAAATATGCCGACAGCGCGCTGGCGTCCCAGCTCTCCGCCGCGCCGGATTATTTCCCCGTGGCGACCGCCGCCATACAGGAGATGTTCCGCCAGACCGGGCCCTATGTGATGGAAAACGGCCTCCTGCGCCGCGGCGTGGTCATCCGCCATCTGGTGCTGCCCGGCTATCTGGACAATACCCGCCGCGTCATCGACTGGGTGGCCGAGACCTTCCGCCCCGGCGACGTCCTGTTCTCCCTCATGAGCCAGTACACCCCCCAGCCCGGCGCACAAGGACGCCTGGCCCGCCGCCTCACCCGCGCCGAGTACCGCGCCGCCTCCGACTATATGCGCAACTGCGGCATCACCGACGGCTTCACCCAAGAGCGCACGGCGGCCAGGGAGGAGTATACGCCGCCCTTTGACCTGACCGGCGTCTGAGCGGCGTTTCTTCCGCCCATACGTCGTTGCGGTTCCTTGCCATACAGAAAGTATGGCGTCGTCGCCGCGCCTCGTCTGGACGCAAGAACCGCTCGTTCAGAGATTGTTGCGGCGTCTCTTCCGCCCATACGCCGCTGCCGCTTTCGCCCCCACGCGCTGCGCGAAAAAAGGAAAAAAGACGGTGGTGGGAGCCTTTCGGACTGTTTGGGTCGTATGGTACATTTGGGAGAAGAAAGTGCCTTTCTTTCGGAAAAATAGGGTGTTTTTTCGTATAAATAGACGTACTTGGGACAACTTTGTGTTGCTATTTGCAGCGCATTGTGGTATGCTGACAGCAGAACAAAAGAGGCCGTCTCGGACGGAGGAAAACCAATTTTGCAATGCAGGAGGTACGCACATGAGTTATCCCACCACCGGTCAGGAGGTTTATGTCAGCCTGAACCTGTCCAATACCATGCTCACCGGCATCGGCAAGGGCACCATCACCCGCGAGGAGGTCTCCGCCTCCTACCTCAAGCGTCTGTTCGCCGAGCACGGCGTCATCGTCTCCGCCAAGCCGGAGCAGCGCCGCCTGCTGGAGATCGTCAACGAGCGGTACGATCTGGAACTGAGCATCCCCGAATCCCTGAAGCTGTTCCAGCTCAGTGAGGAGCATCGCCGTCTGGTGGTCATCAGCGTGACGGGTCTGCGCCGCAAGGGCGGCTCTCTGCTGCCGGAGTACACCGAGGAGGAGTTCAACGAGGCCACCTTCGCATTCGTGAAGTACTATGTACAGGGTACCCACTATGATGCGCTGGTGGAGGAGAACAAGAAGCTGAAGTTCGAGCTGGAGCAGGAGCTGGAGTGGCGCAACCGCGTGGACAACTGAGTTTGCTGCAAAAACGATATAAAAAAGGAGGGACACCCGGTGTCCCTCCTTTTTTATAGGCTCTGCACCAGCCACAGCACCAGTCCGTAGACCACGCTGGCGGCGGTGCCGAATACGATGACCGGCCCGGCCACGGTGAACATCTTCACGGCGGTGCCGGTGATGAGCCCCTCCGTCTGAAAATCCACGGCGGGGGACGCCACCGCATTGGCAAAGCCGGTGATGGGTACCAGCGTACCGGCACCGGCCAGACGTGCCAGCCTGTGGTATACGCCCAGTCCGGTGGCCAGCGCCGACAGAAACACCAGCGTCACCGATGTGGCGGTGCCGGCGTCGGCGGTATCCAGCCCCAGCGTGCCGTACCAGTGGGACAGAAGCTGCCCCACGGTGCAGATGGCGCCGCCCACCAGAAAGGCCAGCGCCGTGTTCTTAACGATGGGGGACGGCGGCGACATCTGCTTCACCAGCGCCTGATATGCCTCGGGGGTCATGGCAGTCACTTCCTTTCTCCCATAGTGTGCGCCGCAGGGCAGCGTTTCATGCGGGCTTGTCAAAAGCGAGAAAAACGGCTATAATCAAAGAGATAAAATTGAGGAAAGGCGGGTGAGCCCATGACGGATCCGGCACACCCTTTTGGGCGAAAGGCCATACAGCTGGCGGTGATCGACGAGGTGAGCTGCACCGGCTGCGGCTGGTGCGCCATGTTCTGCCCCGTAAAGTGTATTCTTCTGCGGGAGGACGGCATTTATGAGGTGAACCAGCAGCAGTGCATCGGCTGCCGCAGCTGCAAGGTGAACTGCTTTTACGACGCGGTGACCATCCTGCCGCCGCAGGTGCAGCCATGAGCGGGCGGCAGGGAAAGCCCGCGCTGGGGCTGTATATCCACATCCCGTTCTGCAAGGCCAAGTGCGCCTACTGCGACTTCTATTCGCTGGCCCACAGCGAGGAGAAGATGGACGCCTACATGGCGGCGCTGCTGCGCCATCTGGAGGAGGTAGCGCCCCGCGCCGCCGGGATGCAGGTGGACACGGTGTATTTCGGCGGCGGCACGCCCAGCTATCTGGGTGCGGCGCGGCTTTGCCGTATCCTGCAAACGGTGCTTCGGCGGTACGACGTGGCAAGGGACGCGGAGATCACGCTGGAGGCCAATCCCGACAGCGCCGGGGACTGGAAGGAGCTGCGGAAGCTGCGGCGGGCGGGCTTCAACCGTCTGTCCCTCGGCGTGCAGTCCACCGACGACGCCCTGCTGCGGCGCATCGGGCGGGTACACACCTATGAGCAGGTGCAGCAGGCGGTGATGGCGGCGCGGAAGGCGAAGTTCACAAATCTGAGTCTGGATCTGATCTACGGCCTGCCGGGGCAGACCATGGAGGACTGGCAGCGGACGCTGGCGGACGCCGTGGCGCTGGGACCGGAGCATCTTTCCTGCTACGGTCTGAAGCTGGAGGAGGGTACGCCCCTGTGGCAGCAGCGGCAGACGCTGACGCTGCCGGATGACGATGCGCAGGCGGATATGTACCTGTACACCGTGGCGGCGCTGGGCGAGATGGGCTACGAGCAGTACGAGATCTCCAATTTCGCCAAGTCCGGTAAGGAATCCCGCCACAATCTGAAATACTGGCGCATGGAGGAGTACGCCGGCTTCGGGCCGGGGGCGCACTCCGACTTCGGCGGCGTTCGGTACGGCTATGTGCGGGATCTCGACAGCTATATCGCGGGCAGGCTGGTGCTGTCGGAGTCCGAGACCGACAGCACGCTGGCGCGGGATTATGAGTATGTGATGCTGTCGCTGCGGACGGCGGCGGGCATCGACCGACAGACCTTTGAGAAGCGCTACCGCCAGCGGTTCCAGCCCATGGAAACGCTGTTCGAGCAGTATGAAAAAGCGGGCCTTGCCTCACGCACCGAGGGCGGCTGGCGTCTGACGCCCAGAGGCTTTCTGGTGTCCAACAGCATCATTGCCGCCTTACAGGAGGCGCTGGCGCAGCAGCGAGCGGCGCGGCAGGCGGCCATGGCGGAGGGTAATTTCCGCATCGTATAGACCCGGCGGCAAGGTGTATAGAACGGGAGAGGTATCTCTCCCGTTTTTTCTGCCTGCCTTTTTCTTAAAATCGTTCGGTGAACGAACGTTTTTTCGCGGGAACAGGGGATATTGTAACGGTTTCGTTAATTTTTGGGTGTGCCGCTTGCACAGCGCGCAGCGGCATGGTAGACTACTTCATTGGATAAAATCGGGCGTATGCCCATGTGGATAAAATCAGGCGAGTGCCATGGAGGAGCGGGAGTATGGCAAAATTCAGCGTAAAGAGGCCGCTGACGGTATTTGTGGTGGTATTGGCGGTGGTGGTGCTGGGTATCGTGGCGTATCTGCGGATGACGCCGGATCTGCTGCCCAATATGGATTTTCCTTATGTGATTATTGTCACCGCCGATCCCGGCGCCAGTCCCGAGGCGGTGGAGGAGGAGATCACGCGGCCCATGGAGCAGTCCATGGCCACGCTGGATCAGATCAAGGAGGTCACCTCCACCAGCCAGGACAGCGTGTCCATGGTGATGCTGGAGTTTGAGGACGGCGTGAACATGGACACCATCAGTGTGGATATCCAGCAGAAGATCTCCGTGCTGGAGGGGCAGTGGTCCGACACGGTGGGAACCCCCTATGTGCTGAAGATCAATCCGTCCATGATCCCGGTGATGGTGGCCGCCGTGTCCCGGGAGGGCAGCGACGTCTACGCCCTCAGCGATCTGGTGACGGACGAGCTGACCGGCAAGCTGGAGGGCGTCAGCGGCGTGGCCAGCGTCACGGTATCCGGCGCGCTGACCCGGCAGGCCCATGTGATATTGGATCAGGAGAAGATGGAGGCGCTGTCCGCCAAGCTGGCGGACGCGGTGAAGGCCCAGCTGAAAAAGGCGGAGGGCAAGCTGTATGCTGCCAAGAAGCAGGTGGAGGACGGTGAAAAGGCGCTGTCCGACGCCAAACGCGCGGCGGCGGACGGCGTAGCCGGCACGGTGGGCGATTCGGTGGACGAGGTCTATAAAAACCTGAAGGAGCTGTACGATAAGCTGGAGGGTCTGGACATCGACGACCTGGTGGGCGGCTTTATCACCGACCCGGAGGGGACGCTGAAGCAGCTGAAGGACGGTCTGGATACACTAAAAAGCAGTATAGAAAAACTGATGAAGGAGCTGGAGAGCGGCAAGCTGGAGGGCGATATCTCCGATTTTCTGGTGCAGATGATGGACGGTATATCCCAGATGACCGGCGCGGAGCTGCAGCTCAGTCAGGCAAAGAGCCAGATCGAAAGCGGCCTCAAGCAGCTGCGGGAGGCATACGATAAGGTGGAATCCCAGACCGATCTGGGCGGCCTCCTGTCCATCACCACCGTCAGCGGCCTGCTGACGGCGCAGAACTTCTCCATGCCTGCGGGCTACATCGATGACAACAGCGGCGTGAGCTACATGGTGTCGGTGGGGCAGAAGTTTGAAAACAGCACCGAGCTGGAGAATATGGTGCTGTTCGATCTGGGGCTGGAGGGCATCGACCCCATTACGCTGGGCGATGTGGCCACCGTGGTGGTGACGGACGACAGCGACCAGCTGTACACCAAGCTTGACGACGAAAACGGCATCCTGCTGTCCTTTAACAAGCAGTCCAACTACGCCACGGCGGCGGTGTCCAACAACCTTACCGACCGGTTCCGGGAGCTGGAGAGCCAGTACGAGGGGCTCACCTTCGTGCCGCTGATGGATCAGGGCGACTATATCTACCTGATCGTGGAGACGATCCTCTCGTCCCTGCTGTGGGGCGCGCTGTTCTCCGTGGTGGTGCTGTTTCTGTTCCTGCGTGACTGGCGTCCCACCGTCATCACGCTGCTCTCCATCCCCGTCAGCGTCATTTTCGCGGTGGTGCTGATGTACTTCACCGGTGTGACCATCAACATGATCTCCCTCAGCGGCTTGGCGGTATCGGTGGGTATGCTGGTGGATAACTCGGTGGTGGTCATCGAGAATATCTACCGTCTGCGGGCCAAGGGCGCTACCATCGTGCAGGCGGCGGTGTCCGGCGCCCAGCAGGTGTTGGGCGCGGTGACGGCGTCCACCCTTACCACGGTGTGCGTGTTCGCGCCCATCGTGTTCGTGGAGGGTCTGACCCGCCAGCTGTTCACCGATCTGGCGCTGACCATCACCTATTCGCTGCTGGCCAGCCTGCTGGTGTCGCTGACACTGGTACCGGCCATGGCCTCCGGTATGCTTCGGCGCGAGTTCGTGCCGAAGCCGGGTCTGCTGGATAAGATCTATCCCGCCTACCGCAGGGCCATCGCGTGGTCGCTGGATCACAAGGCCGGTGTGCTGCTGCTGTCGCTGGTGCTGCTGGTAACGACGGCGTGGGGTGCGGTGAGCCGCGGCTTCACGTTCATGCCGGAGATCGATATGAACAACCTGTCGGTCACCGTCACCATGCCGGAGGACATCACCCGCGCAGAGGCGGTGGACCTGGCCGATCAGGTGGTGGAGCGGGTCATGTCCGTGGAAAATATAGAGTCCGCCGGCTTTATGATGGGCAGCGGCGACATGGGCGGCCTGAGTATGGCCAGCGGCGACAACGGCGAATTTGACGTCACCGGCTACCTCACCATGCCGGAGGGTACCTTCGGCTCCGACGCGGGGAAGGAGATCGAGGCGCTGTGCGCCGACCTGCCCTGTAAGGTGACCACCGCCGGTGTGATGAGCGGCATGATGAGCTATATGACCGGTACCGGCGTTTCCCTGCGGGTGTACGGCAGCGACATGGAGTCGCTGCAAGGTGCCGCCCGTTCGCTGGGACAGCGGATGGAGCAGGTGGAGGGCGTGCAGGATGTCTCCGACGGTCTGGAGGACGCCGCCCCCGCTCTGCAGGTGGTGGTGGACCGGAACAAGGCCATGACCAAGGGCATCACCGTGGCCCAGATCTATATGCAGGTGGCGGCGGCGCTGCAGGATACCACCACCGTGGCGGATGTGACGCTGGACGGCGAGAGCATGGAGATGATCGTGGACGCGGCGGCGGGCAGCAAGCTGACCCGCGAGAAGCTGATGGATCTGACCATTTCGCCGGACAGCAGCGCTATGTCCTCGTCCATGAGCAGCGGCATGAGCAGTATGAGTGGTATGGACAGCTCCATGTCCTCGTCCATGGGCAGTATGGGCGGCATGAGCAGTATGGGCGGCATGAGCAGCTCCTCCGCATCCGCCGGACTGAGCCAGCTCACCGGCGGGGACAGTCAGGACGAGGATACCTCCTTCAAGCTGGGGGAGGTGGCCGAGGTCAAGGAGACGGTGTCCCTCAACAGCATCCAGCGCGACCAGCAGCGGCGGTGCATCACCGTGTCGGCGGCGGTGGCGGACGGCTACAACGTGACCAAGGTCACGACGGCGGTGCAGAAGGCGCTGGGGTCTGTCACGCTGCCGGAGGGCGTTACCGTGGAGTTCGACGGCGAGAACGAGCAGATCATGAACGCCATGCAGCAGCTTCTGCTGATGCTGCTGCTGGGCGTGGTGCTGGTGTACCTCATCATGGTGGCGCAGTTCCAGTCCCTGAAGGCGCCGTTCATCGTGATGTTCACCATCCCGCTGGCGTTCACCGGCGGCTTCCTGGCGCTGCTGCTCTCCGGCATCGAGGTGTCGGTCATCAGCCTGATCGGATTTGTGATGCTGGTGGGCATCATCGTCAACAACGGTATCGTGCTGGTGGACTACATCAACCAGCAGCGTCTGGCGGGCATGGGCCTGCGGGAGGCCATCATCGACGCGGGCGTTACCCGTCTGCGGCCCATCCTGATGACCAGTCTGACCACCATTCTCGGTCTGATCGTTACGGCGCTGGCGAAAAACGCTGGTACGGCGCTGATCCAGCCCATCGCGCTGGTGTGCATCGGCGGCTTGCTGTACGCCACGCTGATGACGCTGTTCGTGGTGCCGTGTATGTACGAGATCCTCAACAAAAAAGAGCTGCATCAGGTGGCGGAGAGCGATCTGACACCGGTGGATATGTAAGCATACATCATACGCATCAGGCGGGGAGGGAACTGATTCCCTCCCCGCTTCGTCTTATGGATAGAAGAGCGTACAGACGAAAGACCTTATGCGGAAAAGGAGGGCACGAGGATGAGACGATTTTTGACGTGTTTTTTGGCGCTGTGCTGCGCCGCGCTGCTGGCAGCCTGCGAATGGTCGGCCGTCCCGCTGGAGGGGGACAAGCCGCCGGTCGATTCCCCGCCGGAGCCGACGGAGATCACCGGTCAGCTGGCTGAATACACCGAGGGGAACGTGGACGTGGCGCTGACCATCCCCGATGGCTGGTGGTGGGAGACGCTGGAGGAGGAGGGACAGTCCGGCCTGCGCTTCGGGAAGACCGGGGAGAGGTCTGTCGCCTTCCGGCTGACCTGTTGGCTGGATGGCTACGGCATCTGCGGCACCGGCGTGACGGAGCAGGATCTGACGCTGTCCGGCGGCCAGAGGGTGTGGCAGTACACCGAGGGCGGGCAGAGTACCGTCTGGGTCAATATCGCGTTTCAGGGCGTACCGGGCAGCTATGTGTGTATGCCCGATGACAATGGCGTGATGGGCAGCGCCGCGTGGGACGGCTGCCGGGACGAGGTGCTGGCTATTCTGGGTACCGCCCAGATCGGGCGGGGCATCCTGACGGAGCAGCAGGCCATCGAGCTGGCCAAGGAGCAGTATAGCGGCGCATATGATGCGGCGTGGGGCCGGTACGACGTAAAGACCGGCTGCTGGGCGGTGGTTTTCTCCAAAGACAGCAGCGGCGAGAACACCGTGACGTGCTATGTGGACAGCGCCGCCGTTTCCGATGAGGAGCCGCCGCTCTGCCGGGAGGGGCCTATGGAGGACGGGGAAAAATAGACCTTGACGGGCGGGCGAAAAGATGCTATGCTTTCCCTGTTATCGGCGATGAAGGGCGTGGCTGCCCGGAGCTGCGGGAGGAAATGCCCGCCGGAGGCCCCGTTACCGGCAAGAGAGTGTGGAGCGATCCAAATTCAGGTGGAACCACGGACTAAAGCTTAGTTCGCCCTGATGTCAGCAATGGCATCAGGGCGTTTTTTGTTTTCCAAAACTATTCACATAAAAGGAGACGAGCACATGAAAAACACCGAAAAGACCATGGATAAGATCGTGGCGCTGTGCAAAAACCGCGGCATCATCTTCGCAGGCTCCGAGATCTACGGCGGCCTTGCCAACACATGGGACTACGGCCCGCTGGGCGTGGAGCTGAAGAACAACATCAAGAAGGCATGGTGGAAAAAGTTCGTGCAGGAGAACCCCTACAACGTGGGACAGGACGCCGCCATCCTCATGAACCCCCAGACGTGGGTGGCCAGCGGCCATCTGGCGGGCTTCTCCGATCCCCTGATGGACTGCA
>ENA-OUQG01000247-OUQG01000247.1-human-gut-metagenome-genome-assembly--contig:-NODE-247-length-35476-cov-35.286581_pt1 | contig 35476 bp, 27 predicted proteins | sample MGYA00237943_ERZ548823 | MGnify/ENA primary metagenome ERZ548823 (study PRJEB26490, sample SAMN05194731) | human gut metagenome | biome: terrestrial biome; feature: human-associated habitat; material... | reverse complement strand
GGACTGCCGCATTCGGCGCAGAGCAAAGAGCAAAATAACAGAGCCGCGGTTCACAGAAAAACGTGAACCGTGGCTTTTGCTATTATGTAGTGGTCGGCGACTCGACGACCCGCTGCCGCCATCGGCGGCACAGCCACGCCCAACATGGGGAACTTACTGCGGATTTTATTTTTGCCTTTTTTCTCGCTTCGCCGTTCGTCAAATTGTACAGCTTTAGGGGCTTATTTTTGTGACAACAGACAGGCTTTTTTGTGGTATAATTATACAATACAAAAGGGGTTAAAAATTTTTTGGGGAGGAATATATGCTTTATAAAAAGAATTATATGAGTACCCTGTCCGATGAACTGTTTCGCTCTCCGACGAGCGAATATCGCGCCGCGCCGTTTTGGGCGTGGAACTGCAAGCTCGAGGAAAAAGAGCTTCTGCGACAGATAGACGTGTTTCACCGTATGGGCTTCGGCGGCTTTCATATGCACGTCAGAACGGGCATGGATACGGAATATCTGAGCGATGAGTTTATGCAGCTCATCCGCGCCTGCACCGACAAGGCGAAGGGTGAAAAGATGCTCGCGTGGCTCTATGACGAGGACAGATGGCCCTCGGGCGCGGCGGGCGGCATAGTCACAAAGGATAAGCGCTTCCGCTCCCGCCACCTGCTTTTTACCGTCAACCCGTATAACGGTACTGCCGGTTTTACCGACGACTCGACGTCGCGCGGCGTGCGCTCTGAGGACGGAAAACTGCACGCGTGCTATGACATAGTGCTCGACGCAGACGGATATTTAAAGAGCGGCAAGCGTATCGGCGAGGGGGATTCCGCCGAGGGCACAAAGTGGTACGCCTATCTCGAGATAAGCGGCGCGAATCCGTGGTATAACGGTCAGGCGTATCTCAACACGCTCGATAAAAATGCGGTCGAGCGCTTTGTTGAGGTCACCCACGAGCGGTATAAAGAGGTTGTCGGCGACGAGTTCGACGAGACTGTCCCCGCGATATTCACAGACGAGCCACAGTTTACGCACAAATCGCTGATGAACAATTCGACCGATACGGACGACCTTATCATGCCGTGGACGGACGATTTCGCAAAGACATATTTTGACACATATTCTCAGGATATTTTGGATTTTCTGCCCGAGATATTCTGGGATCTGCCGGGCGGGAAAGCCTCCGTTGCCCGATATCGCTATCACGACCATATCGCCGAGAGATTTTCCTCGGCCTTTGCCGACACTGTCGGCGGCTGGTGCCGCAAAAATGGCATCGCGCTGACGGGTCATATGATGGATGAGCCCACGCTCGAGAGTCAGACGGGCGCCTTGGGCGAGGCGATGCGCTCCTACCGCTCGTTCGACTTGCCCGGCATAGATATGCTCTGCTCGTGGAAAGAATACACTACCGCGAAGCAGGCGCAGTCCGCCGCGCATCAGTTCGGCTATGAGGGCGTGCTCTCCGAGCTCTACGGAGTCACCGACTGGGATTTCGATTTTAGAGAACATAAGCTAAACGGCGATTGGCAGGCGGCTTTGGGCGTTACGGTGCGCGTGCCGCACCTGTCGTGGGTCTCCATGGCGGGCGAGGCAAAGAGGGATTATCCTGCCTCGATAAGCTATCAGTCACCGTGGTATAAGAAATATTCCTGCGTGGAGGATCACTTCGCGAGAGTTGCCACGGCGATGACCCGCGGCGTGCCGATAGTAAAGGTCGGCGTGATACACCCGGTCGAGAGCTTTTGGCTTCACTGGGGGCCCAACGACAAATCGGGACTCTTCCGCGAGGAGCTAGACAAAAATTTCCAAGAGCTCACTAAGTGGCTCATCTTCGGCAGCATAGACTTCGATTTTATCAGCGAGTCGCTCCTGCCCGAGCTCTGCCCGCAAGCGGATGCGCCGCTGAGAGTCGGCGAGATGAAGTACGACGTGATAGTCGTACCAGGGTGCGAGACGCTCCGCTCGTCAACGCTCGACAGGCTCGAAAAGTTCCGCGAGGACGGCGGCAGGGTAATATTCCTCGGCGAAGCTCCGACGCTCGAAAACGCGCAGCCGTCCGACAGGGGCGCAAGGCTCTTTGCGAGCAGCGAGCACATACCCTATCAGCGTGCGTCGCTTCTGACGGCGCTCGATTCCGAACGCTCCGTCTGCATCCGTGACGAGGACGGCTATCTCTCCGACGGGCTTATTTATCAGCTGCGCGAGGATACGGACAGCCTGTGGCTCTTTGTCGCGCACGGAGTCGAGCCGTACGACTGCAATATAACAAATCATGACGACATAAAAATAACCGTAAAGGGCGAATATTCGCCCGTGATATACGATACCTTGAGCGGCGAGCTGAAGCCCGCGCAGTTCGATTATCTCAACGGCGACACCGTGATAAGCGCGAGGCTCTTTGACTTTGACAGCCTGCTGTTAAGGCTCTATAACGGCCGCTCCGAGAGGCAGTATGCCGAGCCGAAGAAGCTTGAGGATAAAGAAATCCTTGTCCCCTATGAGACTGAATACGAGCTCGACGAGCCGAATGTCATGCTTCTTGATATGGCTCGATTCGCGCTCGACGGCGACGAGCTGAGCGAGCATGAGGAGGAGCTTCTCAGAGCCGATAACATCTGCCGCGAAAAGCTCGGCTTCCCGCTTCGAAGCGGCGCGGTGATGCAGCCGTGGGTCATACATGAGCCTGTGCCCGAGCATAAGGTGAGGCTCCGCTTTAAGATAGACAGCGCTCTCGCGTTTGACGGCGTATCGCTCGCCCTTGAGGACGCGGAGAAAGCGGAGATAACGCTAAACGGTCGGGCGGTTGACAACACCGTTATCGGCTTCTATGTTGACAGAGCCGTAAAAACGGTCGCCCTGCCGAGAATAGCGCAGGGGGAAAATATTCTCGAAATCGTTCTCCCGTTCGGCAAGCGCACGAATGTCGAATGGTGCTATCTGCTCGGCGACTTCGGAGTTGAGGTGCGCGGCAGGCTCAAAAAGCTTATAAAGCGCTCGGATAAGCTCGCATTCGGCAGCATAGTCAATCAGGGCTTGCCGTTCTACGGCGGCTGTGTGACCTACCGCTTCGGCGTCGACTGCCCCGGCGGGGATATCCGCCTCACCGTCCCGCACTACGACGGAGCGCTGACGGAGATATTCGTTGACGGCGCTCACGCGGGGGAGATAATCTTCCCGCCGTATGAGCTGGAGCTTAAAGAGCTTTCGGCAGGCAGGCATGAGATAGCGGTGAAGCTCTATACAAACCGCAGAAATGCGTTCGGCACAGTTCATCTTTATGATAAAAAGTGCCACTGGATAGGCCCCGATGCGTGGCGCACAAGCGGCTGCAAATGGAGCTATGAATATGTTCTTCGCAACGTAGGCGTGGAATCCGCGCCTGTGATATACAGTCTGAAAAAATAAAGATAAAGGAGAAACAAACGATGAAAAAAGCACTCAAATCGATTCTCGCAGTCGTTCTGGCGCTGACGATGATTATGTCGTGCTCCTTCGCTTCGACCGCAAGCGCGGCGAGCGCGAATGCCGCACCGGCTGACGTCTCGGTCTCGGAAATTCCGCAGATTATCGCGGGACTTGTGAAAATCGGCATTGAAGTCGCCAAGAAAGCCTATGAGTACTACGACAAGTATGTCCCGGATTCGGTAAAGGACTTCAATTCTACCGTTGCCAAGGACGCTGCCGGCGCGGTCAAGAATCTGGCAAAAATCGAACCGCTCAAGGTTTTGATAGGCGGCAAGGAGTACGATGTGAGCACCCCGTGGGGACTCATTACGGCTCTTGCGAAGATGGAGACGGATAAAGAGAAGACAAGTATTCTCATGGTTTATCTCGACTGCGTCTTTACGAAGATAATCAGATTCATCGCGGACATGGTTCCTCTCCCGAGGGGACTTACCAAGCTTGAGGACTATAAGCCCGAGAGCGAGAACTTCTACAGAGGCAGCAAGGAGTTTGTCAGCGAGGCATCAAAGGACGCAAAATGGCAGCTCGGCTACAGCCAGGCGAGCCTTGTGCCCGACGATGTTCTCAACGGCAACTATTATCTGGCGGGCTACCTGCTCCAGAACTTCCCGTCGAACACTGTCGAGACCGTGCTCGACGATATGAAGGTTCGCACAGTCGTGCTTGACGACGGACGCGGCAAGGTAGTTTTCTCGACTATCGAGTGCATCGGCATTGCGAGCGAGGACATCAAGCAGATACGCGACCGCGTGGCAAAAGAGCTCAAGGGCGAGAATATAATTTCCGTCAATGTTTTTGCTACTCATTGCCACAGCTGCATCGATACGCAGGGTCTTTGGAATCCCTTCTTCGTCAAGCTTGCGAAAAACATCGGCGTCACCTATAGCGGTAAGGGCGAATATGCCTCCGGTACCGACCCGAAGTATATGAATTTCCTCTTTGAAAAGACCACTGATACTATAGTCGAGGCGTGCAGGAATATGAAGTCCGGTGAGATGTATGAGGCGACTCTCGATCATCTCGGCACGGATTATATCAACGACAAGCGCGGCGTTTTCGACGCTGTTGACAATCTCACGAGACTTCGTTTCGTCCCCGACGACGGCAGCACCGAGACTTATATAGTCAATATGTCCGCTCACCCCTATATCACGGGTCTCAAGACCGATAAGAGCAGCGGCAAGGAGCTCTCCGCCGATTATACCTACTACATGGAGCAGATAATCAGCAGCAAGGAGAACAACAATACGAACTTTATGTTCGTTAACGGCGCTCTGTGCGGAATTTATTCCGCCCGCGGAGTCACCAACGACGGCGTTGCCACCGTGCGCAGAAGCGAGGAGGCCACCCGTTACGGTAACGAGCTGGGCAGAATGGTAGTTGCCCTGACTATGACCAAGGACGAAATCATGCGCGCCGGCGATTGGCTTACGAACGATAAGTTCTATGCCGATGCCGCCGAGGCGATAAGAAATAACGAGGAGCTCACCGACGAGGAGAAGCAGAAGAAGCTTAGCGAAATAAGCGTCTGGTATGAGAATTGGGAGCCCGTCAAGGAGACGAGAGTCGAGCCCATACTCAATATCAGACACAAGGAAGTCTTGGTCGAGATAAGCAATCCCGTTATCGAGGCTGTTGGCAAGGCGAAGCTCGTCGGCAACAAGATTTATTACGATAAGAACGAGACTCTCTATACCACAACGGAGATAGGCTATCTTGAGATAGGCAAGAATATAAAGGTAGCGCTCCTGCCCGGCGAAGTATCGCCCGAGCTCATTGACGGAAAGGGCGCGTGCCTCGCCGAGAATGCCTACAGCGGCAAAGATTTCGGCTATCCGTCGCTCAACAGCATGGTCAGCGACTATGCGGGCAGAGACGTTGAGCTCTATGTATTCGGCGAGGCGAACGATGCCTGCGGATACGTCGTGCCCGACAATGACTACTGCATGATCTTCTTTGACGGCTCCGACCTGCTCGGCGACCATTATCAGGAGACCATCTCCTTCGGCAGAACGGTTGCTTCGACCCTCGTCAAGGCTTATGACGAGATGATGAAGGAGCTCAAGGCCGGCAAATAAAGCCCACGGCGCTTTCGGCGCAGAATAATAGAAAAAGGCTGCAATCCACGGCTCGGTCGCGGATTGCAGCTTTTGCTTTGTTTATATTTTTCTGCCTGCGCACGGCGCGGAGCATAAAAAGACCGCCCGACAGCTCGGACGGCCTTTGTGTTTTTATCTTACTTCTTCTGCGGTGCGAAAGCCTTTGTCGACAAGGAGCTTGTTTATCCTGTCCTTCGGATCGAGAAGCTTGCTGACCGAGGTGTCGTGGTTTAAGGTGTCGATAACATATGAGATGTATTTCGACAGGTCAACCTCGACATACCACTCGCGCTGCTTGAGCTCGGGGGTTCTGTAGATGAGGTTCGTGGTGAACACTTTGCTGATAAGGCCGTTTTCATATGCCTTGTCAAACGACTCGAGTCCGTTGCAGAACAGACCGAAGCAGGTGCAGACGAAAATTCTTCTTGCCTTGAGCTCCTTGAGCTTTGTGGCAACTTCAATCATCGAATCTCCGGAGGAGATCATATCGTCGACTATAATGACATCCTTGCCCTCAACATTGTCGCCGAGGAACTCATGGGCGATTATCGGGTTTCTTCCGTCGATAACTACCGAGTAGTCGCGTCTTTTGTAGAACATACCGAGGTCAACGCCGAGGACGGTCGAATAATAGATGCAGCGGCTCATGCCGCCCTCATCGGGGGAAATTATCATAAGATGATCGTTGTCGATTTTGAGGTCGGTGACGTTCTTGACGAGTGCCTTTATCATCTGATATGCGGGCTGAATGTTTTCAAAGCCGTGATTCGGTATGGCGTTCTGAACTCTTGCGTCGTGTGCGTCGAAGGTGATGATGTTGTCCACTCCGAGATCGCTCAGCTCCTGGAGAGCCATGGCGCAGTCGAGAGACTCTCTGCTCGAGCGTCTGTGCTGCCTTCCTTCGTAGAGCATGGGCATGATAACGGTGATGCGTCTTGCCTTGCCGCCTATGGCGCTTATGGCGCGCTTGAGGTTTGCGTAGTGGTCGTCGGGGCTCATCATATTGTCCCTGCCGTACATCTTGTAGGTCATGCCGTAGTTGAACATATCGCAGACGATAAAGATATCGTAGCCGCGAACGGACTGCTGAATGTGGCATTTCGCTTCGCCCGAACCGAAGCGCGGGAATGCCGCTTTGACGAGATATGAGTCACGCTGATAGCCTGAGAATGCGATGGTCGTTTTGTGCTCGCTCTCGCGGATCTCACGCCAAGTTTTGAGGTAGGCGTCGATCTTTGCGGCCAGCTCCTCACAGCCGGGCAGTGCGATAAGCGCGAGCGGTCCTACAGGAATGGTTGTAAAATCCGGTGCAGTTAAAGCTTCTGACATAATAATTCCCTCCGCAGATTAAATTGTCTCCTGTCTTGCACCCGCAAGTCGGCGCCTGCCGTGGCGGCGACTCCTGTTGAGTGCGACATCCTTCATCTACATTATATAATAAAAAGCGCCCGTTTAGTAGCTAAAAATAACTTTTTTCGATGAAAATCTATCAGACAAGCAGGGGCGTTTTTTGTGCATTCTGACAATTGTGTTATTTACGAATTAGAAATGTGGACATCGAGCTGGTTGAACGGGATATTTATCCCGTTTTCGTCAAAAGCGAGCTTGACCTCCTCCTGCATTTTGTAGTAGGCGGTCAGATAGTCGGAGGACGAGCACCACGCGATGAGCAGAAGATCCATGCTGCTTGCAGACTGCTGCTTGACTACGACATTGGGCTCGGGATTTTTGTATATGAGCTCGTTTTTGAGAGCCTGCGCCAAAAGCACCTGCTTTGCGAGGGCTATGTCGTCGGAGTAGGAGACGGAGAAGGTCATATCGAGCCTGCGGCGTCCCTCGGCATTGTAGTTGATAATATTGTTGCTCGTGATGTGCGAATTAGGGACAATGACGCGCTTGTTGTCGACGGTTATAAACACCGTATACATCAGCTTTATCTCGTGGACGCGGCCGCTTATGTTTTCGAGCTCAACGAAGTCGCCGCTTTTAAAAGGCTTGTTGACGAGTATCTGTATGCCGCTGGCAAATTGGGCGATACTGTTTTGCAGACCCATTCCGGCAGTCAGCCCCGCCGCGCCGAGGGCGGCTATGAAGGAGTTGAGATTGAAGCCGAGGGTAGAGAGAGCGGAGAGTATGACCGCAAATCTCAGCACCCAAACTACTATGCTGCGAAGAAACGAGTGAATGGACGCGTCAACGCCCTTTCGCTCCAGCCCCTTTATCAGCAGCTTGCCTATAAGGGCGCTGACCCAGAAGCCGAGCGCGATTATTATTGCCGCTCCGACGAATTTGGGCAGCGCGTCAACGAGCTTCGATATAAATGTTTCAAGGTCAAATGCCGAAAGTTTTTCAGTCATAGCTTTTTCCTCCGTTTTGAGTATGATTTATTATAACAAATGCGTCCGATGTTTACAACCTTTTGGACATTTGCGCCCGATTGTGCAACTTTGCGACAGCGGGCGGAAGTTGGGTATTTAAACGTGCGGCGGGCTGTGATAAAATTATTGTTCAGAATGGGGGGAGTTGGATATAGATACAGGCATTATAGATAAAAAAATATTTATTTATGCTTTGTGTTCATTTTTAAGTCATAATTTTGTGGTAAAATAATAGAAATTGCGGCGGAAAATATATCCGCCGACGAAAGGAGCGTGTTTCTATGGCGTCCGAGATGCTTTCAAAGGTGCTTGATGCCGAAAATTCGGACAGAGAGGCGCAGAAAGCGGCGCACGAGCAGGCGCAGATAACCGTCGATGCGGCGGTCGAAGCGGGCGAGGGCGCGGTCGCAAGGAAAAAGGCCGAGGCTGCAAAGAGAGCGGAGGAAATCATCGAAAGCGCACGCGAACAGGCGCGTGCAAACGAAGAGAAAGCCCAAAGGGCGGCCGAGGAGCGCAAGCGCGAAGTGCTTGCCGCGGCAGAAACGCACAGAGCCGATGCAATCAAAGCGGTCATGGAGACGGTTATCTGATGAAACGGCTCATAAATTACAGAAAAGTCAGGAGGTGTCAGGTTGGCAAAGCTTAAAATGAAGTGCATCGAGCTGCTCGCTCCGCTTGAGCAGAGCAAGGAGATAATCGACTGCCTTCAGCGTATGGGTACTGTCGAGCTGACCGACTGCGAAGAGAGCGAAGCTCTCTGCAAGCTGTCAACGGGCGTCACCGTTTCGACCTTCGAGCGGTACCTTGCGGCGGCGGAGAGCGCGCAGAAAACGCTCAACAAGTACGCCCCGCAGAAAAAGGGGCTTATACAGAGCCTCATGTCGTCGTTCGGCGGCAGAAAAGTGCTCGAGGTTTCGGAGTATCTTAAAAAAGCGGACGAGGCGGACGAGATTCTCCGCAAGTGCTATAAGATAAACTCGCTCGAGGCGGATATCCGCGAATATGCGGCGGACAATGTCCGCTGCCGCACCGCGATGGACGCGCTCGAACCGTGGCTGAAGCTCGATATCCCGATGAAATGCAAGGGCACGGAATCAACAGCGGTCTTTGTCGGCTCATTCCCGGTGCAATATGACGCTCAGTCGCTTCTTGAGGCGATAGCCGGGGCCGCGCCGGAGGCAAGCGAGGTCGACGCGCAGATAATCTCGGCATCGGCCGAGCGCACGTGCGCAGTCGTGATGTGCCACAAGGAGTGCGAAAAGGAAGTTTTCGAGGCGCTGAGAGTCCTGAACTTCGCTTATCCGTCCGACCCGACGAAGCACCCGCCGCGCGTGAGATACGAACGGCTCGAAAAACAGACGGAGCAGAACAACAAGGATTCCGAGGCGGCGCAGGCAGAAATAGTGAAGCTTGCGGACTGCTGCGACGATATCGGCTTCGTCATTGATTATTTTGCAATCAAGAAAGAAAAATATGCGGCTCTCGAGCGCATAGCCATGACAAATCGCATTTTTGTCCTCACGGGATATATTCCGGAGAAGCGGGTATCGAAAGTGGTTGAGACGCTCGAAAAGAACTACACGGTGGCTATCGAGATAACCGAGCCGGACGCTCAGGCGGATGTGCCGGTGCTGCTCGAAAACAACGCTTTCGTCGCCCCCGTCGAGCCGATAACCGAAATGTATTCCATGCCCAACCGCGACGATGTGGACCCGAACCCCGTTATGGCGTTCTTCTACTATGTGTTCTTCGGCATCATGCTTTCGGACGCGGGCTACGGAGTGATAATGGTTATCGCCATGCTCATAGCCAAGGCGAAGCTCAAGCTTGAGCCCAAGATGAAAAAGACGGTCAATATGTTCCTCTATTGCGGAATCTCGACCGTGTTCTGGGGCACGATGTTCGGCAGCTGGTTCGGAGACGCGCCGCAGGTTATAGCGCGCGAGTTCTTCGGCAAGGAGATAGGCTCGACGGCAGTCTGGTTCGAGCCGGTCAACGACCCGATGAAGCTGCTGCTCTATTCGTTCCTGTTCGGCATAATCCATCTGTTCGCGGGTCTCGCGGTCAGGTTCTATATGCTGTGGAAGGACGGCAAGAAGCTTGACGCATTCTGCGACGTAATTCCCGTATATCTGCTTGTAGCGGGTATCGCACCCCTCGGCGCAGGCATAATAATCGATGTGCCGCAGACGCTTACAAATGTCGGCAAATATGTTGCCCTTGTCGGCGCGGTGCTGACTGTTTTGACAAGCGGACGAAGCTCGAAGAATATTATCGGCAAGCTCGGCGGCGGACTCTACGGACTCTATAACACGGCGTCCGGCTATCTCGGAGATATCCTCTCCTATTCGCGTCTGCTTGCGCTCGGACTTTCAACCGGCGTTATAGCTACCGTCATAAACCTGCTCGGCACAATGCCCGGCAACAAGATAGCAAAGCTCATACTGTTTATCGGAGTTTTCCTGCTCGGACATACGGCGAATATCGCAATAAACCTTATCGGAACCTATGTCCACACGAACAGACTTCAGTATGTTGAATTCTTCTCAAAATTTTATGAGGGCGGAGGACGCTCCTTCACCCCCTTAAAAGCAGATACAAAACATTTCAGATTTAAGGAGGAAATACAGTAATGTCTATTTTTTCAAGTCTCGGAACGTCAATAGCAGTTCTCGGCGCCGCTCTTGCGGCTATACTCTCCGGTATGGGCTCCGCAAAGGGTGTCGGCCTCGTCGGTCAGGCCGGAGCGGGCGTCATCACGGAGGATCCCTCGAAGTTCGGTAAGGTGCTTATCCTTCAGATTCTCCCCGGTACTCAGGGTCTTTACGGCTTCCTGACCGCGTTCCTTGCGCTCAACAGAATGGGCGTCATAGGCAGCGGCTTTGAGCCTCTCTCGATAGAAAAAGGTCTTATGATGTTTGCGGCTTGTATGCCCATAGCAATAGTCGGTTACTTCTCCGCGATAGCACAGGGCAAGACCGCAGCGGCAGGCGTCAGCATCATAGCCAAGAAGCCCGACCAGAACGGTAAGGCTATAACCATGGCGGCAATGGTCGAGACCTACGCCGTTATCGCCCTGCTTGTCTCGATCCTTTCCATCTTCAGCATCAGCGGACTCAATATCTGATCTGACGAAAAAAACGGCGTATTTGCGCCGGCGAAAGGGATGAAATGATGAGCGGACTTGACAGAATAATTGAAAAAATAAACGCCGATTCTCTGGCAAGCTGCCGCGAGATAGCGGATCAGGCGCAGAAAAGGGCGCAGGATATCGTCAGCGATGCGGATGAGCGCGCCGAGCAGGTCTATGCCGAGATTATAGCGGACGCCGAGAAAAAGGCGCAGTCGATAATGACGATGTCCGAGGCGAATGTCAGCGGCATTGCCCGCAGGGCGGAGCTCTCGGCAAAGGTCGAAGCGGTGGACGCGGCGATAGAGGCGGCGTATGACGCCATGTGCGATATGGGCGCGGACGAGTATTTCGCGGCGCTCGAAAAGCTCGCCGTCAGAAATGCCGGAAAGGGCGAAGGGGAGCTGCAGCTCTCAAAGAGAGACCTTGACCGCGTGCCTTCGGGCTTTGCGGACAGGATAAACGCGGCGCTCACGAACGGCTCGGTGAAGCTCTCCGGGCAGAGCGCGGATATCGACAACGGCTTTATCCTTGTCTACGGCGATATTGAGATGAACTGCACCTTCAGAGCGCTCATAAACGAGCAGAAGGACATTGTCCGCGAGAAGGTCTGCGGCGTGATATTTTAAACGGCGGTGAGAAATATGCATGAAAATGAATATGCCTACGCCGTAGCGCGAGTCAGAGCCAACGAAGTGAATCTGCTCTCTCCCGCCGAAACGGAACAGCTTATAACGGCCGAGAGCTACGATGCGGCTCTGCGTCTGCTCGGCGACAAGGGCTGGCATACCGACGGCGTCGGCCATGACTACGCGCCGATGCTCGAGGAGCATATGAGCGAGGCATGGCAGCTGCTCGAGGAGAGCGCGCCGGATGCGTCGCTGCTCGATGCGCTTGTTATCAACAACGATTTCTTCAATCTCAAGGCGGCGCTAAAGGCGAAGTTCTCAGACCTCGACCCTTCCGACTACGTTGTAAGACCGAGCGTATGGAACCCCGAGGAGATAATCGGCTGTGTCGTGCAAAATGAGCTTGATTCCCTGCCCGAGTGCATGAGAGAATGCGCAAAGGCGGCGTATGACGCGATAGTCAAGCTCGAGAGCGGCAGGCTTGCGGATACCGTGATAGACACGGCGGCGCTGAAAACGAGAAAGCAGTTCGCCGAAAAGAGCGGGAGCGGGCTTCTGATGAAGGAGGTCGAGCTCTCATCTGCGGCCGCAAACATAAAGACTGCTCTGCGCTGCGCCTCAACGGGGAGAACGGCGGATTATATCAAAAACGCGCTCTGCCCGTGCGAGAGCTTCAGCTCGGATGAGCTGATTCATGCGGCGTTCGAGGGCGTTGACGCGGTTGCCGAGCTGCTCGCAAATACCGAATTCGGTTCCCTTGCGGACAGCCTCAAGGAGGGCCTTACCGCTTTCGAAAAGAAGTGCGACGAGCTTTCGGCGCAGCAGATGACCGAAGCGAAATATACCGCCTTCGGCCCCGACCCGCTCGCGGCCTATTACAGCGCCGTAGAGACGGAGACTAAAAATGTCAGAGTTATATTATCTGCGAAGCTCAACGGCTTTTCCGCAGATACAATAAGAGCGAGAGTGAGGGAAGTCTATGCATAAGATAGCCGTTATGGGAGACAGAGACAGTATCTTCGGCTTTGCCTCTCTCGGAATGCACATCTTCCCCGTCGACGAACCGTCCGAGGCGGCGCCGATGCTCCACAAAATGGCGGAGAGCGGGTATGCGGTGATATTTATCACGGAGGCTCTGGCCTCCGGGCTCGAAAACGAGCTTGAACGCTACCGCACAAGACCTCTGCCCGCGATAGTGCCCATTCCCGGAGTCAAGGGGAACACGGGCATGGGTATGAAGAATGTCAGCAGCTCCGTACAAAAGGCGGTCGGCTCGGACATTCTGGACAAATAATGACGCTCGACTGAAAGGCGTGATAACTGATATGACTACTGGAAAGATTTCAAAAATAGCCGGACCGCTCGTTGTTGCGACAGGTATGCGCGAGGCGAATATGTTCGACGTTGTGCGCGTCAGCGACAGCAAGCTTATCGGCGAAATAATAGAGATGCACGGCGACAGAGCCTCGATTCAGGTCTATGAGGAGACCTCGGGACTCGGCACGGGCGAGCCCGTCGAGTCAACGGGCGAGCCGCTTAGCGTCGAGCTCGGCCCCGGACTTATCGAGGGCATTTTCGACGGCATTCAGCGCCCGCTCGAAAAGATACGCGAGCTTGTCGGCAACAGCCTTGTCAGAGGCATAGAGGTGCCCGCTCTCGACAGAGATAAGAAGTGGCATTTCGTGCCCAAGGTAAAGCCCGGCGACAAGGTCGTCGGCGGAGACATTCTCGGCACCGTGCAGGAGACCGAGATAGTCGAACACAGAATAATGGTGAAGCCCGGCGTTGTCGGCACGGTAAAGGCGATAGCCGAGGGCGATTACACAGTCACAGAGCAGATAGGCTCGATAGAGACCGCAAACGGCGATGAGCTGCCCGTAACGCTCATGCAGAAGTGGCCCGTGCGCCGCGGCAGACCGTTTGAAAAGAAGCTCGCGCCGAATGTTCCGCTCGTCACCGGTCAGCGCGTCGTCGATACGCTCTTCCCGATAGCCAAGGGCGGCGTCGCGGCGATTCCCGGCCCGTTCGGAAGCGGAAAGACCGTCACTCAGCATCAGCTTGCAAAATGGGCTGAGGCGGATATAGTCGTCTACATCGGCTGCGGCGAGCGCGGCAACGAGATGACCGACGTCTTGAACGAGTTCCCCGAGCTTATCGACCCGCATACGGGCAAGTCGCTCATGGAGCGCACCGTGCTTATCGCAAACACCTCGGATATGCCCGTCGCCGCGCGTGAAGCGTCGATATATACGGGCATCACGATAGCGGAATATTTCAGAGACATGGGCTATTCCGTCGCCCTCATGGCGGACTCGACCTCCCGTTGGGCAGAGGCTCTGCGCGAGATGTCCGGCAGACTTGAGGAAATGCCCGGCGAGGAGGGCTATCCCGCATATTTGGGCAGCCGACTTGCCCAGTTCTACGAGCGCGCGGGACGCGTTGTGTCCCTCGGCTCCGACGGACGCGAGGGTGCGCTCTCGGTCATAGGCGCGGTTTCGCCTCCCGGCGGTGATATTTCGGAGCCCGTCTCTCAGGCGACATTGAGAATAGTCAAGGTTTTCTGGGGACTCGATTCCGCTCTCGCATATAAGCGACACTTCCCGGCGATAAACTGGCTGACGAGCTACTCGCTCTACGCCGACTCGCTCGGAAGCTGGTTCAATGATAATGTCTCCGAGGAGTGGACTTCGCTTCGCACAAGGCTTATGGCTCTGCTCTCAGACGAAGCCTCGCTCGATGAGATAGTCAAGCTCGTCGGTATGGACGCTCTTTCCCCGACTGACAGACTCAAGATGGAGACAGCCCGCTCGATACGCGAGGACTTCCTGCATCAGCTCGCTTTCCACGAGGTTGACACATATTCGTCTCTTCGCAAGCAGTACCTTATGATGAAGCTTGTCCTGCGCTTCTATGATGGCTCTCTCGACGCTCTCAAAAAGGGCGCGAATATAGAGAAGCTTGTCTCGATACCCTCGAGAGAGAGCATCGGACGCTTCAAATATGTCCATGAAAATGACATTGAGGACACATATAAAACAGTCTGTGCGGCGATAGATTCCGAGATAAAAGCCGCTGTTGACGCAAGGGAGGATTACTGATGCCTAAAGAATACAGAACTATTCAGGAGGTTTCGGGACCTCTTATGCTCGTGCGTGAGGTCGAGGGAGTTAAGTATAACGAGCTCGGCGAAATTGAGCTTGCAAACGGCGAGACCCGCCGCTGCCGCGTGCTCGAAATAGACGGCACGAACGCACTTGTTCAGCTGTTTGAAAATTCCGCCGGAATCAACCTCGCCAACAGCAAGGTGCGCTTCTCCGGCAGGCAGATGGAGCTCGGCGTTTCGCCCGATATGCTCGGCCGCGTCTTTGACGGACTCGGCAGACCCATAGACGGCGGCCCCGAGATAATCCCCGAGAAGAGAATGGATGTCAACGGCCTGCCGATGAATCCGGCCGCCAGAAGCTATCCGCAGGAGTTCATACAGACCGGTATCTCCGCCATTGACGGACTTAATACCCTCGTCAGAGGTCAGAAGCTGCCGATATTTTCGGCCTCCGGTCTGCCCCATGCAAACCTCGCGGCTCAGATAGCGCGTCAGGCAAAGGTGCTCGGCGATAACGAGCAATTCGCCGTTGTATTTGCGGCTATGGGTATAACCTTCGAGGAGTCGAACTACTTCGTCGAGAGCTTCAGAAGCACCGGCGCGCTCGACAGAACCGTTATGTTCTCGAACCTCGCAAACGACCCCGCCATCGAGCGTATCGCAACGCCCAAGATGGCTTTGACCGCCGCGGAATATCTCGCGTTTGACCGCGGGATGCACGTCCTTGTTATATTGACCGATATCACGAACTATGCGGACGCTCTGCGTGAAGTTTCGGCGGCACGAAAGGAAGTTCCCGGCCGCCGCGGATATCCCGGCTATATGTACACCGACCTCGCGTCTATATATGAGCGCGCAGGCAGGCAGAAGGGCAAGCCTGGCAGCATAACGATGATTCCCATTCTCACCATGCCCGAGGATGATAAGACCCATCCCATTCCCGACCTCACGGGCTACATCACCGAAGGCCAGATAATCCTCAGCCGTGAGCTTTACAGGAAGAGCATCAATCCGCCTATCGATGTTCTGCCGTCCCTGTCCCGACTTAAAGATAAGGGTATCGGCGAGGGCAAGACGAGAGCCGACCACTCGAACACGATGAACCAGCTGTTCTCCGCGTATGCGCGCGGTAAGGACGCAAAGGAACTCATGGTTGTTCTGGGCGAGGACGCGCTGACGGATATGGATAAGCTCTACGCAAAGTTTGCGGACGAATTCGAGAAGGAATATGTCTCGCAGGGCTTTGACACCGACCGCAGCATCGAGGACACGCTCAACATCGGCTGGAAGCTCCTCTCGATACTTCCGCGCAGCGAGCTCAAGCGTGTCAGCGACGAATTCCTCGATAAGTATTACGGCAAGTTCTGAATCCATATGGGAAGAAGTGATAGACTATGGCGGTAATGAACGTGAACCCCACGCGAATGGAGCTTACAAACCTCAAGCGCAAGCTTTCCACGGCGCGCAGGGGACATAAGCTGCTCAAAGACAAGCGCGATGAGCTCATGCGCCGCTTCCTCGATCTCGTAAAAGAGAATAAGGCTCTTCGCATCCGTGTGGAAGAGGGGATAAAGCAGGCGAACGTCAACATGGAGATAGCCAGAAGCGCCATGAACGACAAGAGCCTGAGTGTCGCCATGATGCTCCCCACGCAGGAGATGAGCCTCGAGAGCTCGGAGAAAAACGTGATGAGCGTTATGATTCCGGTTTTCGATGTTCAGTACAAGACTGCCGACAGGAACGACATCTATTCCTACGGAACGGCGTTCACCTCGGCGGAGCTTGACAATGCGGTCAGCGCACTTTCGGAGATAATGCCCGATATGCTGAGACTTGCGGAGATCGAGAAGTCGTGCCAGCTGCTCGCGGGCGAGATAGAAAAAACGCGCCGCAGGGTCAATGCCCTTGAGCACGTTATGATTCCTCAGTATGAGGAGACGATAAAGTATATCTCGATGAAGCTCGACGAGAACGAGCGCAGCACAACAACGCGCTTGATGAAGGTCAAGGATATGATGCTCGAGCAGGCGCACCACTACGACGACCCGTTCGGAATGGAAGCGTAGGAGTATAAATCTGTTGACAAACATCGGATAATGCAATATAATATTAACCGCCGATAAGACTTTCGGCGGTTGATTATATGCGGGCGTGGCGAAATCGGCAGACGCAAGGGACTTAAAATCCCTCGGTGGTGACACCGTACCGGTTCAAGTCCGGTCGCCCGCACCATGAAAAAAGCATTTGCGGTTGCAAATGCTTTTTTCAGTGAAATTCGTTCCTTTGGAACGAGTGAAATATCTTCGATGTGAAATATTTGCTCCGCAAATGTGAAATACGCCTGCGGCGCGTGGAGAACGAATTTTATTTCACATTGCGACGAAGGAGCAATATTTCACATTTGCCGTAAGGCAAACATTTCACATCCTGCGTCAGCAGGATATTTCACAGGAGTTATATTTATAAAACGCAGGCAATGTAGCTTTTAGACATTGTAGAAGCTATAAGCAGTATTTTTGCAGAGGATTGCAAATGCTTTTTTCAGTGAAATTTGTTCCGTCGGAACGAGTGAAATATCTTCGATGTGAAATATTTGCTCCGTAAATGTGAAATACGCCTGTGGCGTGTGAAAGCGCTGCGGCGGTGAGGATTTGTTTCACATTCACTTGATGCGAAGCGTCAAATTTCACCGTGAGCGAAGCGAACAGCAACATTTCGGAGCGCAAGCGACATCATCGGTCGCACAGCGTCGGCGTCATTGAACAATGTTCGGATTTATGATACACTGTCCATATAAACAGGTGATACGAATATAAAAGAAAAATAGACTTGCAGAATTATCTGTGACCTTCTCCGTTCAGATTATTAAACTTGTAAAAGGCCTGAAATAAAAGCACGAAACCGTGATTTCCAATCGGTTCGGCCGTTCCGGTATCTATTTCGGCGCGAACACCCGGAAGTCGGAGCCGATAGGGGAGTAATGCGTCCTAAAAGGCAGCGTCAATGCTTTAAATTGAAATTCTGACATGCTTTATCCCGATGCGGTTATGCACTGCATCGGGATTTTTCGCGCAATAATTTGTATTTTCCATCGTCCAACAAAAATCGAGCGGCCGCCGAAGCGACCGCTCTTTTCAGTGTTCCGAAAGATTAGCTTTCTTCTTTCTTCTTTTTCTTGCTGACAACAGTGCCTATTGCAGCACCGCCGCCGATTACCAGAGCCGCAGCCCAGAGGAGTACGTTAGTCGTATCACCTGTGTCGGGCACGTCGGGAGTCTCGGGATTGCCGGGCTTATCGGGTGTATCGGGCTTGTCGGGTGTGCCGGGCTTGTCGGGTGTACCGGGCTTATCGGGTGTACCGGGTTTGTCGGGCTTGTCGGGCTTCGGGAAATCGGGCTTCGGGATGTCGGGCAGGGTGGGCTTGTCGCCTTCGGTGCCGTCGGACTCGAATATAGCCTCAAGTATAACATTCTCTGCGGGCATTACGAACGAAGCAATCTTCTTGTTCTCTAACTCAACGCCGCCCTTGACGACCTTCCACTCCTTGAACTTGTAGCCGGGCTTTGCAATGGCAACGACCGTTACCTTTGTGCCTGCCTCGGAGTAAGGCGGATATGCAGCGCCGACGCCGTTTCCGTCAGTCTTGACCAATACGAAATGTACGTCGCGGATAACGCCCATGTCGTCCTCGACTTCCTCGAATATAGCCTTAACGGTTACATCCTCGTCGGGCATTACAAACTTGCCGTCCTTTATCTCGACATTGCCTCTGATGACCTGCCACTCCTTGAGGCGGTAGCCGGGCTTGCCCTTAGCGGTAAGGGTTATCTCGGTGCCGGCGATAGCGGCGCTCGGAGTTGCGAAAGCTTCTTCGCCGTTCTCGTCCTTGAGAACGATTATCTTGTGCTCTGCGGCGAATATGGCCTTAATTTCAACATCCTCGTCGGGCATTATGAACTTGTTGTCCTTTATCTCGACGTTGCCCTTTATGACCTGCCACTCCTTGAAAGCATAGCCTTCCTTGGGGGTAGCGGTGAGGGTTATTTCTTCGCCGTTAAGAGCCTTTTCTTTGTCGGCGGAAGCAGTGCCGTTGCCGTCGGTTGTAACCTTTATGCTGCTCTCCTTGACGAAGATAACTCTGATAACAACATCTCTGTCGGGCATGATGAACTTGTCGCTCGCTATAGTGACCTTGTCGACGCCTTCTTCAACGACCTCTTCCCAACCGTAGAAGATCCAGCCGCTGTCGGGCTCTGCATGAAGGGTTATCTCCGTGCCCGCAACAGCGGTCTTGGGAACGGAATAGGTCTTGCCCTTGCCAACGGGGATTATCGTGATGCTGTGCTCCTCGGGGATTACCTCGGGGATTGCCTCGAAGATTGCCTTAACTTCAACGTCCTCGTCGGGCATTATGAACTTGTTGTCCGTTATCTCTATGCCGCCCTTTATGACCTGCCACTCCTTGAAGCGGAAGCCCTCCTTGGGAGCAGCGGTGAGGGTTATCTCGGTGTCTTTAACGGCTGCCTCTGCGGATGCGGATGCAGTGCCGTTTTCATCGGCCGTCACAGTGATGCTGTGCGTGATGGGGTCGGTGTCGGGAGTCGCGGTCAATATCGGAAGCTTAAAGATAGCATAATATGTATATCCCATGTCGTTGGGGTTATACATGAGCAGATTCTCTGCCGCGCCGTAGCCTGTAAGATTGATATTCTCTTTCTTGAGTTTCGAAGCGTCATAGGTATCGAGAACATCGAACAGGCAGCACAGATAGTACTGCGTATCGGCCTCATAGACGGCGGTGCTGTCCGCGGGCACTCTCGAGCTGAACACCGAGCTGATGTTAGTCGGATCGGTGCAGATGAAATAGCCGTTGCCGTAGCCGCTGTCCCATTTGATGCCGGCGTTGTAGGGGCTCTGAGTGACAGCAGTCTTTGCTATATCTCTCTGATATCCGTAGTAGAACATAGAGAAGTTGGCGACGGGGGCGGCTATATCCACCTTCCACAGATAGAAGCAGTCGAAAACCAGATCGGGATGAAATTGATCCTCTTGAGTGTATCCCAGCTTGATTCTGACAGTGGAGCCGGCATATGCGGAGAGGTCAACTTCAACGGTTTCCCACTCTGCGGACTCCTTGGAGTTTATTTCATGATACTGAATTCTTTCATACTCTTTGCCGGCTGCCGAGACATAAATACCAATGGTATCCCTTGCAAAGGTTCCGGTCATCATATGCCTAACTTCAAATGTGAGGAAGTACTTTTGATTGGATTCGAGCTGAAACTCGGGCAGCTCTAATGAGGACGGGACTGATACAGTATGAGAATACTCACCCTCGTAAAACACCATTTCAGATTGGTTATCCACACAAAGATATTTTTCACCGTGATGCGGAACCATGTTCTCGATGGTGGTGGTGGCGGCGGTGCAGACGTATGTTTTGGTCTTATCACCTTTTCCCCATCCTGCCGGCAGATCCGCTGCCCCTTCTTCAAATCCTTCAAAGCTCTCGGACCAGACTGCATCGCATCCCGCGCGGGTGTGGTCGGGCGTTGTGCTGTCGGCAGAGACGATGACAATCATTCCGAACAGCATGAAGCAGCAGAGCATCATACTTAAAATGCGTTTTTTCATTTTGTTGTTCCTCCGATTTGTATTTTTGTTTCTCCCTCCTTTATTTCTTGGAAGGACTTTTTTGCTCCGGCAAAAGCCGGTCTGACCTATGAGCTTTTACAGACCATATATCACCGCCCTTTTAAAACGCAAAAAACCGGGGACAGCGCAAAAATAGCCTGTCTCCGGCATAGTTCTTTTTATTTTGTTATGCAAAAAGACCTGTTGCTGCAGCAAAAGGGCAGAACGATTCACTCGGCTCTCGCCGAGGAAAATATCCGTCCTGCCGTAGTCTGTCATTGCAAGGTCCTCCGTCCGTTTTTTGGGTGCCGCAACCCGCGGGGTAGGGGGGTATCGAATGAAGCAGATTATACTTTTGGTGCTTTCCGGAATATATTATACCACCTGTAACAGAAAAGCGCAAGTATTTTTGCGGATTATGTATATTATTCCACATAATATTCGCACGCAAAAAAAATTGAGCGGCCGCCGAAGCGACCGCTCTTTTTACTTTTGTTAGCGTGTCGGAAGATCAGAGATTAGTTCTCTTCCTTCTTCTTCTTCTTGCTGACAACGACAGTGCTTATAGCAGCGCCGCCGCCGAGAACCATAGCAGCAACCCAAAGGAGAACATTGGTGTTATCTCCGGTGTCGGGTACTTCGGGAGCCTCGGGATTGCTGGGAGCCTCGGGATTGCTGGGAGCGTCGGGAGTGCTCGGAGTGCTGGGATCCTCGGGCTTGTTGGGCTTGTCGGGCTTCGGGAAATCGGGCTTCGGGATGTCGGGCAGGGTGGGCTTGTCGCCTTCGGTGCCGTCGGACTCGAATATAGCCTCAAGTATAACATTCTCTGCGGGCATTACGAACGAAGCAATCTTCTTGTTCTCTAACTCAACGCCGCCCTTGACGACCTTCCACTCCTTGAACTTGTAGCCGGGCTTTGCAATGGCAACGACCGTTACCTTTGTGCCTGCCTCGGAGTAAGGCGGATATGCAGCGCCGACGCCGTTTCCGTCAGTCTTGACCAATACGAAATGTACGTCGCGGATAACGCCCATGTCGTCCTCGACTTCCTCGAATATAGCCTTAACGGTTACATCCTCGTCGGGCATTACAAACTTGCCGTCCTTTATCTCGACATTGCCTCTGATGACCTGCCACTCCTTGAGGCGGTAGCCGGGCTTGCCCTTAGCGGTAAGGGTTATCTCGGTGCCGGCGATAGCGGCGCTCGGAGTTGCGAAAGCTTCTTCGCCGTTCTCGTCCTTGAGAACGATTATCTTGTGCTCTGCGGCGAATATGGCCTTAATTTCAACATCCTCGTCGGGCATTATGAACTTGTTGTCCTTTATCTCGACGTTGCCCTTAACAACCTGCCACTCCTTGAAAGCATAGCCTTCCTTGGGGGTAGCGGTGAGGGTTATCTCATCGCCGTTGACAGCCGTTGCTTTATCGGCGGAAGCTTCGCCGTTACCGTCGGTGGTAACTTTGATAGCGCTCTCCTTGGAGAAGATGACCTCAATAACAACATCCTCGTCAGGCATGATGAACTTGTCGCTGGCGATTGTGATATCGCCCTCAACGACCTTCCAGCCTGCGAAGAAATAGCCGCTGTCGGGCTCTGCGGTAAGAACTATCTCAGTGCCGGCAATAGCAGTCTTGGGGTTGGAGTAAGCCTTGCCCATCTTGGAGGGCTTTACGGTGATCTTGTGCTCAACGGGGATCTTTTCAAAGACCGCATTGATAACAACGTCCGTGTCGGGCATAACGAACTTGTCGTCTGCTATCTCAATCTGACCCTCAACAACTTCCCACTTCAGGAATCTGAAGCCCTCGTTGGCTTCTGCGGTAAGGGTGATCTCCGTGCCTGCGACAGCGGTTTCCGCGGATGCGGTTGCAGTGCCGTTTTCGGTTGTAACGGTGATTGCGTGTGCAACGGGATCAACTTCGGGCTGATCGGGATCTGCAGAGACTGTGAAAACCAGTCCGAACAGCATGAGGCAGCAAAGCAGCATGCTTAAAATTCGTTTTTTCATTTTTTTGTTCCTCCGATTTGTTGTTTTTTTTAAAAGTTTTCCCCCGTGCGTTTTCGTGCGGAGGGAGTTGCCGTCCGGCTTGTCCGGTTCGGCAAGTTGCAGTTTTGTCTGCTACATATCACCGCCTTTTCAAAACGCAAAGACCCGGGACAGGATCTGAAAGCCCGACTCCTGCGAAGTTCTATTTATTTTTCTATTATACAAAAAGACATAAATCGCAATAAAAGTACGAATACTTTTCGGATTGCACCGAAAAAACAATCGTCTCATATCCGGTTATTGCAGAGTCTTCCGTATGAACTTTTGGGCTGTACGCGGTTTGCGAAGCCTCGGCAAAAAAATAGAACAGCTTGTGTTTTTTTTGTTATTTTACAAATATATTATATCATTTTGTAAAGGAAAGTGCAAGTGATTTAATAAAAACTATATACTTTGTTATAACGTAGTTTATAAAATTTCCTTATATTTTAAGTTATATAATTCGCAGCGCCTCGAGCACCGATTTTTGATTTTCGAAGTTCGGAATTATCATGTCCGCGCCCGCGGAAATGAGCCTTGCGCGCTTCTTTTCGTCTATGCCGTCGCCGGTTTTTTCGTCCGTCGCCGCGCCGACCGCATAGCCGCCGAGCTTCGCCGTGAGCTCGATTTCGACGAACCCGTCGCCGAAGGTGACAAGCTCCTCGGGGTCGAGCTTCTGCTCATCTATCATATTCTTTATGACTGCTTCCTTCGAGCAGTCGAGCAGCGCGTCCCTCGCGCCGTGGATGCCGCCGTCGAACAGCTCCCGAACGCCTATGAGCGACGCCTCGTATATCACGTCATCCTCGTCCGTGCCGCTTGCGAGAAAGCATCTTATCCCCGCGTCTCTAAGCGTCCTTACGAATTCGACCGACCCCTTGACCGCAAGGCTGTCGGGAGAAAGCGCGCCGCTTTCGAGCCCTCTCTTCCTGTCGGCTATCCGCATTTCGAGCCTGCGCAGATATTCCTTTTTATATTCGCCCGGGTCAACGTGCTCCCCGCCGCGGCGAACGACCGCCTCGTCAAGCGCGATGCATTGGAATATAGTCTGCTTGCCCGTCAAGCGATCGACAAATTCGGTCACCTCTTCGCGTATGCCGTCCTCGCTCTCGCCAGTGCCGAGCGCCTCTATGACCTCGCAGAAATAGGGAACCATGACCTTCTGCCAGCCCTCGCGGATAAGGCTTATCGTGCCGTCGAAATCGAACAGGGCGCATTTGAAGCCCGCGCCGGTGTATTCTTTTATTGTTTCAATTGAAAAACTCATCTCAATGCCTCTTGTTTTTTATTTTGCGAGCGCCTCTATTTCCTCGGGCGACGCGGTGCCCGTGACGCCTATCTTTCTGACCGTTACGCCGGATGCGAGTGACGCGAATTCCGCCGCCGTTTTGAAATCGGCCTTTGCCGCCAACGCCGCGGAAAAGGCGGAGAGCGAGGTGTCACCCGCGCCGCAGATATCAATCTCGCCTTCATAGAGAACTGCCTCGACTGTCTCCGTAACGTTCCCGTCCGTCACCGCCGAGCCGCGCTTTCCGAGTGTGCAGAAAACGGTCGAGCGGTTCTTTTTCGCAAGCAGCTTCGCCGCCTTGATAAACTCGTCATATCCCGCGTCCGCGTAGCCTTCGTTATTATAGACAGCGCGCCAGCATTCGACCTCGTTGGGCTTCAATATGCAGTCGGTATATTCGCCGATGCTGCAGCGGCTGTCCGCAACGACGGTAAGCCCCGTCCTTGCAAGGGCGATTATCTCATCGCGCACGCGCTTTGTTATTATGCCGAACATGAACTGATCGGCAACGCACAGTACGTCGATATTCTCGGCGACTTTTCGTAGGTTTTCAATGACCCTGTCCTCAGTCTCCTTTGATATCGGCTCATAGTTGCCGAAGTCGAGACGCGGGTCCTCGTACTCAAGCTCCGATATGCCCTTTCGCATGGGCTTGCAGTAGGCGTTGGTGAAGCGGTCGGGCGCTTTGATAACAAAATCCCTGTTCATGCCGCTCCTTTCGAATATGTCCTCCATGAGCATACCGCGCCAGTCGCCGCCGATAAGCGATACGGCAAAAAGCTCCTTGGGCGCGAGAGCCGCAAGATTCGCCGCAACATTTCCGCCCGCGCCGAGATAGACCCGCTCGCCGACTATCGGCAGGGGATAGTGCGGAGTCTCGCGCGAAAGCTCGGATTTTCTCATGTCCGCGTGCCAGTAGATGTCAACGCAGAAGTCGCCGATTATTCCTATTCGCGCGTTTTTTATGCCCGCGCATATTTTTTTGACCTGTTCTTTTGAAAGCATGGCTTAACCCTCGTTAAAGCTATTTAAAGCTGCTCTTTGAGCTTGTCGTAAAGTGTGGGAATTGTTATCTGATGGTCGCCCTCGAAGTGCCAACCCCAACCGCCGCGGCAGGTCGGGCGGTTGACTATATTCTTGCGCGGGCGGTAATAGTAGTTCGGATCCTCGTAGCCTATCTTGCAGCGGAAATTGCCCAGGCGCACAAGGTCGAAGTTTGCGGTTGTTATATTAAATGTCGGATAGCCGAGATTTCGCGCTATCGAGAGCGTCTTTAAGAATACCTCGGGGCCTATGACTGCCGAGCCGAAGTTCAGGAAAACGCCGCCGTCGAGCTGGGACACGCTGTAGGCCATCTTCTTGAAGTCGATTCCGGAGCATTTGCCGATAGCTCCCATGTCGCAGGTGGGGTGCTGATGGATGATATCCGTGCCGAGCGCTATATGATAAGTTGCGGGAATGTCCAGCTTGTATGCGTTCCAAAGTATGCAGTCCTCGCGGTTGGGGAACTTTTCGGGGTGAATGTCTATGTACTCGCCGAGCGCCTCGCCGTAGCCCAAGTCGAGCTCCGCGCCGCGCTTAATTGCCTCGTTCATCCACGCGCCCGTCTGCTCCCACATTCCGAATGAGCCGTCCTCTATGGCGGTCGGCACATCCTCCGAGGTGCCGCCGAGATACGCCAGCTCAAAGTCGTGTATGCTCGTCGCACCGTTTGCGGCGATGTGCGTGATAACACCCATCTTCATCAGCTCGATGACATAGCGCGAAAGGCGGTTCTTGACAACGTGAGCGCCCATGCTCCATATTACCGGATGCCCGTTCTTGCGCGCCTTGACTATTCTCTCAACAAGCTCGTCAAAGCCCTCGTATACAAATTCCTCGTGCGGCGTGACCCCGGGAGTCATCATATTGTCTATGGTGACGAGGTTGTGCCTGTCCTCGGCGGAATATGTCTTTATTCCTGAAAAATCAAGCTGCATCTGTCTGCGAAGCATAATACCCTCTCCTTAATCATCGTTCTTATCGGATTTTAACATATTGCTGCGGAATTTACCACAGTTTTACTAAAATTTGTTGCATTTTCCCACAAAAAGCGATACGCCCGCAGAATAACTGCGGGCGCGCCTGCTTTAGGATTATTTTTCGCTTGAATCCTTTTCGTTTTTCTCTTTTTCTTCTCTCGCGGCTCTCTTTTTCTTGATGAACGCGGGAGTTATCTTGTTGAGGGTCGCTTCGAGCTTCTGCCATTCGGCTTCGGCCTTTACCGAGTCCTCCTCAAGGCGTTTGTCCATGTCGTAGTACATGATGCTGCATCCGCAGTGGGGGCAGTTGGGCTTTAAGTCGAATATTCCGAGCTTACCGCCGCATTTCGGGCATTTGCGTTCCATTTATATCTCTCCTTCCGACTTGGATATCGTCTTCGAGTTGAGCTCGCGGCGGGCGATTATCTCTTCCTGGATATCCTTGAGCTTCTTGCCCTCAAGGTCGTAGAACTTAAAGGGTATGAGCGAGATGAGCGACGCCACGGGCGGGAGTATGGTGACCAGAGCCCAGAGCCAGAAACGGGTGTTTATCTGCGGGTTTTCAACAAGCTGAAGCGAGTTGTCCGCGAGCTGAACGGTGACAAGGCCGATGACCGGGATTATGGCCGTTGCGATAGCCGTGCAGAGCGAGCCCGTGAGCTTGCTGATGAAGGTCAGCAGCGAGAACGCCATGCCCTCGTTTCTTTCGCCCGTCTTCCACTCCATGTAGTCGACCGTGTCGCCTATCATCTTTGTGGGGACGACCATGTTTATGCTCGTCAGCGAGCTGAAGATGAAGCCCTGAATCATAAGCAGCGGGACAATGACCGCCGGGTTGCGATAGAATTTCATGCCGATGAGGAAGGTGGTCGTGCCGACGAGTGCCTTGAGAATAGTTGTGCGAACGACTATCTGCTTCGACGTCCATCTTCTCTCGAGAGCGGGCAGGAGGAGATAAGTCAGGAAGCCCGAGACAACGCCGGGAATGCCGATTATCGTGCCCCAGCTCGCCGCGCCGAGGGAGAATATGTAGAAATACTGCGCGAATGTGTCGGTAACTCCGCCGACGGTTGCGAGAATGTTGGAGCAGACTATGAGAAGCAGGGGCTTGTTCTTGAAAAGGAATCTGAAGCAGTCGAGAACCTTCGGCTCGTCGGAATTCTGAACCACGCGCTCGCGGCAGAAGATACCGGAGAGCGAGAACAGTCCCATGCCGACAGTTCCCGCGACAATTCCCATGACAAGGAAGAGCTGGCGCATATTGATTCCGATAACGCCCTTGTTGCTCAGGTCGATGAACAGCGAGATTATGGGGGTGACGAGTCCGCCGATTATGCTCGAAATGAAGCGGGCGGAGGTGATGGCGTTCGATCTGTCGATGGGGTTCGGGGATATGGCGGCGGACAGACCCCAGAACGGAATGTCGCCTATCGTATAGAAGAACTCCCAGATGAAATATGTGACGCACATGTAGATTATCTTGAGCGTCGTCGACTGAACTCCCGCGAGGAATTCGGCGCCGCCGAAGAACACGACTGTCGCTATTCCGAGCGGAATGGGCACGAACAGCAGATACGGGCGGAGCTTTCCCAAGTTTGTGCGGGTCTTGTCAACAAGGGTTCCCATCAGCGGGTCGTTGAGCGCGTCCCAGATACCCATAACGGTTATCATCGTTGCAACCGCTCCCTCGGGTATGCCGAAAACGGTTACAAGGAAGAACGTCAGCTGCATACGGACCATGTTGTAGCCGATGACCTGACCGCCGTTTGCCACGCCGTAGAGCACCGTTTCTTTTACTCCTACATAACGTTTTTCTTTCAGCCTTTCGTTGTTGGCCAATTTGATTTCCTCCTCCGTGCGCCCCGGGGCGCAAATAGTTTTGTTTTTATTTCAAGGTTTCGCATTCGCTTATGAATTTCTCAACCGCCGCCTCATATGCGCGCGGGTCGGTATAATAGCTCTGAGCGTGGACTGCGTTTTCGACCGTCAGCATTTCTTTTTTCGTCGGGCACGCGTCGAAAAGCTCCTTTTGCATAGTCACGGGGACGAGCGCGTCCCTGCCGCCGTGGATGAAGAGTATCGGCCTTTTCGCGCTGCGCACGGCCTTTATCGGCGAAGCGTCGCGCAGGCTGTATTTGCAGATTATGCGGCAATACAGATTGAGTATGTACAGCAGGGGAAACGCCGGCAGCCCGAACGGATTTTTGAGCTGATAGGCAAATTCCTCCCATGCGCTTGTGTACGAGCAGTCGGCGATTATACCCTTTACCGCGGGGTCCTCTATCCTGTCGCTCATCATCAAAACCGTGGCGCCACCCATTGATACTCCGAGCAGAAATATGTCAAGCTCGGGGAAATGCCCGCGGGCATAGTCTATCCAAAGAAAAGTGTCGGTCGATTCGTGCGTGCCGTAGCCTAAAAATTTTCCCTCGCTCTCGCCGCAGCCTCGGTGCTCCGGCATGAGAACGGTGTAGCCCGCTTTGTGAAAGTAAGGCGCGCAGATGCAGAATTCGCATATCCCGGAGCTGTGCGCCCCGTGGCAGGCGACTATCATGTGCCCGTTGCTCTTTTCGGGCTTTAATATGCGGGCGTATATCTTTTCGCCGTTCGATGCCGAAAGAGTAACTTTTTCAAACGGCATATTTTTGAACTCTTCTTCGGCTTTTCTGTGGTCTTTGGCGAAGTCGTCCTCGTTTTCCTCGCTGTCCGAGGAACGGAGCTTTATCGGCTTATACCATATTACCTGGTTGAATACGACCGCGCAGACCGCGAACATCAATATAATTACCGCCACAAGAACAACGAGAAGAATTATCGTCACGGTCTTCATAGCTTACACCCCTCAAAAGTCATGTCTAGTAAGACAAGCACCATTATACGGGAACGAATCTCAAAAAGCAAGCTATATAAAAGCAAATTAAACATAAAATAATATTACATATCTAAATTTATATTAATTTTTCATAGATTTTATGGTTTTTGCTTGACTACAGATAAAATGTACTCTTTTTTATATAAAAAATACCTTTACTCCGTGAAAGCCATGATATACTCTAAATATAATAGAAAAATTATATGCACTTTTCATATAGGAGTGTTGAGATGAAGTTTGATATAAACGAAAAAAGAAAATATCAGACGGTTGAAGGCTTCGGAGCGAGCAGCGCGAAAGAGAAGAAGCGACAATCTGATATATCAAAAGAACTCCCGGTGCAAGAAGCATCGGGAGTTTTGCCGTATATAGCCGTATATAAATGAAATGCGTCAAGCGGCGAAAGTCGGTTAAAAAATTTAAACACAGTGTTGCATTGACTGTCCATATGTGCTAATATTTCATTAAAGTTGAGGAGGGATTTTAGTGGAAAAAGAACAAATGACAGCGGAAAAAATTCAAAAAAAAGAGGCGGCAAAAGCAAAAGAGCTTGCAAGACGCGAGCGCGAAAAGCTAAGACCCAAACGAAGCGGGTATCTCGTATATCTCGTGTTTTTGGTCAGCCTCGTATATGTTACCGATGAGATTGCCTCGCAGATAGGCACGCTGATGAAAACGGAAATAGCCAATGATCTGATGGCTCGCTTCGGAGAGAGCTCGGTCGGGGCGCTTGATATAGTGAGCTTTATCGTTATCCCGTTTCAGGCGCTGTCGATTTTCTATAAACCCCTGTCGGACAGATTAGGCAGAAAAGTATTCCTCGTTGTCAATACGGTAGGCATGAGTCTTGGAATGCTCATTATAGCGTTGACGCACGGACTTTTGCTCTATGTCGTGGGCGCGTCGATAATCTGCTTCTTCGTCCCTCACGATATGCAGGTCGTCTACATTATGGAGTCGGCTCCGGCGAAGCACAGAGCCAAAATATATTCTATTATAAAGTGCGCGGCGACGGTGGGCGTCATGCTCGTCCCGCTTTTCAGAAAGCTCTTTATGGCAGACGCGTCGCAGTGGCGTTACGTCTATCTTGTGCCGGCGATAGTCGGTTTGATTACTTCGTTTGTAGCTCTCCTGTTTGCAAGGGAGACGGACGCGTTCCTTGATTCGCGCATAGCGTATCTCAAGATGAGCGAAGAGGAGATAGCCGCCGCAAAGAAGGATAACACGAGCAAGGACGCCCAGGGCGGATTCTTTACGGGGCTTAAATTTGCCATGAAGCATAAGCAGCTTCGCTGGGCATTTATCGCCACAGCCCTCTGCAGTATCGGTGTTATAATCACCATGCACTATCAGGTTGTCATGTCCTACGGCTTCGCCAAGGGACTTGTGGAGAGCGGGAAGTATTCCGCGCTCGAGGACGCGCTTAATGCCGCGAGCGTCGGACCGGTAACGGCGGCGCTGTTCATGTTCCCGATAGGCAGCGCGGCGGCGCAGCTGTTCGTCGGCTTTTTGGCGGACGGAATCGGCAGAAAACGCTCCTCGGTGTTCATGACCGCGCTGACCGTCGTCTCGTTTATTTTGCTGACTGTCGGTTCCGACCGCAGCTGGCAGCCCTATTTTGTCGGAATATGCTGCGGTGCGTCCGTGGGCGGCTTCTGGGGCACGCTTGATTTAAACGGAATAATAATTTCCGAGTCCTCCCCGACAAATCTCCGCTCGTCTATTTTGTCCGCTCAATTTTTGGCCATGGGCGTCGGATATATTGCCGCATACGGCATAGGGCTTCCGCTCATAACCGTTTTGGGCAACTCGCATGTGCCGGCAGTCACCTTCTGCCTCGCGCTCCCCGGAATGGTAGCGTCGCTTGCGGTGATGATGGCGAAGGTGCATGATACAAAGGGCGTTGATCTTGACGCCGTAACGGGAACGGAGTGGGACTGATATGAAAATAGTTATCGACAAAAACACACCGACAAAAGAGTTTAGGCATCATTGGAAGTTCTGCGTCGGCTCGGCGCACGCCACCTATGCGCTCAGACACGATTATACCGTTCAGCTTGCAAAGGTTCATGAGGAGCTCGGAATAGAGCGGGTTCGTTTTCACGGAATATTCGGCGACGATATGCACACTTTGACGCGGGCGACGGATATTCTGCCCATGCCCTTCGGACGCTCCTATGTCGAGCGGACGTTCAGGCAGTGCGCCGCGGCATATGACAATATTCTCTCTGCGGGCATGAAGCCGTTTGTGGAGCTCAGCTTTATGCCGAAGCAGCTCGCCATGTTCGGCTTTGCAAAAGGCTTTTTCTTCTATAAGCCGATAGTCAGTCTGCCGCGCTGCATGAAGAAGTGGCAGGAGTATATAGGTGAATTTGTAAGATTCCTTATTGACAGATACGGAAAAGAAGAGGTTGAAAGCTGGTTCTTTGAAGTCTGGAACGAGCCTGATTTGCCGGTGATTTTCTTCGACGGCACTCAGAAGGATTATTTCAAGCTTTATGCCGCAACCGCGCGGGCAATAAAGGCGGTTGATAATAAGATTCGCGTAGGCGGTCCCGCGACCTCCGGCAATAAATGGGTAGAGGAGTTCGTTACCTACTGCTCCGCCGAGGGAGTCCCCGTCGATTTTATATCCACGCATCAGTATGCGGGAGATCCGCTGGGCGGCGTTGAGGACGACGGAAAGGGCGTCAGCCTGAAAATTGATATGCTCGCGGCGCTCAGAGGAAAAGGAACCCTTGACCGCTCGAGTATACTCGGGCTTTACCGCGCCTTTATGGGAGTCGGCGATGCGCCTAAAACGCTCAGGCGGGATACATTTATAGATTCCGCGCAAAGAGTCAAAAAGCTTGTCAGCGAGCTTCCGCTTTACTATACCGAGTGGAATATGTGCGCCAATTTCTCCGCTCCCTGCAACGACACTTCAATGCAGGCTGCATATGACCTGCACGTCATTCTCAACTCCGACGACAGCATAGACGGCTCGTCGATATGGTGCTTCTCGGATTTGTTTGAAGAGTTTCACCAGTTTCCGGAGGAGTTCCACGGCGGCTTCGGTCTGATGACTCAGTCCGGCATCAAAAAGCCGGCATATCATGCTCTGCGCTTTTTGAACGAGGCGGGTGACACAGCATATGAAATTCCGCACGGAGACAGTGTGGATGCAGCCGTTTTTAAAAAGGAGAACGAGACTCACATAATACTTTCAATGCTTGACTTCGACGCGAAAGATGGCAGAGAGCAAATAAATATAAGCCTTGAGTCGGACAAGCCTTCAGCGGTAACCGTCAGCAAAATAGACGCCGACCACGCCAATCCGCTTCGCGTCTGGGAGGGGATGGGGAGACCGCAGGTGCCGAACCGCTCGCAGCTCTCCGAAATAGAAGAAGAATCCGCGCCGCGCGAGGAAGCGCTTCCTTTCGAATACCGAGACGGAAAGATACTGCTCAATACGGATATAGGCGCGAACGAGATTCGACGGATAATTATTCGCAGATAACCCGTACAATGCACGGAGTGCTTTGCGTTCGGCTGTTGTTCCGTGATTTTAAAATGAAAACTCCCGGTGCAAGCGGCATCGGGAGTTTTGTCGTATATCATCAATATTTCGCAACGCAGAAAAAACCGCGCCGCTTACGCTCGGCGGCTCTGCGCTTCGGGGCTGAATAAAAGAAGGGGTCTCGCAAGTGCTGAACATGCCTTAGCCCACAGCCTACGCCCAAGACGCCTCATGCGCTCGCCCCTTCCGAATAAAAATATAACACGGCGAAAAAACGAAGTCAAGCGTTGCACAAAATATTTTGAGCAAAGAGCAATATAACGGACTGTGCAAGTGCGAGAAATTTCTTTGCCGCACCCGCGGTGAAATAATCTCTCGCCGCCGCAGCGATTTTACAAATCCCGCAGGGATTTATTTCGTTGAAAAAAGCACCTGCAAAACGCAAGCGCTTTTTGTGGTGCGGATAACAGGGATCGAACCTGCATGGTTGCCCACCGGATCCTAAATCCGGCGCGTCTGCCAATTCCGCCATATCCGCATATATGCCGAGCTGTCTCGGCTTTTGACTGCTCTATTATAGCAAGGTCGGCGGCCGTTTTCAAGTTTTTCGCATAAGGAGCCGCAAAAAATAAAAAAAAGCTTGCTTTTTTGCCGGCAATCTGCTATCATATCATCTGTTACCGAGTAAAAAAGGAGGTGCGACACATGGCAAAATGCGAATATTGCGGTAAGGATGTGTCTTTCGGCATCAAGGTTTCCCATTCTCACAGACGTTCAAACAGAACCTGGAAGCCCAACATTAAAAGGGTCAAGGCTATAGTGAACGGCTCTCCCAAGAGAGTTTATGCATGTACTCGTTGCCTTCGTTCCGGCAAAGTTACACGCGCTGTCTGATGACCGAAGAATATTCACGGCACTGTTTTTACGGTGCCGTAATTTTTTTGCCGTTTTCGTTTTATCGGCGCGATGTGTACCATATTATATACAGTCGCTCCAACACCCGCCTGAGTTTATGACATAATTGTAAACTTTGGAAAAAGGTATTGATTTTTGTTTCAAATGGGTTTAGAATATGAATTAGCACTCGGGGATGTAGAGTGCCAAAACAATTTTTAGGTTAGCATTTTTTATAATTTCAGGAGGAATCGATATGAAAATCAAACCGCTTGCAGACAGAGTTGTTGTCAAGCCTGTCGAGGTTGAAGAAACTACGAGCAGCGGCATTATCCTCGCCGCTTCCGCACAGGAGAAGCCCCAGGTTGCCGAGGTAGTTGCCGTAGGTCCCGGCGGACTCGTTGACGGCAAGGAAGTTGAGATGTACGTCAAGGTCGGCGACAGAGTCATAACCGGCAAGTATTCCGGCACCGAGGTCAAGCTCGACAAAGAGGAATACACCATAGTCCGTCAGAGCGACATTCTCGCTATCGTAGAATAATCGGAGGTAATTCATCATGGCAAAACAAATTATTTACGGTGAGGAAGCTCGCAAGGCTCTCCAGGCCGGTATCGATAAGCTCGCCAATACAGTTAAGATCACGCTCGGCCCCAAGGGCAGAAATGTTGTCCTCGACAAGAAGTACGGCGCTCCGCTCATAACCAACGACGGCGTCACGATTGCCAAGGATATCGAGCTTGAGGATTCTTTCGAGAACATGGGCGCTCAGCTCATCAAGGAAGTCGCCACAAAGACAAACGACGTTGCCGGCGACGGCACCACCACCGCCACCCTGCTCGCTCAGGCACTCGTGCGCGAGGGCATGAAGAACGTCGTTGCGGGCGCAAACCCGATGGTCATCAAGAAGGGCATTCAGAAGGCCGTTGACGCAGCCGTTGAGGCTGTTAAGTCCCACTCGAAGCCCGTAAACGGTACCGAGGATATAGCAAGAATCGCCACCATCTCCTCCGCAGATGAGGACATCGGCAGAATCATCGCCGACGCTATGGAGAAGGTCACCGCCGACGGTGTTATCACCGTTGAGGAGTCGAAGATTGCGCAGACCGAGGCAGAGGTTGTCGAGGGTATGCAGTTCGACAGAGGTTATATCTCTCCCTACATGGTAACAGACACCGACAAGATGGAGGCCGTTATTGACGACGCTCTCATCCTTATCACCGACAAGAAGATTGCAAGCATTCAGGATCTTCTTCCCCTGCTTGAGCAGATTATGCACGCGGGCGGAAAGCTCATCATAATCGCCGAGGATATCGAGGGCGAGGCTCTTTCGACTATCCTTGTCAACAAGCTTCGCGGCGTGTTCACCTGTGTGGGCATCAAAGCTCCCGGCTTCGGCGACAGACGCAAGGAGATGCTCCAGGATATCGCCATTCTCACCGGCGGCAAGGTCATCACCTCCGACCTCGGCCTTGAGCTCAAGGATACTCAGATTGCCGATCTCGGCCGCGCACGTCAGGTCAAGGTCTCCAAGGAGAACACCATTATCGTTGACGGCGCAGGCGACAAGGACACTATCAAGTCCAGAGTCAACCAGATTCGCACCCAGATTGAGAACACCGCTTCCGACTATGACAGAGAGAAGCTTCAGGAGCGCCTTGCAAAGCTTGCGGGCGGCGTAGCGGTCATCAAGGTCGGTGCAGCTACCGAGACCGAAATGAAGGAGAAGAAGCTCCGCATCGAGGACGCTCTTTCGGCCACAAAGGCGGCTGTTGAAGAGGGCTCCGTTGCAGGCGGCGGCGTCGCACTGCTCAACGCTATCCCCGCAGTCAAGGCTCTGCTTGACAGCACCGAGGATTCCGACGAGAAGACGGGCGTGAAGATAGTTCTCAAGGCTCTTGAGGAGCCCGTTCGCCAGATAGCCTCCAATGCGGGTCTTGAGGGCTCGGTTATCATCAACCACATCATCGAGTCCGGCAAGGTCGGCTACGGCTATAACTTCGCTACCGACGGATATGTCGATATGTTCGAGGCCGGCGTTGTTGACCCGACAAAGGTCACCCGCTCCGCTCTCCAGAATGCCGCTTCCGTTGCGGCGATGGTTCTGACCACAGAGAGCCTTGTTACCGACAAGCCCGATCCGGCTGCAGACGCGGCAAACGCCGCAGCGATGGCCGCACAGGCCGGCGGCGGAATGTATTGATCCAAAGCCTGAAAGTTAATTTGAGTCGCTCGGGGAAAGCCGAGTGTCCGTAAAACAGATTCAGTCCCGACAGTTTATTGCCTGTCGGGACTTTTTGTATGCATTGAAGCCTTGTGAGATGATTAAAGAGCTTGACAAGCAGGGATTTGCAGAGGCATTTCAAGTGATACACCGTAGGGGTAAGCTTTGTGTCAAGAGAAACATGGTAAACAGTAGTGTAAGGACATGGTATACAACTCAAAGC
>ENA-OUQG01000237-OUQG01000237.1-human-gut-metagenome-genome-assembly--contig:-NODE-237-length-36747-cov-30.041780_pt1 | contig 36747 bp, 36 predicted proteins | sample MGYA00237943_ERZ548823 | MGnify/ENA primary metagenome ERZ548823 (study PRJEB26490, sample SAMN05194731) | human gut metagenome | biome: terrestrial biome; feature: human-associated habitat; material... | reverse complement strand
CTTTCTTTTTCCCCCGGTAGAACCGGGGGTTTTCAACTGTTGCGAAACAATAAAAAACGGACTGCCGCATTCAAAAAAGAATGGACAGTCCGTTTGAATTTAGGTTATATATTTTTCTCATGCAATTCAGAGAGGCGCTCCGCCTTTTTTCTGACTCTTCTGCGGCGGTCGAAGCAATAGACGAGCGCGCCGAGCGACACTACGTCAATAACAATGACCATGTCGAAGAATATGCCGAGCACAACCATTGCCGCGAACGCAATAATCGCCAGAATCCTTTTGTTGCCCTTGAATGCGGTTTTGATAGCCTTGAAGCGAACCTTCTTCCATGCGGTGCAGATAATTATAACGGCGAGAGTCGCAGTGGGCACGCGCATTATAACGGGATGAGCGACTACGGAAAACAGGATCATTATAACGGCGGCAAAAATTCCCGTCATACGGGTCTCTCCCTCGGAGCTCTCGTCGCCTACGGTCATTCCGTCGCACATCGGGCAGATTATCGACCTGACGCCTTTAAACGCAAGCGAGCTGCGAACGGCCGAAACCCTGTTTTCTCTAAGCAGCGTGTCGGAGACAAGGACGACCACAAGCGCCCAAGCATATATGAACGACGGGAGCAGCTTTTCGGGAGTGACGTCAAAAATACTGATATCGCCGACGAGCATGAAGCTCGGCGAAGAGACAAATGCGCCGACTTCGTCTATGGCCGTGCGCTCCGCGACGGGATTGAGAATGAGGTTCAACACAGTAGTCAGCACGAGCGCCACGGCAGGCGCGGGAACCTTACGGCTGAGCTTCTTGAATTTTATCGGGTAGGTTATCATTATGACGAGGGTTATCGTGCCGTAGAGCACGCCGCGCCAGTTGGAGTGGAAGCCGAACGAGCGATAAGCGGCAAGTGTCTCAAATGCGGAGCCCGACGGGACACCTATGCCGAAATAGTAATTCACCTGGGTTATACACAGCACGGCAGCAACAATAAAGGTCACCGCTCCGAGCGCCGCGGGAGGTATTTTGAAAAACGACTTGTTGAACTGTATCGTTGCGACAAACAGCAGGAGCATACCCGCGATAATACTCGAGAGCATGGCGCCGGGTACGCCTATCGTATTGGCGGCATATATAAGTATCGCAAAAACCTCGACATGGGGCGTGGGAATTCTGTCCCGGCTGCCCGAGCCTATAATGCAGGCTATTATCGCGCCGACAAGTCCCGCCGCCGCGCCGAACGGCGAATTGCTGCCGAAAGCGAGCGCGAGAGGAAAAATCCACCCGACCGCAGTCAGCGAGCCGAGGGCGTCCTTTTTCAGTTTCTGCAAATCATATTTTCCGTTCTTTTTCAAAAACCTCACTCCGTTCCTCCGATATTATATTATATCCCTCCGCTTTTTTCAAGACAGATTCAAAAGCCGGAGAAATTATCCTTATAATATTGATTTAACGCCCCGCAGGATATATAATAAAAAGAAAGGACAGGAGGAAAACCATGATGAACATATGGCACGACATAGCTCCGGAGAGAATAAAGAGCGACGATTTTGTCGCCTGCATCGAGATATCCAAGGGCGGCAAGAACAAATACGAGATGGACAAGGAGACCGGTATGCTCAAGCTCGACCGCGTTCTCTACACCTCGACCCACTACCCCGCCAACTACGGCTTTATTCCGCGCACCTACGCCGATGACAACGACCCGCTTGACGTACTTGTTCTGTGCAGCGAGGAGATTCTGCCGATGACGCTCGTCAAGTGCTACCCGATAGGCGTTATCAAGATGATAGACAGCCAGTCGATAGACGAAAAGATAATCGCTATCCCCGACCGCGACCCGAACTACAACGCCTACAGAGATGTCAACAGCCTGCCTAGGCACATTCTTGACGAGATAATGCACTTTTTCAGCGTATACAAAATGCTTGAGGGCAAGGAGACGATAGTCAAGGAGCTGTGCGGACGCGATACGGCGATAGAGATAACCGACAAGTGCATCAAGGCGTACCGCGAAAAATTCGGAGACGAAGAGAACAAAAAACAATAAAAACCCCGCAGATTTGCAGGAAATATATAAGGCGATAAATCCTACCCGTGTTTTTGTCGGGTAGGATTTTTTGCAGCTTTTCGCAAGACGTGGACGGTGATAAAACCTGCCAGTGTATTCGCATCAGCATTTTAATATGGTATATGGCAAGCTGATAACCCGATAACTTTGTAAAAAAATATTTCTGTATGCGCGCGAAAATCAAAAAAACGAGGCTGCGACGAAGTTGAATACTTTGTCGCAGCCCACATGATTTTATTTGCCTTCGTCAATTTCTGCGGCTTTTTCCGCTTCGGCCTTTGCGGCTTCGATTTCGTGAAGGTCAACTTTTCCGGCTTTAAGTCTGTAGAAGCTGTAAGCAAAGATGAATATCACGACGATAACAATCAAAATCCTGTCGCGCACGCTGAGCGTTGTGAAAAGACAGGCCGTGATGAAAAGAGAACAGAGCGTTGAAACGGCAACGGCAATATAGAGCACCCATTTCGGCATTCTGAAAAAGCTCGTCTTCCAAGCGTGAGGATAATTCTTTATGGGACGCAGAACAAGAATGTTGTTTATCGTGTTGAGAATCATTGTCGGAATCATCATGATCGAAATGAGCTCCTGCAAACCGAAATCGACAAAAATCGAAACAATTGCGATTATATAGAGCAAAAGCATGATTACATAGGGGTAATCCTTCTTCGTCTTTTTGCCTAGGAAGGCAGGGAGCCATCCGTCGTTGACCGCAGCCATGAGCGGATATCTGATTCCGGCGATCGTCGAATAAAGCGAGGTCGCAATCGCAAAGCACGCGCCGCCTATGATAAACACAACGAAAACCGGATACGGGAAGATTTCCTTTGCAACAACGCCGAGGTTCTTGTCCGCAACATTTTCAACGGGCACAACGCCGACCGAAACGATGCCGATAAGAGTGTACACAACCAAAACAACGAGCGAAGAAACGATAATCGCCTTCGGAAGCGTCTTTTTGGGGTTCTTAGCGTCCGAGGTCATGTCAATCGGCATTGTCGAGCCCTGGCAGGCAAAGCTCATTACCGCAATGGCCATGAAAAGTCCCATGAAGCCGCCCTTGAAATATCCGTCCGAAGTCGGCCTGACAGCGGCAAGGTTTACTTCCGGAAGACCGACGGCAATATAGACGATAAGCGATATAACCAGCACGACAACCATTATCATGTTGAACTTGCCCATGAATTTTCCGCCGAGGAGAGTCGTTGCAAAGAACAGGGTGATTATCGCAACGGCGATAAGATTGCGGTAGGGTTCAATCTGCGGAAAAACCGTTGCCGCATAGTCGACGACCGAGAGGCCGTACATCGCAAAGGCGAGTCCGGAAAAAATGAGCGAAATCGCCGAAAAACCGACCAATATAGGCGGCTGTATAAGGGCCGTCTGACTGTATCTTCCGCCCGGCATGGTGAACATTCCCGCCATAAGCGATTTGTAAAAATAAGCGAAAAAGACAACTATGTTCGCAATAATAAGCGCAAGCGGAATTGATTTTCCCGTATATCCGATTCCGACGCCCATTGAAACAAAGATTCCGGAGCCGATGCAGTTACCGATTCCGTATGCCGCCATTTCGGCAACGCCCAATTTTTTCTTCTCTTTAACTTCTGCCACTGTTTCTCACTCCTTTCAAAAGCTCCACTGCATTCGGAAGGTCGCTGACCGTTTTACAGTAATGCGAATATGTAACGGTTAAATTATCGTCGACGCAGACGAAAGCCGGAAGCTGGAGCTGCCGCTTCCCGTCGTCTCCCTCGCCGCTCATGCTGCCGAGAACCAGAGAGGATACTCTGTCGAAAATCTTCATTCTCAGTAGCTTTTTGATGTCTTTTCCGATAAAAGCGTTAACAAGCTTGTCGTCCGCGATAACGTTCATAACTCCGTCAGCTTCAAAAACGTTATACATATCATACAGCCTTGCGTCTTTATCGGCAATAATTTCGAACTTGTACTTCTTTTGAGCCGACTCGATTTCGGAGACATCCGACTGAATGATGAATTTTAAATCACAGTCCGCCAGGGAGAGCGCGGGATAAATCCCGGCGGCGAGCTTAAGCATGGCGCTTGTAATCTCGCAGTCAAAAAATCTCGAAAATACGATAAGCGTTTTTTTGTTCGGGAGAGTTCGGTTTTTGCCGTATACCGAATCATAGGTGAAGTTTTCGAGCTTAGTTCCCACAGAAAGTGTCTGATGATACGGTCTTCCGTTTTCTTCCCATTCGGCGTAGACTTTCTCCATTCCCGACTTGAATCTCAGAAGCATTTTTTCAAGCGTCGCTCTCGGGCAGGCAAGGTTTATGCGCTGGAAGCCTCTTCCGTCCTCTCCGAACATCTCGCCGTTATCAAGGTAGATATGATTTTCGATAAGGAGCTTTTTCATCTCCTTATGGTTAAGCCCGGTTTTTCGCATATCAAGCCAGAGAAGGTAGGTTCCCTGAAGCTCTATCACTTTGATTTCTTTAAAGTTTTCCGCCATAAAATCCTTGACAAAATCGGCATTGCTCTTGATTACAGACAAAAGCTCGTCGAGCCATTCGTCGCACTTTGTGTATGCGGCAATGCACGCGGAATAGGAAAAATATTGAGGCTCATATGCATATTAAGAAGTCCGCAAACTATGGCTTTTGTTCTCGCTAAAGCATTCGGAATAATGATATTCGAGCACTGAACTCCGGCAAGGTTGAAGGTTTTGCTCGGAGCGGTGCAAACGGCTATGTTATCCTTCACTCTTTCGCTCACGGTTGCCATCACGGTGTGTTCAAAGCCCGGCATAATGAGGTCGTTGTGGATTTCGTCGTCGATTATGAAAACTCCATTGTCGCAGCAAATATCGCAGACCTTTTTAAGCTCGTCCTTTGTCCAGACTCTTCCTACGGGATTGTGGGGATTGCAGAACAAAAGGGCGGTAACGTTTTTTCTTGCGGCCTTTTTCTTCAGGTCGGCAAAATCGATTTCATATTTTCCGTTGTTATAAAGAAGGCTGCTGTAAACTATTTTTCTGCTTTTCGCAACGACCGATATATCAAACGGATAGTAAGCCGGGGTGAGAATAATAACGCCCTCGCCGGGTTTGGTAACCGCGTCAATTAAAATTGCAAGCGCATCGACAACGCCGGGAGTGGTGATGATCCAATCCTTTTCAATCTCAAAATTATGCTTCCTCTTCATCCAGGAAATCACAGCGTCATAGTATTCGTCCGTCGGCTCTGTATAGCCGAGGACTCGGTTTTCCGCAACGTCTTTAATCGCTTCGACAATTTCGGGCGCGGTCGGAAACTCCATGTCCGCCGTCGAGAGCGGAACATATTCCGTTGAAGTATCCGGGAAAGCGTTCCATTTTATTGAACCGAAATTTTTTCTGTCAATAATCGTTTCAAAATCGTATTTACTCATGTCATCGCGTCCTTTATATAAATTTTCTTATTGTTAAGCCACTAAACAATAAGAATTATACTATCGCGAATTGACAAAGTCAACATTTTTTGCTAAGCTTATATACAATATTTTATATATGGTGACGATAAAATGAAAAAAGAAATTATTATTGCGATGCCCGACATGGGAAATGATCTTTTCAGGAAGTATATGAAAAGCAAATATGTAAAAAGCATTGAAAGAGCAGGCGGAAAAGTTGTCACGGTCGAGCTCTCGGACAAAGCAACTGCGGCAAAGAAAGCGGCGGAGTTTGACGGCTTACTTCTTCCCGGCGGTGCGGATATCGATCCGAAAATGTATAACCGCAAAAGAGAAGAAAAATGCGGAAAGCCCAACGAGACGAGGGATACCGTTGAGCCGGAGATTCTCAGAGAATTTTTGAAAACGGGAAAACCCGTTCTCGGAATCTGCAGAGGAATGCAGCTATTGAACGTCTGTTTCGGCGGAACGCTTTTTCAGGACATCAAAAAAATTCAAAAAAGCAAGCACATGGATTTTTTCAATCGCTCGAAGCATTCGCATACGGCGAAGGTAGAAAAGAAATCAAAGCTCTATGAAGCGATAAAAAGCGAAGAAATAAAAATCAACAGTATGCACCACCAGGCGATTGAAACCGTAGGAAAAGGCCTCTCGATAAGCGCAACAAGCGACGACGGGTTTGTTGAAGGAATAGAGCTTCAAAATTACGGCTTCTGTCTCGGAGTTCAGTGGCATCCCGAGCATATGAGCAAAAAAAATGCGGTTCAGCAAAATATTTTCAATGAATTCATAAAAGAATGCGGAGCAAAAGAATGAATATTACAAACGAAGAACTCGGCGAAATAATCGCTTCGATGGATACTGTTTATACATTTGTCGTTGAAAGCCATAACGATTATGCGACTCCGAGGGACTACGGCAACGGAAAAATGATGAATATGTCCGCAATTCATACGTTGACGATGATTGCGGACAATCCGGGAATAACCGCGGTAGAGGTCGCAAAAATGTGGAATCAGACCCGCAGCGCCGCAACGCAAAGCATAAAGAAGCTTTGGTCGCAAGGACTGATTAAAAAGAAAAAGGAAAACGGAAATAACAAGTCGATCCATCTTTATGTCACCGAGGCGGGCAAGGAGCTTTCGGATAAGCACAAAGAGTTTGACAAAGAATCAATCAGAGCCATGACAATGAAGCTGCTTGAGAAGCACACGAAAGATGAGCTAAAAACAACGGTTGCGGTTCTTAAAACCGGGCTTGACATAATACATAGGGAGAAATAAGCAGGTTTTCGGCGTCAAAGGGTCGTCGAGTCGCCGACCCAACAAAGGAAACAGCCGCAAGCTACCGCAAAACCGCAGTCGGATAATAGCCGTCCCCACACGGTTATGTCAATTTGCAATATTAAAATTGTCTGACGGCGGCTTTACGCCTGCAAAATGCAAACAGTCACAACAGGACGCGCTGCTGTGACTGTTTGTTTATTGATTTATGAACACTGATTTCAATGCGGCTTTTATGTTTCTTTCCGTTATTCGGCTTTTTCGTTGCTCTTGACGGAGAAGCCGCTCACGCACCACTTTCCGTTTTCTTTCTTCACCACCACATGACCGCTCTGCTCCTTTAGGGCGGCGCCTTCTTCGAAAACAACCGTGTATTGGAACGACGCGGTATCACCTGTGGCTTTGTCTATGGGCGAAAGCTTTATGCTCTCTACCTTTGCGGGAGTTGCGTTATAGTACAGCGGGTTTGTGGCTATCATACCCTCGATGCAGCTATCGGTGACTGCGCCGTCGCACAGCTCGCGGATATATGCGTCAAAGGTTCTGTTGTCTATCGCCTCTTTGCGTTTCCGAATCTCCGCCTCATCTGCGGTAAACACAGCCGTCAGGACTTTTTCGGCCGTTCTCTCTGGGCGCGAATAATAATACCCCACGCCCGCACACACGGCTATCGCTGCCGCGACAAGGACACACACAACAATGATAATATTCTTTCGCTTGTTTTTCATAAAATTTACCTCCCGGTATTTTAAAAAAATTGCGGAGCAAAAGTCTGTTGCAATATTATAATACCAAAAATTTCGTCGCATATAGTTCCAAACAGAAAATTTATTTATTTTTGTTTATTCTCACAAAAAGCAATTGGTGTTCTTGTGAATTTCGCACAATGAAAAATCAAATGTATAACTGCAAAAAAAGCTGCCGGAAAAACCGACAGCTTTCTGTTATTTAATTCGCCTGTTAAAATGTTATCCTGACGTTGACCGTGCCGGACACGGGCTTGATAACAAGCTTTGCCGCGCCGCTTTCGCCGACCGGCTCAAGCTCGTATTCACAGCCCTCAACGGTCTTTGCGGGCTTGTGTATGTAAATCTCGGACGGAGCGGCGCACTCACCGTCGCCCTCGAAGCTGAGGTTGAACTCCTGAGTCGACCGGTCAAAGCCGTATGAGTTGAGCCTGCCGCCGACAGCCATGGGATAAGGACGGCTGAGAACCTTCATAAGCGGGCTGTTAAACATATCGTTCACATAGTGCCAATAGGTGAAGCCCCACTTGTGCTGCTCAAAGAAGTTGACGAGGAACTCTATATGCGGGAGCCAGTCCTCGCCTTCGCCGCCGAAGCCGCCCCACTCGCCTACAAGCACGGGTGCATCGAGTCTGTCCTGAGTTCTGACGTGCTCCTCAAATATGGCTCTGACTCTGTCGTTGCTCGCATACTTGTACTGCGGGGTATCGACCATAAAATCGTAGCCATGAGGAGTGAAGCAGAAATTCTTCTCGCGCTTGCCGTTGACCTCTATTGCGGGAGTCGAGCACGGAATGCAGGTGTTCGACCAATAGCAGTTTTCCATAACAAGAACGCCCTTATCGGTGACCTCGCGGATAGCGGAAGATACTTTATTGATAAACGGAGAATACTTCTCGATATCAAACTTTCTGACATAGTCATATCCGGCCTTGCGGGTTACATCCTTGAGTACATCGCCGGTTATCTGCTCGAGATATTTGACCTCGTCGCGTCTCTTCTTATTGAAGAAATCGCCGACGAGCTTGAAGCACTTTATGCGCTTATCACAGATAACCGTGCCGACTGCGGTCGAAACGAGCTTCTTGAAGAGCTTGCCGCCGTCGGAGCCGAGGAAGGGCTCGTTGAGCATATCAAAGCCGAAGAGCGCGGGATGATCCGCAAAGCGAGCCGCAACGTGCTGCCACATGGCCGCAAAGTAATCTATGAGTCCCTTGCCGTTATATTCGCGGTTATCCCAGAAATTATCGAATGCGCGCTGAGTTGCCTTGCCCCAGAAATAGCCTGCCGCCCAGACAAGCTTGGGCTCCTTGGGCTTATAGGGATCGGTTATCGTAGCCCAATCGGGTGCTCCGTCGCCGTAGCAGCGCGGGGAATAGAGATCCTGATGCATATCAAAGAGCACATAGACCCCGTGAGCGGCGCAGAGGTCGAATATGCGGTGCATATCATCGAGGTACTCGTCGTTGTATTTGCCGGGCTCGGGCTCGATCATGCTCCACGTTGTACCGAGGCGAATGAGATTGAGACCGCGGGCGGACATATCGCCGAGCAGCTTGTCGTCGATATTGAATTCGTACTTGTTGTCCTCGCTGTTTTTGCGCTTATCTACGATATTGACGCCGTAGAAGATACGCTCTCTGTCGTATTCATCGACAAAGCTTCTTTTTTCGGTAACGATACGCTCCATAATGCTCTCCTTAACTCATCAAAACTTAATTAATAACCTCTATTTAGTATATATAATATACCTTAATATAGCAAATATAGCAAGGCTTTTAAGGAAATTCGGCGTTTTGGTCAATGTTTGCGGATTTTTTTGTGGACAATGCCGCATCAGGCAGAGCTGTATTCTTTTTAAGATTTATAAACAATATATAAACTTGAAAGTATTTATTGTAAAATACGCTAAAAAATGCTATTATAAATTCACGGATATTTCATTTTTCAGGAGGATAAGAAAATGAAAAAGCATACTTTTTCAAGAGTTTTAAGCATGGTTCTTTGCCTTGTGCTCGCACTTAGCGCAATCTGTCTGCCGGCATATGCCGAAAAAGGCGGAGAGGCAGCCGAGAGGCGCGGCGCGATAACCGACGAAGATATGCTGCACACAAAGGGAAAGAAAATCTACAATAAGCGCGGCGAAGAAGTCATTCTCCGCGGAGTTAATCTCGGCACATGGCTCATCCAAGAGTCCTGGATGACCCCCATCGAGAACTCCGACGACAATATTTCGACCCTCAACACCCTCACGGAGCGTTTCGGCGTTGAGAAAGCGTATGAGCTCATCAACATCTACGAGGACAACTGGATAACCGAATACGACCTCGACAGAATAGTTGAGCTCGGCTTCAACTGCGTGCGCGTTCCGTTCTGGTTCCGCAACTTCTACTATGATGACAAGGGCACAAAAATCCTTGACAAAAACGGCGAATGGGATTTCAGCCGTCTCGACTGGGTCGTTTCCGAATGCGCTAAGCGCGGCCTCTATGTTATTCTCGATCTCCACGGCGCACCCGGATATCAGAACAACAAGGATCACTGCGGAAAAATCGGCGACAGCGGCCTTTTCAAGCTGACTAAGCAGGCCGAGGAATGGAGAAAGCTCACAATTGAGCTTTGGGTTGCAATAGCCGAGCGCTTCAGCGGCAATCCCGCAGTCGCTATGTACGACCTGCTCAACGAGCCCAACTGCGACGTAAGCTCATATCTTCAGAAGAACAACCTCGTCACCATCTCCGTCTACAACCGCCTCTACAAGGCCATACGCGAGGTTGACAAGGATCACATAATGACCATGGAGGGCATCTGGAGACTTTACAATCTCCCCGCGCCGTGGTTCATCGGCTGGACTAACGTTGTCTATCAGCTTCATTTCTATGACACAAGCAACTTCATGTACAGCCTTCTCGTCTTCTTTGCAAAGCTCTATCCCTACAATGTTCCGCTCTATGTCGGCGAGTTCAAGCCCATGGGAAGCGCCACATGGGATCACGTGCTCACGCTGTTCAACAGCTCAAACTTCAGCTGGACTATCTGGTCATATAAGGGCTGCGGCCACGGAGCAGACACCTCCGACTGGTATATCATCGGCAGCAAGCCGGGCTTCGAGCGCGCAGACATAAAGAACGACGATTTCGACACAATAGCCCGTAAATGGGGCGCGGCCGTCAGGAGCGAGGGCAACTACGTTGACACCGGTCTCTATGACATAGTCAAGGATTACATCTGATATCCGATATAACAGAATAATTACGGCAGCCGTTTCAAAAGCGATATAATCCCCTTAGAGTAGACACTTGAAAAAACAAAAAGTTTTCGAGACTACTTTAAGGGGGTTATTTTATGCCAAGAAAAGCGCGGAAGAACAAGAAATACAGCGCAGAGTTAAAAATCCAAGCGGTGGAAGAATATCTGTCCGGGAACGGCAGTCAACGGGAGATATGCAGAAAATACGGAATTTTAGCAAAAAGCACTCTCGAAGTATGGACAATGCGGTATAATGGTCATAGAGAATTTAAGGAGCGCAGTAGCGCCCAAGGAGAAATTTATATGGTCAAGGGAAGAAAAACAACGCAAGAAGAACGAGCAGAGATTGTTGCGTTCTGCATTGAACACAACAAGGATTATGGATTAACGGTAGAAACCTGCAACGTATCGTATCAGCAGATCTATTCTTGGGTACGCAAGTATGAAGAAGGCGAAGTCGACAAACTCAAAGACAACCGCGGAAGAAGCAAACCGATAGAAGAAATGTCCGAGGTTGAAAAGCTTAAAGCCGAAATGAAGATACTTGAAGCAGAAAACAGACAACTTGAAATAGAGATTTCAAAGCATCTAAATTGCTATGGGGTGCAGCTTATATCCAAATTAGAGTGATTTGCCAAAAGCCCGCCGTAGTCTAATTTGACTACGGCGGGCTTTTCTTGTTTCACAGACCGCATTATGGTACAATGATTTTAATAAATCGTTGTTTGCAGAGTTTGTAATTCAAATTTAATAAACTGAGAAACAGGAAATTGATATAAATAAATATCAAGAATTCAAATATTCGAGGTCTTACGCAAAACTGCCGAAAATATCTTTTTTGCAGCACATAGACATGAGAAAAGCTCGTAATCGTTGGCTTAACAGTGATAAGGAACGAAATCACTTATCAACTGTTAGCTGACGGTTTTCGGGTGCATACGAAACTCCCGTCTGATTCCTAACAGGAATTAGGCGGGAGTTTTTCTTGTTAACAGAGCCTATATTGGAGGATAGCATTATGAAAACATTACTTTCCTGTGAATTTAACATGGACACAGGCTGCGTTGAACTAAGATATTCTGACGACAGCATGATTTCCATTAATTGCACCGCTGTAGAGGACGAAGTTGCGAATAGCCGTTTCCAGCAGTCTGAACTGGACTACCTGATTTACAATGATCCCGTTGCCTATGCCGACCTGATTCTCAACGGAGATCCGAAAGCATATCTGAAAAATGTGACCGAGTACAAGCCGCTGGATTAAACAATGAAATCGCCGATGTGAGTGAGCAACGCTTACATCGGCGATTTCATTTTATAGTGTTAGATAAAATTAGTATAATACTTTTATTCTCTTATTCTCTGTATTTTGAAGGGGTAAATCCATAATACCTTTTGAATATTTCAATCAATCTACTGGGGTTGGAGTATCCAACAATTCTTGAAATTTCCGCAATGGTGAGGTCGGTCTGAATAAGCATGTGCTCGGCTACAGAGATCCTTTTCCTCTGAATGTATTCGGTAATGGACATATTATAAACTGACTTAAATAGCTTTTTCATCTTGCTTTCACTCATACATGCAATGGTGGAAAGCGTCTGTAATGTAATATTAAAACTGTAATGTTCATCCATGTAATGCGTTAGTTCATCTAATGCCTGTAAATCTGTTTCGTTGATGGATCGGGCATTCTCTTCATTTAGTCTGTTTTCTTTCAAATAAGAAGCAAGAATCGAGATGATTTCATATATTTTTGCTTCTACTGTAATTCTGGACGCTTTCATGGAAAGCAGATACTCATATAGGCTTTGCATAGCACGATTGACATTTGGTAAATAGAATTTCCCTTTTTCTTTGAAGAAATCAGAAAAGTTCACTTCAAGATCACCGGAAATTTCCTGGAGATACTGATCAATAAATTCCTGGTCAAACTGCACAGTAATACATCTTAATGGAATCTGAGGATGATAAATAGCTTTGTACTTTTCAGATGGTTCATAACAGCGCAATGTATTCGGAGAAACATTTTGATACGGATAAAATTCATCTCCTGCGCCACTAATATAGAGAGCAAGTACATATCCAGGCCCAATATGTTCTCCAACCATGGTTTCCTGATTAAATCGTATGTCTGTCACTGTAATGACGAAATCGTGGTGAACCTCACTCGTCCATTGAAATCCGATTCCATATTTCTGATTGATCTTATAGTATGTTCCGTACTCTAGTGGATTTTTTATCGATTCAACAAAGAAATCCTCTCGTTCAACTTCTATCATTGGCCCCTCCAAAGATACCTCGGTTAGATTTATTAGTACCTTGTTCAGACTTTATATCTGTTTTGTCCTTTACAGTTACCCGCAACTAATTATAATGAAAGAGTTGATGTGTGTCAAACCGTTTTTAGCAAAAAGGAGGCTCGGATTTGAAGTCAATTCGTAGTTTATATAAAAAACTGTTGCAATATGTCCCGGATAAAAGAATTTGGGCATATTCTTCTATGGCACTATCTGCCGCTGCCGTCTGCTCATATATGGGAGCTTATTGGTTTCTCTGGCAATCCATTGTGTCCATTCTGGTTATCCCTGCATATGAGAAGGCCATGTATGATGCAATTATCGTAGTCGCACTTATGATTTTACGAGGCATCCTCAACATTGCATCGGCAACGTGTTCCCACTATTTAGGCTTCCGGCTTGAAACAAACTTAAGAAAAAATGGGCTTCATAAATTATTGGATGCCTCTTCTTCCTTTTTTGACCACAACAGTTCTGGAGAGATTCGAAAAGTTATTGATGATAACGCAGCAGAAACACACAAAACAGTGGCCCATTTGATTCCAGACAACATCACTGCTGTTATGACGCCGGTGTTAATGTTTGTGCTGATGTTTGCAATTGATTACCGCCTTGGTATTCTCTTGATCCTTACAACTGTAATTGGTGTTCTTCAGTATCGTAAAATGTCCGGTGGTACTGAATTTCTGTCTGGCTATTCAGCGGCACTTCAAAAGATGAGTGCGGCAACAGTAGAATATGTCAGAGGAATGCAGATCATAAAAATCTTCGGTGTAACTGTACAGTATTACAAAACTCTGATTGACTCGATCAAGGAGTACAAACAGTACGTCTATCAGTATAGCCTCAGTTGTAAGAATCCCTATGTTGGATTCCAGGTTCTGTTCAACGTGTTTTATGCTTTTGCCGTACCAGCCGCAGTTGTACTCATCAGCTATGGAGAACCTGCCATGCTGATCTTGGCAAAGATTGTTTTCTTTGCTGTATTCTCCGGAGCTGTATTTACTTCTTTCACATCGATTATGTTTACGGGGCAGGATAACTTTGGCGCACAAAATACGCTGAATCAGCTTGATGAGCTGACTGCTTCAATGGATCAGGCAAAGCTTCCGCATGGAAGCGAAGAGAACTTCCAAAATTTCGATATTGAATTTCGTCATGTTGACTTTAAATATGATGACACCTTCGTGCTGAAGAATTTTAACCTGACACTGCATCAGAATAAAACTTATGCGCTTATCGGGTCTTCCGGCGGAGGCAAATCTACCATTGCAAAGCTGATTTCAGGATTTTATCCTGTTGATGGCGGCGAGATCCTGATTGGTGGAAAGAACATTCAGAGTTATTCTGAAAAAGCTCTCATTCAGAACATAGCATTTGTCTTCCAGCACAGTCAATTACTGAAGACCTCAATTTACGAAAATGTCCGAATCGGAAATTCTCAGGCAACACGGCAGCAGATTATGGATGCACTTGACGCAGCGAACTGCACATCTATTCTTGACAAATTCTCCCAGCGAGAGATGACCGTCATCGGGGCAAAGGGCGTATACCTTTCCGGTGGCGAGGTGCAGAGGATCGCCATTGCAAGGGCTATTCTAAAGAATGCGAATATCATCATTATGGATGAGGCATCTGCAGCTGCAGATCCGGAAAACGAATACGAGTTGCAGCAGGCTTTCCAAAAACTGATGAGAGGCAAAACAGTTATCATGATTGCACACAGGCTGTCCTCTATTCAGAATGTAGACCAGATCCTGTTTGTCCAGAATGGAAAAGTTGTGGAACAAGGAACCCACAATGAGCTGATGTCCTACAATGGACGTTATAAAGATTTTCAGGATGTATACTGCAAGGCAAATCAGTGGAGGTTGGCATGATGAAGACATATCTAAAAAAAGCCTTCCAGCTTAGTGATTCGGGTGCGAAAGGCCTTGTAAAATCAATCTGGTCATTCTTCCTCTATTATGTCTCTTTTGTACCGCCGATGATTTGTGTTTTTCTGTTTGCAGACAGGCTGCTGCATGGAAACACCGGGAAACCGGTGGTATATCTCCTGTTTATGCTGGTAGCGACCCTGGTGATGTACTTAGTTATTAACTATAACTATAAAACGACCTATGATGAAACCTACCAGGAATCTGCAAATTTAAGAATTGATTTGGCGGAACAGCTTTCCAAGCTGCCCCTATCCTATTTTTCAAAGCACAATTTGTCTGACCTTGCTCAAACAATCATGGCAGATGTGGCTTCGATTGAGCATGCTTTTGCGAACGCAGTGGCTAATACCATAGGATTTGCAATTTACTTTTTGGTTATCAGCGCAGCCCTTCTGATCATGAATTGGAAATTAGGGCTCTGTGTATTGCTTCCCGTTCTTGCTTCTGCTTCGGTTCTTTTCCTGACAAAGAAACTGCAGGTCAGAGATGTAAATAAACATTATGATAAGTTGAGAGATATTTCTGAAAGCTTTCAGAATGCAATCGAACTGAATCAGGAAATTAAAAGCTATGGGTTGAAAGAAAAAGTAGAAGCTCAAATGGACCAGCAGTTGGATGAGTCAGAAAATCTTCAGTGGAAAGCCCAGATCACCCAGACGATTCCTGTTACAATCGGCCAGACTTTATCGATTCTTCCTATTGGAATCACGGCAACTGTTGGCCTTTCGATGCTTGCCTCCGGTCAGGTAAGTATCCTGATTCTTCTGGGCTATATTATTATGGCGGCGAAACTCAGCGGGGCCATGGGTGGTGTTTTGCTCTATCTGACGGAAATCTTTTATTTGGATGCAAGGATCGCCAGGATTGGTGAAATCAAGAATCATGAACTTCAGGGTGGAGAAAAGGCAGTCCTCTCAGATTTCAATGTAGAAATAAAGGACGTTTGTTTTTCCTACCAGAAAGACACCCAGGTGATTCGCCATGCATCCTTTACGGCGGAGCAAGGACAGGTAACCGCATTGGTCGGTCCCAGCGGCTGCGGAAAAACAACAATGCTTAAGCTCATCAGCAGACTATATGATGCAGATTCCGGCACCGTTCAAATCGGAGGAACCGACATACGAGAAATTCACACTGATAGCTTGTTCAAGTATGTCTCCATTGTTTTTCAGGAAGTCATTCTATTCAATACTTCTATTATGGAAAATATTCGCCTTGGGCGGCTGGATGCTTCTGACGAAGAAGTAATACGAGCTGCAAAACTGGCTGGTTGCAATGAGTTTGTCAGCCGTCTGCCAGACACCTACCAGACAATAATCGGGGAAAATGGTACCAAACTCTCCGGTGGAGAACGTCAGCGTCTGTCTATTGCCAGAGCAATCCTGAAGGATGCTCCAATTATCATTCTGGATGAGATTGCCGCATCGTTAGATGTGGAAACAGAAGTCCAAATACAGACTGGATTAAATCATTTGATTCAAGGCAAGACCGTGATTGTTATTTCACACAGACTAAAGTCTATTGAAAATGCAGATAAGATCGTCGTTATGAAAGCAGGTACCGTAGAAGCCTGCGGAAAGCATGCTCATCTGCTGAAACAGTCGTCCACATATAGAAAGATGATAGAAAAGTCCAATCTGGCAGAGAAATTTAACTACTAAGCAGGTTACCTTTCAGATGCAGGCCGCACTGAAGGGTAACTTAAAGGCATTTAGTTAACTATGTCTAACTGATTGCCAGCGTGAGGAGGTGCATTATTTGAAGAAATATATTGGAAAAAGGATCATTAGCTTCCTCATTGTGCTGATAGGAGTCAGCGTCCTGAGTTTTTTGTTGATTGCTTGGTCCGGAAAAGATCCTGCAGAAATTATTGCACACCGAGGCGTATCCAATCCTACGCCGGAACAGATTGAGATGATTCGGGTGGAAATGGGATTGGATCAACCTCTCCCTGTGCGATATATTCAGTGGCTTTCCGGAATGTTTACAGGAGAACTTGGGACTTCTTTGACCACTCATCAACCGATTGTAAAGGATCTGCACAAGTATCTGGCTACGACCACATCTCTTGTAGGGATGGCTATTCTATGGATTATCGTACTCACCGTTCCAATCAGTTTGCTCTGCGCCAGAAAGCGGAACCGCCTTTTCGATCAGATTACCAGAGGCATTACTATCTGCGGTATTTGTGTGCCAACTTTCTGGCTGGGATTCCTTCTTCTACTGTTCTTTGCGATTCATCTGAAATGGTTCAGTGTCTTACCAAGTCCAGGTTGGAGGGGCTTTTTACTTCCTTCATTTGCCCTGGCGGTTCCCAGTTCGTGTTCACTCATCCGAATTATGCGTTCCTCTCTTCTGGCTGAATTATCTTCTGATTATGTTCGGTTTGCAAAAGCCCGTGGACTATCTGCCAACAGAATTCTGGTATGTCACATTCTGCGAAATGCCTTACCGCCTGTTGTTACAATTTTCTTTCAGCAATTCGGCTTTCTAATTGCCGGAGGGGCTGTAATCGAAAGTGTTTTTTCAATCAAGGGAATCGGAACTTATCTGGTGGACAGTGTGGTTGCAGCAGATACGATTGCAGTTTCTACCTGTATAGTCGTCATTGCAGCAATTTTTGTTGTCGCAAATTTCATGGCAGACATAATCAACCGTCTGCTTTGTCCATGGATGGTGAGGGAAGAAAATGATGCATAAGCTACTCAAAAGGCCGCAGGCAATCATCGGTCTGTGCCTGATTGCTATTGTGATTGTGATTGCGATTGCAGCACCTGCTTTTTCGCCTCACGACCCTGAATTGGTGAATTTATCGCAAAAGTATGCACAGCCTGACGCAGAATACCCTCTTGGAACAGATCAATTGGGCAGGTGTACCTTATCAAGGCTGCTGTATGGAGCCAGATATTCCATCGGAATCAGTTTACCTGTGCTGCTGATTTTGTCTGTGATTGGTCTGATTGTCGGCACTTTTAGCGCCTGTGCTGGAGAAAAAGCAGACCATTTCATTACTATACTCTGTGATGTGTTTATTGCTTTTCCTTCTCTTATCATTGCTATTGCTGTCATAGGCGTTCTGGGGAACGGACTCCAAAACATTGCCGTTTCTGTTGTGATAGCGACCTGGGCTTGGTTTGTTCGTGTTGTCAGATCTTATTCCGTTCAAGAAATGGGTAAAGATTATATCCTGGCAGCCCGGATTTCTGGGTGCAATACAGGAAAGCTGGTCTTCAGACATCTGATTCCTAACATTCTGCCACAGTTTCTTGTGTATGTTTCCACTGGTGTCGCTTCTTCCATCATTATGGTTTCCAGCTTTGCTTTCCTCGGACTTGGCCTTCCCTCCGGCACACCGGAATGGGGTGCCATGTTAAATGATGCCAGGACAGCGCTTTACTCTCATCCGGAATTGCTGATCTATCCAGGCTTGTGCATCTTCGTAACGGCAGCAGGCTTCAATTTGTTTGGAGAAGCACTCCGTGATATTCTGACGCCGGAGGAGGACAGCCTATGATGTCGTCACTTATAATCGATCGTTTAAGCATTAAACTGCGGTCAGGCTCGGATAACTTGGTTTCTGAAATATCCTTTGCAATCAAAGAAGGAGAGTCTTTAATCTTGTTAGGTCAATCAGGCAGCGGCAAAACAATGACCTGTAGTGCGGTGCTAAACTTATTGGACCCTAAAAAATTTGAGGTGTCGGGTTCCGTTTTCTTCGGCGAAACTGATCTTTTGAATTCATCAGAAAAGCAGAGACGAGGAATATACGGAAACCAGATTGTCTACATCCCGCAAAATCCAATGACTGCATTGGACCCTTCTATGCGTATTGGCAGACAGATGGATGAAACACTACGGCTTCATTCCGACAAATCCCGCCAGCAGCGTTACAACTATATTCTGCAGCTTCTGCATGATGTAGGGTTAGATGATCCTGACAGGGTATACAGAGCATACCCACATATGCTTTCCGGAGGAATGCTTCAGCGTGTCATTATCGCAATGGCTATGATGCTTGATGCAAAATTTGTGCTTGCCGATGAGCCGACAACTGCTTTGGATGTGATTCACAGAAATGGAATCATAGATTTATTTTCGCAGATGAAAGCAAATGGAGTTGGGGTTCTTATGGTAACTCATGATTTCGCAACAGCTCTTCAATTAGGCGGAAACATGTTGGTGATGAAAGAAGGAAGAATTATAGAATCCGGTGAAGTTCAATTTGTCTTCGATCATACCACAGAACCTTATACAAAGTCACTGATTGAAGCTTACTCCCTTTCCTGTGTTTTCACGAAAGGGGCGGAATCATGATTAAAGTCAACAACCTATCAAAAGAATTTCACGGACAAGGCACAAACAACGAGCTTCTGGCCGTTGATCATGTAGATTTTATTATTCAGGATGGTTCATTTTGCGCTTTGGTAGGAGAAAGCGGATCTGGTAAAAGCACTTTGGCTCAGCTCATGTGCGGTCTGTTGGTCCCATCTTCTGGTGAGGTACTGTTTGAAGGAAAAAATATTTCCCTCTGCCGGGGCAAGCAAAAGCAGGTACTGCGATCTAAAATACAGCTGATTCTTCAGGATGGCAAGGGAGCAATGGACCCTCGCTTTACGGTATATCAAATCATTGCAGAGCCAATTCGCAATTTCAGAAAACTCACCAAAAAGGAAGAAGAACGGGAAATCAATGATCTTCTTGCTATGATGGAGCTTCCCGAAGAAATCAAGCTGCGAAAAGCTCATGAGCTATCCGGTGGACAACAAAAACGTGTATGTATTGCAAGAGCGTTGGCTGCTCAACCGGATGTATTGATTTTTGATGAAGCAGTCAGTGGGCTGGATGTCCTGGTTCGTAAACATATTCTTGATTTGCTGAAGCGACTCCATCAGGAGCGAAAAATGACTTGCTTTTTCATTACCCATGACCTGGATGTTGCGCTATATCTTGCAGACCGTGTGATGGTGATGCGTTGCGGTAAGATTATCGAAGACCGTACATTTCACGGTTCAACAGACTGCTTTACACATCCGTATACAAAGCTTCTGCTGCATTCTATTGCTCCATATCTGGGCTAAACCATTCAATAAATATGTATACCCTGCTGAAAAGCATGTTATAAAAACAAATAAAGGAGATTTTGTACATGAAACTGAAAAAACTTTTAGCTTTCGGACTCGCACTTGTGATGTGCCTTGCTATGGCAGCTTGCGGCACAAACCCTGACGAGAATCCGGAGGAATCCGCCTCTCAGACCGATGCAGAGCCGGTATCAATCACTGTCACCGAGAATTGGGACTTTTCTGTAGGCTTCTATCCTGTTATCACGCCTATGGTATCCAGCACTTACGGTGCCGGATTCTGGAGTCGTAATTTTTACAACACGCTGGTAAGCTATGATGATAACGGAAAGATCCAGGGCGAGTTGGCTGAAACCTGGGAAATCAGTGATGACGGCAAGACTTACACCTTCCATCTGCGTGATGGTGTCAAATTTTCTGACGGTACTCCTCTGACTTCCGAGGCAGTAAAGATGACCCTTGAAGCAGTAGTAACCAATCTGGGTCCCCAGAATGGTGCCTTCGGTAAGCTTACTACTTTGTTTGACAAGCTGGAAACCCCGGATGAAAAAACCTTTGTAATGACTTTGAAGACCCCTTATTACGCTGCTCTTGACAATCTGACCATGGCGCTGCCTCTTGGTATTGTGAATCCCGCAGCCTTTGAAGGCGGCGTAGAAAAGGCTTACGAGAATTGCGTGAGTGCAACTATGGGTACTGGTCCCTATATGTTTGACCGGGTCGAGGGGGACACTTATACCTTTATCCGCAATCCCTACTACTGGGACGAAGCTCCTGAAGTGGATGAGTTCAAGGTCAAAGTGATTCCTGATAATGCTGCAAAAATTCTTGCTCTGCGCAACGGTGAAATCGATGCAATTCTCGGCTCCAGCAGACTTAGCGCAGAAGGCTACACGGAGATTTCCCAGGATACCGCTTTCGGTCATGCCATGGATGACAGCACCAACCAAACCCGTTATCTGGGTATGAACCTGAATAAGGCTCCCTTTAATGATCCTCTTGTAAGGGAAGCAGTATCCTACGCTGTTAATCAGCAGGAGTTGGAAACCTCTGTTTTCGATGGCCTGGAGACCGCTGCCGAAACCCTCTTTACGAATGAAAAGCCCAACTGCGGTGTGGAGGTTAAGACCTATCCTACTGACATGGAAAAGGCAAAGCAGCTCATGAAGGAAGCCGGCTATGAGGATACCAATGATGATGGTATCCTGGAGAAGGACGGAACTTCTCTCGCCATTCATTTCAACTATTCTCAGAGCCTTGCAAGTATTGACAATGCAGTTCTTTCTATTGCAGCTTCTCTTAAAGAACTCGGCTTCGATGTTACTATTGATGCAGTAGACATGAACACCTGGTATGGAGCCTTGATGGCTGGCGAATATGATCTGACCTTCTACAATACTGCTGGCGGTTCCTTTGACCCTGCAACGGATATGAGCAATATGGCTCCTGGCGCTATGGGTGATCCGATCCTCTGCCAGTTCTCTGCTTTCTTTGAGAATCCTGAAATTTTCGCAGAATTGGACTCCACTTCTGATTCTCAGCGTGTGCAGGAAATCTATGGAATGATTCTGAATGGTATTGCAGATCAGAATCTTCTGGTGCCTGTAACCGGCACTCACGATCTGGCTCTGTGGAATACTGATAAGATAACTGGCTATGACTTCTACACAGATGCCAGCTACGTAGACATTGCATCTGTTCATGTGAAATAATGTCCAGCAGTGTGGCTGAGGCGGCTGCAAAAGAAAGACTTCATTCTTCCGGAGAAGACTATCTAAAAGCCATATTTATTCTTGAAGCGCAACATAGTTCAGTTCGTTCAGTAGAGGTTGCTGAGTACATGAATGTATCTAAAGCGAGCGTTAGTCATGCAGTTGCTCTATTAAAAAAGAACGGATTTCTCAAAATGAATCAGGACTATGACCTTGTTCTCACAGATTCTGGAAGAGCAATCGCAAGCTGCATCTATGAAAAACATTGCTATTTTAAGGATAGACTGATAAGCGCCGGTGTTTCTCCGGAAACAGCCGAAATTGAAGCTTGCCGCCTGGAACACTGTGTCAGTGAAGAATCTTTCCATAAACTTCGTAAAACATATGGGTATTAGAGCCCAATAAAGAATACGGTCAAGGAAAAAGTTCCTTGACCGTATTTTTTACAGATTTGGTAGCGCTGTAAATATAGCCTCTATATAAAGAGAAAACTTTTACAGCATGAGCTTCTTCCACTTTCTGATTTTTGTGCGGAAGGTGCCAAAGGGAGCCACGGTGTTGACATGGATAAACTTATAAACTTCCCATACCGCAGATTTTGTCGCCCCGTCTGCCCACTTGCGTCTGTGGGGAGCAAAGAGATCCTCGCCGGTCATGGCGTCGATCATCCCATAGATCCTCTGGATATTCGTGTCCAGCTTCGTTCTGAGTTCATGGAGCGATAGACCGGCATAGGTATCCGTGAACCACTGATACAGTTCCCCCAGCTGGTTCCACTTGAACTGATCGGACGGGGTTTTTACTTCCAGACCGTTTCTCTCATCCTGTTCCCACTTCAGCACAAGAGTTGTCCAGCCAACCTTATAAGCCAGATTTTCCGCCGGAGTACGGTCAACATCTTCCGCCCGAAGGTCTTTCATCTCTTCCGGGATATTGTCAAACTCGGCAATGAATTTGGTATAGGTTTTCTTGATCTCGTCTTTCAGTTCTTCTTTGCTGGTATATGCTCTCATAAATTACCTCATTTCTGTATCTGTTGTATCTGTTAGGATTACTTTGATTATTCTAACACTTGTTCCCAAAGACAGCTCCAAATTGGTGCTACCTTCTTACCCCCATACTATACTTCAAATTTCCTCAAAAGCAAACATAGCTTCCTTTGGAAGTTTGTCATTGTCACAGCCCAGCAGATATTGGATCACCTTTCTGGCATAGAAATTTGAAATAGTGGTGTCCCAATCGGCCAGCCGAAGGATCTCTGCTGTGCTGGTTTCAAAATCCAACGAAATTTCACCCCACTCGCCGTCGCAGTCTGCCTGATATTCGTAGACTGCTGCGGCGATTTTCTTTTTTCTCTTGGTTTTGGCTTTCTGCTTGATGCGAACCGCCCGGACAGCTCCCTCGGCAGCTGCAAGCAGGGTCAGCTTTTCCGTAGCTTTGCGGTAGGCTCGCTCTGCACCGCTGGCGGTGCTGCCCTCAAACAAGACCGCCAGCTCCTCAAAGGTGGGGCGGTTCTTCCATGAGCTGACCCGTCCACAGGTCATACAGAGGGCCAGCCGTTTTTCCAGCAGCGTCTGCTCCCGGAAATTCAGCTTTTCAAAGGCCCTCTGGATCTTCTCAGCCTGAGCGCCATTCCAGAGAATATCGGTATAATTCCAGCTGTCATCTACGGCCACTTCCTCGCCGGTTTCTTCGCTGTCCGCCTCCTGAATGGTCTGATAAAACGGAACCCGGCTTCGATTTTGTTTGGCCAATGCCAAAAACTTTGCTGCGGTTTCCTCGGTACAACCGCTTTTCTGGGCATATTTCTGGATTGCCGCCTGTTCAGACTGACCGGATTGATTGTAGAGCCAAGCAATCCCACGCACAGCTTTGTACTCATCCACATTTTCAAAGGAACCGGCCTCCTCCTGCATCCGGCAGGTCAAAAGGGCATTCCCGATAAAATGATGGGCATAGGTCAGAAAATCTGCCCCTTGTGCGGGATCGTATCCCCGGAGACAGTCCAACATGGCAAGCACACATCCCATTTTGTAGTCCAAAAAGCGTTCTGGGTCATAGCGATCCAGCCCCTCCCGCAGCAGGAAACGGCGAACACGACCATTAAGCCGATTTTCATAGCAGTGCAGGAAAAAGGAGAACCAGCGCAATTCACGGCTCCGCACAGCCTCAATGATGTAGTCGTTCATATTTTCCAGAACAGGCGGTTCCGGGTCAAGCTGAAAGATGCGTCCCACTTCCCGCATGGTTAAGCCCTTGGATTCCGTCAGAAAACTGTATTTGGCACAGTGGTCGGACAGCTCCCATGTCCACGCTGTATCCATTTTCCCTCACCACCTTTCGGATGTTTCGCTGCTTATTTCTTTGCTTATTTCTTTTTTACTGCTTCTAAAAGTGCATCCTGGGTCATTTCCTGCTCGTAGACAGTGCTGGCATAGCGCTGATCTGAAAGCGCACGGAACATCTTATCTTTTGCCAGCTTCTTCATAGCTGCTGCCGTTTCTTTATCCAGCTTTCCACGGCGGGTGCTTTGCAAAATGGTGTTCATACGGCGGGTATAAATAGCCTTTATCGGATGATCATCTGCAAGCTCCCGCTGCTCCCGGCCTCTCAGATTGCCGATTTGTCGGCACGTCCGTCCCTGCTGGTCGCCGGGGGTCAGACCGCCGCAGTATTTGGTATGCCGTGCGTCAATGGTGAGAAACCATCTGCCGCAGATGGGGCATTTCTTGGGTGCATGGCCCACACAAAGCCCCTCAAACAAATCAGAACGGAACATTCCCACAAAGGAGACATAGTGCATCCGCTTGACCAGCTGCGGCTCCGTCTTTCCGGGCCGAAAAGCGGATACATACTGCACCGAAGCATTGGTCAGGGTCATCCAGGCCGGGTTATCCAGCGACAGAGTTGGCTCACCTTTGAAGAACTGCCCGAACATTGCTGCATAACCATCCGGGGTACGGTCATAGCCTGGTTCATTCAACCGCTCTGCAAATTTTGTCAAGGCTTCCTTGTACTGCCCCAGAGAATAACTCAAATGCCCCAGCACCTGCACTATTCGGACGAGCATGGTTGCCTTGCTGTGCTGACCAGTCAAGGCACAGATCAACTGCTCCTGATGAGAGAGCTGCAAATAGGCTTTGGCGTCCTCCATATATTCTTCGGAAAATATGGCTGCAAGTTTTTGCTCAAAATAGCTTCGATTCAGACGGGAAAAGGGCGGTGTAACCTGCAAAAAGGAGATGATCTCGCCAGCGGCTTGCTGCACCTGCGGCAGCAGCTCCATATCCACGGAACCGGTGTTCATCCCCTGAAGCAGTTGGTTCAGCACATTGCAGGGAGCATCCAGCTTTTCAATGGTACTGTCCGGGATGTTCAGCACCTCGCAGCCAATGGTTCCTGTGGGCATCGTACACCCCTCATAGGTTACGGTGTCCTGCCAGAAATCCAGAGATAAAACGGCATGGTTGATAATCTGATCCATCTTCTCCCTCCTGTCATGTTTTTCTATTTTCATAATAGCACACAACAAAGGCCTTGTCATGTTTTTTGAAAACAGCTTGTCATGCCATTAGCCTGTTTTTTTCGGTTTTCCCCATAACCTATACAGAGGGGTGAGAAAACCACCCCATCAAAAAGGAAATGGAGGGAATCGGTATGAATCTGTTTGAAGTGGTGAAAGCCAATATCAACACACAAGAAGTAGCGCAGACGTATGGAATCGACGTCAACCACCATGGCATGGCACTGTGTCCGTTCCACAATGACCGTCATCCGAGCTTATATGTGTCGGATGACCACTACCACTGTTTCGCCTGTGGGGAACACGGAGATGTGATCGACCTGACCGCCAAGCTGTTTGACCTTCGGCTGTATGATGCGGCCCGAAAACTGGCATCGGACTTTCACCTTGCGCCGGACAAGCCCTTGCCGGAAGCCATTCGACGGGAAAAGGAACACAAAACCAGAGCACAGCGGCTTCGTGAAAACGAGCGGCTGTGCTTTTCTGTTTTGAACGAGTATCGGCGATTGCTCCTGGATTGGAAAAAACGGTATGCACCACAAACGCCGGAAGATGTGCTGGACGAGCGGTTTGTGGAAGCCTGCCACCGTCTGCCATGGGCAGAGTATCAGCTGGACATCCTGCTGCAAGGCGATTCCTATGAACGAGGCGAAACCGTGAGTAATCTAACGGCAAACGGATACATCCGCAAATTACAGGCCCGTCTGAGAGAGGAGCGATACCATGAACAACCCTATTTGGATCGATGATAAGGGGAAAATTGTTGAACCGGAATACTGCCGGGATTTCCTGTCCCGGCATCCGATGCGCTGCATCAATGACCACTTTTATACTGTGGATGGCCCGTTGCCGGATGAAAGCAAATTGAAGAGAACGATTTATGAGGAAATCTCGCCCTGGCTGCATGACAAGGTCGCACAGACGGTGGAGCAGGTGCTCAAGACATTGAAGCTGGCGGCATACGCAGACCCGTTGCCCCTGCAATGTGACCGCATCCATGTGGCGAATGGCACTTATTTTCTGGATGGCACGTTTACAGAGGAAAAAGAGTATTGCAGCAACCGTCTGTCGGTATCCTATCGGGCTGATGCTCCGGCACCGGAACACTGGCTGCGCTTCCTTTCGGAACTGCTGGAGCCGGAGGATATTCCCGCCTTGCAGGAGTATCTGGGCTACTGCCTGATTCCATCCACCAAAGGACAGAAAATGCTCATGCTGATCGGCAAGGGCGGTGAGGGCAAAAGCCGCATCGGTGTGGTGATGAACACCATTTTCGGGCTCAACATGAATACCACTTCCATCCAAAAAGTAGAAACTAATCGGTTTGCCAGAGCCGACCTGGAGGGCAAGCTGCTGATGGTGGACGATGATCTGGACATGAACGCCTTGACCAAAACCAACTATGTAAAATCCATTGTAACAGCAGAATTGCGGATGGATTTGGAGCGGAAGAAAGAACAAAGCTATCAGGGACTGCTTTATGTACGCTTCCTCTGTTTCGGTAACGGGGTATTGACTGCACTTCACGACCGCAGCGACGGTTTCTTTCGCCGTCAGATCATTCTGACCACCAAAGATAAGCCTGTGGATCGGTTTGATGACCCGTTTCTTGCTGAGAAATTGATTGCCGAAAAAGAGGGAATCTTCCTCTGGATGCTGGAGGGATTGCGGCGGCTGATCGCCAATCACTATCACTTTACCATCAGCCAGAGAGCCAAGGACAATATCACTTCCGCAGTTCGGGATGCCAACAACATTCTGGACTTTCTCGATTCTGAGGGTTATGTGGCATTCAAGGCCGATTATGAAGCCAGCACCAAAAATCTGTATGCAGCCTATAAGCGGTGGTGTGAGGACAACGCCGAAAACCCACTGTCACCAAAGAGCTTCGCAAACCAGCTCAGCCAGAATGCTGAACGCTACCATTTGGAGCCGGTCAACAATCTACACATCGGCGGTGGAAAACGGTGCCGGGGATATATGGGCATTTATGTTCTGCTCTCGCCTATGGAGTTGTAACGGAACATCAAAACTTTCTGTTCGTGCGTTCATGTGTTCCTAATCGGGTGCAGCCTTTGGAACGAAGGAACGCACGAACGCAAAAAATCGAAGTTCATTTTTATATTTGATAGCTCGGCTGGGCATTAAAATTGGCTATGCCCAATCAATGGTTGTGCAAACGGTGAAAAACACTACCATAATTAGAACACAAATCATTATTCGGTGATTTACAGAACGATGATGGTGGTATGCGGGAAGGTGGCTATTTTCACGGTTTCGCTTGCAAGCCCACCTAATGGCAAAGTCGGTGGGGTACTGTTGCGGACAGTTCTTCATAGACACCATTCTGAGCGATTTTTTGAATGTTATCCATGTTTGCCGAGTCGTGCAGCGTGTATGCTCCACGACAAACAAATTTTACTAAAGAATGAGGTACTTTCTATGAAATCCAATTTGAGAAATGAAATCAAGTCGTACATCGTGCGTTCCGGCTACACGATGCAGGAAGTCGTTGACCGGCTTTCTGAGGATTACAGCTGGAGCGACAGCGTTTCCAATCTGTCCAACAAGCTCCAGCGAGAGTCTCTGCGGTATGTGGAGGCAGTACAGCTTGCCGATGCCCTTGGCTATGATCTCGTATGGCAGAAACGGAGGGACACATGATGCCCGCCGTTCTTACCCGTCGTATCTCCCGCCACCATCGAAAAATCCGCAGATTTGGAGATGGATGGCAGAGTGGATTTGCAAAATCTGCTCTGCCTGTGAGCGGCAGAATTGAAGCAATCAAGAGTGCGGAGAGACTGTCGGTCACACCGCCTTTTGAGGATTTGGGTGCCACACACAAGCCTCTAAAGGCGGCAAGGCATCCGCAGATGCCGCATTCCCCCTCGGAGAGCCCACGGCACTTTGCAGCCCTCTGGGATGAAAGTGTCATAGTGGGTTATTACACTTCCCGCAGGAAGTGCATCCCCGTCCCTGAGCCGTCTACCGCACAACAGAAAGGAGCTAATTTTTATGGCCAGAAACGACGGAATCGACCGTACCTTTGCCCGCAACCAGGACTTGCCTACACTTGATGATGTGGCGAAAGTTCAGGAGCATAACGAACGAGAAAAGGACAGCTACTCCAACCAGGATATTGATACCACCCAGACCTACCGGAATATTCACTTCAAAGCTCCCACCGACAGCTATGCCGCTATGTTCGATCAGTTGATTGCTGATGGGATTATCTCCACCCGTGGCCTGAAAGCCGATGCGGTGAAATACGGGGAACTAATTTTTGATGTGAACTCCGCTTACTTCCACAATCACGGCGGCTACGAATATGCCAAGCAATTCTACACCGACGCATACAAAGCAGCCGTGGAGATTGTGGGCGGTGAGCAGTACATCCTCTCTGCTGTCATGCACGCTGATGAGCGCAACCGGGCTATGTCGGAAGCTCTGGGGCAGGATGTATACCACTACCACCTTCATGTGGTGTATGTCCCGGTGGTGGAGAAACAGATTCTCTGGTCGAAGCGGTGCAAGGATAAGTCCCTTGTGGGTACAGTCAAGGAAACGATCATGCAGGTCAGCCGGAGCAAAAAGTGGGAATCCAAGGTAGTTCTGGATGAGCAGGGCAATCCGCTTCTGACCGCCAAGGGCAAGAAAGTCCTGCGAACATCGTACAGTGTCCTGCAAGACGATTTCTTCAACTATATGAAAGCTGCCGGATATACCGATGTGGAGCGTGGAGAGCGTGGCAGTACCGAGGAACATCTGACTGTGACCCAGTTCAAGATGGCACAGGAGCATCAGCGTCTGGAGGCTATGACCGCTCAAATCGCTCAGACAGAACAGGCGCTGGGCACCGCACAGGCTGCCGTTGAGAAAAAGCAGAAGGAGCTGCAATCCCTGCAAAAGCAGACCAAGGAACAGCGTACTGCCGCCCTGACGGTACAGGAAATCCGCTCCATGGGGAAAAAGACGATCACCGGCAATATCACTCTGACCCCATCCGAGTGCAGCACACTCAAGGATTATGCGGTCAACGGGATTCTTGCCAAAGCGGAAAACAGCCGTTTGGAAGAAAAACTGCAAAGCGCACAAAAAAGTGCCGCTGTCTGGAAACAGCGATATGAAAAGATTTATGACAAGTACCAAGAACTGAAAAAGGAAGTCCAGCCATATCTGGACGCTGTCAAGCTCGCACCCGAAAAGGTGCGGGCTTTTCTTGATGCCATTTTGACCCGTACCCGGCAAACAAGGCAGCACGATCAACCTTCCCGCCGCAAGTCGCAAGATATAGAACTTTAACAGAAAGGAATTTTTGCTTATGACCAATCTGACAACAAAACTCAATAAGTTGGTGCTCGATGATTCTCCTTCGGAAAAGCTGATTAACGCTTGTGCCGAAATCGATATTGAATCCTGCTTTGACCTGATTTTTGAACCGCCGATTGATTTTCTGGAAGAATGCCGGAAACGCTGGGAAAACCGAATGAACCCTTTTACAGGTACGGTAGAACGAAAAATCGGAAATACCTGGTATCTGCTGGAGACTGTATGTGACGGGAATGAGCCGCTTACCCACAAGGTAAAACGGCTCATTTTCTCGGATAAGGAGGCGCTTTGTTCATGACACAGACTCAAATTCATGCTACAATATCACCATGCACACCGATTCTGTCAGCTGACCCAACCGTAAAGGAGGACGCTATGTTGGATCAGCAGAAAATCACCATCCTGTACTGCCGCCTCAGCAATGAGGATGCACTGGATGGAGAATCAAATTCGATACAGAATCAAAAAGAGTTTTTAACCCGGTACGCAGCCGAGCATGGCTACACCAACCTGAAAATTCTGGTGGATGACGGATATACGGGAACCAATTTTGACCGTCCCGGCGTGCAGGAAGGCTTTGCACTGGTTAAGCAGGGGCTTGTCGGTTGCTGGCTGGTCAAGGATCTTAGTAGGTTTGGCCGAGATTACCTGACCGTTGGACAGTACACGGACATCATTTTCCCCAGCTACGATGTGCGCTTTGTCGCTGTCAATGATGGTGTGGACAGTGAACGAGGCGACAGCGACGGCTTTGCTGCTATTCGTAATTTGTTCAACGAATGGTATCCACGGGACACCAGCAAAAAAGTCCGGGTCGTATTCCGGCAGAAAGGCACCAGCGGAAAGCATCTGGGAAAACCGCCCTATGGTTATCGCACTGACCCTACCGATAAAGACCATTGGATCATTGACGAGGATGCCGCCCCAGTAGTCAAGCGCATCTTTGACCTGGCTATTGACGGCAAGGGGCCGGAACAGATTGCCCGTATACTGGAGAAGGATAAGGTGTTGACTACCAAGGCGCTGTATGCCAAACAGTCGGAAAATCATCCTGACCCGAAAAAGCGTAAGAAAATGCCGGAGCGCCCTTACCATTGGATTGGTCAATCGGTTGCGGGTATTCTGGAACGGATGGAGTACACCGGCTGTACCTGCAATTTCAAGACCTATTCCAAGTCCTATAAGCTGAAGAAGCGGATTCCCAATGCCATCGAAGATATGTGTATCTTCCCTGATACGCAGGAAGCAATCGTTTCTCAGGCTCAGTGGGACAGGGTGCAGGAGCTGCGAAAAAACAAACGCCGTCCCACAAAGGCGGAACGGCAGGGATTATTCTCCGGGCTTCTGTTCTGTCCCGATTGTGGGAATAAGCTGCACTTTGCTACCTGCAAAAGCTTTGACGGCAAGCAAGACCACTATGTATGCTCCAGCTACAAAAGCGGTCGAGGCACCTGTTCTGCCCACTATATCCGGGAAGATGTACTGCGGGAACTGGTGATGGAGCGCATCCGTGCGGTCAATGCCTATATTCGGCAGGACGTGGAGGGTTTTCAAGAGGAATGGCTGCAATGCCGCCGCTCCGATCAGGAACGCAACATCCGAGAAGATCGGAAGCGAGTGGAGCAGGCCAAGAAACGGCTGGCTGACCTGGATGTTCTTCTGTCCCGACTTTATGAGGATTTTGTCCTGGGTGATCTGAGCAAGGAGCGGTACAAGAAAATGACCGCCGATTACGAGGCAGAACAGGAACGGTTAAAACTCGAAATTGAAGTGACGGAAGAATGGCTGGAAACGCAGGAAACTATGAGTGCTGATGTAGACGCCTTTGTCGCCCTGACCCAGAAGTATGTGGATGTGCCGGAATTGACACCTACGATAGTCAATGAATATATCAAGAAGATTGAGGTGTTTGCGCCGGACAAATCCAGCGGCAAGCGGGTACAGAAGGTGAAAATCTATTTCAACTTCGTGGATGACGTAGAGATTCCTGTGGTTTCCGAGCTTGTTGTTGCGAAATCTACCCCTGGACGCAGAAAAACGGCGTGACCATTGCGGTCACACCGTTCTCTGCCCCTCGCAATGCTAAATAGTACCTTATCACTATTAAGCCTTGAGATTACGGGCTTTTTCTCTATCTACTTCAAATATATTTGAACAAAATCAATTATTACCACCCGAATAAAACTCATCGGGAGCCACATCAAGCACTTTACAAATTTTAACAACAGTATCAAATGAAGCACCGCCGATATCTCTTGACAGTAATGTCATAAGTGTGCTATACGGTATATCCGCTTCTATGGCAAATTGCCGCAGACTTGAATACTTATCGTAAATCAGATTACGAAGTCTTTGTTCACGGTTCATTTTATTTCCTCAACTAAGGTAATTTCCGCACCGGTTTCTTCAATGGCGGCAAGTTCTTCTTCGAGGCAATTCCAATCCGTGATAATCGAGTCAAACACACCTATATCGCAAACTTTTATAAAAGAGTTCACGCCTATTTTTGCACCCGGTATCAAAAGGCAGCATCTGCGACTGTTATCAATAATTGTGCGCTGAAATGTTGCGGTTTCATCCGTACCGTTTGAAAGACCGAAATCAGCCGAAAGTCCCGAACCCGTAACAAAGCAAATATCAAAATGCAGCCGGCTTACAAATTCATTAGCAAGCGAATCAACCAAGGAACCGCTCTGACGCATTTTTCCGCCCGTAACATAAACATCAATATTTTCAAAGTCTCTCAGTTCTTTTGCGATATCAACAGAATTGACGACAACGGTGAAATGAATATCATGGGGCAAAAGCGAAACCATAATATATCCGAAAGATCCGCTTGTGAGATATACGATATCGTTTTCATTGATTTTCTTGGCCGCCGCACGGGATATCTCTCTGTAATTGTCATATACGGTCATATTCTCAAAGTCTCTATTTACAGGCGGTCTTACACTCACCTGACGTGGAGCAATCGCACCTCCGTGTGTTCTTTGACAGATTCCTTTCCGTTCGAGTATCCGCAGGTCTCTGCGAGCTGATTCATCTGATATACCGTATTTCTCGGTAATTTCCGCAATTGTGATTTTTCCATTGACCTTTATTATATCCGATATTTCCTGATGACGTTCTTCCATAAACATAAGCTTTCCTCCTGATTGTAAAATAGTTGCATATCGAATTCGACGGTTAAATAATACCACATATTCAGAGATAAATCAACATAATCGGTAATCGAATTTGCGTATATTACAGTCTATATACCGGGCGCGCTCACGAAACGTCAGCACTCCAACAAGCCCAAACATTACATATTCAAGGATTCGCCGATCCGTAGTAACATCGGCAGCGAAATGCCGCCCTCCCGCAAACCCGACAAGGCGCTCGGATCGATTCTCACCGCTGCCTCATCCTCCTTGCCGGTAAAGCTTTTCTATTATACAAAAGCTAATTCCGGTTTTGTTACCTGCGCCCTTAAAATTGTCCTTGACACGGGGGACACTTCATTCCGATAACCTGAAAGCAATTTTTATGTTAAAATGAGTATGTTTTTTCTCGCACCTCTTGCAAAGCCGAAAAGCATATGATATAATATGACCGAAAGAACCGAAATGGTCATATTTTAAGGAGGTTCAACCTTGGCTTTTACCGAATACGAAACAGAACAGCTTCGCAAGGCACTGCTGAAGGAAACGCAGCGCTGTGCGGTCACGCTGGGGATGAAGAAAACCTCCGTGGATCAGCTGACGAAGGCTGTAGGTATAGCAAAGGGCTCATTCTATAAATTCTATGAATCTAAGGAAATGCTGTTCTTTGCAGTTTTGGAGGGCATTCACTCCGAGCTTTACGGGGTTGCCGATCTGGCACTGAGCGAAAATGTCGGTTTGTCTCCCTCGGAGCGTGCGGCAAAGGCGGTTCTTGCAGTATGCAAGCGGCTTTCCGATACCGGCGACATGGTTTTCATTGAAAACGATGCGAAGTTGCTTTTGCAGAGACTGCCGGATGAGGTCAAGAATGTGCACTACCACGACGACGAGACACACATTCGTCAGCTTTTGGAGAAATATGACCTTGTTCCGAAACGAGGTACTTCCCTTGCCGCCGCGACTGTACGCGGACTGATTCTGACAGTCTCACATAAGGAGCAAATAGGAGAACTGTACCCGCAGGTGTTGGAAACGCTGGTGCACGGCGCTTGCAGGGAGTTATTTGAATAAGCTGAAACGCCGCAGAGATGCGGCTTTTCAAAGACGTGTAAGTTAGCCGCGACTAACCGTATGATGTGTATGTATCGGTTAGAAAAATCTGACGGAAAAAGGAATGACAGTGATGCGAGAACACAAGAATTTCTGGGACAGAAATGCCCGTATTTACAACCGCTTCATGCGCAAAGACCGCGAGGCATATGAAAAGATATACGAGCTTATCCGACCGATTGTGAAAGCTAAAACGGTGCTTGAGCTCGCAACGGGCACCGGACTGATTGCACAAAATATCGTGAACGCAGCGGCACTTATCGAGGCGACAGACGCTTCCGAAAAGATGATTGCCGAGGCAAAGCGGGGTAACCGCTCTGCGAAGCTGCACTTTTCGGTGCAGGATATGTTTTGTCTGCCCTATGCGAACAATTCCTTCGATGCGGTGATCGTGTCCAACGCGCTGCACATCGTGCCGCAGCCGGAGAAAGCGCTGCAAGAGATTAAAAGAGTGCTGAAAAATGACGGCGTGCTGATTGCGCCGACCTTTACTCACGCGGAAAATTCGTTTTCCGGCAAGGTCAGGGCATTTTTTATGAAGCTCGCAGGCTTTCCCCTTCACAGCAGGTGGACGAGCGAGGAATACTTGAGTTTTCTGAGGCAGAACGGATGGGCGGTGCGGAAAAGCGTTATTCTGAAAGCGTCATTTCCGTTAACTTATACCGAATGTGTGAAATCGGAGGTGCGATAAGATGTCATTTTTTGAGAACACCCGCAAGCCTATAGGGCTTGGCGGAAAAATCATGGTCACCATGATGAATCTGGGTCACAGTCCCGTGGCGCGGTGGGGGCTTCGCTTTTTGGAGCTTACTCCGGACGCAAAGGTGCTTGACTGCGGCTGCGGCGGCGGAGCGAACATTAAAAGACTTCTGAAAAAATGCCCACAGGGTGTTGTTAAAGGGATTGACTATTCCCCTGTCAGCGTTGAAAAATCAAAAAGGGTCAACGAAGCCGCAGTTACAAAAGGACGCTGCACCGTGTTGCGTGCGAGCGTGGCGGAACTGCCGTTTGAATCGGAACAGTTCGATGCGGTCACAGCCTTTGAAACAGTCTACTTCTGGCCTGACTTGCCGCAATGCTTCCGAGAGGTTTGGCGGGTGCTGAAGAGCGGCGGAACCTTTCTCATCTGCAATGAAAGCAACGGCGATACGGACAAGGACGAGAAGTGGACGGAAATCATCGGCGGCATGACCATCTATAAGGACATTGAATTAAAGTCGTGTCTGGAGCAGGCGGGCTTTTTCGATGTTCAGATACACAAAAAGAAAACCTGGTTATGCGTCACGGCTCGGAAACGATGAAATTACTGCTGTATGCCACGATTTTCAAGGAGGGAGGCAATCAGATGAAGGACAACGAGCTTCTATTTGACCGCAAAAGCCATGTGCTGTATTCAAAGCCCTGCAGGAAAGAGATACAGACAAAAATCGCCCTGCACTATCCGGAAGCAGAGCGAGAGACAGTTTGGGAAAAAGTACAGCGGCAGTATGCGGACTTTCTCTCCGACTGGCGCACCGATTTGGGCGGCAAAAAGAACTTCCACAACGGCGTAGGCGGCACCTACGACTGCATCGCCATCATGAGCTATTATGTGGTCTGCAAAGCAGTTACTTCGTTCCGTGAAATCGAAGAGATGGAGGAAAATCTGATTCTGCCGACCTTCCGCAAGCTGCGGTTTGTTGACTGCAACAAGCCGTTTTGGAGAAAGCTGATGTACAAAGCGTTTGTTCGGGCAAAAAGCGGCTGCGACAAATGGCACGATTACGAGATGTCGGTTGCGCCCTATGATAAAGATAAGCCGATTTATTATGAATTTACGGCGTGCCCGGCAGCGGAGTTTGCTATCAAGCACGGTCTTACGGATATTATGCCCGCCCTGTGTAATGTGGACTTTGCGTCTATGGAGCTGCTCCATGCAAGGCTTATACGGACGAACACCTGCGTGAACGGCTGCCGGTGCGACTATACCATCTGCGGCGACCAGGACCCGTATGTAAAAGAACATCCCGAATATCGGGATGAGGCGGGCTTCAGAAGAAACAAATAAAAACGCAATGCAAAGGCGGTGAGACAAATGGAAACCTTTCTTGGAATCATGATCCCTTTCTTGGGTACAACGCTGGGCGCGGCCTGCGTGTTCTTTATGAAAAAATCCCTTGGCGATCTGGTGCAGCGCTCGCTCGCTGGCTTTGCCGCCGGGGTGATGGTGGCGGCGTCCATATGGAGCCTGCTGATCCCCGAAATGTCACAGGGAAAGCACTCCAACGTTGGGACGGTTTTCTTTGCCGTCGGCTTTAGCGTCATGATGACGCTGGATGTGGCGCTGGGATAGGATTGAAGGAAATAGGATGATTATACCCCAACGCTTTCGCCGCGTCGCTTACACAGAAGAATGTCGTGCCCGCCTCCTGCAACACGCGAATCGAACCAAACTCCTGGTTTTCGAACACCTCCGTTATCTGCCTCGACTGTCCGCCAGTAATTTGACCACTATAATCCAATAAATTTTCGTTCAAATTCCATCAAAACCGAACAGCCCAGACAGAATTTTGGGTATAAAAAAGCCCGGAAAATGACGTATTTCCGGGCTTTTTGGCATTTTTGAGTTGTCGATTAGCGCTTGGAGAACTGGGGCGCGCGACGGGCGGCTTTGAGACCGTACTTCTTGCGCTCCTTCATACGAGGATCGCGCGTGAGGAAACCGGCCTTCTTCAGAACGGTGCGGTACTCGGGGTTGACCAGCAGCAGAGCGCGGGCAACGCCGTGGCGCAGAGCGCCGGCCTGACCGGAAACGCCGCCGCCTTCAACGGTGGCAACGATGTCGACCTTGCCGAGCTCCTCGGTAGCGGCGAGGGGCTGAC
>ENA-OUQG01000215-OUQG01000215.1-human-gut-metagenome-genome-assembly--contig:-NODE-215-length-38679-cov-20.981877_pt1 | contig 38679 bp, 37 predicted proteins | sample MGYA00237943_ERZ548823 | MGnify/ENA primary metagenome ERZ548823 (study PRJEB26490, sample SAMN05194731) | human gut metagenome | biome: terrestrial biome; feature: human-associated habitat; material... | reverse complement strand
GGCCCTGCCCTACAAGGTGTCTCGTTATCGGGGCCGGGCGGACAGGGTCGTCCGCCCCTACAAACCGCTCCGTAGGGGCGACCCTTGCGGTCGCCCGCCCACCTATCCCCTTTTTCCCTTTAATTCCCCTCTCCCCGCAAAAAAGCAGCGGGGCTTACGCCCCGCCGCATTGCGTCAAAATATATTCTCCGCCTCACTCCACGCCGTTTTCCTCAAAATACGCCCGTGTCTGGCGGATATTTTTCTGTATCTCCTCCCGCAAAGCCGCCAGGGAGTCAAATTTCACCTCGCCCCGCAGCCGCTTGCAGAATTCCAGCCGAATGTCCTGCCCATAGAGATCCCCGTCAAAGTCCAGCAGAAATGTCTCCACGGACACCGCCTCCCCCCGGCTCACGGTGGGCCGGGTGCCCACATTGGTCACCCCGGCGCAGCTCCGCCCGTCCGGCAGATACACCCGGCTCACATACACGCCGAATTTCGGCGTCAGCACATGCTCCGGCACTGTAAGGTTCACCGTGGGAATGCCGATGGTCCGGCCCAGCCGCTGGCCGTGGCCCACGGTCTGGGTCATGCAGTGGCGGTGTCCCAAAAACCGCGCCGCCGTCTCCACATCGCCGCTCTCCACCAATTCGCGGATGTAGGTGGAGCTGACGGTGATGCCGTCCACCTCCACCTTGGGGATAATGTCGCACCCCAGGCCCAGCTCCCGGCACTTCTCCTGCAAAAGCTGGGGCGTACCCTGGTTTTTGTGTCCAAAGCGGTGGTCGTGTCCGGCCACCAGATGCACGGCGTGCATATCCCGCACCAGCTTCTGCTCCACAAAGGCGTCCCAGGGCAAGGTCATCATCTCCCGGTCAAAGGGTGCCAGGATGATCCGCTCTATGCCGTACAGGCGCTTCACCAGCCCCCGCCGGTCCTCCGGCGAGTTAATGAGCGGCACAGGCTTTCCCGTGACCACCTCCTTAGGCGGGCGGTCAAAGGTAAATACCACCGGCTCTGCGCCCAGCTCCCAGGCCCGCTGCACGGTCTTTTCCAGCAGGGCCCCGTGGCCCCGATGCACCCCGTCAAAAAAGCCCAGGGCAATGACTGTCTGGTTCAAAATCTCTCACGCTCCGAAAAAGTTTTTCAGGGAAGTCATGGTGTCCCCCTGTAAGCGGCTCAGGCAGAGGAACTCCCCCTCCCGGCCGTAAATGCGGTACTCGCCCTCCGGCAAATTTTCCTGAATGAAAAAGGGATTACCGTTGCGGCACCGCTCCTCCTGCTTCTCTGTTTTCAGCCGATAATCAGGCCGGTCCCGAAACAGGCTGTCCGTAGGCCGCAGCAGCGCTTCGCCGCCCTCCTGCATCTGCTCCAAGGTCACGCTCTCGTCCAAAGTAAATCCGGCGGCCATGGTGCGCCGCAGGGAGAACATACATCCCCCGCAGCCCAGAGCCTGTCCGATGTCGTGGCACAAGGTCCGCACATAAGTCCCCTTAGAGCAGCGAATACGCAGAATATAGTCCGTTTCGGACACCTGCTCCACCACCTCCAGGGCAAAAATTGTCACCGCCCGGGCCTTGCGCTCCACCTCCTTGCCTTGCCTTGCCAGGTCATAGAGCTTCTGCCCGTTTATTTTAATGGCGGAAAACATCGGCGGGATTTGGCTGATTTCCCCGGTAAACCGGGGCAGCACCGCCTCCAGTTCTTCCCGCCCCACCGTAACGGGAGATTGGGTCAGGGTCTCACCCTCCGTGTCCTGGGTGTTGGTGGTGCGTCCCAGGCGCAGCCCGGCCACATATTCCTTCTCCCCGCCCTCGGCGAAGCTGACGGCCCGGGTGGCCTGGCCCACAAACACCGGCAGCACCCCGGTGGCCATGGGGTCCAGGGTCCCGGCGTGGCCGATTTTTTTTGTTTTCAAGATCCCCCGCAGCTTCGCGCACACATCCATCGATGTCCACCCGGCGGGCTTGTCAATAATGATGATACCGTTTGCCATTTATTCGCCCACCACCATGTCGATGGCCTGCAAAACAGCCTGTTTAGCCTCTTTGAGGGTGCCGCTGAGGGTAGCCCCCGCCGCCGCCGCGTGTCCGCCGCCGCCCAGCAGGGCACACACCTCCGTTGCGTTGACCCGAGGCCCGGTGCGCAGGGAGATCTTCACCTTCCCCGGCTCCAGCTCCCGGAGCGTCACGCCGCAGTCGGTACCCGCCACCAGGGCCGCCAGGCTGGAAAGCTCCTCCACATCCGCCTCGGTTGCCTTGTAGTCCAGGCACAGGGACAGGGGGATCTGCATAATCACCACCCGGTCGTTGTCGTAGTATTCCGCCCACTCCGCCATCCAGGCCTCCATGGCCAGACGGGTGCGGCTCTTGGTGCGAAACAGCGCCTTGTTCACCCCGGCCACGGCAATGCCCGTGTCTATCAGGGCCGCCGCCACCTGATGGGTGTGGGCCGTGGTGTTGGCGTATACGAAGCATCCGGTGTCCGTGGAAACGGCCACATACAGCGGCAAAGCGATCTCCGCCGTCATGGGCGTCAAAAGCCCCACGATCTCATAAATAATCTCCCCGCAGGCCGCCATTTCCGCCAGCACGCAGCTCTCCTTGGCAAAACCCTCGTTGGAGGGATGATGGTCGATGGCCAGGTCAATGCGCGAGGCGTATTTCTTGGCGTTCTCCGGCAGCAGCCCCAGGGCCGCAATGTCCACCGACACCACGAAATCCGGCTCGAAGCCCTCCTCCGCCCAGTAGGGTGCGGCATAGCAGGCATAGGTCTCCGTGATGCCCGGATTGGGCAGCAGGTAGGCGGTCTTGCCCAGATCCCGCAGGGCTCGGCACAGGGCGGCGGCAGAGCCGATGGTGTCCCCGTCCGGGCGCACATGGGTCAGCAGCAGTACCCGGTCCATGGTTTGCAGCAGAGCTGCGGTCTCCTGAATGGTCATTTTATATCCTCCGGCAGCACGATGTTCTCATTTTCGGGGTTAGCGGGCTTCACATGGTTCAGCATATCCAGAATATGGGCCCCGTAGGCAATGGAGTCGTCGGCGATGAACTGCAGCTCCGGGGTGTAGCGCAGGTCCACCCGGCTGCCCAGCTCCCGGCGCAGGAAGCCCGCCGCGGATTTGAGCCCGCGCATCAGCTCCTTTTCGTCCTTGCAGTTCAGGGCGCTGACATAGACCCGGCACTGGCGCAGGTCGGGGGTGGTGTCCACATGGGTGATGGTGAGCATAGCCTCCGCCACCCGGGGATCCTTCACCGTCCGCAGCAGCGCCGAAAGCTCCTTGCGAATTTCCTCGTTAATGCGTCCGATACGATTGGATGCCATAGTACACTCCTTTCAATAACTGGCGAAAAAACTTCGTTTTTTGCCAAGAGAATTGCAGTCTGATTTTCTAAAAAACGGGGCGGGCGAAACGCCCGCCCCTCGGCTTAATTACTGTGTTCCGAAAAAACTGTCATTCCCTTTACTGCGGAATTTCCTCCATAGTAAAGGCCTCGATAATATCGCCTTCCTTAATATCATTGAACTTCTCAATGGTCATGCCGCACTCGTAGCCGGAGGCGACCTCCTTCACCTGGTCCTTAAACCGCTGCAGGGAGCCCAGCACGCCCTCGTGAATAACGATACCGTCGCGCACCAGACGCACCTGGCAGTCCTTGCGCTGGATCTTGCCGTCCTGGACATAGCAGCCCGCCACGGTGCCCACGCCCGAGACCTTGTAGGTCTGGCGCACCTCGGCGTGGCCCAGCAGAGCCTCCCGATACTTGGGGGCCAGCATACCCTTCATAGCGGCCTCGATCTCATTGATGGCGTCGTAAATGACCCGGTACATCCGCATATCCACATTGGCCCGGGCCGCGCTCTCCCGCGCCGCCGCGTCAGGCCGCACATTGAAGCCCACGATGATAGCCTGGGAGGTGGAGGCCAGCATCACATCGGATTCGTTGATGGCACCCACGCCGCCGTGGATGACCCGGACGCGTACCTCCTCGTTGGAGAGCTTCTCCAGAGAGGCCTTCACCGCCTCCACGCTGCCCTGCACGTCCGCCTTGACGATCAGGTTCAGATTCTTCATCTCACCGGCCTGGATCTGGCTGAACAGATCCTCCAGAGAGACCTTGGTGACAGGCGCGTTGGCCTTGGCTTTCTCCTCAGCCTTGCGCTGCTCCACCAGCTCGCGGGCCAGCTTCTCGTCGGCCACGGCGTTGAACGTAGCGCCGGCGGAGGGAGCCTCGCTCAGACCGGTGATCTCCACGGGGACGCTGGGGCCGGCGTCGGTGATGCGCTGACCCTTGTCGCTGAGCATGGCGCGGACGCGGCCCACGGAGGTACCGGCGATGATGATATCGCCCTGATGGAGGGTGCCGTTCTGCACCAGCAGCGTGGCCACGGGGCCGCGGCCCTTGTCCAGACGGGCCTCGATGACCGTACCCTGCGCGGCGCGGTTGGGATTGGCCTTCAGCTCGCCCACCTCGGCGGTGAGGGTCAGCATCTCCAGCAGGTTGTCCACGCCCATGCCGGTCTTGGCGGAGATGGGACACACGATGGTGTCGCCGCCCCACTCCTCGCACACCAGACCGTGCTCGGTGAGCTGCTGCTTGATGCGCTCGGGGTTGGCTTCGGGCTTATCCATCTTGTTGATGGCCACGATGATGGGAATCTCCGCGGCCTTGGCGTGGTTGATGGACTCGATGGTCTGGGGCATGATGCCGTCGTCGGCGGCTACCACCAGAATGGCGATATCCGTGACCATGGCGCCGCGGGCGCGCATGGAGGTAAAGGCCTCATGGCCGGGGGTATCCAAAAACGTGATGGGCTTGCCGTTGATCTGCACCTGATAGGCGCCGATGTGCTGGGTGATGCCGCCGGCCTCGCCGGAGGCCACATGGGCGTTGCGGATATAGTCCAGCAGACTGGTCTTACCGTGGTCGACGTGGCCCATGACCACCACCACGGGGGCGCGAGGCACCAGATCCTCGTCCTTGTCCTGATGGTCGTCGATCAGGCGCTCCTCGATGGTGACGACGACCTCCTTCTCCACCTTGCAGCCCAGCTCCTCGGCGATGATGGCGGCGGTGTCGAAGTCGATCATCTGGCTCAGGGAGGCCATGACACCGTTCTTCATCAGGCACTTGACCACCTCTGCACCGGTCTTTTTCATGCGGCTGGCCAGCTCGCCCACGGAGATCTCGTCGGGGATCTGCACGGTGACGGGGGTCTTTTTGATGACCTCCAGACGCAGCTTGCGGAGACGGTCAGCCTCCTCCTGCTTGCGCTTGTTGCTGGCAAAGTTGTTGTCGCGGCGCTGCCGGTTATTGCGGAATTTCTCCTTGCCCTGAGGCGCCTGCTGATCCCGCTTGCCGCCGCGGCTGCGGGCGTCCGCCATGTCCTGCAGCTTCTCGTCGTACTTGTCCAGATTCACGTTGGTGGCCTTGCGGGTATCCACCACCTGCTTCTGGGGTACGCGGGACATGGGCTGCTTCACCACCGGCTCGGCGGCCTTTTCAGGGGCCTTACCGGCGGGCGCGGCGCTCTGGGCGGGCTTGCTGTCGCCCTGCTGGGGTGCGGCAGGCTTAGTGTGCTGCCCGTTCTGAGCAGGCTCCGCCTTCTTCTCCGCGGGCTTGGCACCCTCGGCGAAGATGACCGCGATATTGGAGACCGGATTGTGCTGGGTCAGATACTCAAAGATGAGGCTAAGCTCCCGGTCCTCCAGCACCTGCATATGATTCTTGGGTGTTTCGGCGTACTTGGTCAGGATCTCCGTGATCTCCTTGGTGGAAACTCCGAAATCCTTGGCCACCTCATGCACTCTGTATTTGTTGACGATACTACCCAAATAAAGCCACCTCCATCTTAGTGATCGGTCCGCCCCTCGGCGGGCCGCGAAAGTTCCGTTTGTTGCTGTTTACTTGCCGGTCTTTTTCCGGCTGCCCTTGCCCTTCTTCACCGGCAGGGAGCCGGCGAACCGCTGGCCGGGCGGCTCCGTCCGTCTCTTGGGACGCTCCTGCCGCCGCTTGGCGCTGTTGGGGCGCGAGGGACGCTTCTCCGCCGGTCTGGCGGGCGGCGTTGCCGTCGGCGTCTCCAACTGCGGCGCGGCCTCGCCATGGACGCGCTTCTTGCCCTGCCGCAGGTTCTTCTCATGGCGGAGCTGTTCCTCTTTCCGCTCCCGGGCGCGCTTGGCCTTGACCGCCAGCGTATCGGCGGCGTCCTGATAGGTCTCGCTGTCCAGCGCCGCCAGCTTCTTCACCAGCGATTCGGCAAAGCCGATATCCGTGACGGCGCACATGGCCACGCTGGTACGGCCCAGACTGCTGCCCAGCGTATCCTTCCCGGCGGGCAGCGTCACGCACAGCGTACTGCCGGTGCGGGCAAAGGACTGGGCGCGCCGCACCGACGACGGCGCGGCATCCTGCGCCACAAAGATGACGCGGGCTTTCTTGGCGCGGGCGGCGGCGCCTACCGGTTCCTCGCCCACCTCCACGCGGCCCGCCTTCAAGGCGAGACCCAACATGGAGAGAATGTGTTCCGTCATAGGCTGCCCTCCATCTGCGCTTCCAGCGCGTCGTAGACCTCCGGCGGGATGGCCGTCTCGAAGGCCCGCTCCAGCGCCCGGCTCTTCCGCGCCTTCTTCAGGCACGCCGGGTCGGGGCATACATAGGCGCCGCGCCCGGACTTCTTGCCGGTGCTGTCCAGCAGGATCTCGCCCTCCGGCGTCCGGACGATGCGCAGCAGCGCTTTCTTTTCCTTCATCTCGCGGCAGCCGACACACTGCCGCTGGGGTATTTTCCGGGGCTTCTGCATCTCTGCCGCTCCTTTCTATCCGATCTTACTCGCCGGTGTAGCTGGCGGGCTTGATGTCGATCTTATAGCCGGTGAGCCGTGCCGCCAGACGGGCGTTTTGCCCCTCCTTACCGATGGCGAGGCTCAGCTGGTCGTCGGGGACGACCACGCGGCAGCTCTTACCCTCGGCGGCCAGCTGCACGCTGACCACGTCGGCGGGCGCCAGCGCGGCGGCGATGAACTCGGCGGGATCCTCGGAGTACTTGATGATGTCGATCTTCTCGCCGCGCAGCTCATCCACGATGGCGTTGACGCGCTGACCGCGGGGGCCGACGCAGGCACCGATGGGATCCACGTTCTCATCGTCGGACCAGACGGCCATCTTCGTGCGGTTGCCCGCCTCACGGGCGATGGAGCGGATCTCCACCGTGCCGTCATAGATCTCCGGCACCTCCAGCTCGAACAGGCGCTTGACAAGGCCGGGGTGGGTGCGGGAGATCAGCACCTGCGGGCCGCGGGTGGAACGGCGGACCTCCACCAGATACACCTTGACCATCTGGCCCTCACGCAGCTCCTCGCCGGGAACCTGCTCGTTCATGGTCAGCACCGCCTCGGTGGACTCGGTACCGGTGCCGATGCGCAGGCTCACGTTGCCCGTCCGGGGGTCGATGCGGCTGACGGTACCGGTGAGGATCTCGTGCTGCTTGCTGTTGAACTCATCGTAGATCATGCCGTGCTCGGCCTCGCGCAGACCCTGAATGATGACCTGCTTGCCGTTGCCGGCGGCGATACGGCCGAACTCCACGCTCTCCACGGGGATGTTGACGATGCCGCCCAGCTCGTTCTTGGCGGACAGCCGCTTGGCCTCCTCCAGCGAGATCTGGGAGCCAGGGTTCTCCACCTCCTCCACGATCTCCTTCTGGACGAACATCTTCAGATCCTTCTTCTCCTCGTCCACGTCCACGATGACGTTCTCCACGCCCTCGTGATCCCGCTTATAGGCGGTGGTCAGCGCCTGAATGATCTTGCCCATCATAAAGCTCTGGGGAATACCGCGTTCCTTTTCCAGCATCGCCAGCGCGGCGAAGATCTCATCACATTTCATGTCGTTTCTCCTTCATTTATCGTCAGATCGTTGTGTCAGAATTCCACGCGCAGGCGCACCAGCGCCACCTCGTTCTTCTCGAACCGTACCGGCTCTGCGCCGCCCATGTCCAGCAGCACCGCGCCGTCCTCATAGCCTGCCAGCTTACCGGCGAACTCCTTGCGGCCGTCCCGGTTCTGGTAGGTCTTGACCAGCACGGGGCTGCCCATGAAGCGGTCGAAATCGCCGGGGCGCTTGAGCTGCCGCTCCAGTCCGGCGGAGCCCACCTCGAACACATAGCTGCTCTCGATGGGGTCGGCCTCGTCCAGCAGGTCGCTGACCTTGCGGCTGATGGCCTCGCAGTCCAGAATGTCCACGCCGCCGTCCTTGTCCAGATACAGCCGCAGATACCACTGGCCGGCCTCCCGCACATATTCCACGTCCCACAGCTGGCAGCCGTGCTCCTGTACCACCGGCTCCGCCAGCTCCCAGACTACATCTGTGATCTTTTTCACGGCGCGTCCTCCTGTTTTTAACAAATCAAAAATGCCCAACAAAAAGAGCGGACAGTCAAGTCCACTCCCAGTCAATACCTTACTTACGCGCATAGCATACCATAAAAGTGCGGGGAACGCAAGCATTTTTCCGCAAAAAGCCGGTCGAAACGGCGGTTTTGACAAAAAAATCCCGGCGGAACGGGGCAAAAGCGCCCCGGCTCGCCGGGAAATCCAAGGTCATGCGTGCTTTTTCAGCCGTCCCAGCAGGCAGGCCAGCAGGAACACCGCCAGATCCACCAGCACCACCGTAGCGCCTACGGGGGTGCTCAGCAGGTAGGAGCCGGTCAGCCCCACACAAAAGCCCAGCACGCTGACGGCGGCGGCGCACAGCACCACGCCCCGGAAGCTGCGCAGCAGCCGCATGGCGGTCAGTGCGGGGAAGATGACGAGGCTGGAGATGAGCATAGCGCCCATGAGCCGCATACCCAGCACGATGGTCAGCGCCGTCAGCACCGACAGCACGGTGTTGTACAGCTCCACCCTTACGCCGGTGGCGCGGGAGAAGCTCTCGTCAAAGGTGATGGCGAACAGCCGGTGGTAGAACAGCACATACAGCACCAGCACCGCCGCGCAGACACCTACGGACAGGGCCACATCCGCCCGGTCCAGCGCCAGAATGGAGCCGAACATAAAGCTGTCCACATCGGTGGTCAGTCCGGTGGTCAGACTGGTGACCACCACACCGGCGGCCAGCGACGAGGCGCTGACCACAGCGATGGCGGCGTCCGCACCCATGCGGCTTTTCTCCGTCATCCGCAGCAGACCCAGCGCCGCCAGCACCACCACGGGGATGGACACCGGCAGCGGCGCCCAGCCGCAGGCCAGCGCGATGCTCAGCGCACCGAAGGACACATGGCTCAGGCCGTCGCCGATCATGGAGCAGCGCTTCAGCACCAGTGGTACGCCCAGCAGCGCCGCGCACAGGGCAATGAGGACACCCGCCACAAAAGCCCGCAGGATAAACGGGTAGGTGAACATATCCAGCAGCAGATCCATCACGCCTCACCTCCGAACCGCTTGCCGTAGGGCGAGGCCAGATAGGACGCCGTATCGCCGTAGAACCAGCTGCCGTGTCCGGCGTGGAGAATGGCAGTGGCGTAGGGCAGGGCGCTGTGCAGATCGTGGGTCACCATGATGATGGCAATGCCCTCCTTCTTGTTGAGATAGTCCAGCGTGCGGTACAGATCCTGGGCGGCGGCGGGATCCAGCCCCGTCACCGGCTCGTCCAGCACCAGAAGCTCCCCGGCGGCGCACAGCGCCCGGGCCAGCAGTACCCGCTGCTGCTGACCGCCGGACAGCTCCCGGTAGCAGCGATCCTTCAATTCCAGAATACCCAGCTTGCCCATGTGCATCAGCGCCGTGGACTTCTCCTGCGGCGTGTAGAAGAAACGCCCCCGCTTGCCGCTGAGGAAGCCGCTGCGCACCACCTCCGTCACCGTGGCAGGGAAGTCCTTCTGCGCCTTGGTCTGCTGGGGCAGGTAGCCGATCGCCCCGGCGCGCAGGGACTTGTCCAGCACGATCTCGCCCTTCATGGGCCGCAGCAGACCCAGCAGGCTTTTCAGCAGTGTGGACTTGCCGGAGCCGTTTTCACCCACGACGCACAGGTAGTCGCCGCTGCGTACCTGAAAGGTCAGCCCCTCCCAGATGGCGGCGCCCTCGTACCCCAGCGACACGTCCCGGCAGTCCAGCAGTATTTTCTTTTCCATCAGGACAACCCCTCTCTCAAAACATCCGCGTTGGCCTCCATCAGCTGGAGGTAGGTAACGCCTGCGTCAAATTCGGCGCGGCTCACCGTCTGGCAGGAGTGGAACGTCCGCACCTGCGCCCCGGTGGTCTCCGCAATGGCCTTTGCCACCTTCCGGCTGCTCAGCTCGATGGTATACACCACCGGGATGTGCTGCTCGTTCACTAAGTCGATGAGGTATTTCAGCGTGGCCAGCGACGGCTCTGTATCCCCGGCGCAGCCGTGGAACGCCGCCCGGTAATCCAGCCCGTACTCCCGGCAGAAATACAGCAGCGGGAACCGGTCACCGAATACCAGCAGGTTCCGGCTGCCCTCCGCCACGATCTCGCGGAACGTTCCGTCCAGCGCCTCCAGCGCCGCCAGATAGTCCGTCAACCGCGCCCGAAAGCTGTCCGCGTGGTCGGGATCCGCCTGACACAGCCCGTCGGTGATGGCGCGGCACAGCACCATGGCCGTCACCGGCGACGTCCAGATATGCTCGTCGTATTCGATCTCCTCGCCGTCGTCCTCATCCTCATCATGGTCGTGGTGGTCGTGGGCGGACGCGCCGCCCTGCATCCCCTCGACAAGCTCCTCCTCGTGCAGCTCCGCCGCGTCCATCATGGACAGGACGCAGGAAATGTCCTCTCCGGCGGCGTCCAGAATGTCCGCCACCCACTGTTCGCTCTCGCCGCCGTTGTAGATGAACACATCCGCCTGACTGATGCGGATCACGTCCATGGGCGTGGGCTCGAAGCTGTGTGTCTCTCGCCCGGCGGGTACCACCAGCGTCACGTCCACGTCATCGCCGCCGATCTGGCGGGCGAAATCGTAGTAGGGGAACAGGGTGCAGACCACCTGCATTTTTCCGTCCTCCGGCAGCGGCGGCTGTCCGCAGGCGGTCAGGGACGCCGCCAGCACGAGGGCCAGCAGCCCCGATAAAAGCCGCCTCATTCCGCCGCCTCCCGGCACTGGCGGCACAGCCCGTAGAACAGCGTTCGGTGGGGGTCGATGGCGAAGCCGTGCTCCTCCTCCAGATGGCGGTACAGCGGCGCCAGACGGGAGCAGTCGGCGTGCTGCACGGCACCGCAGCGCTCGCATTTCAGCAAAAAACAGTCCTTCCCGGACTGGTAGCAGCTGCAAAACTGATACCTCGCCCCGGTGTCCGTGACGATCTTGTGGACCTTTCCCTCTTTTTCCAGCCGCTCCAGCTGGCGGTACACGGTGGTCAGCCCCACCATCTCCCCCTGCCGGTGGAGCAGCTCCGTCAGCTCCGCTGCACCCACGCCGTCGGCGCAGCCGCGTATGCAGGCCAGCACCGCCTGCTGCTGTTTTGTCATATAGGCCATGAAACGCCTCCTGAATTTGAAAATGAAAACCATTTTCAAATTATAACCAAAATAATTGGGTTGTCAACTATCTTTTTCCCGCCGCGTATGCTACAATATTTCCATAAGGCGTTTTCCTCTGCGGCGGGGGCCGCGGAACTGAATAAAGATACGGGAGGACAGTCATCATGCAGCATGAGATCACCCACAGCGCGCCGCTCCTCAACGAGTCCGGCAGCCTGCGGGAGCCGGGATATGCCAAGAGGCTCCTGCCCATCTACCGCCGCGCCGATATCCGGGCGGGGAAGAGCCGCATCAAGGAATGGGACTACTATCTGGCGGCCAACGACCATTTCGCCGTGGCACTGACCATTGCCGACAACGGCTATATGGGGCTGGACTCCGTCTCGTTCCTGCAATTCGACGAGCGGTGGGAAAAGACGAAGAGCCCCATGCGGGTGTTCCCCATGGGACGCACCGGCCTGCCGGAGACATCCGCCGCCGGAGATACGGTCATTGCCGGCAGCGGCTACGGCATGGCGTTCCGCCATGTGGGGAACGCACGGGTGCTGACCTTCCGTATGGAGGACTTTCTGGCGGGGATGCCCATCGAGGGTCGCCTGATGCTGACGGAGGAGCCGGAGGAGTCCATGGTCATCGCCACCCCCTTCGATCAGCCCCGCTGCTTCTACTTCAACCAGAAGATCAACTGTATGCGGGTGTCCGGCGAGGTCAAGGTGGAGGGCCGCGTTTTCCGCTTTGCGCCGGAGGACTCCTTTGCGGTGCTGGACTGGGGACGGGGCGTGTGGACATACCACAACACATGGTACTGGGGCAGCGCCTCCGGACAGGTGGACGGCGTCCCCTTCGGCTGGAACATCGGCTACGGCTTCGGCAACACCTATGCCGCCAGCGAGAATATGCTGTTCTACGGCGGCAAGGCCCATAAGCTGGGGCAGGTGCAGTTCCTCATCCCCATGAAGAACGGGCGGGAGGACTACCTGAGTCCTTGGCGCTTCACCTCGGATGACGGACGGTTCGAGATGGATTTCATGCCCATTCTGGATCGCGCCGCCTGCATGGACGTCAAGCTGCTGAAATCCGACCAGCATCAGGTCTTTGGCCGCTTTACCGGCCGGGCGGTGCTGGACGACGGTCGGGCGATCCACGTCAAAGACTTTCTGGGTTTCGCGGAAAAGGTGGAGAACAAGTGGTGAGCGGCGCTGCAAGGCGAAAAAATTGTTATACAGTTCACAAACAGGCGGGTGCTTCGCGGAAGCATTCGCCTGTTTCGCATAACGAAACGGAGGACGATGCGCTGGATATGCAAAGGTCGTGCGCAACGACGGCAAAAAGCGCTGAAAAAGTGCGTGTTTCGCGGAGATAGATCACGGCGCGTTTGCTGCTAAGAAAATGTTAAAAGTGGAGAAAGAAACGTTAATTTTTTATAAACATTGCTAATTGCGGGAAAATGTGGAAAGGAGTATACTTCTATGTGACCCGCAGGAAACTCTTTCGTGTGGGTCGTCTGCGTCGGCGGAACGCTGCTGACGGGACAGGTTAAGGGAAAGAAATTGTAAGGAGAGAAAACATGGAAGAAAGAAAAGGCTTTGGAACCAACTTTGGTTTCCTGATGGCGTCTGTCGGCTCGGCAGTCGGCTTGGGCAACATCTGGGGCTTCCCCAATAAAATGGGCGCCTCCGGCGGCTTTACATTCCTCATCGTCTATCTGGTTCTGGCAGTCCTCTGCGGCTTCATCGTCATGGTGAGTGAGCTGGCGCTGGGCCGCAAGACCGGCAAGGGTGTCGTCAGCGCCTATCAGGCTCTGAGCAAGAGATTCAAATGGGTCGGTTGGCTGGGCATCCTGTCCCCGTTCTTCATTCTGTTCTTCTACTGCGCCCTGGGCGGCTACTGCATCAAGTACACCGTTCTGAACATCGGCGATCTGTTCCATGCCAGCTTCGGCGCCAACGCGCTGGCGGAGACGGCGGTGGCCAACGGCCATTCTCTGGGCGCTGAGGTGTTCGGCGCATTCATGTCCAGCCCCACCGAGGCTATTATCTTCGGGCTGATCTTCGTGGCGCTGACCATGCTCATCGTCATGGGCGGCGTCAGCGGCGGTATTGAGAAGGTCTGCTCCGTGGGTATGCCCGCACTGTTCGTCATGCTGCTCATCTGCATCATCCGCGCCTGCACGCTGGAGGGTGCTGTGGACGGCCTGAAGTATATGTTCGTTCCCGGCTGGGCTGTGGCCAACGGTGTTATCGACAAGGAACCCAACTTCTTCGGCGTCCTCTCCGCTGCCGGCGGTCAGATGTTCTTCTCCCTGTCTCTGGGCATGGGCATCATGATCACCTACGGCTCCTATCTGGATAAGAAGGAGAACCTGCAGAAGAACGCGCTGCTCATCATCATCATGGATACACTGGTGGCGCTGATGGCCGGTCTGTGCGTGATCCCCGGCCGCTTTGCGCTGGATCCCACCGGTAATCTGGGCGGCCCCAAGCTGCTGTTCGTCACCATGCAGAACGTGTTCAGCCGTATGGGCGGCTTCGGTCCCATCTTCGGCATCCTGTTCTATCTGCTGGTGGTGTTCGCCGCCGTGTCCTCCTCCATCTCCCTGCTGGAGGTCATCGTGGCCCACTTCGTGGATAAGGCCCGCAACGAGGGCAAGGGCGATATGCGCAAGAAGTACACCCTTATCGCCGCGGCCTGCGTGGGCGTTGGCTGCATCCTGGTGTGCGCCGACCGTCTGGGTGATGCCAGCTTCACCCCGTGGAAGCTGCTGAATCTGCCGGCGGAGTCGATCCGCACATGGAACGACTGCTGGCTGGACTTCTGGGATATGCTGTCTGAGGGCATCATGATGCCGCTGGGCGCGCTGCTCATGTCGCTGATGTTCGGCTGGGAGGTCGGTACCGACGTGGTCAAGGAGGAGTGCGAGGCGTCCGGTCATGCCATGGGCAGCTACGGCTTCTTCAAGGTCTGCATCAAGTACATCACTCCGCTCATCATGATCCTCATCCTGTACGGCCAGATCAAAGAATTCTTCTTCTAAATACAAGGCATATAAAAGGACGCCGGAGCAATGCTCCGGCGTCCTTCTCCTATTGTCGGGAAATGCAGCTCAGCGCAGAAGCGATATGGCGCCCGGCAGGCTGTCAATGTCCACTCGCTCCGCACTGGGGGCGTATTCGCCGTCCAGCGACCACGGGATATGGCTTTGGGTAGTCAGGGTGACGTGGCGTACATGGCGGAAAACAACACCGGGGTAGTCGTACTGCATCCGGGTCATGGCGGTGATCAGGTTTTGCAGATCCAGCGCCGTCTTGGGCATCCGCAGCAGCAGCAGCTCGAACTGCCCGTCGTCCATCTTGACGCGGTTGGGATCCAGCTTTACCAGTCCGCCCATGGAGGTGCAGTTGCACACGGCCCCGAAGATGAAATCCCCCTCGAAAACCTCGCCGTCCGCCTCGATGCAGCAGTTGTAGGGCCGCAGGGAGTCCAGATCGCCCAGCCCCTCCAGGATATACGCGAAGTGTCCCAGCGCGTTTTTCGCCGCCTGCGACGCGGAGTAGGATGAGCGGGTGAAAGCACCGAAGGACGCTACATAGGCGAAATAGCGGTCGTTGTGCCGCCCGATGTCCAGCGGGTGGGGCTGGCCGCCGGCGATATCCAGCGCCGCCAGACGCGGGTCGGAAGACAGGTGCAGACTGGCGGCAAAATCGTTGGTGCTGCCGTTGGGCAGATACCCCAGAAGGGGGCGCTGCTCCAGCGTCATCAGACCGGAGATCGTCTCATTCAAAGTACCGTCTCCGCCGGCACAGGCCACCACATCGTATTCTGATCCCCACTCCGCCGCTGCGCGGCAGGCGTCGCCGCCGGCCTCCGTCACAAAGACCCGCACCAGATAACCGGCGCGGGAAAAGGCCGCTACCGCATCGAACAGAGGGGCGCTGGATTTGGTGCGCCCGGCCCGGGGATTGACAATGAACAGGAGCTTCTTCATGGCATTCCTCCTCTTGCGTGGCAACAGATGCGCATGGCATACCATGCGAGGTGCGTGCGCTGTCCCGGCTGGACAGCGGTTCACGATCATTATGCCATACAGTGCGAAAAATTGCAACAGGCAGACGCGCCCCGGCGACTGGACGGCAGGCGGTGCAGCGAGACAGAAAATATCTTGCAAAACCGGCGACTCTCGACTATGATAGTAGGCAAAAGGAGTGATGCGGATGAAGCGGCGTACACAATATATGAAATGGGGGCTGACGGCGTTTCTCACCGTCTGCGCCGTGCTGGTGTTCTACGACACATTTTACATGGGCGGCACGCTCCAGCGCTTTGTGAGCAAGCTGTTCTCCGTGCTGGCGCCGGTGTTGTACGGCTGCGTCATCGCCTATCTGCTGACGCCGGTGATGAACTGGATCGAGCGGGCGCTCCGCCGCGGGTGGCGGAAGCTGTTCCCCCAAAAGCACCTGAAAAACGCCGCCGGCATCCTGCGCTTCGTCAGCATCCTGCTGGCGGAGGCCGTGGCAATTTTGCTGGTGTATCTGCTGATGAGTGTGCTGATCCCCCAGCTGGTGGACAGCGTGACCATGCTCATCAACAACGCAGAGGGATATTACTACAAGGTGTACAACTGGGCGGACGGCCTGCTGGACAGCGAGAACGAGATCGCCGTCTGGGTGGCGGACTTCGTGACCAAGTATTACAGCGACGGCGTAACGCTGCTGAAGGATCACATCCTGCCGTGGGCGCAGGCAGCGCTGGGTACGCTGACCGGCGGCATCTGGAACGGCATCTGGAGCGTGGTCAGCTTCGCGCTGGATCTGATCGTGGGCATCATCGTGTCCATCTACCTGATGACCATGAAGGAAAAGAGTCTGGCCCGCTGCTGCAAGGCGGTCTACGCCCTGTTCGACGAGAAGAAGGCCAACGCCGTCGTCCACGGCACCCGACAGGTGGACCGCATCTTCTCCGGATTCGTCCGGGGCAAGCTGCTGGACTCCCTTATCATCGGCGCGCTGTGCTTTATCGGCGGCTCCATCCTGAAGCTGCCCTACACCCCACTGGTCAGTGTAGTGGTGGGCGTGACCAACGTCATCCCGTTTTTTGGCCCGTTTCTGGGCGCGATCCCGTCCGCCTTCCTCATTCTGCTGGTCAGCCCCAAGCAGTGCCTGATCTTCGTGATCTTCATCGTGGTGCTCCAGCAGTTCGACGGCAACATTCTGGGGCCGAAGATCCTGGGCGATGCCACCGGTATCTCCAGCTTCTGGGTCATCGTGGCCATTCTGGTGGGCGGCGGCTTCGGCGGCGTGCTGGGTATGTTCCTGGGCGTCCCCATCTTCGCCTGCGTGCAGGAGTTGGTCAAGTACCTGCTGGATCGGCGGCTGCGCCGCCGCGATATGCCCACGGAGGCCTATGCCTATGTGGAGCGCGCCCAGGCGACGGGGCAGGAGAAAACGCCGCAGGATACCACGTTGGAGGAACACCATGACTGAGGCGCTTAAAAAGACCCTGCTGGATTTCAGCAATGATAAGGAGCCGTTTCTGACGCATAACCATATGTACACCGCCGACCTGTCCGACGGCTGCGCCACTGTGGTGCTGCCCATGTGCGAGGACAGTCTGAACCGCTGGGGCGGCGCCCACGGCGGTATCCTGTTTTCCCTGTGCGACGTGGCCATGGGCATGGCCATCATGACGCTGCGGCAGGAGATGGTGGTGACGGTGAATGCCAGCATCGACTATCTGGCCGCCGCGGCTGCCGGCAGCACCCTCACCGCCGTGGGGAAGGTGGATAGGATGGGCGGCAAGATGGTGTTCTGCTCCGGTGAGGTCACCGACGAGACGGGCAAGGTCATCGTGCAGGCGCGCTGTGTCATGAGCTTCACGGGCCGCCCCCTGCCGCTGTGAGGGCGTATCTGACCCGGCGCCGTCCGCTGCTTCGGTGGCTGACGGCGCTGGCGCTGTTTTTCACCGCCTACCTGACGGTGCGCACCAGCCGCGCCGCCATGAATTGGCTGTGCGATGGTGTGATCTTCCCGGTGATGCGCCGCATCTCCCGGCTGTGCGACTTTTTCGACGGCTCGGTGGGAGAGGTGCTGCTGCTGACAGGTATCTGGGCGGCGGTGATCTGGGTGGCCTGCACGGTGCGGCGGCTGGCGACAGGCCCGCGCCGCGGGGCGGTGCTGGCGGACTTTGCGCTGACCGCCGGGTGCATCGCCCTGACGGTCTACGCAGGCTTCTGCCTGCTGTGGGGGACCGCCTACAACACCGACGGCTTTCAGGAGAAAAGCGGCATCACCGCCCAGCCCGTGTCGGCGGAGGCGCTGGAGCGTGTGATGCTGTACTTTGCGGAGGAGCTGTCCGCGGCCGCCGGGGAGGTGCCTCGGAACAGGGACGGCGTCTGCGCCGCGGATCGGAAGGCAATTCTGGACGCTGCCGGGGATGCCTACGACGGCCTGTACGACGAATTTCCCTTTCTTCGGATGGAGACGGGGCGCGTGAAGCCCTTCGGCTGCTCCCGCGCGCTCAGCGTCCTGCGGTTCACCGGGTTTTACTTCCCCTTCACCGGCGAGGCCAATGTGAATATGGACAGTCCGGTGGCCTATCTGCCCGCCACGGTGTGCCATGAGATGGCCCACCAGCGGGGCATCATATCCGAGCAGGAGTGCAGCTTCCTCGGCATTCTGGCGGCTGTGCGGTGCAAAGACCCCGTCTACCGCTACGCCGGGTGGCTGGAGGGCTATGTCCGCCTGTCCAACTCCCTGTACAGCATCGACCCGGAGCGCTGCCTCGCCATTCGGGATACCCTGCCGGAGGAGGTGCGGTGCGACCTGCGGGCGGACAGCGCCTACTGGGCGCAGTTCCAAGGCGCGGTGTCGCAGGCGTCGGAGAGCGTATACGATGCGTTCCTCAAGGGGAATGGCGACGCCAACGGCGTCCGCAGCTACGGCATGGTGACGGACCTGCTGGTGACCTACTTTGACACATAAAAAAGGAAGCCCCGAAGCACTGCTTCGGGGCTTCCTTGCTATTAGCCTCTCACAGGCCAAAGCCGGGGATGTTCAGACCGCCGGTCAGGGCGCTCATGGAGGTGTTCATGGCGTCCTCCGCCTGACGGAGCGCCTCGTTGACGGCGGAGATCACCAGATCCTGCAGCATCTCCACGTCCTCGGGGTCTACCACATCGGGCTTGATGGTCAAGGCGGTCAGTTCCTTCTTGCCGCTGACCACGGCGGTCACAGCGCCGCCGCCAACGGAGGCGGTAAAGGAGCTGTTCTCTACCTCCTCCTGGGCCTTGTTCATCTCCTGCTGCATCTTCATCAGCTTCTGCTGCATCTGCGCCTGCTGCTGCATCATGCCGGCACCGCCGGAAAAGCCCTTGCGGGCGCTGTATCCCTTTGCCATGGTAAGTTCTCCTTTATATCATTTGTTTTATTTGATCTGAAAGCCATCCAACTGCTTGCCGTTTTCCAGCAGCTCATCCAGCTTGTCCCTGCCGGATGCCGCCGGAGGGGAGGGACTCTCCCAAGGCGGCGTGTCCGCGGCGGAGGGCTTGGGCGGCTCCTGCGGCGTCGGACGCGGCGTAGGCGTCGGTGCGGTACGGGGCGCGGTGCGCTTACCGGAGGCCGGGGTTTGTCCCAGCTCCAGCACCACCCGGATGTCCCGTCCCAGCTCCTGCTTGGTGACATCCCGCAGCACGGTCAGGACCGCCGGCTTGTTCAGCTGCCGCAAGGTAAAGTCGTCCCGGCACAGCACGGTCAGGCAGTCGCCGTCCACCACGCCGGAGGCCATGCTCAGCATCGCCCGTGCGTTTGCGGGCAGCGGCGCCTTATATTTCTCTATCAGCCGCGTCCACACGGTGGTGTCGCCGCTGACGGAGGCGGGGGCGCTCTGAGAAACCGGCGCGGCTTTGGGTACGGAGCGGGGCGCGGCCTGCGGTGCGGGATGCACCGGCATCTCCTCCGGCAGACCGAAATCGCGAATGGCCTCCTCCGGCAGAGGCGGCTCCTCGGGAAGGGGCGGCTCCTCCGGCAGGGGCGGGGCTTCATAGCGGGGCCGGGGCTTGGCGCGCACCGGCGCCGGTTCCTGCTGGGGGACGGGGCGCTGCGGGGGCGGGCCGCCCTGCTGCACCGCCTGCTCCAGCCGTGCCAGCCGCTGGTCAAAGGCGGTCAGGTCGCCGGACAGACTTTCGTCGCACAGCTTCAGCAGGCACAACTCCGCCGCCGTGCGGGGGCGGATGCTGTCCGCCAGCGACGCGCAGCAGCCTTGCAGCGTATCCGCCATGTACAAAAACCGGCTCATGGGCAAATCGCGGCCCAGATCGGTCAGGGTCTTACGGTCATAGACACCGGATAACAGGGCGGCGCCGCCCTCCGGCGCGGCCTTCAGCACCGTCATGTCGCGGGCCAGATCGCTCAGCTCACCCAGCAGGGCGGCCACGTCCTTGCCGCCGCGGTACAGCTTGTCGAACAGCGCCAGCGCATCGGCGGCGTTCCGCGCCACGAGACAGCGCATCATTTGCAGCGTCTGGGTGCCGCCGGCCAGACCCAGCGTATCCAGCACGGCGTGGCTATCAATGCCGCCCTCCACGGCGCGGCACTGATCCAGCAGGCTCAAGGCGTCACGGAGTGCGCCGTTGGCCATGCGGGCCAGGATCTCTGCACCGTCCGCCGTCAGGTCGATATGCTCCGCCTCCGCGATCTTCAGAAGCTGCTGCTCCATATCCCGGGGCAAAATACGCTTGAAGGAGAACCGCTGGCACCGGGAGAGAATGGTAGCGGGGACCTTTTGCAGCTCGGTGGTAGCCAGAATGAACAGCAGATGCTCCGGCGGCTCCTCCATGATCTTCAGCAGGGCGTTGAAGGCGTCCCGGGAGAGCATATGCACCTCGTCGATGATGTACACCCGCTTTTTCAGCACGGAGGGGGGATAGACCGCCTCCTCCCGCAGGGTGCGGGCGTCATTGACGCTGCCGTTGGAGGCGGCGTCCAGCTCCGTCACATCCAGCAGCGTACCGGCGTCGATGCCCCGGCAGCTGTCGCACTGGCAGCAGGGCGCGCCGTCCACAGGATGCTCGCAGTTGACCGCCTTGGCGAGGATACGGGCGCAGGTGGTTTTGCCGGTGCCGCGGGTGCCGGTGAAAAGGTAGGCGTGTCCCACGCGGCTCTCCGCCACCTGCCGCTGAAGCGTATCGGTGATATGGGACTGTCCCACCACCTCGGAAAAGGTCTTGGGACGGTATTTGCGGTACAGAGCCTGATACATGGGCGCACCTCCTGTCAAATAAAAATCAGCCATGAGCAAAACGCAAGAAACGCAGTAATCGTAAGAGTTCCCGGCCGTGGCTGAAACCGGAAATCACTCCATCGATATAGAAAGGAGTGACCGATCGGGCGTCCTCCGTAAGGAAAACACCCCGATGCGGCTTTTGCAATTCCGTTTCTGTCGTTTCTGAACCGGCGCAGTTCTTGCGGCTACTTCTTGATGGCTTCCAGGAGCAGCAGGAAAAGTCCCAGCGCCGTCAGGATCATCCCGGCTATGGTGAAAAATTCCCCGACGCCCAGCAATGCGCTCCCGGCGATTACAAGAGCTAAGTAAAATGTGAGCTTTGCGTTCATAAGCTTATTTCCACCTGTCAAATAAAATAGAAACGTCCTCCGCCCATAGCCGCGAAGCCGGCGCCCCCGCGGCACATGGATGATCCCTCTTAATGCTGCTCGGTTCCCCGCCTGACATGATTCGTGGGTATCCATTGCGCGAGACCGGCCCCGCAGCTATCGGCGGAGGACGAGTTCACCAAGGTATTCTACTACAAATTCCGCCGCTTGGCAACAGTTTTTTGTCGATTTGCTAACCCAGCAGCGTCCAGACGCCGTGGATGGCCATACACACCGCCGCGCCCATGGCGGTGGGCAGCGCCGCTGCCAGCGCCGTCCAGCGGGCGCTGCCCGTCTCGTGGAGGATGGTGAGGCAGGTGGTGCCGCAGGGGAAGTGCAGCAGGCACAGCACCAGCATACACACCGCCGTCTCCGCCGTCCAGCCGTTGGCGGTGAGGACGGCGGACAGCTCCGCCAGACTGCCGTAGTCCGTGAGGCTCCCGGTCTGGAGATACCCCATCAGCAGCACCGGCAGCACGATCTCGTTGGCGGGGAAGCCCAGCAGAAACGCCAGCAGCACCATGCCGTCCAGTCCCATGAGCCGTCCGGGGCCGTCCAGCGCACCGGCCAGCACCGTCAGCAGACTGCCGCCGCGGACGGAGATGCTGCCCAGGATCCAGATGAGCAGTCCGGCGGGGGCGGCCACCGTCACCGCACGGCCCAGCACGAACAGCGTCCGATCCAGCAGTGACCGCACCAGCACCTGTCCCACACGGGGCATCCGGTAGGGCGGCAGCTCCAGGGAAAAGGCGGAAAGCTGTCCCCGCAGCACCGTGGCGGTCAGCAGCCGGGAGGCCAGCAGCGTCATGGCCACGGCGAAGAGGATACACCCCAGAAACAGCGCCGTCGCCAGCAGGGAGCGGCCAAAGCCCAGCGAGCCGCCCAGAAAAAACAGGCTGATAAGGGCGATAAGAGTGGGAAACCGACCGTTGCAGGGGACAAAGGCGTTGGTGAGGATGGCCACCAGCCGCTCGCGGGGACTGTCGATGATGCGGCAGCCGGTGACGCCGCAGGCGTTGCAGCCAAAGCCCATGCACATGGTAAGGCTCTGCCGTCCGCTGCCGCCGGCGGCGCGGAAGCACCCGTCCATCATGAACGCCACGCGGGGCAGGTAGCCTGCGTCCTCCAGCAGGGTGAACAGCGGGAAGAAGATGGCCATGGGCGGCAGCATCACCGCCACCACCCACGCCGCCGTCCGGTACACGCCGTCCACCAGCGCACCCTGCACCCACGGCGGCGCACCGGCGAGCAGGCTGCGCAGCGGCGCTTGCAGCGCCATAAGTCCCCGGCTCAGCAGGGCAGAGGGGGCGTTGGCACCCCAGATGGTCAGCCAGAACACCAGACCCAGCAGCAACAGCATCACCGGGAGGCCGACGGTGGGACTGGTGAGAAGCCGATCCAGCCGCCGGTCGCGGGCGTGGACATCCTCCGGCCGGCAGGAGAGACAGGCGTCGGCGATCTCCGCTGCCCGCCGGGCCACGGCGGCGCTGTCGTCCTCCGGCGGCAGCCACGGATCGTCCCGCGGCGGGCGGCGCGCCATATCCAGCACCGCCGTGCGCAGTGCGTCCAGCCCCTCGCCGCTGCGGGCCGCCGTGGTGACCACCGGCGCGGCAAGGGCGCGGGACAACGCCTCCGTGTCTACGGTGACGCCCTTTTTCCGGGCCTCGTCCATCAGGTTCAGGCACAGTACCAGCCGGGGCGTGCGGCTGCGGAGCTGCACCGCCAGATGGAGGTTGCGCCGCAGGCAGGTGGCGTCCGCCACCACCACCGTCACATCGGCGTTGCCGCCGCAGATAAAGTCCCGTGCCAGCTCCTCCTCCGGCGAGTCCGCCCGCAGGGAGTATGTCCCCGGCAGATCGACGAGTCGGAAGGATGCTCCCCGCCAGACGTAAGCGCCCTCCGCCACCTCTACCGTTTTGCCGGGCCAGTTCCCGGTGTGCTGGTGCATACCCGTCAGGGCGTTGAACACCGTGGATTTGCCCACGTTGGGATTGCCCGCCAGCGCCGCTGTGTACTGCTCCATGGCCATCTCCTCCTTTTTTACAGGATGCTTCCGGCTATCCTATGCGCCGGTGGGGCGGCAGGTGCATACCGCAGGGCGGCAAAAAAAGAAGACGCGCACCAAGCGGTGCGCGTCTTCTTTTTGGTAAAGGAGAGAGAATAACAATGTCACTTACATATCTTGCGATGCTATCATACACAGCAGTTGCACAGAAGTCAACGGGTTTGTCAGAAGATTCACAAATTGTTCATAAGCTCCGCGCAAATACGCTCTTGACATTGGAAAAGCACCGTGCTATTATTTAGCACACTAATAATTAGTACGCGAAACAATTCAAAAGGAGGCACATTATGGAACGCTGTATCACGGAACGGCCGGAGCATTTCGGCCCGCTGTTCGGCTACTGCGACCATCAGGTGCAGAAGCTGATGGACCGGCGGCTGCGGCAGTACGACGTATCGCCCATGCAGTGCCGGACGCTGACCTACCTCCACGAGGCGGAGGGCGAGGTCAACCAGAAGCAGCTGGAGCGGCACCTGATGGTGAAGCCCAGCACGGTCAACGGCATCGTGGACCGTCTGGAGGAGAAGGGTATGGTCACCCGCACCGCCAGCCGCACCGACGGGCGCTGCCGTATTCTGGCACTGACGGCGCAGGGAAAGCAGTTTTATGACAGGTTCACCGCCATCGTGCATGAGGTCAACGACCGACTGGAAAAGGGCTTTTCACCGGAGGAGATCCGGCTGCTGACGTCACTTCTTCTGCGGGTGGCAAAAAATCTCTCGGAGGAGGACGAAGTATGCTGAAAAAGCTTGCCCCGTATACAAGGGGCTACCGGTGGTATATCCTGCTGGGTGTATTGTGCTCGGTGGGGGAGGCGGTTCTGGAGCTGGAGCTGCCCCAGGCCATGAGCGCCATCGTGGACGTGGGCATCGCCAACGGCGACAGGAGCTATATCCTGCTGACGGGGGTGAAGATGTTCCTGATGGCCATGGCAGCGCTGGCGTGCGGCGTAGGCGCGGCGGTCATGGCGGCAAAGGCGGCCATGGGCTTCGGCGCCAACATCCGGCAGGCGGAGTATGAGCAGGTGCAGCGGTTTTCCTTCGCCAACATCGAGCATTTCTCCACCGCCAGCCTCATCACCCGTTTGACCAACGATGTGGCGTCGGTGCAGATGACGCTGTTCATGGGGATGCGCATATGCGTCCGCGCACCGGTGATGCTGGTAACGGCGCTGATCAAGGCCATGGAGATCAGTCTCAGCCTCAGTCAGGTGTTTCTGGTGGCGGTACCGCTGCTGGCGGTGGCGGTGGTCATCGTCATCCGCTATGTGGGGCCGTTCTTCACGGCGCTGCAAAACGCCACCGACGAGCTGAATCTGGTGGTGCAGGAGAACCTGAATGCCGTCCGCGTGGTGAAATCCTTCGTCCGGGAGAACGAGGAGGAGCAGAAGTTCCGCACCCGCAGCGACAAGCTCCGCGACACGGCGGAGCGGGCCTTCGGCTTCGTGGTGATGTTCATGCCCCTCATGATCCTGATCATGGGCGGCACCATCGTGTCCCTTATGTGGCTGGGCGGCCATCAGGTGGCGGCAGGCACCCTGCTGTCCGGCGATCTGCTGGCATTCTTCACCTACGCCAGCGAGATCCTGATGTCTCTGATGATGGTGTCCATGGTGCTGATGATCCTGACCCGCGCCATCGCCTGCGGCAAGCGTATCGTGGAGGTGCTGGACGAGCAGCCCCAGATCACCGACGCGCAGGCTGACCCGGCGCTGACCGTGGAAAACGGCGACATCCGCTTTGACCATGTGTACTTCAAGTACCACACCACAGCGGAGGATTGGAACCTGACGGACATCGATCTGCATATTGAAAGTGGTATGACCGTGGGTATTCTGGGCGGCACCGGCAGCGCCAAGTCCACGCTGGTGAGCATGATCCCCCGGCTGTACGAGGTGGACGAGGGCGCCGTCTATGTGGGCGGCCGCAACGTAAAGGACTACACCATGGAGGCGCTGCGAAGCGGCTGCGCCATGGTGCTGCAAAAGAACACACTGTTCTCCGGCACCATCCGGGAGAACCTGCGCTGGGGCCGGGCGGACGCCACCGACGCCGAGATCGAGGAGGCCTGCCGCATGGCCTGTGCCGACGAGTTTATCCAGCGGATGCCCGACGGCTACGACACCTATATTGAGCAGGGCGGCACCAACGTGTCCGGCGGCCAGAAGCAGCGGCTGTGCATCGCCCGCGCCATCCTGCGCCGTCCCAAGGTGCTGATCCTGGACGACTCCACCAGCGCGGTGGATACCGCCACGGACGCCAAGATCCGCGGCGCGCTGAAGGCGGCGCTGCCCGGCGCTACCAAGCTCATCATCGCCCAGCGCATCACCTCCGTGATGGACGCGGATATGATTCTGGTGCTGGACGACGGCCGCGTGGTGGGGCAGGGTACCCACGCCCAGCTCATGGAGAGCTGCGAGATCTACCGCGAGGTCTATGAATCCCAGCAGGAAGGGGTGAGCATTGATGGCTGATACGAAACGCACCGCATCCGGACGCGGCCCCGGCAGGCACGGTCACGGCGGTCACGGCTTCCAGCGGCCCAAGGACATGAAAGGTACCTTCAAAAAGCTGATGCACTATGTGGGGCGGTACAAGGGCTCGCTGGTGCTGGTGGCGGTATGCCTCATCGTCAGCTCCGTTGCCAGCGTGGCCACCAGCTATATGCTCAAGCCGCTGCTCAACAACTATATCATCCCCGGCGATTTTCCGGGACTTTTCAGGATGCTGCTGCTGATGGGCGGCCTGTTCGCCCTCAGCTCCCTGTGCTCCTACGCCTATGCCCGCATCATGGTCCATGTGGCGCAGCACACGGTGGCGGCGCTGCGGCAGGATCTGTTCGACCGGCTGCAGGAGCTGCCCATCCGTTACTATGACCGGCACCAGTCCGGCGACCTGATGAGCCGCTTTACCAACGATATCGACACCGTCTCGGAGATGCTGAACAGCAGCTTCGCCAGCATCATCTCCAACGTGCTGACCTTTGTGGGTACCGTGGTGATGATGCTCGTGCTGAACCCGTGGCTGACGCTGATCACCTTCCTGTTTCTGGGGCTGATGGCCGTGGTGGTCAAGACCGTCGGCGGCCGCAGCCGCACCAGCTTCCAGCGGCAGCAGGCGGCGCTGGGCGCTATGAACGGCTATATCGAGGAGATGATCGAGGGACAGAAGGTCATCAAGGTCTTCAACCACGAGGACGAGGCCATCACGCGCTTTACCGGCCTTAACAACGGCTACCGCGACGCGGCCACCGCGGCGCAGGCCTACGCCGGTATGATGATGCCCGCCATGGGCAACCTCAGCAAGATCAACTACGCCGTCACTTGCTGCGTCGGCGGCCTGCTGGCCATCGGCGGCGTATTCGACGTGGGCTCGCTGGGCGCGTACCTGCTGTATGTCAAGCAGGTCAGCCAGCCCGTGGGTCAGATCAGCCAGCAGATCAACACGCTGCTGGCGGCTGCCGCCGGCGCCGAGCGCATCTTCGCCGTCATGGAGGAGCAGCCGGAGACGGACGAGGGCAAGACTGTCATCGTCCGGGTGGAGAAAAACGGCGATACCCTGACGGAGACGGCGGAGCGCACCGGTCACTGGGCGTGGAAAAAGCCGGACGGAACACTGGTGGAGCTGCGGGGCGACGTGCGGTTCGACCACGTGAGCTTCTCCTACGACGGGGAAAAGACCGTGCTGAACGACGTGTCCCTGTTCGCCAAGCCTGGCCAGAAGATCGCCTTCGTCGGCTCCACCGGCGCGGGCAAGACCACCATCACCAACCTCATCAACCGCTTTTACGATGTGCAGCAGGGTACCATCACCTATGACGGCATCGACGTGAAGGACATCGCCAAGGATTCCCTCCGTCGCTCGCTGGGCATCGTATTGCAGGACACCCACCTGTTCACCGGCACCGTGGCGGACAACATCCGCTACGGCAAGCTGGACGCCACGGACGAGGAGGTGCGCGCCGCGGCTAAGCTGGCCAACGCCGACGCCTTCATCCGCCACCTGCCCCAGGGCTACGACACCGTCATCACCGGCGACGGCGGCAGCCTCAGTCAGGGCGAGCGGCAGCTGCTGGCTATCGCCCGCGCCGCCGTGTCCGACCCGCCGGTGCTGATCTTGGACGAGGCCACCAGCTCCATCGACACCCGTACCGAGACGCTGATCGAGCGGGGCATGGACTCCCTCATGGAGGGACGCACGGTGTTCGTCATCGCCCATCGCCTCTCCACCGTCCGCAACAGCCGCGCCATTCTGGTGCTGGAGCAGGGCCGCATCATCGAGCGCGGCGACCACGCCGAGCTGCTGGCGCAGCACGGCAAGTACTACCAGCTCTACACCGGACAGGCGGAGCTGAGCTGAATCGTTTTCCCAAAATCAAACATACTAAGGAGGAGCTACCCATGACCGAACAGGTGCTTTGCCAAAAAGCCATTGCCATGCTGGACATGGCCTACGTCCCCTACTCCCACTTCCCCGTGGGCGCCGCCCTGCTCTGTAAGGACGGCACGGTGTTCACCGGCTGCAACATCGAAAACGCCGCCTACGGCGACACCATCTGCGCCGAGCGCACCGCCATCTTCAAGGCCGTCAGCGATGGACACCGTGACTTTGCCGCCATCGCCATCGCCGGGCGCAGCGACGACTACTGCGTTCCCTGCGGCTCGTGCCGTCAGGTGATGATGGAGTTTGCCCCCGACCTGACGGTGATCTGCCTGAATAAGAACGGTGAGAGCCGGAAATTCACCCTAAAGGAGCTGCTGCCCTATGGGTTCGATCACAGCTGGCTATAACGGACGCCGGATCTTTTCCACCAGCGCATCTTGACCACCGAGTATTTCCACCCTGAAAATTTCCCGATATTTCACCCTCTGCGGGAACAAAACGGAGCGCGGCTGCGTCCTATCCACAGCCGCGCTTTTTCCCCTGCGCGGGACATTCAAAATTTTGGAGGACATTTCCATGAAAAAGATCGTATCCCTTGTACTGGCAGCCCTGCTGGTGCTGAGTCTGGCCGCCTGCGGCAGCAAGGACAATGCCAGCGACGGCAACCCTGTACGGCCCACCAGCGCCCTGAACATACTGGAGACGGTATGGAACACCTACGGTGAGGACGAGAAGTTTGCCGTTGCCGGCGGCGATTTCTCCGAGGCCAACGCCCGCGAGGACGCTCCCGGCGTCTTCGACCTGAAGGACCGTGCGCTGGCGGACAGCGAGCTGGGCCTGCCGGAGACCGCTGCGGTGGACGAGGCCGCGTCCCTTGTCCACATGATGAACGCCAACACCTTCACCGCCGCCGCCTACCACGCCACCGGTGACACCGCTGAGTTGGCGCAGCAGCTGCGGGACAACATCATGCAGCGCCAGTGGATGTGCGGCTTCCCCGACAAGCTGGTCGTGGCCGAGGTGGGTGACGAGTATGTGGTCACCGTCTTCGGCGCGGATGAGCTGGTGGACACCTTCATGAACCACCTGAAGGGCATCTACGGCGACCACGCCGTCCACACCGCCTACGACGAGGCCATTCTGTGACACGGAGGATGGTGCAGCGGGGCGCGTTCCTGCTGATGGCGGCGGCACTGGTGCTGGGGATATCCCGTATCCCCGCGCCCGCGCCTGCGCCGGAGCCGTCCGCACCGGACGACGTGGTGTACGTCTACAACGGCTACGCCGCCAAGACGGATGCGGCCTTTGACGCCGCGTCGCTGGATCGCGCCGCCTATCGCTTTCGGCACCTGTACGACCTGTACTTCACCGGGCGCACCATCTTTCTGGCGGTGGTGCCGGACAAGGCGCAGTTCACCGTGCCGCCGGAGGGCTACACCCCCGCTGGCGCGGCGGAAACGGCGGACTACCTGTGCGGCGCGCTGGACTTTTTGACGCCGGTGGATATCGCCGCCGGTCTGACGCTGGCGGACTACTACCGCACTGACCCCCACTGGCGGCAGGAGCAGCTGCACCCCACGGCGGATGCGCTGCTGACCGCCATGGGCGCGCCGGTGTCCGGCACGCGGGACGAGACGCTGTGCGCGCTGGAGGGGGCGTTTCACGGCAGCTACTGGGGAAAGACCGAGGAGCCGCTGGAGCCGGACACGCTGTCCTATCTGACCTCCCCTGTGCTGGAGGGCTGCACCGTCCATAACTACGAGACGGACACCGACGGCGGCGTGTACGATTTCACCGCCGCGCAGGACGCGCCCTACGACCTGTTCCTGTCCGGCAGCCGCTCCCTGCTGCGTATCGACAACCCCAACGCCCTGTCGGACAGGACGCTGGTGGTGTTCCGGGACTCCTTCGGCAGCAGCATCATCCCGCTGCTGGCGGAGAGCTACCGCACGGTGTACGCCGTGGATATCCGGTATCTGGCGTCCGATCGGCTGGGGCGCGTCGTGGACTTTCCCGGCGACGCGGACGTGCTGCTTTTATACAGCGCCACCGTCCTGCAAAACAGCATCACCCTGAAGTGACCGGCGGCATAGACTGGTATGGACACCTTATGAGGAGGCCGTGCCGCATGACGCAAACACTGGCGCAGCTGTTACCCGGTGAGAGCGGCCGCGTGGCCGCGCTGGACTTTCCGCCCCGGAAGGCCCGCCGCATGGAGGATCTGGGTTTTCTCCCCGGGCAGCGGGTCACCGCGCTGCACACCGTACCTTTTGGCGGGATCACCGCCTATCAGGTGCTGGACACCGTGATCGCCCTGCGGGACACCGATGCCCGCCGCATCACGCTGCAAACGTAAAAAGATGACGCTCCGCCTGTGCGGAACGTCATCTTTTTTATGTTATTGCCGATGTGTCCTCAGAAGGACACCACCTCGTTGGCGGGCTTAGCGGCGGCGGTCACGCTGCTGACATACAGCACGGGGCCCTCGCCCTGATAGGCGTCGCAGTTCTCCTTCTTCACGGTGGCGTGGATCTCCACCCACTCCTTATCCTTGAAGCGCTCCAGCCCCTCGCCCCGGCAGACCAGCGCCAGGAACTGCATATCCTTGTCGCAGCAGACCATGGCGAAGCGGCCGGGACAGTGGACACCCTTGAACTTCTTGGAGTGGCACATGATGGCCTTGAAGGACACCTCCACCCCCTCGTAGCGGTCGGGGTTGTCCATCATGTCCACATACCAGATGCCGTAGTCGTCGTCCGGCACATCCAGCTTGCCGCCGGATAGGTCGAAGGGGGACATCTCCGGCGTCACATACTCCTCACTGGTGCCGTCGGTGTTCTCCAGATAGATATCGGCGCGGCGGTTCACCATCCGCAGGTTGCGGCTGCGCAGCTGGGCGCGGAGCTGCTCGTTGCAGCGGTTGAAGATCAGCAGGTCGGCGTTGGAGATCTTCTCCATCATCAGCTGCCCCATGTTCCGCACATACGGCTCAAAGGTGTTGGCGTCTACCAGACACATGATCTGATACAGGATCCAGTTGGCGGGCAGCCCCTCCCGGTACAGCGGCTCGATCTGCCACATACCGTTGTACTCGATGATGACCTGCTTGGGACGGTACTGCTTTTCCAGCTTCTTGAAAAACTCCGGCGTCATCTGCTCCGGCTCGTCGATGGTGTAGGTGAATACGTTGCCCAGCACCTTGGGGTCGTAGGCCGTCTCGCCCTCCTCGCAGCACAGCAGCAGCGTCCGGTCCTCGGCGGCGAAGCCGTCCTGCAAAATGCCGTTGATGAAACTGGTCTTGCCGGCATCCAGAAAGCCGGCGATGAGGTAAACAGGAATATCCATACGGTGTACCTCGCGTCTTACAGGCCGAACAGTGCGGCCAGCTTGTCCTCCTTCAGCTGGGAGCCGATGACGCACAGGCGGCCGGTGTAATCGGCGGCGCCGAAGCGGATCTGATGCTCCTCCGGCACGAAGTCGAAGTGCAGCCACTTGCCGTCCTCGCTGTGGACGATGCCCTTGGCGCGGAGGATCGCGCCGTAGTCGCCGCTGTCCAGCGCGGTGAGGATGGTCTCCAGCTCGCTCTCGGTGAATACCTTCACCGTCTCCACGCCCCAGCTGGTAAACACCTCGTCGGCGTGATGGTGGTGATGGTGGCAGCTGCAATGGGGATCGTCGCACTCCTCGCCGTCGTGATGATGCTCGTGCTCGTGGTCATGCTCGTGATGGTGGCAATGCTCGTCCTCATCATGGTCATGATGGCAATGCTCGTCCTCATCATGGTCATGATGGCAGTGGTCATGCTCCTCGTGGTCGTGGTGATGATGGTGATGCTCCGCCTCGTCCGCCGCGTGCTCGGCCTGCATCCGCGCCAGCAGCTCATCGGCCAGCGACACCTTCTCGATGGCGCTGAGGATGGTCTTGCCGTCCAGCTCGTCCCACGGCGTGGTGAGGATGGCGGCGTTGGGATTTTTCTCCCGCAGCAGAGCCACGGCAGCCTCCAGCTTCTCCTGATTCAGCTTTTGGGTGCGGGAGAGGATGATGGTGCCGGCGGACTCGATCTGGTTGTTGTAGAACTCGCCGAAGTTCTTCATGTAGACCTTCACCTTGGTGGCGTCGGCCACGGTGACGAAGCTGTTGAGCTTCATGTCCGGCACGTCCTTAACGGTGTTCTCCACCGCCACGATCACGTCGCTGAGCTTGCCCACGCCGGAGGGCTCGATGAGGATGCGATCGGGGGCGAACTGCTGATGCACGTCCTTCAGCGCCTTGTTGAAGTCGCCCACCAGCGAGCAGCAGATGCAGCCGGAGGACATCTCGCTGATCTGGACGCCGGACTCCTTCAGAAAGCCACCGTCGATGCTGATCTCGCCGAATTCATTTTCGATGAGCACCAGCTTCTCGCCCTGAAAGGCCTCCGCCAGCAGCTTCTTGATGAGCGTGGTCTTGCCTGCGCCCAGAAAGCCGGATACGATATCGATCTTTGTCATAGTAAAACCTTCTTTTCTCTGCCGCCTGCGGCGGCACATAGTCTTTCTCTCATATCATATCCCTTTTTCCCAAAAATGCAAGTGGGCGCAGGGAAAAACTATCTCCCTGCGCCCCATAGCGGCGTATGTGTCCGCTACCAGCTGGTGTTCTCTCCGTCGTTGAGAAAACCGTCGCTGTCGTGGACGTAGCCGTTTTCCAGCATCTGCCGGAAGGTGGCGGTGCTGTCCGCGCCGCGCCGCAGGGCGCGGCGTCCCATACGTCCCTCCGCCTGTGTGCCGGGCAGCGTATCCTCCCCATTTCGCCGGTTTTCTCCGGCGCCGGGCTGGGCGGGCGTGTCGGTGCCGTTCTGCCAGCTGCCGCCGCTGCCGTTATCCTGCGGGGCGTTCTGGCTCTGGTTGGTATCGGGGCGGCTGGGATTGCCGCCGTTGTTCCGGTCATCGTCCTTGCCGCAGGCCGTCAGCACCAATGCCAGTACCAGCACCGCGAGGATCGCGGAAAATCGTCTCATGATGCAAAAACCTCCCTTGCTCGTTGTGCGCGTTGCGCCGCAGTTAGTATCCGTCTGCGGCGGCGTTCATAGCCGTGAGGAATACTGGCGGAATGTGTATTTTTTGGCTTTTGCCGCAGAAACGTTGCCTTTTGCACCTGCGTATGGTACAATACCTGTTCAAAGATACGCAAAAACGATTACGAAACGTAATGTATGCGGCGGATATGACCGACCGTATAGCTGACAGGAGGTCAAATCATGCAAAATCTGGAAAAACAATACCATATCCACTGCGAGGAGGGCGACGTAGGCCGCTATGTGATCCTGCCCGGCGACCCGGGGCGCTGCGAGAAGATTGCCGCACTGTTTGACGACGCCCGCTTCGTGGCGCAGAACCGGGAGTACACCGTCTACACCGGCACGCTGCTGGGGGAGAAGGTGTCCGTCTGCTCCACCGGCATCGGCGGGCCGTCCGCCTCCATCGCCATGGAGGAGCTGCACAACATCGGCGCGGACACGTTCCTTCGCGTAGGCACCTGCGGCGGCATCGATCTGGACGTCCGCAGCGGCGACGTGGTGGTGGCCACCGGCGCCATCCGCTTCGAGCATACCAGCCGGGAGTACGCGCCCATTGAGTACCCCGCCGTGGCGGACTTCGAGGTGACCACCGCGCTGGTGCAGGCAGCCAAGGCGCTGGGCAAGCGGACGCAGGTGGGCATCGTCCAGTGCAAGGATGCATTCTACGGCCAGCACAGCCCCGCAAGGATGCCGGTATCCTACGAGCTGCTGAACAAGTGGGAGGCGTGGAAGCGCCTGCACGTCAAGGCCAGCGAGATGGAGTCTGCCGCACTGTTCGTGGTGGCGGACGCACTCCAGTGCCGCTGCGGCTCCTGCTTCCATGTGGTGTGGAACCAGGAGCGGGAGAAGGCCGGGCTGGATCAGGACATGAGCGAGGACACCACCGCCGCCGTGCAGGTGGGCGTGGAGGCGCTGAAGCTGCTGATCCAAGCGGATCGGGAAAAGGCCGCCGCGCAGAAATAAACAAAAAAGAAAGCCGCAGATGCCTGCGGCTTTCTTTTTCGCTTACAGCGTTTCCTCCAACGCCTTGCACTCCTGCGCCTCCTGCCGGTAGTCGGCGGCGGACTGGCGGACAGAGGCCATCTCCTCCTCCGTCAGCGGGCGCTTTACCTTGGCGGGAGAGCCGATGACCATGCTGCCGTCGGGGATGACGGCGTTCTGGGTCACCAGCGCGCCGGCGCCGATGAGACAGTTCTTGCCGATTTTTGCGCCGTTGAGGACGATGGCGCCCATGCCGATGAGGGTCTCGTCGCCGATGGTACAGCCGTGGAGGATGGCGCCGTGTCCCACGGTGACATTCTTACCCACCGTCACCGGCAGGTCGTACTCCACATGGACCACGCAGTTGTCCTGAATGTTGGTACCCTCGCCGATGGAGATGGCGGCGCGGTCGCCCCGCAGCACCGCGTTATAGAACACGCTGCTGCCGGCGGCCAGCTGTACGTCGCCCCGGACGACAGCGCCGGGCGCCACAAAAACGGAGGGATGGATATCGGGCTTTTTCATGGGAAAAGGATCCTTTCAGTGTTTTTCCACATTGTACCACGTTTTTTCCGGATAACCAGCGTTTCCGGCAAAATTTCTTAAAAATCGCCCTTACATTTTTTGACATAGTGTGGTATAATTCTCACAGTGAGTAAAGAGCCGCACGGCTGGGGAAGAGCGGACGTGCGGCGTTTCCATGCTTTGTGTGTTTGTGTAAGGAGTGTGAAAAAATGTTTGCAGCAGGTGACCTGGTGGTGTATGGCGGCGAGGGCGTCTGCCGGGTGGAGCGTGTTGGCCCGTCCGGGATGGCCTATGACGACGGCGGCCGGCTCTACTATCATCTGACGCCGCTGTACCGCAGCGGCACGGTGCTGACGCCGGTGGACACCGGCATTTTGATGCGCCCCGTTATCACGAGAGAGGCGGCGCTGGCGCTGATCGCGTCTATCCCCACGCTGCCGCCCTGCAAGCCGGAGCAGGCGGGCGTCCGGGCTGCCCGGGATTTCTACCATCAGGTGGTGATGCGCTGCGAGTGCGGCGAGCTGGCCGCCATGATTCACAATGTGTGCCGCAAGCGGGCGTGGGCGGTGCGCCACGGCAAAAAGGTCAGCCAGATGGACGAGCGCTATCTCAAGCGCGCCGAGGACCAGCTGTATGGCGAGCTGGCCGCCGTGCTGGGTACGGAGCGGGGCGAGGTGGCGGGTATCATCCGCCAGAGCTGGCCCGGATGGCCGGAAAAGCTGCCGGAGCCTGCACCGGCAGAGGCGTAAAAAAAGAGAAAAACGCATAGAGACAAAAAGGGAACGGAGAGCAGCGCTCTCCGTTCCCTTTTTTGTTAGATCAGAAGTGGCGGACAAGTCCGGCGATGAGCAGGGTGGGCAGCAGCCACAGCAGCAGGAACAGCACCATGGCTACCGGCGTCAGCACCGTGAAATTGCCCACGGAGGTCAGGTAGTAGGCCAGCAGGATGCCGCACAGGGAGCCGATATAGCTGAGGGCGGTGGCGGTGCGGACAGCCTGCACCATGCGGCGGCTTCCCACCACCGACTCCGCCAGCGGGAGAAGCCCCTCGCGGCAGACGATGACGTTGGGGGCGTCACCCTGCTGCGACGCCAGCTGTGCCAGCGCCAGCCGGGTGGACACATCGGGATAGACCACCTTGGCGTCCACGCCGAACTTCCGCTTGATAAGGCCGGGGGTCACATTGCTGCTGCGGACAGCCAGCACCGGCGTGATACGGCTGCGGCGCATAGCCCGCAGCGCCCACTCCGCGTTGCGGGAGGGCTGGTACTTCACGGCGAACACCGCCGTCAGCACGCCGTCCACCGCCAGAAAGAGGCCGGTTTGAAGCTTCAGATCCCGCGGCAGCGCCACCCGGCGCTTTTTCATGAAATAGGCGCTGCCCATCAGCACCGTCTCACCGCGGATGGCGGCTTCCACGCCGCCCTCCTCGCAGTAGCGCAGCTCGTCCACCCGCATGGGGTAGCCGCCCTCCACCGTGAGCTGCCGATCCAGCAGCGGCGCAAGGCTGCTGCCGGCGGCCTTGGATACGGCGGCGGCGTAGGACACGGCGCGCACGCGCTCCTCGCCATAGACCTTATAGCCGTTGAGGGTCACAGTACCGGCGGGAAACAGATCATCGTCGGTGAGGATGATGCGTCCGGCGCGGGCCACGGCTTTTGCACCGGCGTACCCGGCGGCGGCCGCGCCGCTGCGCTCCAGCCGGCGGGACAGGTAGTACAGGGGCAGCGTCCCTGTCAGGGGCAGGGATAGCTGGACACCGGCGCCGGTAAGGACGGCCAGCACCCAGGGGAATTCCTCCATGGGCCGGGCGGTGAAGCACACCACACCGGACAGCACCACCGCGACGCTCAGCAGCAGCGGCAGCACATAGTTCTGCCACTGACGGGCGGGGTCGGGGCGCATGGTCGTACGGTAAAAGCCCTCCAGCACGCCCCGCTGCTTGCAGACACCGGCGGGCAGCACAGACACCACATAGGGCGGTACGCCGTTGACATCCGCCAGATGGAAGGCGATGCGGCGGGTCTCCGCCGTCAGGTACAGGCCCAGCTGACAGCTCAGGATCAGAAGAGCGCCAGCGGCGGCGTAGGGCGTGGACAGGGTGCTGCCGGTGACGATGCCGCTGACGCAGCACAAAAGATCCGCCAGCACCGTCACACCGGCGCACAGCTCGCAGCCCACACGGCCGTCCCGCAGCATCCGGTAAGCCGTCTGCCACACCGGCAGACACAGCAGCGCCGTCAGCAGCAGCCCGCCGCCCAGCACGGCGCAGCGCAGCAGCGCGGCGTCCAGCCACGCGGGGGGCAATACCTCCAACTCCTGCAAAACGGCGGCTACCACCAGCAGCAGCGCGGGGAACGCACCCAGCACCAGCCCACGGCGCAGCCGGTTGCACCGGCGCTTTTCCTCCCGTAGGGCGTCGTCCATGCGAGGCTCCGGCTCCTCCGGTTCCTCCGGCTCCGGCTCGTCCTCCGGCTCGTCAAAAAGCTGCTCCGTCTCCTGTGAAAGACCGCGCCGCCGGTCATCGCCGCGCTCCGTAAAGCGGTGCAGCAGTGCGGCCAGCCGCTGCCCCAGCGGGACAGGCTCATCGAGAACGCCGTCCTCCGATTCCTCCAGCACGGATTCCACCGTCTGGTTCATCACGTCCTTCAGACTGACGCGATCCGGCACGTCGGAAAGGGGCGTATCCTCCGGTTCGGGTACAGACTCCGGCTCAACGGTGGGTTTCGGTTCGGGGACAGGTCCCGGCTCCGCCGCAGGCGCGGGTTTCGGGTCAGGTACAGACTCCGGAACAGACGGGGCAGCAGGCGCAGGCTCCGCTGCGGGCGCGGCGTCCGGGGCAGGCTGACGCCCACCCCTGCCGTATTCGGCAAGGATGGCCTCCAGGGAAAGCTCGTCGTCCGGGACGGGCGGCGTATAGGTGGGTCGTTGGTCGCGCCTGCTCATAGTACCTCAGATCGAAAGATCAAACGGGAAGCGCCGGTCATCCCCGCTGGCGCACCGCCTCGTACAGCAGGATGGCTGCGGCGGCGGAGGCGTTCAGGGAGGAGATGCGGCCCTTCATGGGGATGCTTACCAGAAAATCACAGCTCTCGGAGACGAGGCGGGTCATGCCGCTGCCCTCGGAGCCGATGACGATGGCGGCGGGGCCCTTCAGGTCCGCGCCGTAAAGGTCGGTGGTGCCGTCGGCGGCGGTGCCGAACACCCAGACGCCCTGCTTTTTCAGCTCCTTCAGCAGGGAGGGGATGTTGGCCACCCGCGCCACGGGGATATAGCTCACCGCACCTGCGGAGGTCTTGGCCACCACGGCGGTCAGACCGGCAGAGCGGCGCTTGGGGATGATGACGCCATGGGCGCCGGCGCACTCGGCGGTGCGGAGGATGGCGCCCAGATTGTGGGGGTCGGAGATCTCGTCGCACACCACCAGCAGAGGCGGCTCGCCCTTTTCCGCGGCGGCAGCCAGAATGCTCTCCACCGTGGCGTATTCCCGGACGGCGGCCAGCGCGATAACGCCCTGATGGGCGTGGGTGCGGGACATACCGTCCAGCTTGCGGCGGTCGGCCTCCACCACCACGATGCCCGCGTCCCGGGCCTTGGAGGCGATGTGTCCCAGCGTCTTGTCCGTCTCACCCTTGGCGAGGTAGATCTTGTCAATGGCGGTGCCGACGCGCAGGGCCTCGATCACGGCGTTGCGCCCCTCGATGATGCCGTCAGCCTCCGCATCGGGCAGGGGGCGGCGCGCAGTATCCTTCATATCTCTCATGGGTATGACCTCGTTTTCTTTGTATCCCGTCCAGTATACCACACTATCTCCACGATAGAAAGAAGCATTCATAGAAAATTTACAGAAAATCCGACAGCGTGCCGCTTGTGACGGAGGGTGGAGTGTGGTATACTGTGCCATAATGCAAAAGTATACCACCCGGTGGTTTCTACGGAGGATACACATGGCCAACAACGACAAAAACAACAAAAACGGCAAGGGCCGCAGCAACCTGCGGGGCATCCTGACGCTGGTGGCATGGGCGCTGGTACTGACGGTGGCATTCAACTATTTCGCCGCCTACAACAGCAACGCCACCAATAAGGCCACCAGCCACGAGATCAAATACAGCGAGATGGTGTCCCTCATCGAGGGCGGCAAGGTGGACGAGGTGCTGTTCAAGGACGACGCCATCTATATCACGCCGGTGGAGGGCTACACCTACACCGAGGAGAAGGACGAGAACAGCAAGACGCCGCCCAAATCCTATACCCAGTCCAAGGATTCCAAGCTGACGCTGTACACCGCCTATCTCAACGACACCGATCTGCTGCCCCTTCTGAAGGCGCATAAGGTGTCCTATACCGGCTACTACGAGTCGCAGATGAACCCGGTGCTGGTGTTCATGGTGCAGTACATCCTGCCGACCATCATCATGGTGGGCCTGCTTATGCTGGTGTTCCGTATGCTGGCCAAAAACGGCGGCGGAGGCTTCGGCGGCATCGGCAGCGTGGGCAAGGCCAACGCCAAGGTCTACATGGAGAAGTCCACCGGCGTCACCTTCA
>ENA-OUQG01000201-OUQG01000201.1-human-gut-metagenome-genome-assembly--contig:-NODE-201-length-40651-cov-7.024633_pt1 | contig 40651 bp, 34 predicted proteins | sample MGYA00237943_ERZ548823 | MGnify/ENA primary metagenome ERZ548823 (study PRJEB26490, sample SAMN05194731) | human gut metagenome | biome: terrestrial biome; feature: human-associated habitat; material... | reverse complement strand
AACAAGCCCCGCGTTCGTTGCGTCAGGCGGCAGCGAGCAAGCAATGCGCCCACATCGACGGCATCGCCATCGCCAAGCGCTGCCCGCCGCCACGACCGAAACTCACGAGCAGCCAAAACGCCCGCCAGCAAGCGCTCGGAGTCGATCGGGTCGCGACCATCGGCGCGATCAAGCATCTCGCCAGGATCGCAGCGCCACACATCGACGTGCATGTCGATGCGATCGAGCAGCGGACCGCCGATGTTGCCCTGATACCGCTCGATTTTCCATTGTGGACAGGTGCATTGCTTTTGAGGGTCGCCGTAATACCCGCAAGGACAAGGATTCGCCGCCGCGACAAGAGAAAATCGCGCAGGAAGCGCAACGCTGCCATCGGCCCGAGTTATCACGATGCGGCCCATTTCCATGGGCTGGCGAAGCGCTTGAAGCGATCGTGACGAGAACTCCGGCAATTCGTCGAGGAACAGAACGCCGGCATGAGCAAGCGATATCTCGCCTGGATGCACGGGCGTTCCCCCGCCCACAAGGCCCGCCACCGTAGCACTGTGATGCACACGACGAAACGGCCGCGTGCCCGCGAGAATAGAATCGATGGGCTCGCCCGCAACGGAATGGACGATAGCCGCTTCGAGCCTCTCATCTTCGGAAAGCGGCGGCAATATGGAAGGCAGAGCGCGCGCAAGCATGGTTTTGCCCGACCCCGGAGGTCCCATAAGCAAAATGCCGTGACCACCCGCAGCCGCAACCTGCATAGCGCGCTTAGCGGCCGCCTGTCCACGGATATCGCCAAAATCAGGCGCTTCAACTGAAGCAGAAGGCGCACAGAAATCGAGCGGCTGCACAGCCATAGAGCGCAAACTGGCAAGCGAGGGCAATGCGAGCTGCTCCATGCGCCCAAGCGGCGCCCCGTCGCGCGCATCGGCGCTCACCAAGAGCTTGCACCCAAGCTCACGCGCGCAAGCGGCGAATGCGAGCGTTCCATGGACCGGCCGCACGGAGCCGTCGAGCCCAAGCTCCCCTACCAGCAAGCATTCGCCAAGCGCCTCTACATCAATTTGCTTCGTTGCCGCCAAAATCGCCGCAGCGATGGGCAAATCGAAGCCCGACCCTGCCTTGCGAATGGAGCTTGGCGCCAAATTCACCACCACTTTATCGCCCGGCATGGTAAAACCGCAGGCTTTTATAGCGGCGCGCACGCGCTCGGTCGATTCGCGCACGGCGGCATCGGGCATGCCTACAATGGAAAAGCCCGGCAACCCGTTCGAGACAACTACCTCGACGGCCACAGGAATCGCCCGCACGCCCACAATGGTCGCCGAATATAACGAGCATCGCAGCTGCATAATGTCACGCACCCGCGCCGAAGGCGTTCACGATATGTTTCACGAAGCCCCTCGAGTTAGGCATCGCTTGAATGGCGATCACGTCGAAACGCACACGAGCATCGACCCCATCGTAGGTAGACAAGAAGCTATAGGCAATACGTTCGTAGCGAGCGCGCTTCGTCGGCGTAACCGCTTCCTGAGGAAAGCCTTTATCGCCGCCCGCGCGCGTTTTCACCTCGACAAACACCAAACACCCGTTATCGAGAGCGATGATATCGGCCTCGCCTGCAGCGCACGACCAGTTGCGCTCTAAAATGATGTAGTCGTTTCGTTTCAGCAATTCGCAGGCGAGATCTTCGCCGTAAGCCCCCAGCGTCTTCGGGTCGCAATTCCAGCGCTTGACGAAAGCAATTTCTTCCTCATCATCGCCCCAGTAGCCCTCATCGACAGCGGCGCATTCGTCGCCTCCGTGGACAAGGTCGCATGGTTTACGCGGTCCAGCATATTCTTCGGTCATGGCATCCCCTTTCTCGTACGGCGAGTGTAGAGGTGAAACCTTGCCCGATTCTTACCCGAATCACGCGCTTTTCCTCGCGATGCCTCGCGATTGCCCCGCGATTCCCTGGCGTTTTCTTTAATTTTCAACGCCGATTCTTCTTCGTCTTCATCGAACTCTCAGGCGTTTTCCGACGATTCTCCGACGACTCACGTGCGAATCCCCCACGTTTCCCGCACCGCGCGAGGGAGGTTAGGCCTTCTAAAACAGCGCCTCCTGCGTCCAAGCGCGGCAAAAACTCGCGCGATGCACGGGAGAAAGCCCATATTGTTTTATTGCCTCGATATGCTCGGCGCTCGCGTAGCCCTTGTTCGACTCGAAGCCGTAATGGGGAAACTGCTCGGCATAGCGGCACATGAGCGCGTCACGGTCGACCTTCGCGATAATGGATGCCGCCGCAATGGACGCGCATTTCCCATCGCCCTTCACAATGTTGACCTCGCGTGCGTCGAGGTGCTGCGCGTTGCCATCGAGCAATACAACATCGAGCGAAGTGCCTTTCGCAGAAAGCTGTTCCTCGATGGCCGCGATGGCACGCAGGTTCGCCGTGCGCAAGGCCCACGTCATGCCATGTTCATCGATTTCCTGAGGCTGAATGTATTCGATATCCCACGCAATAGCCACCTCGCGCACCACGGCAGCGATTTCTTCGCGACGCTCGGCAGAAAGCTGCTTGGAATCGTTCACGCCTTCAACGCGCGGATCGTCGGGCAACACAACGGCGCCAATGGCAAGCGGGCCTGCGACCGGGCCTCGACCCACCTCGTCAAGTCCCACGGCAATGCCGCCTCCTGCAAGTTTCGCCTGGAAGCTGTACATGCCATTCAAACGAGCCGCTTCAGCGTCTTCGGCGGCCAGGCGGCGCGCAGCGCTTTTCAGGGCAGCCTTGACCCCCTTGCGCTCGTCGGCGGCAAGGGCGCGGGCAAGCGCCTCGTATTCCACGCGATTCGCAACCTTCAGTGCCTCTCGTATTTCTGCAAGCGTTTGAGCCATTCGCTCCCCTCGTTTCTGGGCGACGATTCTTTTTCCATGCGACGAAGCATTTCGCACACGCAAAACCGACAGCGAATGCCGTCGAAATACACGCGCAGAATACCGCAACGCATGGAAAATGAAACAAGAAAGGGGTCCCGAAGGACCCCTTCCAAAGCACCAATTCGGTAAAGACTTAGAATGCCTTTTCCTTGATCTTGGCAGCCTTGCCCACCTTGTCGCGCAGGTAGTACAGCTTGGCACGACGGACCTTGCCGTGACGCACGACCTCGATCTTCTCGATCTTGGGGGAGTGCACGGGGAAGGTACGCTCAACGCCAACGCCGAAGCTGATCTTGCGGACGGTGAAGGTCTCGCGGCAGGTGTGGCCGTGACGACGAATAACGTCGCCCTGGAAAACCTGGATGCGCTCGCGGTTACCCTCGGTAATGCGATAGTGCACCTTGACCGTGTCGCCGACGTTGAACGGGGTGACTTCCTTGATCTGCTGCTGCTCGATAGCGCGGATGATATCCATTTCGTTTCCTTCTGCTAGTCTTTTCCTTCGACTGTGCTGCTTAAAACGCCAGTTTCGGGTTCGCCTTCGCGCTTGCGCGCGGGCATCGCATGCAATGCCCAACTAAGCTGAGCCCTTCGAGGTTCTGGACAAAACCTGGCACCGCAGCAGAGGTCGGATGGAAACGAACGCGACCCGAAGGTTGCTCGTTCCGACGTGAAACGGAGCGCTTAAGAAGCCGACGTTGAATTATAGCAGAGACCCGCTTGCTCTCCAAGAGCTTTTTGCCCCTTGGGCAAGCAAACACAACTTGTGCAAATTGGGGTGCGAAATGCGGTTATGGAGCGCACAAAAGAACCGCCCGCCACACCATCCGCACGCGGGATGCCGCCGCAGCTTCTAGCGAATGTTGGGCAGCCCCACACCGGCGAGCATCTCTCGCTCGCGAGCCTCCATGGCCTCGGCCTCTTCGTCGGAATGCACATGATCCCATCCGCACAAGTGCAGAAGGCCATGCACGAGCAGCACCGCGAGCTCTTCTTGCGGCGTGGTGCCGAACTGGGCCGTTTGGGCACGCGCGTAATCGGACGCGATGATGATGTCGCCAAGCATGAACGGCTCGTCATCGGGCACGCCCGCATCGTCGTACGCCGCTCCCCCGTCGAAATCGTCGTCAAGGCCGTCGCACTCGAAGCTGAGCACGTCGGTCGGGCGGTCGATTCCGCGATATTCCTTGTTCAGACGATGAACTTCCTCGTCGGTCGTGAGCGTGATGGAGACCTCGGTTGTGGCGGGGCATCCTTCCTGCTCGAGCACGTATTGCGTGATGCCCTCGATATCGACGCCACTCGCGATGTCGGCGCCATGCTCGATTTCGATTTCGATGTTCATTTAAAACCCTTTCTTGTCGGCGCCCATGCCTCCGCATGCATACAAAACAAGCGCGGGAGCAACGATTCCGGCGGTTTCGGTACGAAGGATTGACGGGCCGAGCGTCACAGGCCAGGCATTTTCACTTGCCGTGAGTGCTTCGACTTCATCGGCGGAAAGACCGCCCTCGGGGCCTACCACCACGGCAATGCGCGGTTTGTCGACGGAGGCGCTCCCAAGCGCCTGTTCAAGCGCGGCAGCAATAGTCTTCGTCGAGGGGCACTCCTCCCAGCATACGAGCACGCAGTCGAATTCGCGCAGCAGTTGCACGGCCTGCTTCACCGTATGCGGCTCATGCACGCGCGGCTCGACCATGCGCCCCGATTGCATCGCGGCAGAATGCGCGATGGCCTGCCAGCGAGCAAGCTTGGACTTCGCCTTCTTCGCATCGAGCTTCATAACGCAGCGAGAGCTCGAAAGCGGCACGAACTCGTCAATGCCCACCTCGGTCGCATGGCGGATGATGTCGTCCATCTTGTCGCCCTTGGCAAGGCCCTGGAACAGCGCGATGCTCGCAGACGCCTGCGGCGCATCGAGATGCTGCGCGATGCGTGCCATCAGGCCATCATGCGCCGATGTGATTTCCAATTCAAAATAATCGCTCGCCGCATCGACGACGCTTATGTGCTCGCCTTCGGACAGGCGCAGCACGCGTGCGTGCTTGGCGTCTTCCGCAGAAAGGCGCACGAGGAATTCCTGCGCCGTCTCTTCGGCAATAATCTGGCCATCGAGAAAGAAATGATAGAATGACATGCGCTTGTCTCCCTATGCTCCAAGCAACGCAAAAAGCGCCGGAACGAATACGATAAGGCCCACGATGACACTTGCGCAGGCAGTGATAAGGGCGGCGCCCGCCGCGCAATCTTTCGCGCGCTTAGCGAGCGGGTGGATTTCAGGCGAGGCCAGATCGACGATCGCCTCTATCGCCGTGTTCACGGTTTCCATGGCGAGTTGCACGCCCACGCACACCGCGACCGCAGCCCATCCCCATGCAGGCACCCGCAAAAGCGCACACGCGGCAAAAACCACAACCGCCGCCACGACATCGACCTTGAAGTTGCGCTCGCTTCCCGCCTGAACCACACCCGAAGCCGCATAACCGAACGACTTCACGAGGCTGTTCTTGCGCTTCAGCGTCTCGCCCATCTCACCCGCATCAACGCCCTGACCTGCAGTCTCGCCGCCGGCCATGAGCTTGTTTCCAGGCGCGTCGGAATTCGAATGTTGTTCCATCATAGTTCGCACTCCACCAAATCGCCTACGGCGCTGCCCGCCGGAGCGTCGATTCCGTGATAGCTCTCGGTCGTGGCGTTGCCTTCCGATTCAACCAGGGCCAATTCCCTCGACCCGCAACGGCGGCACATGTCATCGGCGCGAAGACGTTCCTCAATCGCCTCGAGCCTTTTGGCGCGCTCGGCCTTCACCTCGGGCGAGACCTGATCGTCACGCTCCGCCGCAGGCGTTCCCGCACGCTTCGAATAGCGGAAGATGTGCATCTTCGAAAAACGGCATGCCTCAGCCACACGGCATGTCTCAAGGAAGTCTTCTTCAGTTTCGCCAGGGAAACCCACAATAACGTCGGTCGAAAGCGATAGCTGCGGCATGGCCGCATACAGCTTCTCGACCAGGCCCAAAAATCGCTCGGCGCTATAGGGGCGTCGCATTTCGCGCAGCACCTTGCTCGAACCCGATTGCAGCGGCAAATGCAAATGGCGGCAAATGCGGCCATTCGATGCGGCCATAAGCTCAATGAGGTCGTCGTCGACGTCGCGCGGCTCAATCGACGACACACGGAAACGAACGCGCGGCACCACCCCGAGGCCCGAATCGGCGGGAAATTCCTCATCGACCGCCTTCATAAGGCACCGCAGCAAATCTGCCAGGCGCATGTCGCCCTCGCGATACGAGCCCAAATTAATGCCCGTAAGCACGATTTCACGCACGCCCGCGCGCGCGAGCTCACGCACTTCCGCAATAATCTCCTCGGAGGGTCGCGATGTGGCACGCCCACGCGCAACGTGCACGATGCAGTACGTGCACGCATTGTTGCAGCCATCTTGCACCTTCACGCCAACGCGCGTGGGAAATTCCTCACCCGCACGAATGGCGGCCAAGGCGGGCGACGTGCTCGCCTGGGAACCAAGCACGTCGGCCATAGCGCCTTTCGGCACCACTTCGATGCGGGAATCCATCTCGGTATAGGTAATGGGATCGATAGCGGCGGCGCAACCGGTCACAACGACGCGAGCAAAATCGTTCGCGCGCAGCGCCTGGCGCACGGCCTTGCGCGTTTTCTTTTCAGCCTCGCCCGTAACGGTACACGTGTTCACCACAATGAAATCGGCTGCTTCAATGGGCACTTCTCGCCCACCGCCCGCAATAAGGGTGGCTGCGAAATCGTCGCTTTCGACGCGGTTCACCTTGCAACCAAGGTTCACCACATGGAAAGCGGCTGCATTATTTTTAGTCTGTTCCAACAAAGGCATTCCTTGCATTCGGCAATCGACGGCAATCAGACGGCACTCAATCGTTTTAGGCAACCAGTGTACCCGAAGCGAAAGCGAAAAAGCCGCAACAACAAAAAGGCACCCAGCTCTATGCCGGGTGCCTTCATGCTTGCTAGTTGAACGCGTCGCGCAACTTCTGCAACGGGCTGCGCGGTGCGGCCACGTCTTCACCAAATTCCTCGGCCACCTTTTCGAGCAGCTCGCGCTGCTTCTTGGTAACCTTCTTCGGTATGAGCACGGTAATGTGCACATACATATCGCCGCGCTCGGTGGACTTCAAACGAGGCATACCCATGCCCTTTACGCGAATGACCTGCTCGTTTTGGCAGCCCTCGGGAACGCGAACCATCACCTTTTCATCATGGAAGATGCCATCGATCTCGATTTCGGCACCGAGGGTAGCCTGGATAAAGCTCACATTCGCACGGGCGTGCAGATTATCGCCCTCGCGCTCGAAGAACTCATGCGGCTGAATGCGGCACGTCACAATGAGGTCGCCCGGACGAGCGCCGTGCATGCCGGCCTCGCCAAAACCCGTCACGCGCAGCTGCTGGCCCTCGCGAATGCCTGCGGGCACTTCGACGGTGACATGCTGACGATCGGGAATGCGGCCCTGACCCTCGCATTCTTCGCACGGCTTGTCGATGACCTTGCCCGTGCCGCCGCACGTAGAGCACATAGAGGCGGTTTGCATATCGCCCAGGAACGTATGCTGCACGGTGACCACGCGACCACGACCGTGGCAATCGGGGCAATCGATTTCTTTGCCGCCCTCGGCCTTGCCGGAGCCATTGCACACCTCGCACGGCGCCAGGCGGTCGTAGACGATTTCCTTCTTCGCGCCCGCGGCGACCTCTTCAAGCGTCAGACGCAGGCCAACGCCCATATCGCGGCCTTCTTTGCGCACCGTGGCGCGACCGCCCGCAGCGCCGCCGAAGAAGCTCGAGAAAATATCGCCCATGCCGCCGAAACCGCCGCCGAAGATGTCTTCGAAGTCGACGTTGTAGCCTCCGGCGGGGCCGCCCGCCGCTCCAGGAATCGTGCCGAAGCGGTCGTACTGCGCGCGCTTATTGGCATCAGAAAGCACGTCGTAGGCTTCGTTCAATTCCTTGAAACGATCCTCTGCATCGGGCGCTTTGTTCACATCGGGGTGAAGTTCGCGCGCCTTGCGGCGAAACGCCTTCTTGATCTCGGCGTCGGTTGCATCTTTGCTGACGCCCAAAATGGCGTAGAGGTCTTTTGCCATAGTGTGTGTGAGCCTTCCTATTTACAAATCTTTCAGCGCGCTTTTCGCGGAGCGCACCACGCTGATGACTTTCGAATAATCCATGCGCGTAGGGCCGATGACAGCAACCACGCCCTGAGCCTCGCCCGAACCGTATTGGGCGGCAACGACCGAAACCCCCGATAGCTCGCTCGCGGAATTCTCCTTGCCGATGCGAACCTCGAGCGAATCGGAGGCTTTGTCTGCAGAGCCGACGTCGTCGAAAAGGTGCATGAGCACCGTGTCGTCTTCAAGCACTTGAAGCACGGGCAACGCAGCGGACGAGTTGCTGAATTCGGGCTTGCTCAGCAACGCCGACATACCCAAACTATGCGCGCGGCCTTCGTCGGCCTTCGCCATGCAAACAACGAGCTCGTCGATTACGATGCGCGCGAGCGGGCTGGAAAGCGCCTCGATACGCACGCCTTCCGCCTTGCGCACCTCGGAAATCGAATGGCCCGAAAGCGCGGCATTCAATGCATTCTGCACATCAGCCAGCTCATCGGCGGAAACGTCTTCCGCAAACTCGACCGACCGGTTGAATACCTGGCCGTCGTCGGTAACGACGACCATGAGCATGCGACGAGACGACATGGACACGAGCGAAATTTGCTTCACCGAAGACGCGAGCAAAGAAGGCGCGACCACAACCGAAAGGCAATCGGTCAAGCGAGACAGGGCGGCCGATGTTTGCTCCATGAGGTCGTCCATCTTCGTTGCCGCATCGCGCACGTTATCGAACATGCCGCCCGTGGCATCTTCGCCGTATTCGCGCGAAAGCAAATCGTCGACGAACGCCCGATAGCCCGCATCAGTCGGAACGCGGCCAGCGGAAGTGTGCGGAGAAGTGAGATAGCCCTCATCTTCAAGCACCGAGAGCTCGTTGCGAACCGTAGCCGAAGAAACGCCGAGCCGGTAACGATCGACCAAGGTGCGCGAGCCCACAGGCTGCGCGTTGGCGATGTACTCCTCGATAAGCGCTTGAAGCACTTTCTGTCGACGATCGGACAGCAACGGTTTTCGGCCCCTTTCATGCGACGCATTCCATGTCTCGCGCGTCAATACGAGGCGAGACAACATAGCTGAATCACGCGCGCGTGCGCGTTAACGTGACAGGATTCTAGCAGCGACGCCGCGTGAGTGCTAACAATCCAGAGAATCGATACCGTTCTGTCACGCTGCGGGAAAAAACGCGCTCCGCAGCACCGCGAGAACATGCAGACGGGTACGCAACGCGCATATTCGCAAGGGCGAGAACCGCCAGTTAGCACGCCAAATATCGTTCCTCTTCCGCCTCAATGCGGGCGGCGTCGACAAGTAGCTGCTCAAGCACCCGATCGAAATCGTCGAGCGTCACGCACTGGTTGAGCTCGCCACGCGCCTTCGAGGCTCCTGGAATGCCGCGCAAATACCACATGACGTGCTTGCGCATATAGACCAAATTGTTCCCTATGCGCTTCGATAAAATCTCGGCATGGCGATGGGCCATGGCAACGCGCTGTTCAGGCGTAGGCAGCGCAGGCGCGGCTTCGCCGTTTAAGGCGGCGCGCACCTGCTCGAACACCCACGGGTTTCCCTGCGCGCCGCGACCAATCATCACGGCATCGCAACCCGTTTGCGCCACGAGCGCACACGCCTCTTTCCCGCCAGTCACATCGCCATTGCCGATAACGGGCACCTCGACGGCGGCCTTCACACGCGCAATCACGTCCCAATCGGCACATCCCGAATAGAATTGCGCCGCCGTGCGGCCATGCACCGCAACCGCCGCAGCGCCGGCATCTTCCATGCGGCGAGCGAAATCGACCGCGATGTCTTCGCCGGCAGCATACCCCTTGCGGAATTTGACCGTCGTGGGGTGCTCGACGGCAGCCGACACCTTGCGCACAATCTCGGCAGCAAGCTCGGGCGTGGTCATGAGCGCCGAGCCATCGCCTTTCTTCACGATTTTGCGAGCCGGGCAACCCATGTTGATGTCGATGTAAGCGAGCGCATCGCCCATCTCGGATTCGATCCATGCGGCTTCACGCGCCATCGTATCGGGCTCGTGGCCAAACAGCTGCACGGCAACCCTGCGTTCGTTGGGCGCGCGGTCGAGCAAGTGGCGCGTTTTTTCGTTCGCGAACGAGAGCGCTTTGCTGGAGACCATTTCGGTATACGTGATGTCGCAGCCCAACTCCAGGCTCAACTGGCGAAAGGCGATATCGTTCACGCCGGCCATGGGAGCAAGGAGCACGGGAATGGAACCGCAGGCTTTTCGAGCGTCCAACCCCTCCGATGGGGATGCTGCATGCTCAAACAGTCCTGAGCTCGCGCGAACAGCACATTCAGTGCTGTTCGGCTCGTGCGGAACTGCGCGTGAAGCACCCCCATTGGAGGAGCTAGACGCGTTCGCCTCTTCTATGTCCCCTGCAGCCTCTGCAGCGCATTCCCCAAAGGCAACCTTACGGAGCCAGTTCATAAATCCTCCCGTAAAGCTCGTTGCCCAAAAGCCAGCCGCCAAATGTCGGCTTCCAGCGACCATCTTCACGTTTCACGAGCTTGTCGCGAACGAGCGAATTAAAGACGTCGAGCGCGCCAGGAATGACCACAGCGGCAGCGAACAGCTCATCATCGGAAACACCGCGCGTCATGCGCATTTTCATCATGAGGTCCTCAGCGCACATCTGCTTGCGATCGAGGTCGTCTTGTACTTCCCCATCTTGCACGCGCATGCGACGAGCGTCGTTTTGCGTCATGGTGACGGCGGAAATGCCCAAGCCAAGGTACGGAACGCCCGTCCAATAGGCAATGTTGTGCTTGCATTCGAAGCCCTCGCGCGCATAGCTCGCCACCTCGTAGCGATGGAAGCCAGCGGGCGTGAGCACGTTAGGCGCCATCGACATCATGAGCGCCTCTTTGTCTTGGTCAACGTCGTCAATCTCGCCCGAGTCGACCATGCGGCGAAACGGGGTGTGGTCTTCGATGGTAAGCGGGTACACGCTCACATGCGTCACGCCCAAGTCGACCGCGGTTTGCACATCGGCTTCGAACATTTCAGGCGTCTGGCCAGGTACGCCGCACATAAGATCGACCGATACGTTTTCAAAACGCTCGCGCGCATCGAGCACCGCTTGCTTGGCGCGCGCCGAATCGTGAATGCGATCGAGCGTTCTCAGCAAACCGTCGTCGAAGCTTTGCACGCCAATGGAAAGGCGATTCACGCCCAGGGCGTAGATATCGCAAATGAGCTCGGGAGTGAGAGAATCGGGGTTCGCCTCCATGGAGCATTCGACCTCAGGCGTCAAATTCATGAAAACTCCCAGTGCATAGAGCAATTTCGAAAGGCGCGCCTGACCAACAAAGCTCGGCGTTCCTCCGCCCAAATACACGGTTTCGATTTCTGCGAGCTCGCCCTCGTTTGCCTTGCGGCGAAGCTCGAGAATCAGATTGTCGATATATTCGTCGATTTCTACCGAATCGGGAGCAATAGCTCGCGTGGTGAAATCGCAATATGCGCAGCGATGCTTGCAGAAAGGCAGATGGATATAAAGCGCCTTATACGGATCGTGCGGCATAGGTGCCTCCTAATTCGTTGCGGCCACGGAAAGAAACGCGCCAAGGGCGTTCATAGATTCAACGCCAAGCAAGACAAGCAAAACCAAGGCCGCGATAATCGCCACGATAATCGCGGCTTTCGCCTTGCCCGACATTTTGCGTCGCACGGGGGCTTGCTCGCTGAACGCATCGTCAAGCCACGTGCCCTCGTCGCCCGCATGGGCAGGGGTCGAAGCCTTAGGTTCATCGCGAAACGCATCTTCGAGGAAGTCGTATTCTTCGTCGTGCTTTCCCATAAACACCACCAAGCAAGCTAAACAGTTAAAACCAAGCCAAAAGAGCGACCCAAGCCCGCAAGAGCCAATAAAAGTCGCAGGTCAAACCAGAAAACACCCGATCAGACCAATGTCAGCGAACGACGCTCCGAGCGAGCAGATCGCCGCTCAGGCTGCGCACATGAGCCTTATGGCCATGCACGCAGCTTGAACGGCAAGGGGCGGCTCAAAGCGCCACGCAGCGTCAGGGTTAACGCGTGGCAGAGCTATTCGTCAACCTTCAAAATCGCCATGAAGGCCTCCTGCGGCACTTCGACGTTGCCAATCGCCTTCATGCGCTTCTTGCCGGCCTTCTGCTTCTCGAGCAGCTTACGCTTACGCGAGATGTCGCCGCCGTAGCACTTCGCCAAAACGTCTTTGCGCTTCGCGCGTACCGTTTGACGGGCAAGCACGCGGCCGCCGACGGCCGCCTGGATAGGCACCTCGAACATCTGCTGCGGAATGATGTCTTTCAACTTTTCGCACAGCACGCGTCCGCGGTCGTACGCCTTGTCTTTGTGCACGATGAACGACAGGGCATCGATCGGCTTGCCGGAAAGCAGAATGTCGAGTTTCTGCAAAGAGCCCGGCTTATATTCGTCGAACTCGTAGTCGAGGCTTGCGTAGCCCTTCGTGCGACTCTTCAGCTGATCGAAATAGTCGAGAATGAGTTCACTCGAGGGAATCTCCCAAATCTGCTCCACCGTCGTGGGCGAAATGTAGTTCATGGTCTTGAACGTGCCGCGGTGCGCCACGGTAAGCTCCATGACCGCGCCCACGTAATCGGGCGGAATCATGATCGTCGCACGCAGATACGGCTCTTCGATATGGTCGATTTCCGAAGGGTCGGGCATATCTTGCGGCGAATGCACGCTCACCATTTCTTTATTGGTTCTGTACACGTGGTATTCAACGCTCGGCGCGGTAGCGATAAGGTCGAGGCCGAATTCTCGCTCCAGGCGCTCCTTGATGACCTCCATATGCAGAAGGCCCAAAAATCCCACGCGGAAGCCAAAGCCCAGCGCGTGGCTGTTCTCCATCTCCCATTCAAGGGCGGGGTCGTTCAGCGACAGCTTCTCGAGGGCCTCTTTGAGCGCCTCGAACTGGTCGCTTTCGATGGGGAACAAGCCCGTGTATACCATGGGCTTCGCCTCGCGATAGCCTGGCAAGGGTTCGGTCACGCCGCCGACCCTCGAGGTGATGGTATCGCCCACACGAACCTGGGATACGTCTTTCAGGCCCGTGACCAGGTACCCGACTTCGCCTACCGAAAGGTTTGGAAGCGCAACCTCTTTGGGATGGCGCGCACCAACTTCTTCAACAAGAATCTCGGTGCCGGCGTTCACGAGGCGCACCTCGTCGCCCTTCTTGATGGAGCCGTCGACCACGCGAACCAGCGCGACCACGCCGCGATACGGATCGAAATACGAGTCGAAAATAAGCGCACGCAGCGGGCCATCGGCGTTGCCTTCGGGCGACGGAATAAGGTGCACTACAGCCTCGAGCAAATCTTTCACGCCGACACCCGTTTTGCCGCTCGCCAAAATCGCGTCATCGGCGACGATTGCCAGGCCATCTTCAATCTCACCCTTCACGCGCTCGGGCTCGGCCGAGGGAAGGTCGATTTTGTTGATGAGTGGAATAATCTCGAGGTCGGCATTCATGGCCATCATGGCATTGGCGACCGTTTGAGCCTCAACGCCCTGCGTGGCGTCGACCACGAGCACCGCGCCTTCGCACGCCGCAAGGCTTCGGCTCACTTCATAGGTGAAGTCGACGTGGCCCGGGGTGTCAATAAGGTTGAACTGGTACTCCTGACCATCGTCGGCGGTATAGGCGACGCGCACGGCCTGGCTTTTGATGGTAATGCCACGCTCGCGCTCGATATCCATGGTATCGAGCAGCTGCTCTTCCATGTCGCGCTGGGATACCGTGCCGGTAAGCTCGAGAATGCGGTCGGAAAGCGTCGACTTGCCATGGTCGATATGGGCGATGATGCTGAAATTGCGAATGAACTTGGGATCGGTGCTCATATAGTTGCAGCGCTCCTGGTCTCTATAGCGGAAAGGGCCCACTTCCGCGGGCCCTTTTCAGTAACGTAACGCCGCGCTGTGGCCCGGCGTTGATTGTCGAGGATTTACTCCTCGGTGGCCTCGGCAGCCTCGGCGGCAGCGGCTTCAGCCTCGGCCTTGGCCTTGGCGTCGTGAGCCTTCTTCTCGGCCTTCAGGGTAGCCTCGCGGCGCTTTGCCTTCTCGGCGTCGGCAGCCTTGTAAGCTTCCTTCTTGGCAGCCTTAGCGGCGGCCTTCTTGGTGCCACCCTTGGGGGCAGCAACCTTCTTCTCGCGCTTCGGCGCAGCAGCGATGTCTTCCGCGGTCACCACGGTGTTGGCGAGAGCCATGACGCCAGACTTGCGGTTGGAAGCCTGGTTCTTGTGGATGATGCCCTTGGAAGCAGCCTTGTCGAGCAGACGGCAAGCATGCTGAGCCTTGGTGTAAGCCTCAACGCCGTTGCCGGCAGCGACAGCCTCGCGGACCGCGCGAACGGCGGTCTTCAGCTCGCTTTTGACAGCCTGGTTGCGCTTGCGAGCCTTCTCGGCAGTGATGATGCGCTTCTTCTGAGATTTGATGTTAGCCACTGTTTCCTCCGGTTAATTAGAAATGGTCCCGTACCAGCGAATCGATGCATCTTCAGCACTCAGTTGCTTCGACGTGCGGATTTGCCGCTTCGCTACCCTTTGCATGGCAACCCGCGCCGGTTTCACGTGTGCTGGAAACCTGTAAGCGGCGCTTCGACCGGTGGACTGCGGCCTGGCCCATGCAACAAGGCAATGTGAAACTATAAGCGCTCGTCAAGCCCACGTCAAAGAATTTATGCCGAATGTGGGCGAAAAAGCGCAACCGTGCGAAAAACGCGGCTTCATACGGTAGTATGGGCGGCGTTACCAACAAGGAGATCGCATGTCTAAAACGATGAACTACCACAACGTGAAATTCGCCGCAGCCTATGGCACTTCTAAGCAGTTGCCCCCTTCAAAGCGCGCCGAAGTTTCTTTCGTCGGCCGCTCAAACGTTGGCAAGTCGTCGCTTATGAACAAACTGTTCAATCGCAAAAAGCTTGCGAAGGTTTCAGCCACGCCGGGCAAAACGTCGACCATCAATTTCTTCGAGGCTGAATGGGCCGACTTCGTCGATTTGCCGGGCTATGGCTTCGCGCAAGTTTCGAAGTCTGAAAAAGCCCGATGGCGCGAAATGATCGAAGGCTATTACAACCAAGACCGCGAATTTTGCTGCGTGGTCTCGCTCATCGACATTCGCCACCCCGCAACTGCGCTCGACGTGAATATGATCGAGTTCTTGATTGCCGCTGAACTGCCGTTCATGATTGTATGCACGAAAGCCGACAAACTTTCGAAGAACAAGTGCGCGCAGTCAATTGCCGCGCTGCGCCGCCAGCTGGGCTTCTCGCGCGATGAGGTGGAAATCATCCCCATCTCTTCGGCCAACGGCTCGGGCATTGACGATTTGAAAGCGGCCCTCGAACGCCGCATCAAAGCCTACAACAACGACGAAAGCAGCGAGGAATAGACCTTCGCCGAACCGCATGCCCGGGCGCCGCAATCCACCTGCTAAACGCTACGAGCATTTAGCAGGTATCCAAGGCCACAGAGCGAGACGGCCCCTTGATTTCACGCGATGCCGGCCTACTTCTTCGCGCAGGTCGAAATGGCCCAATCGAAGAACACGCCCTCGGCATCGGCGCCGCTCTTCATCGCGCGTTCGCAATCACGGGCACTCGAAAGGGCTGCGCGAAGCTCCGCGGCAGACCATAAACGCGCTGCAGCCGCCACCTTCTTCGCTTTCCAATCGGGCATCTTCAGCTGCTTCGCCAAGGGCCCAGGGCCGCTTTGCCCGCGAGCCGCAAGCGCATGGCACGTGAGCATTTCGCGCAACGAGCTCACGCAAAAGCCGATAAGCGCATACGCCGAGGTATCGCCGAGCTTCGCGCGCACGCGTACGCATTCGGCGACATTTCGCTGCGTGAATGGCGTGGTGAAATCCCACGGCTTCGCCTGCGAAGTGCGCGTGACAAGCGCCGACACCTCTTCGGGCGCAACGGGCTGAGTGCCCGCGTGAGCGAGCGCGATTTTCTTCAACTCGGCATCGAGATGTACCGTGTCTTCGCCCACAAGCTCGACCAAAAGCTTCGCGGCCGAATCGGTCATGGCGATGCCATGCGATGTCGCCATGGCGCGCACCTGGGACGGCAATTCGTATGCCTTGCGCGGCGCACAATCGATGACCGCCTTAGGGCCAACCGCCGCCGCAGCCTTATAGAGGCGCGTGTTTTTCGCAAGCTTATTCGCAAGCAGCGCCAGCACCGTGAAATCGGCTGGCGATGCGAGATACGCGACAAGCGCTTCAGAATCGGCTTTCTTCAAATCGTCGGCATTTCGTACGATAACGAGGCGTTTGTCGATGCCGAAGGGCATGGTGTTGCACGCAGCCACGATATCGCCGCCCAATGCATCTTTGCCGTCGAACGTATCGCAGTTGAAATCGAGGTCACCCATCGCTTCCAGGCGCGAACGCAAGCGCTTAAGCACGGTTTCGCGCTTGAGCTGGTCTTCGCCGTTGATCAAATACGCCGGCAGCAAGTTCACTTCGGCCATAGCCTTCTGACTCCTCGATCTTCCATCTTTTCCGACTGCTTATTCTAAGGCAACCCCGCTCGCATACTGAGGCCGCACCTCAATTCCCTCTCGGGAAAACACGCAGGCGATATCGCCCAGCTCATCGGTTCGAAAGACGCGCGTCCCAGCAGCCTCAAGAGCGTCGATCGTCGCTTGGGCTGGATGCCCGTAACGATTATTCGCTCCGCAGCTCACAAGGGCGATGTTTGCCGAAAGCCCCTGGGCGAGCTTTGGCGTCATTCCAGCCTTGCTGCCATGGTGGCCCGCCTTCAGCACATTCACGGCCACTGCCCCTGAAGAGCCCGTGCCGCCGCTTTGGACCATTTTCTCAATCTGTTCGGCCTCAGCATCGCCCGTGAGCAGTGCGGTAAGCGGCCCCGCCTCGCTTTCGTAGCTCACAAGCAAACACAGGCTGTCGGCATTGCCACCCGCATCCGAAAAAGCCCGGGGCCACACTACGCGGCACGCAAACCTTCCCACGCGTATCTCATCGCCCACGCCAAGCCCTACAGCCTGGTGCCCCGAAACGTTGCGCGCTTGCGCGAGCAAATCGGCGCAACCATCGCATGGACACGCATACGTTTCTCGCGCGACGTACACGCACGACCCGGCAATGGTGGACGCGAGAGAGTCAAGCGAAGCGCAGTGGTCGTCGTCGTGGTGGCTAATCGCGACGCCTGAAAGATGCGGCGTATGCGTTCGAGCGAGCGCCGCCGCGAGCATCGCATCCTGATTGCCCGTGTCAACCAAAAGCGAAGCCCCTTCGCTTTTCACCAGAATCGCATCGCCCTGCCCCACATCGAGCGCGACGATTTCGTCGGGCTCGAGCAATGGAGCCACCACGACGCACGCCACCACCACAAGCGCCGTAGCGGCCGCAACCCCCACTGCACGCGCTCGCGTTGGACGGGGCCATATGACCCACAGGCCCACAAACGCCAATGCGGAAAGGACGACAACGATCCACATGTCGGCCGAACATGGAAGAGACGCGAAGGGAACGCGCGCAAGCGCCGCCAAGAAGGCGGACAACGCCTGGGCCAAGACGATGATCGCCGCAAGAATCGCCTTTCCCGCCGGCGCATACAAAGCGGTAAGCCCCAGCCCAACAAGACCACCTGCAATGAAAACCGTGAACAGGGGCGCCGCAATCATATTCGCCAAAGGCGACATGAGCGGCACGCGTGAAAACACGCATGCCGTAACGGGCGCGATGGGGATATTCGCCGCTGTCGTAAGCGCACACGTCTGGCACAGCGTTTCTGCCCGCCGCCCAAATGCAACTTCAAACCACGCCTGCATGAGGGGCGCAAGCGCCACGATTCCCAAAGTCGATGCAGCTGAAAGGAAAAATGACAACGACAGCGCATTCGTTGGATGCGCAGCAAGCAAAACGCATACGCATACCCCGAGCGCCGCAAGCGACGACGAACGGCGAGCGCCCCAAATCGCGCTCACCACCACAGCCGCCATGAGCGCCGCGCGAATGACAGGCGCCGAGAATCCCGTAAACGCCGCATAGGCGCAATAGAACAGGCACAGCATAATCGAAAGCGCCACGCGCGGCATGCGTGCTCGTGCAAGCAAGGCGCCCGCAAGCGCCGCAACCACCGAAAGATGGGCTCCCGAGACGGCGACCATATGCGCCAAACCTACCGTTTTCACATCGTCGTACAGGCCGCCCTCTTCGAGCTTGCTTCTATCGCCTATCACAATCGCCCTCACGAGCGCCGCCCCGCGCCCTTCAAACTCGTCAAACACGTCGCGGGCGAAACAGCGCGCCGATACAACAAACGAGATAGGGCCCGCGCCGTCAACAATCGTGGCCTGCGTTAATTTCGCACGCGCACAAAGCCCCTTTGAGGCATATCGAGAAAACGATGCTTCGGAAAATTCCGAAAACGACACGCTCGCCACAACTCGTTGCCGGGCGAACAGGCGCGCGTCGCCTTCTATATCGGCATCGCCATATGTCGCCAGCACGTCGCGAGCAACGCCGTTCGCATCAAGCACGCGCGCATGCACGGAATAGCCGTACGAACCGAGTTTGGCGTCTTCTACCACCTCAAGCACATATTCCCCCGACTTAAGGCCCCGTGGCACATCACGCGTTACGTAGCCGCCCGCAATCGCAAGCGCCTGCCACGCCGCAAGCGATGCCCAAACGATAACCGCAACAACAAGCGAAACGGGCAAAGATGGGCGCCGCGGAAATCGAGGAGTCGCTCGATCGGTTGGGCCTTCCACCAAGCCCTCCCCGAGCAAGGCGGCATTGGCGGTATTGCTTGCTCGACCAACGCGTCCCAATGCCTTCGCGCCATGCAACATAGCCCGTTTCATACGCAAATTGAATCTTTGAGCTTCGCGAACTTCTTCTCGCCGATGCCATCGACGCGCATAAGGTCTTCGATGGTTGAAAACGGACCGTTTTGCTCGCGATCGGAAATAATCGCCTGGGCCGTCGCGGAACCCACGCCGGAAAGCGTTTCGAGCGCCGATGCATCGGCAGTATTGATGTTCACGAGCGATGACGCCGCCGCTCCGACCGTGCCGCCCGCGGACCCCTGCGCCAAAGCCGTTTCAACCTCGGCCTTCGTGGGCAGGGCGATATGCTCGCCGTCGGAAAGCACCCGCGCCAGATTTACCGTTGAAGCGTCGGCATCTTCGGTAAGCCCGCCCGCCGCTTCAACAGCATCACACACGCGCAAACCCTCATCCAACGAATACACTCCAGGGTTTGCCACCGCGCCCGTCACGTACACATACACCTGGGCCTTTACTTCAACCGCTTCAGGCTCGGACGAGCTCGGCGCGACGGCTTCGTCGGCATGCACTTCAAACGCTGGAGCACGCATGCTGGAAAACGCCGCCCATCCAACCCCCGCAACAACAAGAACCACGAGCGCCACGGCGCCGATTTTCGCTGGAGCGCTTGGCATGAGGCGATTGATCGCACGACGCACGCTGCCACCGCCCCGACCGCCCGAAAAAGGTATTTCGCTGCGCATAGCCGCCCCTTATGACGAAGAAGAACCATGCAAACAAGCATGGCATGCAAACCTTGGCGGTTCCTTGCCCAACTGCCGTCCGACTCCCGTCGTTTTCCTCCCGCTTCCCTGCGCGAAACACGCGAAACCCCTGTGCATTTCGCGCGAAACCGCGGCATTTTCCGCGCAAACCCCCGCAGTTCTCCCTCAAAGCCCATGCCGCTCTCCCGCTTCCGAGCGCTGATTCGCACCGCAACGCCCCGCGAACACGCGCTTACGCAAGTAGCAATTCGGCAACGGAGCCAACATTTTCCGCTCACCAGAGAAACGCGCGGGATAATAAGCCAATGCAATTATCGACAACGACCATACCAGCACACGAAAAAGGGGCGCGCGAGCCCCTTACTTTGTATTACCTCGTATTCGTTTTTACAGTGTGCAGCATCTTGGGGCTCATCCTCGAAACCGTCGTGAGCTATTTCGTCGATGGCCGTTGGGAAAGCCGCGTCGGCTTCATTTGGGGGCCGTTCTCGCCAATCTACGGCGTAGGCGGCGTGCTCATCACGCTTGCGCTGCACCACTTCGAGAACGCCTCGCCGCTTGTCATCTATGCGGTGTCGGCCGCATTCGGCGCGACGTTCGAATATTTCGCCGCGTGGTTTTGGGAAAGCGCTTTCGGCATTGTGGCCTGGAGCTATATCGACCAACCCTTCAATATAGGCGGAAAGACATGCCTGGGAATCGCGCTCGTATGGGGACTTGCGGGCCTTGCGTGGGTAAAGCTCGCCGCCCCCGTGCTGAAAGAAGCCTCGAAAGCGGTACCGCGTGCCTGGCGCGAACCCCTTGCCTGGGCGCTGCTTATTTTCTTTCTCGCCGATGCTGCCACGACTACGCTCGCCCTCGACTGTTGGATGTATCGCTTGAACGGCCTTGAGCCCGAAGGTGCCCTCCAGCAATTCTTCGCGCAGCATTACGGCGATGGCGCCATGCAAGCGAAGTTCGAGACTATGTCGATATATCCGCAGCTCGCGACCCTTCGTGACTAAACGTCCCTGATCCATGTCGAAATGCGCGAACGAAAACGGTTGAAGCGCCCACAAGATACATCGACGCCCACCCGTGAATCTATGCCTGCCCGCAAGACCCATCGAACCCGCCTGCAGAACCCATCGCGACGCCTACCCGCGCAATTCATCGGTGCCTTTATCCACGTTGGGTAGCACGCTCCGATTTCGGCGAGCGCCCGCCCGCAACGCGCCCCTCCATGCTCAACGCCGCCAGAAGCCTATCGAGCACAACGCCTTGCTCCATTCCCTGCAATGCGCACATATCTCCAAGCGTTCGCTGGGCATTCCATTTCTGAAACTCCAGCGCCTCTTCCGATGGGAACCCGTCTTCACTTTGCGCCAACGAGGAATACAGCCCCAAAATGCCATGCGCGTTATAGCGAATAAGCATCTCGACCTGAGGGCTCAGCGCCTCGCCATTGGGGCAGAGCACGGCGCGCCAAATATTCCTGAATATGTCGAACACCACGTTCATCACATGCTCGCCGCCGCCCTGGCGCACAAGCAACACGGTACGTTCGATATGCCTTTGCATGCTATCGAGCGGCATGCGATCGATTTCGCCCGTTGTCATAAGCAGCACTTCATGCACGATGGAATGCCGTTCGAGCAGCTCGCTTTCTATCGCCCTGTCGACAAGGGCGTCGACGCTTTTGAAGTGGTAATAGAACGTGCCGCGGTTCACTTCGGCCGTCTGAGCGACGGTTCGAACGGAAACGCAACGCAGCGGCGTAGATTCGAGCACATGCCAAAACGCATCGAGAATGCGCCGTTCCGCGCATAGCTCGGTGTCTTTTTTCGGCCTAGCCACGACATGCCTCCTTCGAGCAGTCGCCATGCGCCGCCTGGCCGGCGTGGGCGCTCATCACAAGCATTTGCAGCCTGTTCTCGATATTGGCGAAGCTCACATCGGGGTCGTAATCGAGCGGCAAAATATTCGCATGAGGATAGCGTTCCTTGAGCTGCTTGACGATGCCGCGCCCCACGACGTGGTTGGGAAGGCAGCCAAACGGCTGCAAGATGACGAAAGAATTGCAGCCATGCTGCGCCTGATGCAAAATCTCGGCGGCGATGAGCACGCCTTCCCCGGCGTCGAAGGTGTGATGGATGATTGGGTCGCTCGCTTGCACGAGATCGCCCATGCGGCATGGCGGCTCATAGAGCGGGTGCGCTTTGCCAATGCGGTCGCACACATCATGCGCATGCTCGAAAAGCGCGTTTGCCACGCGATTGAAGGCAACGTTCGCAGCGGGCCTGGTCACATGGAATTCACGAGACTGGGCATCTTGGTAGAAATACGTTTTGCGAATCACATCGGTCATGCGCGCCTCGATAATTTCGAAGCCGTTCCGTTCAAGATACGCTTCAATGTCGCGATTGGCGCCAGGATGGAAGTTGAGCAGGTATTCGCCCACGATGAGCACCGTCGGGCGCGGGTTGCTTCGGTCGTACTCCACGTTGTTCATAAGCGAAATCGCATGTTTGAACCCACGCTTCGCGCCAGCAACGCCATGACGCTCGATGCCTTCCATAATCGCGTCGATGCCCGCCCCGAATGCCGCATCAGCAGCGCCCGGCTCAAGCTCATAAGGGCGAATGCGGCGCAAGAGCGCCTCGAGCGCGTCAATCATGGGCAGGCCCATGGCGATGCGAATCGCGCTCGCGAGATTCATGCGAAAGCCTGGATGGATATTATGCGCGTCAGCATCGTCGTTCGTGATAATAGGAACATGCTCATACCCCGCATCGTCGAGCGCTTTGCGCAACAGCGCCGCATAGTGGGTAAGGCGGCAATCGCCGATGTATTTTCCCGTGCCAATAGCGACATCGGCATCGTCGTATTGACCGCTTTCGAGCGCGGCGAGCGCTTCACCTATTACGATTTGGGCCGGGAAACATATGTCGTTGTGCACGTATCGCTTGCCAAGCTCGATAGCACGTTCGCGGCCCAAATCGAGAGGAACGGCACGCACGCCCTGCTTGCAAAACACCGAGCTCATGAGCCTGCAGAACGCGTGCGAGGTGTTCGGCACCAGAATGACTTTCTCGCGTCGATCGGCACGCGTGAACTTCCGCGGGTATGGGTCGGGCAGCTCATGCGGCGTCGCAGGGGCCGACGCGCGCTCGCGGCGAGCATCAACGGTCTCGACGAACGAGCGCACGCGAATGCGCAACGGCCCCGAAGCGTCGCTTTCGTCGGTTTTCAATATAAGCGGCGTTTTCGTGCCTCCCGAGCGCTCGCGCATGAGGCGCGCGATTTCGTCACTGAGGTAGGCATCGTGCCCGCAACCGAAGCTTACGAGCTGAACGTATTCCAAATTCGGGCTTTCGGCGGCGATCACGGCGCTCGCAAGCATACGGGCATGGAAGTTATTTACCACATCAATCAAACTCGCCGACAAATCGACGTCCTCGATATGCGGCACCGCATCGGGCGGCAAAACCGAAATGCCCAATTTGCAGAACAGCTCAGGAAGGCGATGATTCACGAGCGGATCGTTGTGGTAGGGTCGACTCGCAAGCACAACCGCATAGGTGCCCGCCTCGCGAGCGGCATCGAGAGCGGCGGCGCCCCGCTCGACAAGCTCGCGCTTGAAGCTCTTCTGGGCATCATCCGCCATGCGAATTGCCTCGCGCGCCATATCTTCGTCGATGCCGAATGTCTCGCGCAGATACGCGCACAATTGGCAATCGCGATCAGCCGTTGAAAACCAATGGAACAGCGGCGTGTCGAACGGCACGTTCCACGTGCGCGCCGGGTCGTCGCTGCTCTTGACCACCATGGGATAGCCCTTCACCACGGCGCACATCGAGACGCTCGTTTCGGCACGATTCTCGGTTGGCACCGTCGTGATGATGGGCATGAAGATGCGATCGACCCTCATGCGAGCGAGCTGGCGCACATGTCCATGCACGACCTTCGCCGGGAAGCATACCGTGTCAGACGTGACCGAAGGCAAGCCGTCTTCGTACATTTTCCGCGTGCTCAAGCTCGAGAGCTCCACATCGAAGCCCAGCGCGCGCAAAAGCGTCGTCCAAAACGGCGCAGTGTCCCACAGGGCCAACACGCGAGGCAGGCCCACGGTTATATGGCGTTTCGGGCACAGCGGACGCATAGGCCATTCTTTAAACAGAAGGCGCTGGCGCACCGCAAACAGGTTCGCCGGCGTGGCAACCCTCTTGCATACCGCCCCTGCAACATGCGATTCAAATGCTGGCGTGGATATCTCCCCGCGCGCGCATCGATTCCCCGTCACGAACGCGCGACCGTCAGAAAACGACACCACCGTGCGCGCACACCGATTCGCGCACTTGTCACAGGGAACGTTGGCCTGCGTCGTGAACGCGAAACCGTCAAGGGCGTCAAGCCCAATAAACGAGCTTTTCTCCCCCGTGCTGCGATCGTGCGCGATAAGCGCACAGCCAATTGCGCCCATAAGGCCCGGGTACGGCGCACGCACCACATTGCGCCCCACATACACCTCAAGCGCGCGCAGCACGGCGTCGTTGGCGAACGTGCCGCCCTGCACCACAATGCGATCACCAAGCGAGTCGAGGTTTGAAACGCGAATAACCTTCGTGAACACGTTTTCAATAATCGATCGGCACAAGCCCGCCATGATATCGTTGGGGGTACGCCCATTTTTTTGCTCGCTCACAATAGAGCTGTTCATAAACACGGTGCAGCGGCTGCCCAAATGCGCGGGATGCTCGCTTCGAAATGCCGCCTGCGCAATATCGCTCGTTTGAATGCCGAGCGATTGCGCGAAGTTCTCGAGAAACGACCCACAGCCGCTCGAGCAGGCCTCGTTCACCACGATGTCGCGCACGATGCCGTCTTCGACCCACATGGCCTTCATATCCTGACCGCCAATGTCGAGAATGAAGCTCGCATCGGGAACGAACGCGCGCGCGGCACGCGCATGGGCGACCGTCTCGACCGTATGGCAATCGGCCGAAAATGCGCTCGCGAACAAATCTTCTCCGTAGCCAGTCACGCCCACACCAGCGATATCGAGTTGAATGCCCGCCGAAGCGTATCGATCGCGCAAAGCGATAAGGGCATCGCGGGCAATAGCGAGCGGCTCGCCTTCGTTGGACGCGTAAAAACTGTCAATGACCTCGCCGTCGTCTGCGACAAGGGCGAGCTTGGTCGTAGTACTGCCCGAATCAATGCCGAGCCACACGCGCAGCGAGCGATTCGAATCACAGAGTTCACGCGCACGAGCAACGCCGCCGCATTCCGCAAGCTTTCCATGGCGCGCCTCGAAATCGGCCTTCTCTTCTGCATTCGCGAACAGCGGCGCATCGGTAGGCTGCGCCTCAAATGAACTTTCGAGCTCAGAAAGCGCGACGCGAGCATGCTCGATGCAAAGGCTCGCGTCTTCTGCGGCAAACAAGTCGGAAAGCGAGAGCGCCGCGCCTCGCGCGACCATGGTTTCAGGATGTTCGGGAATGAGAGCCTGGTCGTCTGAAAGGCCCAAGCGCTCCTTAAAGACGCCGATGAGACGAGGATTGAACGTGAGCGGCCCGCCCATGAACACAATAGGCGCCCTCGCATCGAGCCCCTGAGCCAAACCGCCAAGTGTTTGTTTGGCAATGGCATGAAATGTTGAAAGCGCCAAATCGCACTTTGAAACGCCATTGTTTAGAAGCGGCTGAATATCGGTTTTGGCATACACGCCGCATCGACCCGAAATGTCATAGGTGCGCGTGCCCGCCTCGGCGTATTCGTTGAATTGCTCAACGGGAATACTTAAAACCTCGGCGACCTCGTCGATAAACGCGCCCGTGCCGCCTGCGCAGCTGCCATTCATGCGCATGTCGCCGAGCTCCTGCACGCCAGATTCATCGTGGCGGAAGAAAATCATCTTCGCGTCTTGCCCGCCAAGCTCGATAGTGCAATTCGCCTGCGGATACAGCGCGCGAACCGCCGTAGCGCCCGCAACAACCTCTTGAATGAAAGGGGCGCCGATGCCGCGCGCGATGTCCTCCGAGCCCGATCCGCACAAAGCGCAGCGAATATGGGAGAGGGGAAAGCGCGCAACGATTTCATCAAGCACCCGCAACGTTGCTTGAATCTGCTGAGAGCCGTGGCGACGATACACGCCAAAAAGCTCTTCGTTCGTATCGGCATCGAGCACGACGGCCTTCACCGTAGTCGATCCGATATCGATTCCAACATGCAAATTCCGGCTTTGCGCCGCAGTCATTTCAGTCATAGGGCCCTTGCGATCCAATTCATTCATGGTTAGTTGAACAATGCGTTAATTAAAATACAACACAGTGTTCAATTAAAATGGACGCAAGGGCCAATTCTGCAGGGTATTTATATTTGGTGCCGTTTCGTTATTGCCCATCGGGCAAAACGCATCGTCCCGAATGTGGCGAGCTAGTTTTCCTTCGCCTTCTTGCCGAAATACGATTGGGGGCAACGGTAATCGTGCACCTCGAGCGCGTCCATGATTTCATCGGACCACTCGTCGAAAGGCAAATCGGCTTCCGCGTCATATACATCGCGCAGCTTCGCGTGCGTCTCGGGCGCGCGCGGCATAAACAGCGTGCAGCAGTCGGGCGCATCTTGGCTCGAAATCTCGAACGTGCCGAGCTTTTTGGCGTCTTCGATAATCTCGAGCTTGTCGCAGCCGATAAGCGGACGGAAGATCTGCATCTTCACCGAATCGCTTGTCGCGGCAAGGTTATCGAGCGTCTGCGACGCAACCTGGCCCAGGCTCTCGCCCGTGACCAGCGCTTTTGCGCCCTCACGACGCGCAATGCGCTCAGCGATGCGCATCATAAAGCGGCGATAGATGACAATACGCAACGCGGGAGGCACGCGCATGGCGATTTCGCGCTGGTAATCGCCGAAGGGCACCACATACATGCGCGCCACGCCGCCGAATTCCTCAAGCACGCGGCAAATATCATCGGACAGATATTCAGACGTCGAAGCTGTTTGGGGGCGACCAGAGAAATGCACCGCGATGCACGTCGCACCGCGGCGAGCCATGCGCCACATGGCAACGGGCGAATCGATGCCCGAAGAAAGCAGGCACACCACTTTGCCAGCTGTACCGACCGGCAAGCCGCCCACGCCGCGCATGGTTTGCGCGTACACATATGCCATGCCCTGCACGACCTCGACATGCACTTCGACGTCGGCGCCCTTCATCTTCACCTTTTTATCGGGGAAAAGCCCGCATAGATGCTCGCCCACGATTTGGTTGATCTGCATAGAATCGATGGGGAAATCGGTGTGATTCCTGCGACCGACGACCTTCCACGTGCAGAAATCGCCCGCTTCGCCGAGTGCCTGATGCGCCGCCTCGCAAATATCGTCCATATTGCGCTCGCTCGCAAAGCCGCAGCTTACGCGGGCAACGCCGGGAACGCGCGCGATCAGCTGCGCAGCCTTCGCGGGAGCGTCGGCGCCCGCAGCCGCATCGTAGACCACGAGCACGCGGCCGGAAATGCGCGTGATTTCATGCACGGGCGCATCTTCGAGCAGCACTTCCAAATTGCGCATAAGGCGCTTCTCGAACGTGGCACGGTTATGGCCCTTCAGGCCAAGCTCATGGTAATGCACGAGCGTGATTCGCTGAAAATGCATCGGAGTCGCTTTCTCTCGTCTTTTGTTGGGCTGGGATGCACAAGGGCATCCCAGGCAAACGAAAGGCCCTCTTCAACGGAAGAGGGCCCGGTGCGCAGGTGCGCTTATGCGCATAAACGCTTAGTGCTCTTTGATATCGATCGTCTCGGGATCAAAGGAAACCTCGCCGCGAGCGATTTCAGCGAAAGCCATGGAAAGCGGCTTCACGTGATTCGCCTTGGCGATTTCGACAGCGCTGGAAAGCTGGATGGCGCGATCGCGCTGGCCACGCATCATGTCGTTGATATCGTGGGCGCGCTTGGACGCCAGAGCGCACAGCAGGAAGCGGTCGTTGTCGGTTTCGTCGAGCAGGACGTCGATTTCAGGGTCGATAATGCTCATTTGCTATTCCTCGCACATCTTAGCTTGGCTCTCGATGTATGCGACCAATTCATCGGTGCATGCTTCGAGATCATCGTTCACGAATTGCTTATCATACTCCATTTTATGCGAAAGCTCCACCTGCGCGTTCTTCATGCGCACGGCAATGCTTTCTTCGGAGTCGGTGCCGCGGCCGCGAAGCCGGCTTTCGAGCACTTCGAGCGACGGAGGCTCGATGAACACGAGATGGGCCTCGGGAATTTGCTCGCGAATCTGGAAGCCGCCCTGCACGTCGATCTCGAGAAGCACTTGGCCGCCCTTGGCCATGTGTTCCTCGACGCGAGCGCGCGGCGTTCCATAACGATTCTCGTGGACACGAGCCCACTCGAGAAAACCGCCCGTTTCGACCAGCTGGTCGAACTCGGCATCGTCGACGAAGAAGTAATGCACTCCGTCGATTTCGCCCTCACGCGGAGAGCGCGTGGTGTCGGAAACCGACAGCCACGCATCGGGCACGCGCTCAAGAACCCTCTTGACCAGCGTGCCCTTGCCCGCGCCAGACGGCCCGGACAAAACAAACAAGTTGCCCTTGCGCTGCATGCCACAGACCTTCTTCAAATCGAATTACGCGAGGCGCTCGAGCAAAGCTGCTTCCTGGCGCTCGCCAAGACCCTTGAGGCGACGGCTTTCGGCGATCTTGAGTTCGCCCATGATTTTCTCAGCCTTGGCCTTGCCATAACCGGGAAGCGTTTCGATGAGCGTGGAGACCTTCATGCGACCAACGATAGGATCGTCTTTCATAGCGAGAACGTCCTGCAGCGACAGCTTTCCATTTTTGAGGTCGTCACGAACCTGCGCACGCTTAATACGGGCAGCCTTAGCCTTTTCCAGCGCGGCCTGACGCTCTTCAGCACTCAATTGTGGGATAGCCATACGTTGTTCACTCCTTCAGTAAAAACCCGTCTTCGATGACGGCGATTCGGCATAATAGCACATCAAACCGCTTATTCAAGAATTCGGTTCTGCATTATTCGAATACTGCGCTTTTCTCTATGAAATGGCAACATATTAGGCTCTGACCTGTGCATTTCGTGAATTAAATCGCAAAATGCACAGGTAAACGAAAACTTAGAGCTCGGCGGCGATGGCTTCGAACGCTGCGACGGGGTCGGCAGCCTGGGTAATGGGACGGCCTATCACGATATGGGAAGCGCCCGCATCGAATGCGGCCTTCGGGGTCGCAACACGGCTCTGGTCGCCCAAATCTGCGCCCGCAGGGCGCACGCCCGGAGTGACGATAAGGGCATCGGGGCCGAGCAGCTCGCGAAGCATAGCGGCTTCCTGCGGAGAAGCGACAACGCCCGAAAGGCCGGCCTCAGCCGCGCACGAGGCGAGCGTCTTCACCTGATCGGTGAGTTCGCGCGTGACACCCGTGGCGGCGAGGGTTGCAGCATCCATGCTCGTAAGAACCGTGATGGCCAGCGTCGCGGTGTCGCAGCCGGTGTTGTCGACGGCGGCCTGCGCGGCTTCCATCATGGGAACGCCGCCCACGGCATGCATGGTGATCATGTCGGCGCCCGCCTCGACGGCCGATGCGGCAGCGCCTGCGACCTGGTGCGGAATGTCATGGCACTTCAGGTCAAGAAACACCTTATAGCCCAGAAGCTTGAAGATCTCGACGATGGCAGGACCTTCGGAGTAATACAGCGTCATGCCGATCTTGAGCCACTTGGCCTTGCCCTGCAATGCAACGGCAAGATCGAGCGCCTTGGCACGGGGGCAGTCGAGCGCGACGATAACGCGGTCGGCACGGGGAATGCTTTCAAATGCTGCTAACATTGCAGCCCTCCAATCAAATCGTTCACGTCTGCGACGCCTTGCTCTTCGCAATATGCCTCAATGCCGGCGATAACCTCGTCGACCGCATGGGGATTGGTGAAGTTCGCGGTGCCAACGGCCACGGCGGTAGCGCCGGCGAGCATGAATTCCACCGCGTCGGTTGCAGTGGAAATGCCGCCCATGCCCAAAATGGGAACCTTCACCGCGTTGTGGCACTGCCACACCATGCGCAAAGCAACAGGTTTCACAGCGGGGCCGGAAAGGCCGCCCACCACGCGAGCGAGCACGGGCTTGCGCGTGCGGGCATCGATCGCCATGCCCAAAAGCGTGTTGATAAGCGAAATGGCATCGGCGCCGGAAGCTTCGGCGGCCTTCGCGATTTCGGTGATGTCGGTCACGTTCGGGGTGAGCTTCACGATCATGGGCTTGGTAGCAGCCTCGCGGCATGCGGAAACCACGCGCTCAACGCTGGGCACATGCGTGCCGAACGTAAGGCCGCCAGCGTCGACATTCGGGCACGAGATATTGATCTCGTACGCGTCGGCCTGACCGTCCTCTTCAAGCGCCTCGACCACGGAAACGTATTCTTCAAGGCTGTGGCCCGACACGTTCACGATCGCCGGCACGCCCTGGCTCTTAAGCCACGGCAAATCAACCTCGCACAAGTGCTTCACGCCGGGGTTTTGCAAACCGATGGAATTGAGCATGCCCGAAGGGGTCTCGGCGATGCGCGGCGATTCATTGCCCTCCCAACCATTGAGCGAAACGCCCTTGGTGGTAACCGCGCCCATTCCTGCAACGTTCACGAAGTCGGAATATTCACGACCGGCGGCAAACGTGCCGCTCGCATCGGTCACGGGGTTGGCCATAACGAGGCCACCCAGGTTCACCTGCATATTCACGGCCATTACCACACCAGCTCCTTCGCGTTGAACACCGGGCCGTCAACGCACGAGCGGCGCTTGCCCGCCTGCGTTTCAACCACGCACGAAAGGCATGCGCCTACGCCGCACGCCATGCGCTTTTCCATCGAAACCCAGCACGGCACGCCCGCCTCTTCGGCGATAGCCGCGACTGCACGCATGAGCGGAGTGGGGCCGCAGCAATACACTGCGGAATAGTCGCCGCGCGCAAGCTCTTCGCGCACAGGTTCGGTGCAAAAACCCGCGTGGCCAAGGGAGCCGTCGTCGGTAGCCACAATAGGATCGCGGCCCAACAGGCTCGCATAGTCGTCACGCGTCACCATCATGCTGGCAGTTTGGGCACCAAGCACAACTTCGACCTCACGGCCTTCGCGCACGAGCTGCTCGGTGAACATGAACAAAGGCGCGGCACCCACGCCACCGCCCACGATGAGGCTTTTGCCCTCACTCGGCTGCCAGCCATGGCCCAAAGGCGAGATAAGCGAGCATACGGCGCCCGTCTCAACCTCGGTCAAATACGCCGTGCCCTCGCCCACCGTTTGGTAGATGATTTCGACGTTATCGCCCTTGGCGGCATACACCGAGAACGGACGGCGCAGAATATGCGCGCCGAAACCCGGCAGCAGCATGTGAACGAACTGGCCGGGACGAATGGCCGCAGCGGTTTTCGGAGCGGCCAGCGTGATTTTATACAGGCGCGGACCCAAGTTCTCGTTCGAGACGACGCATGCGCGCTCCTCAAACGCCGGGGTGCCGTTATGCGCTTCGCATTCACACATGGAAAACCCTTCACTTCATAATACAGATGAGGGCAAAGGCGCATGCGCACCTTTGCCCGATATATCATACGCGAGCGAGCCACGATTCCGCCCGCGCACATGTTTGCTATTCGACGATAGCGCCGTCGCAAAGCGTTGCTTCGCCACCGACGAACACGTCGGTCGCACGGCCCTTGAGCGCGCATCCGACAAAGCCGGAATTGTGAGCCTTCGAGCAGAAGTCATCGACGGCCACGGTCCATTCGACGCTCGGATCGAACACGGTGATGTCGGCGACGCTGCCCTCGGCAATCTTCACCGGCTCCAGGCCGAGAATGTCGCGCGGGGCGACGGCCATGAGGTCGACCATGTCTGACAGACCAATAATGCCCGGCTCAACGAGGTTCGTGAGCACCAGGCCGAGGCTCGTCTCGAGGCCCGTCATGCCAAAGGGCGCGAGCTCGAATTCGCGAGCCTTCTCCCATGCAGCATGCGGCGCATGGTCGGTGACGATAGCGTCGACCGTGCCATCTTTGACGCCCTCGATAAGAGCGGCGGCATCGGCGGCGGTACGCAGCGGGGGGTTCACCTTCAGACTGGTTTCATAGGCATCGGTCAGCGCATCTTCGGTAAGGAAGAGATGATGCGGCGTAACCTCACAGGTCACGGGCAGGCCGGCTTCCTTGGCCTTGCGAACCATCTCGAGGCCCTTGGCCGTAGTGATGTGCTGGATGTGCAACGGGCAGCCCGTGAGCTCGCACAGCTGGATGTCGCGAGCGATTTCGAGCTCCTCGCCTGCGGCTGGCCAGCCGAGCATGCCGAGACGCGTGGAAACGACGCCCTCGTTGACCTGGCCGTCGCCGACAAGGCCGTTATCTTGGCAGTGCGCCATGAAAACCTTGCCGAACATCTTGCCGTAATCCATGGCGCGACGCATCATGCCGGCGTCCTGCACGCCCTTGCCGTCATCGGTGAAAGCAACGGCGCCATGGGCTACCATGTCGCCCATTTCGGCGATGATCTCGCCCTTCAGACCGTGGGTGATGGCGCCCGACGGGTACACGCGGCACTTGCCAACCTCGGCAGCGCGGCTCTTCACGTATTCGATAACCGCGCCATCGTCGGCAACGGGATCGGTATTGGGCATAGAGCAAACGCCCGTGAAGCCGCCATGAGCAGCCGCGCGCGTGCTGCTCGCGATGTCTTCTTTGAACTCATAGCCGGGTTCGCGCAGATGCACATGCATGTCGACAAGGCCGGGCACGAGTACCTTGCCCGTAAGGTCTTTCACCTCGGCGCCTTCGGCGGCAATGCCCTCGCCCACCTGGGCGATTTTGCCATCTTCGACCAATACGTCGCACACGCAGTCGAGCTCAACTTGGGGATCGATAACGCGGGCGTTCTTAAGCAGCATTGCCATTATTCGGCACCTCCCAAAAGCAGATACAGCACGGCCATGCGCACGCAGATGCCCGCATAGACCTGTTCGAGAATGACCGAGCGCTCGGGGTGGTCGGCCATGTAGCTGTCGAATTCCACGCCGCGGTTGATGGGACCCGGGTGGCACACGATGGCGTCGGGACGCATGAGATGCTCGCGCTTCTTCGTGAGACCGAACAGCTCATGGTATTCACGAAGGCTCGGGAACGGCGCGCCCTCGAGGCGTTCGCGCTGGATGCGCAGCATGTACACCACATCGAGCTCGGGCAAAACATCGTCGAGATACGGCGTCACATGGTCGGCGCCCAGCACCTCGGGGCATGCCGGCATAAGCGTGGCGGGACCGACGACGGTGACTTCGGCACCCATGATCTTCAGTGCGGGAATGAGCGAGCCGCACACGCGAGAGTGTCCGATGTCGCCCACGATGCCGACCTTCAGGCCGTTGAAGTCGTGCTTGTGCTCCCAGATGGTGTACAGGTCGAGCAGCGCCTGCGTAGGATGCTGGTGCTTGCCGTCGCCCGCGTCAACGACGCTTGCCGGCGTATGCTCGGAAATGATGCGCGGTGCGCCCGCATGCTTGTCGCGAACGATGATCATGTCGATCTTGTACGCGTTGAGCGTTTCCACCGTATCGATGAGGCTCTCGCCCTTCACGGAGCTCGTGGAGGAGCCGCCAAAATTCAGGCTGTCGCAAGAAAGGCGCTTCTCTGCCAGCTCAAACGACGAGCGCGTGCGCGTGGAAGGCTCGTTGAACATGTTCACGACCGTGAGGCCCTTGAGCGTGGGAACCTTCTTGATCTTGCGCTGATTGATCTCGGACAGCGTTTTGGCCGTCTCGAGAATCGTCATGATGTCGGTATCGGAATACTCATTGATGTCGATGAGATGCTTGTGTTCGAAAGCCATACGACTTATTCACCCCCCAGCGGCGCCGCATGCGCGCGGTCGCCCGGCTTCATATCCAGAATTTCAACCGCAGATGTTCCGTCGACCTCTTCGAGGAACAGGCGGACGTTCTCGTCGCGCGACGAGGGCACGTTTTTACCCACGTAGTCGGCGCGGATGGGAAGCTCGCGGTGGCCACGGTCAACGAGCACCGCAAGTTGGATGGAGGCAGGACGGCCCAAATCCATGAGGGCGTCGAGCGCGGCGCGGATGGTGCGACCGGTATAGAGCACGTCGTCTATAAGCACGACGGTTTTGCCGTCAAGCGAAAACGGGATGTGCGTGCCGTGCACTTCGGGGGAAAGGTAGGTCAGGAAGTCGTCGCGATAGAAGCTGATGTCCAAGCTTCCCAAGGGCGGCTGCTCACCTTCGATTTCGGCGATCTTGTCGGCCAAACGCTTGGCCAAAACGTCGCCGCGGGTGACGATGCCCACGAGCACAATTTCATGCGCGCCGTGGTTCGCCTCCAGAATTTGGTGCGCGATGCGCGTAAGCGATCGCTCGATCTCGGACTCATCCATCACGATCGATTTCACCTGGTAGGCGTCTTTCATACACACTCTCCTCTCTTTGACTGAGTGCGTACAGCTGACCCGTGCTGCCGGCCCACCAGGGCAAAAAAAATGCCTTGGCCAGGGCTGGCTAAGGCTTCCGTGGGCACCATTATGTTCACGATCGGTGCCTATCGCGTGCCTTGCCGGTCTCTCTGTACCGTCTTAAAGGACGCTTGTCAGTATACACACCCGTCCGCGCGCACGTAACCCCCTGGCGCGAATTTACGGAAAATGGTGACGAACGGCGTATTCGCAAATAGATCTTGAAGCATAGCTCAACCCGACGTTACTCCGCCCAGCATGAGCCTGCGTCCAAACCCCCGCGCTCAATGAGTGGGAGTGACCGAACATACGTTCGTGTTGATTTTACTCCAATTATTCCAGGGAACTTCGTCTCGTCTAGTTCACCGAGATGACTAAAATCTGCAAGCCACTGGGGAATTGTGTCACTTTCGATTAGCCCTTCGGATCACCCGGAGGGCTTCTCTTTTCCCAGCTCAGGGATAATCTGATACTGCTATTATCGGCTCATTCGCTCCATTGGAGTAATTTCTGTTCGACAGGTAAACGGGAGATGTCTCTGTGAATAGTTGCAAGCCACCTGAGACTATCGCAATGGAGTGTGAATTTAGACTGAGTTCAGAAAACAGTATCACTTTGAACTCACCCCATTTTCGGAGGCGAAGAAGCTTAAGAAGACTGCGGTCGAGAACGACACCTGCCTTAGCTGCCACAGCGAGGACTACACGCCCGAGGCCACGGCCGGCGTTACCGCGCTCACCGACAAGAACGGCATCACGGTCAACCCCCATGTCATGCCCGACACCGAGAAGCACGCGGAAAACGTCACATGCACCAGCTGCCGCCCCATGCATTCCACGAAGACCGCGGAAGAGACCGCCCAGGCCTTCTGCTGCAGCTGCCACCACAAGGACGCCTACGAATGCAACACCTGCCACGAGCTGTAGGTCAGTCCCTTCCGAGGCAGATGGTTCGAAGGAATTCGCACGCTTCCGCCCACGATTACAGCTTCGGGCAGCTATTGCGGCCGCTGCATGGTTCGGACGGCTATGCCACAGATTCTGCATGGTTCGTGCGACTACGCCAATTTCGCGTGGTACAACCGTCCAAAGTATGCGGGTGGGCGCATCTTGGCCCTCGCAATCCGCAGGGGCAATGGACTACGCCTCCCGTTGGCCGTCGACCGCCCGGCTTTCGAGGACCCTCGGGTTCTACAAATCGAATTCCGAGGCGAGGGCAGTTCTGCAAGGCTTTTCGGCCCTGAGGCCTTGCAGAACCGGCACTTCCTCGGAAACGGATGCGGAGGGTTTTTGATTGCAGGCGGTCGTTTTCCCGGATGGGGACGCGGCGGACGGCCAAGGGCGTGGACATGGACGAGTTCATCGAGGCCACAGCTCAGCTGAAAGCCGATGCCCTGGGCATCACCCGCGAAAAAGCCGTCTCGCCCATGACAACGCTGCTGCCCCACCTGAAGCGCTGGTCAGACGAGGGTGAGCGGTAGCGGAAGACTGGTGTCTCTAACCAGGAGGCGGGCCGAAAAATCGGCTGCCTCACGTACCAACTAGCGCGAGCCGTCCCCGTACAGTCGGATGAGGTTGCCGTCTTCCTCGCGGGCATAGCCGAGGAACTCCCACCCGCACCTCTCGTAGAGGTCCTCGTGGTCGGTCACCAGGTACAATCGCTCGTAGCCCAAAAGCCTTGCCTGGTTGCTGGCCCAATCCTGAAGCCAGCGAGCGATTCCCCGCCCGCGATAGGGCTCCTCCACGTAGAGCGCGCACAGATTCGGCGCCAAGTCGGTTCGGTCGTGGAAGTCGTTGTCGACGATGCTGAAGCCCGCCACGATGGCGCCGCCCGCATGCTCGTCGCGCAGCACGAACCACTGGGGAACCGCCGACGGCCGCTCGATGCTTTCCGCCATGCCCTCCGCGTACTCGCCAACGGAGATGGCCCACTTGCCGGCAAACCATACGGCAGCCTCCTGCACCAGCTCGGGGCGATCGGCGATTCTTGCCAGCGTCATGTTGGGCACGGGCAGCTGCCTTTCGCATGGGACATCCAGGCCATCGCCCGCACACCCTTCGCCGTCGATGCCGCTGTCGAAACCGCGCACTGTCTTCCCCCCCCCTACACCTTTGGCCGCCGTCCCAAGTCCACCATACTCCCGAACCCGCCGCGCCCGCAAGCCCGCCGCATCTGCACCTGCAATATGAACAGAGGGCAATCGCAGCAAAGGGCCGACGACAACCCTTCGACCAAGCGATATAATGCCTTCCCATGAGCAAATCATCTGACAGAGCATTCGGAAAACGGCTGAGCTTAGAAGCCAAGCTTGTTGACGCGACGGTACGGCAGCATCCTTTCATAACCATCAGCGTGGGGCTTTTCTTTCTATGGCTCGGGCTGCTGTTCCAGGCTCCGGCCTTCCTTGACGGCCAAGGCGACCTTTCGCTCTCGCTCATCGCAAGCTGGGCGCTTTTCGTCTCCGTTTACTCGCTGGGGTATCTCGCCATGCTCTGCTCGTATCGGAGGCTGACGCGCCTTTTCGAATCGCGGCTATGGTCTTTTGCCGCATGCGGGCTTATGGAGCTCGGCGGAGTGCTCAACGCTGCCCTTGCCGGAGGCCTTCTCGACTTTGGCTCGTTGCGACCCATCGTTTCGTTTGCCGCAACAGCGATAATGTGCGTCGGAACCTCGTTCATTATGCCCATAGGCGCTTCGGCCCAGTACTACACTGGCTCGAGAAACGCCGTTGCGCTCAGCATGGTGGGGATGGTTGGATCTTCGGCCCTTCTCATCGTCATCAGCATTCTCGGACCTTGTGCAAAACTGGTAGCCATCTTGGCGATACCGTTGGTTTTGCCCTTTACGACGAATGCAAGTTACCCGAGCAAGGCATCTCGCAAGCGCGTGTTCGAGCACGGGCTCGACACCAAGCGTCCGCTCGTTCCCTACAAGCTGCTTCTCACCGCCATGATCCACGGCGCCTCCTTCGGCTCGCTGATCCTCTTCGTTCAGCTTTATCCAGACAGCGGGTCGACCCTCCTGTTCAATGCCCTGTGGTTCTTGGTCGGCATGCTGTTCGTTTTCGTCCTCGTGTTCCTCTTCCGTCGTGACTACAACAGCCTTATCTACCGCTGCTCCCTTCCCTACATTGCCCTAGGCCTTCTTCTCGTGTGCCTGCAGGGATTCGGGATTATGGTCGGCTGCTCCCTCATTGCACTCGGCTACGCTTTTCTCCATGTGGTCATGTGCGGAGTCTGCGCCTATCTGGTTCGGCAATTCGACATACCTACCCTATGGGTACTTTGCCTCACTACGCTCTTCTTTGCCATGGGCCAGGTAGTTGGGGTCGTCCTTATCGGCGTTGGCATTGCCAAGGGCGTCTCCCTGAGCGTACTTGCAGCCACAGGCCTGTTCGGCGTCCTTGTTGCCGCTCTCTATCTTTCAACCGATGTAAACGTCCGATATGGTTGGGGCATAGTGCGGCCCAGCGAATCTATCGAGGAAAACGCTGCGATTCCGTCGGCTGTCAGACTGCTGGCCACCGAGCGCAACCTCACCACCCGAGAATCGGAAGTCATCGCCCTCGCCGCCCAAGGCATGGCCCGCAAAGAAATCGCCTCTGCGCTCGTTCTCTCCGAGGACACTATCAAGTCCCATGTGCGCCATGCCTATGCAAAGCTCGGCATCTCGTCGAAGCAAGAGCTTATCGAGCTCGTGCAAGGCAAAGCCGCCCGCAAACGCAGGGGTGAATAAGGGGTGAACCGTATCCCTACCTGAGCTTTCACCCGCCCAAGGGTGAACACGGAGGGCGACGGCCATTTACACTTCCCTTCCAGCGAGGAGCAAAAGGCTTCTCGAGGATCGTCCCGACCAAGGGGATAGAAGGAAGGTAGACATGAAGAACTCGACCGATTTTCTGAGCAGGCGCTCGTTCGTTGCCGGAGCCGCTGCTTTGGGCACGCTCGGCATTCTCGGAGCCACAGGATGTGCCCAAGGGAAGCCCTCGGCATCCTCCCAAGGCCAAACCGAAGCTGGGGCAGCCCCCGCCCCGAAGGACGCGAAGGCCACCTACGACACCGACCTGTTGATTGTCGGCTGCGGCGGCTCCGGCCTCGCATGTGCCGTTCAGGCGGGTATAGATGGCACGAACTGCCTGGTTATCGAAACGAGCACAACCACAGGCGGCAACGCTCAGGGCGTAGAGGGCATGTTCGCGATCAACTCGAGCATGCAGAAGGCTTTGGGAATAGACGCTATCGCACCCGCCGATATCATCGCCGGTCAGATGAAGGAACTGCAGTACGGCGTCAACGGAGCCGATTGGGTCGAGTTCTGCGAAGCTTCGGCCGACAACATCGACTGGTGCCTCGAGCAAGGCGTCGAGTATAACGGGGTCGTGGACAACTACTTCACGGGCGACGTTGCCACCATGCACTGGTTCAAGGACGGCAGCTGCGGAGCCGGCTACGTCCCCCAAATGACGAAACGCCTGAAAGACCTTGGAGTTGAGGTTCATCTCGGCACAACCGCGACCGACCTGGTGCGCGACGATTCCGGCGCGGTCGTCGGCGTTTACGCAGAAGGCGAAGAAGGATGCGTGCTCTACAATGCCAAGGCGGTGGTCTTGGCCACCGGCGGCTTCGCAACGGATCTCGACCTTATTGCGAAGCAGGGCTGGGACACCACGGGAATGGACCTCATGGGCCCGGGGGTTACCGGAGGGGGATACCGCATGGCCGTGGCCGCCGGCGCCTTCGACGACATGGCCTCCACCGCCCAGAGCATAGCGCCCTCGATTGCCGCATTCCCCTTGACCGACTACAAGAAAGACCCGATGAACCCCATCAACGGCCTGCCCGGTATTGCCGGAAGCCCCTTCAATGTCATGGTCGACCAGTTTGGCGACCGCTTCCTCCGCGAGGATGCATCGAACGAAATCTCGCGTTCCTCCTGCTACCTTGCAACGAAGCGAAACGCTGCGACCTATATCGTATTCGACGATGCGATCTACCGCCAAGTATTCGCTACGGACGACGCCGCACGAGAGATGTTCGAGACCTCGCTTGCCAACGACGATGGGAGCAGCTTGGCGACGGCGGACACCATCGAAGCGCTGGCGGAAAACTTCGGCATCGACCCCGAAGCATTGAATGCGACGATCGAGCGCTACAACGAGAGCTGCCGACTTGGCGTGGACCGCGATTTCTCCAAGGCTCCCGAGCTGATGCTGCCCATCGCCGAAGCGCCGTTCTACATGGCTCGCCTCGCTTTCGACTACTACTTCTCGACCGGCGGCCTGCTGATTGACAAGTACCAGCGCGTCTGGGACGCGGACAAGCAGCCCATTGCCGGCTTGTACGCCATCGGAAACGACGGCAACAACCACTATGCCAGCGTATATACCATCAACATTCCCGGAACGGCGTTCGGCCACCAAGTAAATTCCGGACGTAAGGCCGCATCAGTTGCGAAGGAGTACATAGCTTCGCTGAGCTAGCAAGCGGCGGATTCTAGCGGCGGATGCAACACCCGCTAACATAAGCCGCATCTTCCGACTCGTCTATCAGCTTCAAGAAAAGCTCGCTCGGCTTCATGAACCCGGGCGTCTTCCTCGGCCTGTCGTTGAGCTCCTCTGCGACGGCGTCGAGGTGGCCCTCCGGGTAAACGCTCAGGTCGGTCCCCTTCGGGAAGTACTGGTGAAGGAGGCCGTTCGTGTTCTCGTTCGTGCCGCGCTGCCAAGGCGAGTGCGGGTCGCAGAAGTAGACCTGCATGCCGAGCGCGGCGCCGATCTTCTTGTGGCGCGCGAGCTCGCTTCCCTGGTCCCGCGTCAGCGAGTTCAGCATGAGCTCTGGCAAGCGGGCCATCTTCCTGACTATGGCGTCCTGCACCTGCTCGGCACCGTGCCCGTCCGGCAGGTGGAGCAGCATCGTGAAGCGCGTCGTGCGCTCCACGAGCGCGCCGATGGCCGACTTGTTGGCCGCGCCGGTGATCAGGTCGCCCTCCCAGTGGCCGGGCACGGCCCGGTCCTCGACCTCTGCCGGTCGCTCGCCGATCATGACCATGGGGTCCCTGAATCGGGGCTTGCGCCCGTCGGCGGCCGATCTGGGGCGGCGGCTGGCGCGGCCCGACCGAAGCTTTCTCTCGATGTCGCGCTTGAGCCGGCCCTTCGATTGGACGTAGATGGCCTGGTATATGGTTTCGTGGCAAGCGTTCATGGCATCATTATCGGGGAACTCGCGGCGAAGCCAGCCGGAAATCTGCTCGGGCGACCAATGCCTGTCGAGCTTCTCCTGGACCGCGCGCCGCAGCCTCGGGTTGTCGATCTTGCGCGCCTTCGGCCGTTTGAGGCGGCTGGTCGAGATCTGCTGCGCGCGGTAGGGGCCGTAGCCGCCCGTCGGTCCTGCGTTCGACCTGATCTCGCGGCTGACGGTGGATGGGCTCCTGCCCAGTCTCGCGGCTATGGATCGGATGGAATCGCCGGCGCGCAGGCCGTCGGCGATGGCGATTCTCTCATCCTGCGACAGATAGT
>ENA-OUQG01000198-OUQG01000198.1-human-gut-metagenome-genome-assembly--contig:-NODE-198-length-41160-cov-10.831188_pt1 | contig 41160 bp, 65 predicted proteins | sample MGYA00237943_ERZ548823 | MGnify/ENA primary metagenome ERZ548823 (study PRJEB26490, sample SAMN05194731) | human gut metagenome | biome: terrestrial biome; feature: human-associated habitat; material... | reverse complement strand
ATGTTCTTGCAGATGCACTTTTGCGAGGGGTTGTCCTATCAAGAGATCGGCGAAAAGTGCGGTGTGAATAGATCAACTGTTTGTAGATCAATTAGTCGGGCAACCGCAACGCTGCGGCGTTGTGTTAAATACGCTTTGCTATAGCCGTTGGCTTTTAAAATCTATCTTTACAAAAGAGGACTGCACGACTGTGTGCAGTCCTCTTTTTGCTACTTAGATTTCAGCCAGATTCACGCCGATGCGCGTACCCTCCGCCTTGTTCAGACGGTACACGACCTTTCCCAGCACTTCCTTGTCCAGCACCAACACGGCTTCATTGCTGCCACCGTAGCCGCTTTCCGCAAGCGCCTGTTTGAACGCCTGCACCATCGTAGCCAGCGGTGTCTCAATGTTCGTTCCGGACTTCTGATCGCCCAGCACTGCCATAAATTCCCGGTTCGGGGGAATGACCGCGCCCTGCGCCAGCCGAGGGATGTGTACCTCCGGTATTTGCGGTATGCCACGAAATTCAATGCCGATAAGATCAAGGCCCTTTGCAAGCAAGCTGTTCTCCAGCAGAGAGTTGAGCTTGCCAATAAGCCAGTTAACACCCTTGATAATGAGATTTACAGCGCTTTCCAGGATCATCACAATGCCGTTCCAGATGCCCTTGAACACTTTTTTGATGCCTTCCCACGCCTTCGTCCAGTCACCTGTAAACACGCCGGTAATAAAGTCGATCAGCCCTCCGAGGATGTTTTCCTTGAAGTTTTGGCAGAATTCCTCCAGATTGCCTGTAAGGCCGAGAACAGCCACCACAACGGCGGCAATACCGGCAATGACAAGAGGGATCACACTTCCGGTCAGGAAAAAGAACCCAAGCCCGGTAGCTACAATTCCGGCAATCAAAAGCAGAGTATTCTTGAGGTTTGCGCCATTGCTGATAATGTCTTTAAATGCAGTCACTATCATAGCTGCGCCAGAAATGACCAACGCGATACCCGCGCCGACTTTTCCAAAGGCTGTATACAGGCCGAAGGCCGCCGCAGCGGCACCAACAAGAATTTCTGTAAGGTTTCCCCAGTCGACACCGTTTTCCCACGCATCTTTTAGCCCGTCAAACAATAGAAGCAGACCGCCGATGGCTATGGCAATGCCGGCAACCTTTGTTCCAATGTCTCCAAGCATGCCCGGCAATTTCTCAGAGATTTTCCAAAGAGCGAACCCGGCACCGATAAGTGCCACGTCCTTTGCAATATTTTTCAGCCTGTCAGAAATAGAATCCATAAAGCTGAAATCCGGCGCGATGTCCGCAGAGCTGCCGCCGCTGCTTTCTCCGCTCAACTTGTTTATCTCGTCAAACGATGCGAGCTGCTTACTGGCGGATTTTGCCGCACTGCCCACGCCCTTGTAGGCGTTCTTTTGGTCATTTAGAGATTTCGCCGCATTAGCACTCTCTGCTGCCGTAGTGCCAAACAGCGCGGATACAACGTTTGCGATGACAGAAACTACCGCTGTAAGCACCTTTACGAGCGTGGTAAAGGCCGGGATGATGACCTGCGCAAGCGGCTGTGCCAGCGTCAGCAGCGCACCCTTTAGCTGCGCAATAGCGTCTCGTGCTTCGCCGTTCACGGACACCACGTCCGCCAGCCAATCCCGGAGGGCCGCCAACGCACGGGCAATGATGGTAAACACCAGTGCCCGCTTTGCCAGCATTTTTACGCGCTTTGTAAACGCCTCCATGCCTTGGGATGCTTTGTCTAACCCTTCTTGTATCTTTCCTGCGTTCTTGCCGGTATTGCCCAGCTGCTTACCTAACTCACCGGCCTTTGCTTTCATTCGGTCAAGCTTCGCTTCGCCCTCGCGGATAGCGGCGTTTTGCTTGTCCAGTTTGTCATTCATGGCGTTCCATTCTTTTTCCATAGACGCTACAGCGGCCTCCTGCTGCTTGATAGCATCACTGGTGAAGAACTCGCCGCCGCCCTTCATCTGCGCCAGTTTTGCCTTTGCTTCGTCAAGCTGTGCGCCCAAATTGTTGGCCTGATTAAACAAAGTATCTCGCGCGGATTTTTTGTTATTGAGCTTTTCCTGCAGCGCTTCTATTTTCTTTTCAAGCGCATTGAGTTCTTTCTGCGCCTGCTTATCGTCAATGTCGGCCTTGATGATAACGGAGCCGTCCGCGTTTGCCATACAATCACCTACTTGCTTTTATGGTATTTATGTGGTACTATAAACAAACCACAAAAAACTTCTTGGAGGGCGGAAGAAAATGGATAAAATGACTAAGTGTAAGACCTGTGGCGCAGATATTGCAAAATCCGCGAAAGTCTGTCCCGCTTGTGGAGCCAAAAAGAAAAAGCCGGTCGTGCTGATCGTTATAGCTGTGTTTATTGCTATCGGCATTATTGGCACCGCGCTTGGTGGGAATTCCCCAGAAAAGGTGGGGGATACAGACGCAAAAGGCGGAAACGGATTAACTGCTCCGCAGAAAACGGAATTTGCAGTTGGTGACGTTGTATCCCTTAAAGACATTGAGGTCACTTTTGTGTCCTGCACCCAATCAAACGGAGAAGGGTTTTATACGCCAGACAGCGGAAACGTGTTTCTATTTTGCGAATTTTCCATTGAGAACAAATCCAGCAAAGATATTTCCATAAGCTCTATAATGTCTTTTGAAGCGTATGTCGATGACTACTCCACAAACATGAGCATGACCGGAACGTTGGCCGCAGACAAAGGTCAGCTGGACGGTACTGTTGCATCAGGGAAAAAGATGTCCGGCGTAATAGGTTACGAAGTCCCCGCCGATTGGAAAACACTCGAAATCAGGTTTACACCTGATTTTTGGTCTGGAAACGACATTACATTTATTGCAAATCAATGACCGCTACGCAGCCGCCCTCCGGGGCGGCTTTTTTTACGTCCAGCCCTTAATGACTTCTTCCTCCGCCTCCGAGTAACGGCGCTTAATGTCGATAGCGTCTCGGTTTCTGCGGTAAAACTCCTTGTCGGCTTTGTCTTTCAGTTTGCCTTTTGCTTTCAGATCGCGTATACGCACGATCTGCGCGAAGTAGCAATCGCCGATTTCACCGTAGTACGAAAGGAACGTCCACCAGTGCAGATACGGCATCGCCCGCACCTCTTGCCCCGCTATGCGGTTGATGGGGGCGATGAGCAGTCGAAAGTCCTGTTCCCAGTCCATCAACTTGGTTGATTTTTTTTGCGTTTCCTCATTCCCGCCATTGATAAACCAAAAGCACTGGTTTATCGCTTCTTCCATATGCTCCCCAGGCATAGTGAAAAAACCGGGGTAAAACATTCCCAACACGCCGATGCACTTTTCTTCGCTCGTTAGTTCAACAGCAGACAGCACCGAGAATATGTCCAGTATCACGCGAAAGTCCGTTTCTATTGGGTATTCCGTTCCACACACCTCAAGGCTCGTCGGAAGGTCGTACATCATCTGTGGTACTTGGCTGTATACTTTGCAAGCTTCTCGCTGTGAAAAGCCTTTTCACGCTTAATCCCCTCGTCCAGCTCGTCCATGATGGCAACCATCAGGTTCATCCACAGCGGCGCACCGTCCGCGATAGCGTAAACGCTCACGTTGCCAAACAGCGGCTCACACACCGGCTGCTCAAACACCCCGTCAATGGTCTCGCGCATTTCGGCGTCCATATTTCGGAGCCAGTCAAACATTTCGCGGGCGCTCATTTTTTCTACGTTATCGTCCCGCGCATCCTGCTTCTTTTTCAGCGCGTCAAACGCTGTGTAAAGCTTGTCAGCAAACGCCGGGTCGCTTGGATTAAAAACCACCGTGCATTTGTCATTCAGGTGGTATTCCTGTACGCCGGTGGTGATTGTCAGTTCCTTCATGTGTTCCCTCCAAAACAGGGGCGGTTGCCCGCCCCTTTATTTAGGCCGCAGTAAACTCAATAGCGCCGCTGCTGCCCTTCTTCACAGTGCCCACAGTGCGGGTGCCGCCATAGGTGATCTCGCTGGTGATATTCAGGGTGCCGCCGCCCTCGCCGCCGATGCCGGTGATGGCAATAGCGCAAGCGTCGTAGCGCTCCGCAAACATCGCCTCGCCGCTGGTGGCGTAGAAGTGGCCGATCATCATGTCCTGATTTGCCAGCGCCTGGGCATCCTGGTCTTTGACGGCCAGGTTCCACATCTTCACCGCCGCAGCGTCGCCCGCGTCCAAAGGAATAGGGTCAAAGGTCTGCGTGATGGTGGGCTTTTTCATGGTCGTAAAGGTGTGACCCAAAATGTCCTGCTTGGTGTCGGTGCTCCAGTCCATTTCCTCGCTGCTGTCCTCAACGCGCTTACCGATAGCGCTCCACACAGGCGCGGATGCGGTGCCGGTGTTCAGGTACGCAATGAGCAGTTCGCGGTCAATGGTCTGGCCCGCCGTGGTGTTGAATTCCAAATCTGCCATTATACATTCACCTCGTAATTCAGTTTCATAAGGATTTGGTGATCTTCATCCCCGTTTTCATACATGGCAAACAGGGAAGATCGCGTGGTTGGCTCCATGCTGATAACGCGCTTGTCATCGCCAATGTCGGGCTTTTGACCATTTGCCCAATCCCCGATAGCGTTCAACAGTTCGTCAGCCTTGAGCCGTTTGTCGTTGCTGTTCCCCGGCTTAACTCGGTAGATTATCTTGAACTGATACTCCGCCACATAACCGCCGGTGATATACTTCCGCACGATGTAAGCCGCCTGAATGGTCGACATCGCCATAGCGGAAGTGTCGGCGGGAAGAAACTCAAAGCGAATCAGGTCGACTGGCAGCTTCGGGTATGTGTTCAGCCACACAAGCAGCTTGCGCGATACCTGATCCTCTTCCGCCGCTGACACGGCCTTTTTAATCTTTTCCAAATTTCTTCACCGCCTTATCTGCCACCCGCACCCACTTCTCCATGTTCTGCGCTTTGGAAGCATCAAACCAATGTGCCTGTGCCTGCGGATGCATTGTTGTGTTAAATACAAGATTTCGGTCTGTGACCACCTTGTGCCCGCCCTTTGGGGCGTATGTGCTGCCGGTCGTCGGGTCTACCATCACCTTACCGTAGTACAGGAACCGGGCGTATGGGCCGGGATAAATGACCTCGTTGCCAACCACCCGCGTTCTCTGCGTCAGAGAGCCTGTAAGCGCAGGCACAAATGGGGTGGTATCTTTCATCACCTGTTGCGCTAAAACGCTTTCAGCGCGGCCACAGGCCATTGCAAGCTGCCGCTTTACTTCGTCCATGCCAGACACGTCAACAGAGAACTTGAGCGACATCTTATGCCCCTCCGACTTCCCAATGCTGCATATCCACGCTGCCAAAATCTTTCTCGTCCACTTTGGTCACGTTGTAGCAGCCGTCCTGTGCCATAGCCACGTCCTCTTTGTCTGTGACAAACTCGCCTTTCACAAAGAAAGTCAGCCCGCCATTACCGTTGACCGACAGCGTCCACAGCTCGGACTTGTCCGCCGCCGCAAGAAACGCCTGCGGGGGCGCGTAAGTTTTGACCTTGCCTGTCGTTCCATCCACCGCTTTCACGGAAAACGGAATGTACAGGTTTACCGCGTCCGCGCTCTCAAGTCCGCTTTCACGCACGTTGACAGCCTTGCTGGCCTGCAGCATAACGCCGCGCAGGATGGTCACATACAGCTTTGTGATTTCCTCAAAAGTCGCCGGGTCAGTCTCCTGCACGGCATTGTAGACCGTTATAGTGTGGGGCGCGTACAACCACAGCACCCCCCTCCCCGATACAGCAGACCGGTATGTGCCAGATACTCGTTACAGGTCGCCGCCAGCAGTTTCTTCGCACCGTCTGTTGCACTCAGCGCAGACGCGGCAGCTTCACCGCCGCTGGCCAGCGTCCGGGAGTACCCGCCTACTGTTTCGCTTTTCACGTCATCGCCAGTCGCCGCGTTTGTCAGTTTGGTTGCGGCAAGCTGCTGCGCGGCTTCGATCAGCTGATACTTGTCCGCAAGTGCACAGCAGCACATTTTTACAGCGTCCATATCAGCGTTATCTTTTGCCCGGTTCTGCGTGTAGTAATCGAGGAAGGAGCTGGCTCGTACAGCCAGACGCGGATAATCTTCCTCGCTCACGGTGCCCAAATAGGTCCCGGAGTAATAGTCGTAATCAGCGTATGTCATACGGGTCAGCTCCTTTCAGATCAAGAAACGGTAACGGTAGCAGTGCCGGTCTTGGTGCCGTCCTGCTTGGACTTGGCCGTGACGGTGATACTGGTCTTAGTCTCAGCGGAGTCGATAGTCAGCAAGCCGTCTTCGCTGATCTTGGACTTCGTGCCATTCTGGCTCCACTCGACCTCGCCGTTGATAATGCCCTCGCCGGTAACGGCAGCAGTAAACGCCTTGCTGTCGCCCTTTGCCATTGTCGCGGTAGCGGGCGAGACGGTAACAGCGGAGATGTCGCCGCCCTTTCCGTACACGGAGAACGGGAACGGGTCAGCCTTGTCCACGTTGTAAGCATTGACGGGATTAGCGATCTCCCAGCCGAGACGCATGACCGCACGGAGAGCGACCATATCGTTCTGCATCAGGTTGTAGGTGATGGCCTTGGTGGTGGGGTCCTGGATAACACCCTCGGTGAAAATCTTGAACGTCATGTCCTGACGGATGGCGTAGACGAGCTGGCTCCAGTCACCGACAATCATCTGCGCCTGCGCAGGATCAAACGCGCCGTTCATGGGGAAGTACATATCCATGCCGTCCAGGCCATAGCGGGTAGCGCCCTGCATATCGGACTTGAAGATAGGCTGGCCGGTGGTGTCCTTCAGACCACGGAGCTTGCCGCGCATCTGGATGGCGGACATAACGCCGTTGGGGTTAAAGCCATCCAGCTCGACCTTGGCAATCAGGCCGTTCTCGCCCATGATGTCGCTGAAAATGTCAGAGCTTATGGGCACACCGTTGCCGGCAGCGACAGCAGCAGGAACAACGCCAGTGCGCCAAGTGCTCGGCTTGTTCGTGCCGAACAGGATAGCCGCGTCGATGACCTTGCCGAAAGCTTCGGTCAGACGAGGCTTGACCTCGCCCCAAATGTCATAGTCCGCATCATCGAGAGCAGCCTCGGGGATGGGGACGATAACCGCGATTTCCTCGGCATACAGCTTCTTCTTGTCCCACGCCATCTTGGTGGTCTGCTTGAATGCCTCACCAGCGCCGCCGTCAGTGGCCTCGCCGTTGACGAAATACGCGGAGGGAAGCGCGTCAAGCACATTGATGGTCTGCGTCTTGCTGGACATGTTCGCCAGTCTGCGGCCCATACGAAGGACGGCAGACTCGGCGATAGCGCCCTGCATGATTTCGCGGGTTACGGGTTCCGGGATAAGGCCGGAAAGTGCGGAACGATCAATACTTGCCATGTTGTAATCTCCTTTTCGTTACTTGAGTGCGCCGCGAATCAGGTTGTTCATCGCGGCATTGGTATCTGCTTTCTTTTCGCCGCCGCCAACAGCGGCAGACCAGTCGATTTTTACGCCGTCTTGGAACGCGGACGGATCGGCGCTGACTTGCGCCTTGTGCCATTCGTCAAACCCCTCAAGCGCACCGTTTTTGATTTCAAGGTGCTTTGCTTTCAGGTCTGCCAAATATGCCTTTTCAGCAGCCTTAGAGCTGAATTTCACGCCCTTTTCGGAAAGCGTCTTGCGGATCACGTCTGCGTAGTCATAATCGGCGATCTTGGACTTATAGCCCTCGATCTCCTTTTTGAGCGCTTCTGTTTCCGCGCTGCCGTTTGCCGCAAACTGCTTGTTTTTTTCCACTTCCGCGTCCAGTTTGCTCTGAACAGTCGAAAGCGCCTTTGTGATTCGCCTGTCAAACTCCGCCTTGTAGGTCGGGTCAGCCAGTATTTCATCAAAAGTCATAATTTCGTCTGCCATTTTTTTATTCTCCTTTTATTTCCACAGCGTCATTCCCCGCTGCGTATTACAAAATAATGTTTATTACAGTCTTTTTTTATTTTTAATTTTGCCTTCCTTGGCTGCATCATATTGAGATTCAGTCCACCCGTATGCTTTGCAAAAAAGGGGTTTCCCTTTTTCCATTGCCTTGTTGTAATCTTCGACTGAATAAGACTTTGAGCTAACGAGTTTAATGCTTTTAGGATCGAGCAGTGGTTCACCATCGCTCCCGACGCCAGAAATTTTGCCCGTTACTTGATATTGATATTTAAATGAATATTTCGGATTTTCCCAAACCGATACGCCATCTTCTTTTTCGCCTGTCATGTGATTTGTGGAAACTCTCATTGTTCCAGCTTTTAGATATTCAATTTCTTTCGGGTTATCGGTTCCTCTGTAAAACATTCCCTCTTTTTGGTATCCGGCCAATCGTAGAGTTTCCGCTTCGATCATTCCTCTCACCTTGTAAAACGAATCATTGTTAAAGTCGTGATCGTTAAGGACGATTCGCCCGTCCGATAAAATTGCATTTACATTTTCATCGCCAACATACTTGCCGCTAACAAAACCGGATACTCTTGGAGCTTTATAAACTTCAAACTCTCCGCTTTCGTTTTTGGGAATATCAATTTCTTGTCCCTGCTTTTCGCCGGTCAATGAATATTTGTCCCCTTCTAAAAGCTCATAACTGGTGCCAGGCGCTTTCCCCCAAACGCGATGCTTAACTCCGTATTCGTATTCTGCATGTTCCTCTTTTTTTATTTTGCTTTTATCTCCAAACTTCCCGCTTTCTCGCATCGCATCCGTCAAACTCTGCCCGTCTCGAATAAAAACGCGCCGCCCGCTTATCGTGCGCCAAACGCCATTTTCATCTGCCATTGTTTTCTCCTCTCAAACTTTATGTATTGACATAAGCATAAATATGTTGTATTATGTGTAATGTAAAGGAGGCGTTTACATGACACTAACAAAAAGGGAATCTTATGTTTTGGGATGGGTTTTTGGCCGGATTTCTGCCGAAAGCCCAAAAAGAGAAATAGGAGGGCCAATTGAATGGGCTGCACAACGGCCTTTTTCCGGGCTTGCGAAAATAATTTTTTCCGCACGCCAGTTTCATTTGCTTACTCCCGAATTGGACGATCAAATTGGGGAGGCTCTTAACGAAATTAACCAGTACCCGGAAGCCACAGAAGAAGTCCAGCCGTTAGAAAATCAATGTTCGTGGGATCTTGGTTACTATGCAGGGAAATCAAAGCGGCCTCTTTCTGGCGCGTTTGATATCGCTCAAGCGCGAAAAACGCGAGGTATTACACAAGCGCAGCTCGCAAATATTATTGGCGTGGATCAAGCGCTTGTCTCCCGCTGGGAAAGCGGGAAAATATCCCCGAACGCAGAAAACTTGCAAAAATTAAAAGACGCTTTGGTATAAAAGGAGCCAGCTATCAAGACTTTCTTGGTAGCTGGCTTCCATTGCCCTTCCCGGTGCCCGATTACACCGGGGATTGATATTTGATTTTCTTTTGGACTTCCAGAACAATAACGCCATCACCCTTTCGCCGCACTTCGGCGTTGTTCCCACGCTTCAAGATGGCTTCGATAGCCTGTACCATTTCATCTCGGCTCATCTTTCACCGCCTTTGTATCAACTTCGATCAATACCCCCGGTGCCGTGTAAAATCTTGCCGTATCTTCGCCGATTGCGCAAGTAACAATACCGCTTTCATTTTTCATAATTGCGCCATTTACCCATTTGGGAATACCCCAAATTTTTCTCAATGTTCCAACAGGTATTAAATCGGGATTTACCACAGTAAATACTTCTATGTGGGAAAACGGAATGTGTTTATCCAGCTCTTTGATATAAGCACTACTCATACAGCACCTTCATCCTTTCCCGCTGCTCCGGCAGCCCCGCCGCCTTGCTGAACGCCTTGTACTTGGCGTTCAGGCGGCGCAGTTTAATATTCACTGACTGTTCCTCGTCTGTCAGATTTGCGGCGCTGTACGCCGCCTTTTCGCGCTTGAGCTTGCGTATGGTGCGCTCCACCTTTCGCTGCTCCTGCGTGGCTTCGTATGCCGTATATGTCTTGCCCTCAAACGTACAGCCAAGACCATCGTCAATGTGGGCAAGCTGTTTGTCTGTGTAAGTGCGCTCACTTACGCCCTCAACCCAAACGTTGCGGCGGTGACGGCAGTTGACTCCTTCCAACCCATCCACAGCCCCCAGCCCGCACACCTCGTAGATATTCGGGTAGATGTCGCCGCTGCGGGTGGAATACACTTTGCCTTGCCACCCCTTGTGCGATGCCCACGGCGACTGCCCTGGTACATCACGCGCCCCGGCGTGGGCAGACACTTCATAATACGGCGTTTTCAGGTATTCCGCCGCTCGCTCCGTGTACTTACCGCACAACTGCGATACGCCTGTCATTACTGCACGGCGTGCAGCCACGTCTACATGGTCACGGTGTCCGCTCTCATAGTCCACCACGCGCAGGCCGCCGCTTGCAAGCTGCCTAACTGCGTCTTTGATGGCTTGCCCATAAGAGATAGCCCCGCTTTCTACTTTCACCGTAGCGGCGTCTAAGGCCCACTGGTACGCCTTTGCGGGTGGCAGCATCGTCCGCCCTGCGTCTACCAAAAACCCCATCGAAGCGGTGATGTTTCGGAACACGTCCCGCGTTTGCCGTTTGATGGCGTCAATGGTGGTTGCATCCACCAGCACGTCAGGCTGTGTTACACGGGCAAGGTCTATGACCTCGGTGTAATACTTTTGGTTGCGCTCCACCACATCGTCTATCAGCTCGTTCAGCTTTTTCTCGCTGATGCCGGTAGTTTGGCGTATGGCTTTCTCAATCTCTTTCAGATCGATGCCATGCGCCCGCAGCGCCTTGATGTCCTGCACCGTAACCTCGTTCAGTTCATCCGCAGCTTTAAGCCGGGAACATATCTCCATCAGAAGTGCGTCTTCAAGCCCACGGTACAGCTCTGCCAGTTCTTCCGGCATGGCATCCAAAACAGGAGGGGAGAATGGGTATTTCGGCACTGCCCGTCACCTCACTCCACTTCGTTCTGCTGCTCCGTGGTCATGTCCTGCATCTTCGGCAGCGCCGCCTTTGCGGTCGCCTCGTCCTCGTTCATCCACTTCATGCGGAACTCCCAATCGTTCATAATGCCCGCACTGAGAAGCTGCATATCACGGGAAAAGTCGGTTTGCTTGTCCTCTATGATGCTGTCATCAAAGTCGATGGAAATCTCCACGTCCTCATTCAGCCCTGCGTTCATTGCCGTGTTGCCCAGCCGGAGCAGGATGCGGCACAGCTCCACGAGCGCCTGTTCCAGCACGATCTCCATCTTTTTGATCGTGCGGAACATGGTGGAGTTCTCGCTGATGACCTGGGTGGCCGTTGCCACGCTGCCGCCATCAAAGCGGTAATAGGTCTCACCGAAGCCGCACTTGCTGGATAAAAGGTTCAGCTGGTCTTGCAGCCCGACATTGAGTTTGTCGGTACGAAGCTGCGGCGCGATAGGCGTTACCACATCTCCCTGATTTGTGTCCTCCTCCAGCAGATAAAAGCGCCGGTCGTGCGGATCAAGCGTCGGCTTGTCATCTTCCCAGCGCGCGGCGGGCATTTTCACCGCCAGCAGCATAGGCCCGTTCTCAAACTCGTTGACGTAGCAATCGTAAGCGCAATCCACGCCGCGAAGCACGTCAACGGCATTCGCAAACACAGGGATGCCCACAGGAAGCAGATAATCAAAGTTGTTGGCGATGTTGGGCCGGTCAATAACAAACTGGCGCTTGTCGCTGCCGGTGTACACCACAGGCGGGATGCGCTCAAAGCCCGGTACTTCGGTCAGCTTTACATCGGACAGGCTTTCGTTTTCGTAGCGATAAATGCTGTTCTCAATAATGTACTGGCCCTGCTCGTCCTTGCGATGGATTTGCAGATACAAATACGTTTTGCCCTGCACCGTCACCACACTGTCAAACGCACATTCAGTAATAAAGCCGTTACGCCACGCCAGAGGGAAAATGTGCTCAATTGTCACATAGTCCAACGCAATGCCGGATGCATCTCCGGGGATAGGCTCACCAGTGTCGCTAACGCTCTGGCCTACAACGCGAGGGATATAGGCTACTGTGCCCAGCGCTGACTTCATCTCCTGCATCTCGTTTGCTTTGACCGTGAAGTTGTTGCCGGTCAGGATGCGGTCAATGAATTCTTGCTCCGGTTTGCCCTCCAGCGTGATTTTGACTTTCTCATTCATCAGGAGGTTCGCCCAATCCTCGCAAACCTTTTTCCCCATCCCCAACGTCACACGGTCACAGTTTACCCAGTCATGACCGTTGTACCGCTTGTAACGATGAAACCCCTTTACATTCCCCTGATACCAGGACTTCCACACGCTTACTTGCGTATAAAACTCTTCCGGGATGGTCGTATAGCCTAACTGTTTCAGTTTATCAATTACCGTCATGCGATAACTCCCATTCTGCGGCTGACAGGCTCTAAGGCATACCGTGTCGCATCAATCAAATGGTTGTTAGCGTCCGGGTAGCCGCTGATAATGTCGCCATCTTTGTTTCTTTCGTACTCATAGCCCACAAACTCGTCGTAAGCGTGTGGGGTTCTCTTTCTGTCTATCACAATAGTGCGTCGCTGCAAAAACTTCATGCCGTACTCTACAGAGCCAGGGCCTTTGATGGCTTCAAAAGCTGGAAGCCGCATAGCGCGGAAGTCCGCAACGCTTTTTGGCTCAGCGCTGTCGCAAATAATGCGCGTATCGTTGTACCTCCGCTGCAATATCATTTTTGCGCTTTGCTCGTTGGACATTTTGTTTTGATAAATCTCGTCCAGCAAATAGATAGTTTCTCTTGCGCGGTCGTAGTAAAGCCGGATAAACGCAAACGGGTCAGGAAAATAGCCCCAGTCCACGCCTTGATACAGTTTGTCAAAACTCGCAACCTCTGCGTCAGTTATCTCACGCAGCTCCAGCCGGTCAAACACGTTACCGCCCGTGCCCACAGGAATACCCAAATACTCGTGCTGGTACGCTCTCTCATCCGTGGCTTTGAGATGTTCCGCCTCCGCTAAAAACTGCTCACCCAGCCACTCCGGTGGGGCTTGCAAGTACGTTGACTTGTGGCACATCCTGTCTGTGCGTTCTTCCAAGCTGTCCTTGTTCGCCCAGTTATCGCGGCTTATCGGCGGGTTGTAGCTTTCAAAGTTCCAATACTTCGACCCGCCGCGCATTGTGGACTGCAAAATGGTTCGTATTTCTGCGCGTCCGGCAAACTGGTCTTTCTCTTCAAAATGCGTCACGGCAATGTAGCCAAACGGCACCTTGATAGACTTAATCTTCATTGGATCGTCAGCGCCCCGGAACATGATTTTCTGCCCGGTAGGCTTGTAGATCAGTTCCATCGGGGAAACCTTCGCCTCCCAATACGCCGCCATACCCAGCTCACCGATTGCCCAGATATACTGCGCGTACACGCTGTCACGAATGGTGTTTGCCACCTTACGCAGCACCAGCGCGTGTGTACCTGGGTTGTTTATCAGCAGCAGTGGGACGAGTACAGAAACCGTGGAGGACTTCAGTGAGCCGCGCCCACCGCTGAAATCGTAGTGCGTGTGACCGTGGTGGAACACGTCGTGCGCCACGTCGTAGAACGCAGAGCCGATTTTTTCAGACAGGCGGATGTCAGACATCAATTATCACCCGGACCCTCTCGCTGTCATCATTAGCGGTCTTTTCTTGTAGTAGCGTCCACTTGTCTATCAATGTCCCAATAGCAGTCGTGATCTGGCTGGGCGTTGCCTCTGCCAGCTTCGCCGGATCGTTCAGCACCGCCAGCCCCTTACCTATGATCTGACACACTACATCTCGCTGGCTATCCATATACGCCAAAACATCCGCCGTGTTCTCCTCTTTTTTCTGAACGAGTTTTTCCGCAATGTCCGCATTTGTCAGCACTATTTTTTTGACAGTATTCGCGGACACACCGTTGATTTTCGCTGTGGCGCAATAGTTGTTCGTCTGCACATAGTCCGCCAGTATTTTCTTTTTCTGCCGATCTGTCAGACGCGCAGCCATGTTATCACCTCGTTTTGTCTGACGCACCGGCCTCCCACCACTGGTCTTTGTCATTGGCACGTCTGTACCCGGCTTTCGCCTCACCTGAACCTATTGAGCTTTCTTTTGATTATGCTGCTGGCGCTCTACCAGCAGATCATTGGGGCGGCGATGTGGGTTTGAGCCACAACACGTTTACAGCATTGTCGCGCGCTGCTGCTTTCGTTTCTGCTATCTGCACGCCGCGTGTTGTTGGCAGACTATTTAGGACGCATCCCTTGCAGCGGTCTGCCAGCGCATCAGATAAAATGGACGTCCGTCTGCCCGCATGGGGCCTGCCATCTGTTGCCGCCTAGGAGGTGCGACCTCCCGCTCCCCGAAATGTGGGGTGGCATCGGCCTGCGGCATATTGCTCCCTCCGGGCGGAGCCGAAGCCCCGCCCATCAGGAAAAGAAGGGGGAAAAGAAAAAGAATGGAGATGCAGAGTTTGCCCCTGCACCCCCACATTATCACATCTTTTTTTGTTGTTGCATTTCATTGTGCAACATCACCTAATTTCTGCGTTTACATACGGCGCATACTCTTCTTTTATCGCGCATTCTTTCAGCGGGCAGTACCTGCAGTTTTTAGCAAAGGGGCACTCGCGCCTTTCTGCTCTGGATATACAGCGAGATACAGTGGATGTGCTTACTCCAAAATGCCGCGCAATCGTGCTCATGCGCCAGCCGCACTCAAAGTATAGCCTCAAGTATTCAACCGTCTGCTCTTTCACCCTACCACCTCCTCCGGGAAGAACGTCTCCCGCACGCCGCCGCACTCCGCCACGATGTACCGCCCCTTCGGGTGCACATACACCACCGTGCCCTTGCGGACAGGAAACCGCTTTTCATCGTTGGCGCCGGAGCCGGGGTACTCGCTTGGCAGCGTCATAAACCGCGCCTTGATCGTGTCACCCTTCTGCATCGCCGCCTCCACCTCCATAGAATACGTCTATCTCAAGTTCGTGCCCTCTATACCCCGGTCCACCATCACCAGGGGGCCATGTCGGTATGCTGTATCTGTATCTTTCTTTGTCTGGCTTTGTGCCCTCAAGGATTACACATGGTCCAAGTTCTTCAAAAGATATATCAGCCATTGTCCGCACTTTCCTTTCTCTCGCCGTAGCTGCAAAAATCGTCCGGATGTTCACGGTCAAGATGGACTTCACACCATCCCGTTTTCGGTTTGTTGTATGACCGACAATTCTTGCAGCGCACCACCAGGGCAACGTCGGCAGGACGAGTATCGGCAATCTGCCGTTTTGCATCCGTCATCGTAGCGCAAGGATTGCCAATTTCTAACGCCGTTAACCGCGCGATTGCTACATTTTTCTCAATGTATTCAGCCATTGTCAAAAATCCCCTCCCATACTTCTTCGTAACCAGTCTTTTCGTAGTCGATTTTCAGACGCTTTTCGCGGATCATGGCGTTCAGCGACCTGACACACGGACGTCCATACGTATTATCCTCACAATAGTCACACATACTGCCAAATCCACAGCACCCAAAAGAGCTACCACCATCTGCACTGTGCCGATTGCTCCATCTCTGGAAACCATTTTCCCACTTCCGTTTAGCTTTACCTGTGTTGTTACTTGATTGTTTCTCCGATGTGTCATATAACTGCATTTGGTCAGCCATTGTCAGCCCTCCTTTACTGCAAATACCCGCGATGTTTCCTCTTCGCCTCAATGTTACTTAAAATGTCCCGCAAATCGAATGCATCAAGGCTGCATTTCCACTTGCTCGGGCTGTACAAATGCAAGATGCAGTTTTGACACCCTCGCTGCTCACCGCAATACTCTGTAAGCGTTTTTATCGCTTCCACGGCTTTCTTATCGCTGATTGCCATCTTGTTCCTCCAATGCTTTCATATTCTGTCAGTCGTTCCATCACTCCAACTCCTTTTTCATTTTGTTATACAATTCGCTGAACCTCTTGTTCCACTTCCTTAGCCCTAAGAAACAGTACACGCCCAACACGATCCACAGCCCACTGGCGATGTTTTGCAACAAGTTGTCCATTACTCCACCTCCTGCATCCAGAACTCGCGGCGGCAGTCAGAGCACTTTTTCAACGAATGGCATTCTGCTAAACATGAAATGTTAAAGTCAAACCTTTTTGGGCAAAAAGTCAACACCCCATCATCCGCAGGGCGCGCATTCGGCCACTGCTCCAGAAACACATCTTGCCGCGTCTTGCGCGGATGTGCAGCGGACCACTCCTCAACCTCACGGACAATTTCTTCTGCTGACTTTTCATGTCGATAAATCAAAGACGGCGCTTGCCTTTCTACTTCGTACATCCTGTCTCGCTCTTTAATAAAATTCACAGCGTCCATTTACTTCTCCCTCCATCTGCACCCGTCACAGGCGCCCTCGTGTGCTTGTTTGTACTTCCCACAGTATTGGCATAGCTCGTTCTTTATGGTGTGCAATTCTTCTTTAAGCCGCAAAACCTTGTCTGTTTTCGACACAGCCACGTCAAGCAATTCCTTGATGTCTCCCGGCGTCAGCCCCGTGTCCTCGTAGGCGGCGATGCGATCCTTGAGGCGATTGCGGCAGTACAGCGCGGTGCAGTCAACCATCGGCTTACCATGCTCACCCGTCCAATCCGCTTTGCACTTCTCACAGTCCATCATTGCCTGTCCATCGGTGTCGCGCTTCGTCAGTCGTTCCATCACTCCATCTCCTCCTTCACCGCCACAGCCTTTGCCAGCTGTGCCATGCCCTGCTTCATGTCCTCTATCTGCGCATCCCGCCGTGCAATGGCGTCCTTCAGGCTGTCGTTGGCTTTCATCAGTGCATCGATGTGCCGCTGCTGGTTCTCGATCAGGTCAGCGGCGGCGGTATTTTTCTTCTGACTGCAATCCTCATTGGGGCTGCTCGTGCCAAAAAACACGCAATTCCCCTTGCAATCCGCTTCCGAGCTTGCACAGCACCGCAGCGCGGCCACGATCTCATCTCTTGTCATTCCATTCCTCTCAATCTCCAAACACCACGCCGCACTCGTCCTTCAGCACGTCCTTGATGTGCTTCCGCTTGATGCGGCCCTCGTTTATTTCCTCCGCCAGTTTTTCCAAGCACTCATACAGGTACGCGATGCTCTGCGTGTCCCGGCTGTCCGCTGTCTCCTCTTGGACGTGCCAGCCGCATTTGTCCATCAGCACCATCGCCACCATGTCCATGTTCTCCCGTGTGCCGTGCAGCTTTCCCCGCATAAAGATGCGGTCGTCCCTGCTCAAATGCTGTTTGCCCATGTCAATACCTCACTCCGATGTAGTCCAGCACCCTTGCATACCCGAGTCCGTCTTTCGTGGGTTTCCACAGCCCGTCCGCGTCGAATTCCCCACCGCCGATGCAGAACTGGTAGTGCTTCGGGTGCGTCAGTTTCATGCGTTCAAAACGGTTGACGCCCTTTTCGAGATGTGCCCCAAAGCCGCAGAACATACACCCTGTGCGTTGGCAGCCCGTGCAGTGCAGCTTGCAGTCGATCAGCGTCGCGCCGTAGTCGTTCTCGCCGTCGCTGGCCACGATGTCGCCGTACACGCTTGCGTAGGGTAGCCCGCGCTCCACGATAAACCGAAGCACGTCCTGCTCCGTCCAGAAACTCATGGGCTTAGATAAGGGACGCTTTCCTTCAAAGGCGTTGCAGCCAGTTTCGCGCCATTTTTGCATCCGCAAAAGACTTTCCTCCGCCATTGTTGCCGTCGTTGGTTTGACATTCGCTCGGTGCTCATAGCTTTTCGATGGAGACTTTTTCATAATTCCACAACACTTGTCTGATATGAAAAATGGAGCCGAAAGCAAATACTCCCACTTTTCGCAGTTGTATATGCTCTTTCCCCCATCGGCGCGTAAGACTTCCCCGCGCAATAGCTTCATACTTCGGCTATCTGGTGAACGCCGCGCGGTTTCTATCCGGTGCGCTACGTCTTTACCGATTATGCTATACCCGTACTTCGTAACCACCTGCCGAATGTTCATCCCCGGGCGTAGACGGTGAAGGTTTACGGTGATATGCGGGAACTCCATGCGCAGCCATTCGGCGTAATCGTTGACAAACTTCTGTATCTCCGGGTACTCCAACCCAGTGTTCACAAACACCAAGTTCAGCTCCCACGGCGGTGTCCTGAAACTCGACAGGTACCGCGCCGCCAGATACGCCAGCACTGTGCTGTCCTTGCCGCCAGAAAAACTGACGTAGCACTGTCCGCCCCATGCGGTGTACCACTCGTCCAGCTTTTCGTAGGTCAGTATCTCCTTGTCCTGCACGTCCAGCGCCATCAGTTTCCTTGCCGCCTCATTCGTCAGCGGCTGGTTTGTGCGCTCCATGTCATACCTCCCGTATAGCAAACCCGTACCTACTGCGGAACAGCTTTGCTTTCATGGCATACTCGCGGGTACGCATCCCCTTCACGTCCTCCACCACCGGCAGCCAGTACCGCTGGCCGTAGCTGTCAGGAGCCGTTCTGCGCTCGTACACGAAGTCCGCAATGTAGTCGATACTTTTCACCCTGTCGCCCTCAAACGTCGTGTACGCCTCTTGCAAGCAGTACCGCACCTGTAATTTCAGCCCCCGTATCTCTCCAGCCTTTTGCAGCAGCATCAAAGCGTCGTAGCGCTCCGCCTCCTTCTTGCTGTCAAAGGTCAGCTTCCCGCGCTTTGTCTTCTGCGCCTTGTACTTCCCCGGCTTCTGCATCTTCTCCATGACCTGCTTTTGTGCCGCCGGGGACAGCCGCGCCAGGTCGTTACTCATCAGGCCCATTCAGTTTCCCTCTTTTCTCCAGCCCTCGTTTGTTCATCGTGTACTGCACCTCATGGACGATGCGGTTTTCTCCGCACCGTTCGCACGTGCCGCCCAGCGTCCGCCGCCACACGGGGGAGAAGATGTACTCGTCCTCCATGTCCCGTATGCACTGTCCGCACAGCTTCGCCGTGGCAATTTCCCAGATGCCCGCGTTCATGGCTTCGCCCCCTTGATGTACTTGCCCATCCAGGCATCACGTACACCGTCGGTTTTGCCGACAGGTGCAGCAGGGGCATGTCCCCACCGTTCCCACTTCTCAGCATTTCGGCAAGCCGCTTTCCAGTCTTTCATGGGGGTCTTGCCAACCATCCAGCCCTTCGCTTCGTAGAAGTCGATAAAGCCTTGCGGGTCTACCGCCGAATGGCGTTCAGCCACGTAGGACTGAACCTCTGCCAGTGTGGGTGGGGTAAAGCGCTTTGCGCGCGTTCTCCCACCGTCAGGTGGGAATAAGTCTTTGTCTTTGTCTTTGTCTTCTTTCTTTGTCTTAGTAGGCTTGGGGTCATTTGCGTTTGCTTCGGTTTGCTTGATTTTGCTTGCGCTTGCTTGCGTTTGCTTGCCGCCTTTCGCCCCGTTCCTTGACCGTTCAGCGGAAAGCTCCTCGTCCCTGTCCAGCATCGTCCGGAACACCGGAAACAGTATGCTTTCCGCACCCTCCAACTCCGGCGGGGTGCCTGTTCTTGCGTACTCCAGAATGGCGATAAAAAGACGGCCTCGCTCTGCATCGGACAGCGCCGCTGTCTGCTCTATCCAGTCATAGTAGGCTTTCACATAGCACTTGCCCATCGACCCCACTCCTCCTGCATCTTGCCCATTCACGTCACCCCCTTAGAAAGGCAGATCGCTGTCATCCTCGTCCATCTCCACGAACTGGCTATTGCCGCCCGTCCGAGGAAACGTTCCCTGCGCGTCCGTGTCTTTCCGGCTGTCGCCAAAATACATATTGTCCGCCACGATCTCGGCGCTTCTTCGGTTGTTGCCGTTCTTGTCCTGCCAGTCACGCATCTGCAGCCGGCCTTCCACAACCGCCATGCGGCCTTTGGTGAAATACTTGGAAGCGAACTCCGCCGTACCGCGCCAAGCCACAATGTCGATAAAGTCCGTGTCTTTGGTCCCGTCTGCGTTCTTAAAGTCCCGGTCTACCGCCAGTGCAAAGCTGGCAACGGCTGTACCGTTATTGGTGCGCCGCAGCTCTGGATCCCGTGTCAATCTACCCATGACAAAAATCTTGTTCAGCATATCAAATCTCCTTATAAGTAACTTTTTCCAAATTCTCTGCGGAAGTCATCTTCCGTCCAGCCCTGTTCCTGCATGGCCTTTAACTGACCAAAACGGTGAAGCTTCAACATTGTCTCTGCATTGTTGTGAACTGCCTTTTCACCAAAGATGTGGCATTTGTCGTGGCACAAATACACCACCAGCCCGTACTTCTCGCTTTTATCGCGGTTATAAGCTCCAAAAATGTGGTGTCTGTCCAGCGGGTCTGTCGCACCGTTAGCGCCACAGCGCCAGCATCTCTTACTCTCCATGCGCTTCCTCCGTCCCGTCCCACTCGTATTCCGGGCAGCTGTGAATGGCGTAGCTGTGCATGATGCCCGCCTTGCGGCCTCCTTTTTTCTTCACCGTAGGCGTAGCGACCCATCCGGGCACCGGCTCCGGGTCTTTCATCGACCAGCTGCAGCCGCCATAGCACTTCTTGCACGTCCAGCAGGGCTGTATGTGCAGCTTGTTCATGCGCTCACCTCTCCCCACCGGCTCACCAGCGCGTCCAGCTCTTCCGGCGTCATCGTCTCAATACCTACCGCCTTACAGTCCTCCACGACGGCATCTATCAGCCGCGACATCTGCTCCGTGTCGTAGGTGCTGCTTCCGTACCATACCGTCACGTTCACGCAGCCCTTTAGCTTGCTTACGCCCTTGTCGGCCATCCAGCCCAGACCGTTACGCTCCCAGCCCTTGCAGAACGCATCCGCGGCCTTTTCCTGCAAGCACAGCACCTCGCTCACGCCGCCTATGTTCCGTATCTCCTGCCTGTATACCTCCTGCTTGGAGATGCCGTAGTGCGCCGCCAGCCTGTCCAGCAGCACCCAGCAATAGGCATTGGCATCCAGGCTCCGGCCTTTGCCCTTGATGGTCACGTTGTACTCCTTGCCCGGTTTCATGGCGTCGCACACGTCCATAGCAGTCTGCTGTGACTTTACCCGCAGCGCCAGCCATGTACCATCACTGTCCTGCTGCCACCGTGCGCCATCGACTGTCACCTGCTGCATAATTCTTCCTCCTGCGGCCAATGCCCTGTTCGTAGGCATTTTGCCAAATACCTAAGACGAGGTAGGTAACACCCCTCGACCCAATCCGCGTCATAATCAACCTTGTGCTGTGTCAACCTGTTTTCGTCTATTGGCAGAAAAAAATTAAACAATTCGTCTTCTGTAACGCGGTATGCCACAATCCTGCAAAACTTTCTCTTTCGGAACAACCCGCATCCGCTGGCAAACATCTCCACCTGGCACTGCTGCCAATACGCTTTCGTAACTTTGAATACAGGTTTGCTATGCGTTTTCACTTCGGTAATGAGTTGTCTGCTTTCCCCGTCATAGTTCACGCGCAAACGTAGCGAACAAATGCGTATCTGCCTGTCTCGTGTCTTTACATGCAGCGCATCAAGTATCTTGTGCTCGTAAGCCGTGCCACAGTGCATTGCCGGCGTAATAAACCTGTCCTTCCTGACCCCCAGCTTCACCAGCCACCATCTTCGAAACGTATCTGTATTCCAGTTACCCATGATGGTGGCGGTGTCGCTTGCGCCAAACCACCCGCTTCTGTCGTGGTTTCGTATCATAGCTTACTCACAGCCTTTTCAAGCGCGTCCAGCTTTGCAAAATATCCCATCAACTGAACAAACTGTTTTTCGTTGATCCCAAGTCCCCGAAGCAGGTCGTTGTGGTCAAGCCCATTTCGTTCTTTCATGGTGATTAGCCTTTCAAGTCTCTCCTTTATGGCAAAGATACTGTGACGGCTCAAATCGTCCTCGCCATCGTCTCCGTCACCTTCTGCCCAAAGGTCAAACCCAAGTCCGGTGCGAACGGCAACGCCCTTAACGAAAGCTCTCGCCAGCGCGTTGTTTATGCGGAGTTGGTTCAGCGTGTCCTCATACACCACAAGGGATCCGTTCAGCAAAGGCATGTCGTAGGAAAACTCCAAATCGTCAATGTGGATTTCAACAGACACAAACCAGCATTCTGTAATCCTTCCTTTACTGGTAGTAATTTTGGCCTGCGGCCACAGGTATGTATTTGTTTCCGGGCACCTCCGAGGGGCATACCACACGCTGGATGCTCCGTTTTCGTGGAGCAACTTGGCACACTTTGCCCAGCTCAAATAAGGGACCTTGATAACATTACCCTTCTCGTCTTTCGCGTCGCGTAAATCGCAAAACGGCTTTACATCCACCTGTATTAACTCGTCAAAAGATTTCAGCATTATTCTTCCGCCTTTCCCACATACTCACTGCCGCAATACGGGCATTGGTATTCTGTCATTTCCTCACCGAACTCGCCGTCCGGGGAATGTTTGTAGGTACACATGGCCGGGTCTTCAAACTCCGCACCACAATCATCGCAGATGTACAAAACGCCGGTGTCTCTGCGCTCCCATCTTTTCTTTTTAACTCGCATCATACCGGCCTCCCAGCCGCTTTCAGCACTTCCCGCATAGGCTTCCGCGCCTTTAGTATGGACATGGCCCGCGCCGTCTCCCGCCTGTATTGCCGCCACAGGTCGCTCAACTCGTCGCTCTGGTAATAACCGTCCCCATCGTTGCAGATCATCAAGCCCTGCTTCTTTGCCTCGGCAACCGCCTTTCGCATCTTCCGGTCGGTGGTGTGCAGCGCCGCCGCCAGGTCATCCCGGCTGATGGCGTTCCTGCGCCCCTTGGGGATCAGACCGGCGATCCGCTCTGTCTCCGCCGTCCGCATGGGCATCTCCGCTTTATCGTCCTCGCCGAACAGATACGCCCTGCTGGCCCGCAGCGCCGCCTCCAGTGCCTCGGTGACTTCCTCCGTGGGCAGGCACACGCCGTTTTCAAACCGGCTCACCATGCTCACGTCCATCCGTGCGTCTGCCAGCTTCAGGATACCGCTGACAGCCTCCTGCGTCAGCCCCAGCTCCAGCCGCCTTTCTTTTAATCGGTTCATCACTGTACCTCCACCCATTGGCCGTTCTCAACGGTGTACCACACGCCGGGTTTCAGCGTTTCACCATCCACGATGCCAGCAAGGATGGCGGCGATCTTACCATTATCCCTACGCTCTACGCAGACAATAGCGTTGCCGATATCGCCCATAACGCGGCCAAAAAAGCCGGTTGTCATAGCCACACAGTATTTGCCGGTGGCGGATGCCGCGCCCCTCTCGCCGGTGGCGGATGCTGCGCCACTCCAGCCGGTGGCGGATGCTGCGCCCCTCTCGCCGGTGGCGGATGCCGCGCCCCTCCAGCCGGTGGCGGATGCCGCGCCCCTCTCGCCGGTGGCGGATGCTGCGCCACTCAAGCCGGTGGCGGATGCTGCGCCCCTCTCGCCGGTGGCGGAGTTTTTCTTTTCGGCGTTCGCCTTTTTGATGGCGTTGTCAAAGTCGCACTGCGCTTTTACGTACTCCACTTGCGCCTTGACCAACCCCGGAATACCGATCTCCGCGATCAATGTCAGCTTCTTACCAACGCGCTTCGTGTCCTCGATTCGCTTCTCGTCGCTGACATCCTCCAACTCCGCTTCGAAATACCGGGAGCCATCACCGGGCGCGTAGTAGCCAAGTACATCCAACGGCATTTCGCAGGCATGCAGCCCATTTTCGCACAATTCAATATCGCCCTCGACCTCCGCCGTCTTGCCAAGCTCATACTGGACCCCACGGCATTTCATGTCCTTGTCTGTTGCCTTATAGACCTTCATCTTCCATCCCTCTTTCTTATCGCCTTTTTGGCGTTCTCGCGCCTTGCGCTGTTCATGCTGTAAAAATCAGCCTCGCTGTACGATGCGTAGCGTTTCGCCTTGTCGGCCTCAACGTCCCGCCGGAACGATTTGTAGTCCTCGCACTCCCCGTGGCACATCGCGTGTCTGCGCTGGCAGCCCTTGCAGGGCGGAGCCGTCCGGTTCACCAGCCCGATCATTCCCACTTCACCAGCGCTTTCACAACACCGGCCTGTGCCGCGTCCTCGTGGCTCATCAGCACGTCCACTGTGTAGCCGTACACACCGGTATCGGCTGCTATGTAAGTCTTGCCGCCCAGCGTCACAGTGCTGCCCAGCGGGATGATGTCCGGGTCTACCGCCACCGCCTCGCCGATGGCCACCCACAGGCCGGATGCCGTCAGCACCTTGCCATCCCGCTGGTTCATGTGGGCGTAGGGTGTGCAGCAGGCGCAGTACCCGGTGATGTCGCATACCAGCACGTTCTCCGCCTCCGGCTCCGCGATCTCCGCCGTGGGCGGCGACTGCACCACGTCCTCCTGCACCGGCGGCAGCGTCAGGCACCACGCCACCAGCACCAGCAGCATCACCCACAGGACGATTGCCACTACCCACATACGCCTGCACCATCGTCTGGTGCGGCATAGCCGGGAGTATTCCCGCGCCCGCCTGTTCCGCTCTCTCATCGCCCCAGCGCCTCCACGCCCTTGACGATGGTCCAGCTCAGCCACGCCGCGCCGATAAACGCCAGCGTCCATGCAAACCAACTCATGTCGTTTCCTCCTTATGCCTCTGCGTGTCATTACAAATCTTTGCTACTCCATGCCGTTGCTTCTCTTTGCCATTCCTAGCTAATCCATAGCTGCGCAATGCCGCGCATCGCCTTTGCTTTGCGTAACTTCACATCGCAATTCTCAGCCCTGCCCTTCCATTGCAGTGCCATACTTTGCTCTGCACCGCGTCGACTTGCCTTTGCTCTGCACAGCCGCGCTTCGGCTCTCCATTCATCGCCGTTGCGAAACTTGGCTATGCCATTCGTAGCATCGCCATTGCGTCACCATGCTAAGCCACGCTGTTCTATTCCTTGCATTTCCGTCGCGTTACGAAATTTCCTCCCAGCGAAAACGCCCTTTCCCGCTGTTTCGCCACTGACCAATGCCGGAAAACCGACCGTAGTCCAGCCACTCCCGCACGACCTTCTCGTGGTCATCGCACAGACACACTACGGTGAACTCGCACGTTGCCCCTGCGGGTATCTGCTCGGACAGTGCAAGGCTCACGCGCTCACCCTGCATCGTCTGCGCCCGCAGCGGGCGGCAGCACTCGCCCATCTCGCCGTCAAACAGGATAGGGATAGTACGAGGCTCCACGAAAATCAGTTTGTCGATCTCCTTCTTGAACGCCTTGATGCCGCTGGACGTAGTTCCTTTAACCTTCCGCAGACCGCCGCAAGTGTCCTTGAAGAACCCCTTGATCTGATAGTCGTAGAAAAACGGTGTCCCATCGTCCAGTTTTGGGAAGATGGTCTTGCCCTTCTCCACCACGCCATCCACGCCGATGGCGGCCACTTCGTCCTCCATCGTGGCCGCATCCGGGGAATTGCTTGCCACGAATGCACGATAGATGTCAGGATCGCCAGGGCAAGTGCCCAAAACCGGCTCTGTAAACGTCAGCTTTACTTTAATCTCTTTCATTCTTTTTCCTCCTGTCGAATGTACTCGACCTCGATAATTTCCATTCCGTTCTGCCGTGCCCATAACATCACGGCAATTTCAGCACACGTCATAATCTCTTGCCTTTCCTCTGCGGTCGTGGTATACTATCCGCAGAACATTTTGGTAGATGTTTCGGAGATGCCCTGTCCAGTGCCGCAACCACTGGGCGGGGCTTTTTCTTACCCCTCCATCATCGTCCCCATCAGCTCCTCCACCGTCACGCCGTACAGCTTCGCCAGCTTCTTGTGGTACTTCCGCAAGATTGCGTTCTTACCAAGCTCCCAATTAGAAACAGCCGTAATAGTGACGTTCAGCTTCTTTGCGACATCGGCCTGCTGCAATCCAGCCGCAAGCCTGAGTTCCTTTAACGTCAAGCGTTCATCCCTCCTTATCAATATTAAGAACTTTAACTTGACAAACGCTTAACCACCCGCTATTATGTAGGTGACAGCCAACAAAATATCGGTTATAAGCCCGCAAAGCGATGGAGCGCGATGGGGGTGTGGTTTTTTGTTGCCTTGTTTAAGCCCTTGAGAGTATTATAACGACCAAAATGGTCGTTGTCAACCTAACAACGACCATTTTGTAAGTTTTGTTACATTGCACAATTTTAGGAGCTTCAAATTGTGATATTTGATTTAGACCTTCTTTTTTCAAAGCCAAAAGGCCCAGACAATCCATTTTTATATTATCCAGAATACTATGATCAGGACGCTTCGCAAAGTGTAATTGACCAAACCCATAAATATGATATGGACAATTTTTCAAAGCACGAAGCTACAATTATTCGGGATGTATTGTATACGACACAAAAAAAGTACCCTAAAGAATTTTGGGCACCAGGGCTTGTTAATGAAAGCTACACGATAAAATATAAACCAAGATATATTCTGTTTGAAGCGGCAATACTGCTTTATAAAAATTCTGAATTACCAATAGATCAAATTTCAGTGGCGTTTGCATATTCTCAAAAAGGCGCAGACTACAGAAAAGAAGCTATAAAATTTTATGAAAAAAGCATAAATAGTGTACCGTTTTATGTTTTGGACAAATTTGCGTCTATCAGTTCTTTTGCTATGTATTTAACGCTTTCCGCTTTGTACGAGCAAGAACACGAATACGACAAAGCTGTTGTGTGGATGAAAAAGGCCCAAAAACGTGCTGAGCCAAATAATGTTTTTTGTGCCCAAAAAATAAAAGAGTTGTCAAAAAAGGAAGCGCCAAAACCAAGGAAAAAGAAAATGCCATCTACTAAAAAATTGGTTTTTGAAGAAAAAGTAACTTCTGTCGCGCAATACTGTATAGATCACGGATGGCACAAGTAAAGGGTAAAAACAATGGCAAAAAGAAAAACCGTTAACGTTAATACAGATAAAATTATTTTTTTGGCAGAAGCTAACGAATGGAATAAAGCCGCCTTTGCAAGAAAGGTTGGAAAGCACAGCCGTTGGTTGAGCGAAGTGGCAAGAGGGCGTAATCTTCCTTCGCCGGAAGAAGCCGCCCAAATGTGTCTCCTACTCCACACCACCCCGGAAGAAATTTTGCCGACCGAAGGTGAGACAGCAGAAGAAACAGCAAATTGCCAAGAAGATATTGCGCTGGTGCGGAAGCTGCTGGAGGAAATGCAGAGCGCAACAAAAGCCCCCGCCGCAAAGGGCGAGGGCTCAAAAGAAGCTGCATCAAACTTTATTAAAGCTACGAATGATCGTGCGGCGTTGTTGGCTCTTATCAACGAAGCCACGAAGAAACTACAGGAGCTGGAATAATGCCTACACTATATCCTACCGATCCGCAAGACTGGCTGCGAACAGAAGCGGAACGGAAAGACAAGGAACAGGAGCGCAAAGAAAAAGCCGACAAGGAGCGCCGCGAGAAAACACGGTTTATTATTACAACTGTTCTTTCTGCTGTTGCGGCAATCGCTGCTGTTGCAGGAGTGATAATTCAACTTGCTTGAGCGCGATCAGCGTATCAAGTTTGTCTGTAATTCCCTTTAGGCCAAACACAACATCGTTGATCTGGCCTTTCATGATAATGCTGTTTTCAGCCAGCCTATCAATGTAAATCTCGTAGTCCTTGCTCATAGCACACCTCTTTCTTTTAACGTACTCATAATATCAGCGCAGTCCTCATCGGAAAGCTGGTCGATTTTTTTAAGGGCTATTCTCCGCAACGTTTCAATATCACATTGCGCCAATGCATCTGTTTTTATTATACCCCAGGCGTTGGCATTTGTGCAAGAACTCATTTCTTTCCCCTTTCTTAATTTGACATATTATTTTCTCGGTGTACAACTAAGTTAGTACACTTATAGTTACGCACAAGCTGTTTGTTGCCCACAAATGGGCAACAAATTAAAAAATATTTCAGGGGGAAGTGTTTATATGTGGGCCTTTGTTAAATAGCCCCGCTGCTCCCGCAACGGACAGCGGGGCTATTCTCGCCGGTGGCCTCCCGGCTTTCCGGCTGCACGTTCACACTAACAAATTAGGGTTTGGCAGGGCAATACCAAATTCGGATAATTACCGTTTGCGGCAAAACAGAATTGGGATTCTCCTGCCCGAAAAAGGAGTAAAAGGGGAAAATGGTAAAAACATTGCAGGATTTGTGCAGGGATGCAAAAGACCGACAGAATTTAACTATACAAGATTTGTCCGACATGACGGACATTTCAGCATCAACCATAAGCAATTTTTTCTCCGCATCATCAAAGGAGCCGAGCGTGTACAAAATGGGTTTAATTTGTGCCGCGCTTGGCGTTTCAATGGATGAATATTTCGGGATTGAAAAAGAAGTGACAACGGAAGATCAATTGACAAAAGCCAATGAACAGTTGAAGCACCAAAAGCAGCTGCATGATGCCGATGTGCAAATAGCCCATCTTGAGGGAAGCATGGAGCAGATGGCAAAAACCATTAACTACCACCGCAAGAAATCGCGGGACACAAAATTTGCTATTTATGGCCTTACGCTTTTGTGTGCCATATTTATGGCTGTTATCGTGGGATATATCTTTTTTGACTACCGTATCCCCCACCAGGGTCTTATTCAGGGCGGAGAGGCCAGCATATTCGCATGGATCGTCTTTTTGCTGCTTGCGGTCGGTATTGGCTTTTTTGCCGCTATTTTGATGATGTATTTTCGCTATGCAAAAAAGTATACATTGTCGCCAGATAAGGGAGGAGATGAACAATGAATGTAGTATTGCGGGCAGCATTATACCCGCGTGTGTCCACAGAAGAACAGAAAAAGTTTGGCCTGTCTATTCACGATCAGCAGAACGACCTCGAAGAATACGCCAAAGCCCACAATATGAAGGTGGTAGGCGTTTTCCAGGATGCCGGGTTTTCCGCCAGAAAGAAGATTGAAAAGCGTCCCGCCATGCTTCAACTGCTGGAAGCCGTAAAGCATGATGAAATAGACATTATTCTTGTCACAAAGCTGGACAGGTGGTTTCGCAACATCGGTGAATATTACAAGGTACAGGAGATTCTTGAAGCCCACAACGTGTCGTGGAAAACGATCTATGAGGACTACGACACGTCTACAGCTGCAGGCCGGTTGAAGATTAACATTATGCTTTCCGTAGCACAGGACGAAGCTGACCGCGCCAGTGAACGCATAAAAAAAGTGCTTGATGCAAAAAAAGATCGAAATGAGGTTTGCACCGGTCATCTTCCTAAAGGCTATAAAAGAGAGGATAAGTTTGCGGTTATAGACAAAGAGGCAGAGCCGATAATGCGCAGATTTTTTTCAACCTTCCTTGAAACCGGCGCAATAACAAAGGCGATGGATGCTGTGCCTGAATTAAATCTCAACTATAAAACCGCAAGCGCGATACTGAATAGCACCGCTTATATGGGCAAATGGAACGGCCTAACGCTGCCGCCGTACCTAACACAACAGGAATTTCAAAGGGTACAAGAATTAAGGCGGCGAGTTACAAGAAAATCACCGTATAACCGCATCTATTTATTCTCGGGGCTTACCGTGTGTGGCGAGTGTGGGAGAAGAATGACAGGACACCCTACCACATTAAAAGATGGCACGTGTGTTTACAAGTATCTTTGCCAGGGCGCGAAGCAAAGAAGGGGGTGTGACAATGGCTTAGTTGTTCGCGAACAAGACATAGAAAATTATTTCATGTTCTCCATTGACGAACAGATACAGATCAAACTAAAAGCTAAAGCCCAGCACGCGCCCAAAATTAACACCGACGCGCAAATTAAAGCTATACAAAAAAAGCTTGCCAAACTGTCTGAGTTGTATATAGATGACATGATCTCAAAGCCAGACTACTCTAAAAAGTACGCAGAGCTGACGGAGCAAGTAGAGGCACTTAAACAGACACAAGTACAAAGCCGCGCTCCGGAAGAAGTCGCGGACTTGTTCGCCCCCGGCTGGCAAGACATTTATAAAAATCTTACCCGCGAGAACAAACGGGCTTTTTGGAAACTCAAAATAAAAGAAATCCGGCTATACAAAGACAGCCGGATTGAATTCGATTTTCTCTAAAAACTTAGTTAGACGTAACCTGACGCATGTGGGCGTTTTTGCGGTCGATTTCAGCCGGATAGACACAGGCAAAACCGTGTGTTTTCTTGTGTCAGGCGGCCTTTCGGCGGTGCTCTCTCATGTCGTGTATGTGAATTACTCCTCCGTCTCGATCAGGCCGTAGCCGCCGTTGTTGCGGTGGTACACCACGCACACGGCGTTCGTCTCGATATTGCGGAACACATAGAAGGAGTGCCCCAGCAGGTTCATCTGCAGAACGGCCTCGTCGGTGGTCATGGGCTTGACGGAGAAGCGCTTGGTGCGGATGATGTCGAAGTCGTTGTCCTCCACCACGTCGAATTCGGCGGGCACGGTGGACACCAGCGCGTCGGGCCGCAGGTTCTTGGCCAGGCGGGTCTTGTTCTTGCGGATGCGGCGGTCGATGAAGCTGACGGCCTCGTCGATGGCGCTGCGCATATCGCCGTCGGGGTCCTCGGTCTGGGCGCGGAACAGCGTGCCGTTGGCGGCGCGGATGGTCAGCTCCACCACACAGCGGTTTTTCTTCTCCACAGCAAAGGTCACAAAGGCGTCTGCCTCCTCCGGGAAATACTTATCCAGCTTACTGATCTTCTTTTCGGCGTATTCCTTGATGGAGTCGTTGAGGGAGATCTTTTTGCAGGCGAATGTGAACTTCATAGTGTTTGCTCCTTTCCGTAACGGGTATCGGTGCAAGGGTCGGGGAGGGAGTTCCCTTTATCCTTGACTGATTATAGCAAATATAACCTGTGTTGAAAAGAGGGTTTGAAACGATTTGTGAAAAGTAAACAAATTTTTGGAGGAAGTGACAAAAACGACACGGGTCGTCTTTTTTCGGCAAAAGGCGGCAAAACCTCCTGTTTACAAGAGGGGCGGAGAGGTGTAGTATAGTGGTCGGAGGCTTTCCAATATCCCACCCGCTTGCGCCGCTCCCTATGGGGCGGCGTCTTTTTGCGTAAAAAACCTCCCCCGGTGAGGGGGAGGCGGGGGGTCACTGCGTTTCCTCGGCGGAGGTCTGCTCCAGCAACACCATTTCGCCCAGCACCACGTAGCGGTAGTTATTCGCCTCGTAGGAGCAGGTGCAGAGGGTCATAATCTGCCCGGTGGGGACGCCGCGTCCGGAGCGGAAGGTGGAGCTGTTGATGAAGCTCTGGAGCTGGTCGCTGGTGAGGGAGGTGCTGAATACCTCGTGGGTGCCGGGAACCACGATGCCGGCAAACACGTCCACCCGGTAGGTGCCCTTGTTGGTATACAGGAAGTAGTAGGGGTGGGCGTCGTAGTACCACTGCTGCTTGTAGTTGGAGATGGAGGCGAACATGGTGCCGTCGGACATATGGTGCCCGTAGAGCACGTTGTTCTGCCCGGAGAAGTCACTGGGCACACGGGCATCCAGGAAGATGGTGCCGTAGACGCTGTAATTGCCGTACAGGTCGTGGTGGAGGTAGTATTCGTTGTTGCCGTCGTAGGCGATGGGATAGCTGATGGGGGTGCCGGGGCTGTACACGTAGCCGATGATGTCGTTGTAGTGGCTCTGCCACCAGCCGAGGTCGATGCCCACGGGGCCGCGCTGCCGCTCCACGGTCAGGCGGATCTGGGCCTTCAGGTCGGCGAAGGCGTCGGCATCCGGCAGGGCGGCGGCGGTGATCAGCTCCGCCGCGGCGGGGACGGAGTGCAGGAAGGCGGTAAGCTCCGCAGGAGCCTCGCCGGAGACGGGCTGCGCCGGGGCGGCGTGGGCTGCCAGCAGGTACAGCGGTGCGCCGATCAGCAGCGACAGCACCGCAGCGATAATGCGGTTTTTCATAGACGGGTTTCCCTCTCTCTCTTTTGGGTAGGCTCGTAATGGGAATATTATACAGGGGGTAGAGGAAGTCGTCAAGGGGAAAGGGGACGGGGAGGAAGAACAAAAAAAGAAAGCCCCACGGGGCTTTCTTTTTTTGTTCAGCGGGCTTGGGCGCGGTCGTAGGAGACGACCACCCGGCGGTTAGGCTCTGTGCCCACGGAATAGGTGGTGACACCGGGAACCTCCTGCAGTGCGGCGTGGATCACATGACGCTCATAGGCGTTCATAGGCTCCAGCGTTACGCTGCGGCGGTACTTCTGCACCTTCGCCGCCACCTTGCGGGCAAGGCTCTCCAAGCTCTGCTCACGGCGGGCGCGGTAGTTCTCGGCGTCCATCTGGACGCGGATGCGCTTGTCCGCGCCGGTGTTGACGGCGTAGTTGGTCAGCTGCTGGATGGCGTCCAGCGTCTCGCCGCGGTGACCGATGAGCTGACCCATGTGCTCGCCCACCAGCACCACCTTATAGCGGCTCTTTTCCATCTCGTAGACCCGCACCTCGGCACTGCTGTCCATGTGCTCCAGCAGTCCGGAGACGAAGGCGACGATGCGCTTGGCGTTGTCGTCCTCGCACAGAGGCAGGTCGACTTCCGGCTCCACAGGGGCGGGACGCTCCCGCTTCTCCGGGCGGGGACGGTCGGCACGGGGAGCGCGCTCCGGCTGGGGACGCTCCTGGCGGGGCTTCTCCTGACGGGGCTGCCTGGGCTGGGCGGGCTTGGGCTGAACGATCTTCTCCGCAGGCTTTTCCGCGGGCTTCTCAGGGATGATACGGGGGGCGGCCACGGGTTCTTCCGCCACGGGGGCGTCCTCCGGGCCATAGGTGATGCGAATACGGGCGGGGGTCGCGCCGATGCCTAAAAAGCCGCTCTTGGCGCGTTCGAGGATGGACACGGACACGTCGTCACGGTCCATGCCAAGCTGCTCCAGACCCTTGCGGAGCGCCTCGTCCTCGGTCTTGCCCGTTACGTCGATGTAACTCATAGACAAAGCTCCTTATTCGTCGTTATCGTTGTAGTGGCCCTCCTGATACGCCCGTCCGCGGGCATAGGGCCTGCCGCCCACGCGGCCTGCCTCCGTGGTGGAGGCGCTGCGCTGCTCGGCGGGTTTTTTCTTCTTGGGCTGGGGCTGGGGCTTCTTTTCGCCCTTGGCGTTGGCCAGCTGGTTGTTGTAGTTCTCGCGGGCGGCCTGCATCTTGGCGTAGCGGGCCTCGCGCTTCTGACGCTCCTTGTCCGTCTCCTCCCGATCCAGCAGCTTGTTGAAGTGCTTGTTCAGGAACAGCTCCTGCAGGCAGGAGAACGCGGCGTTGGCGATCCAGTAGACGCACAGAGCGGCGGGGAGGATGTAGCCCATCCACACCGTCATCAGGGGCATCATGTAGATCATGGCCTTGGACGCGCCGTTGGCGTTGGCGCTGCCGTTGGACTTCATGGAGATCTTGGTCATGAGGAACTGCAAAGCGGCGGAGATCAGCGGCAGGATCAGGATGCCAATGACGGGCCAGCCGCCGGAGGGGAACTGGCTGAACAGGGTGCTGCCCACCTGGGACAGATCCATGCCCAGGAAGTTGTAGTTCAGGTCGATGAGGCCGTCGAACTTGCCGGCGAACTCGCCCCAGTTCTCATGGATGAACTTGGCCAGGTAGATCTGCTCGTAGGCAGCGGCCTGACCGCTTGCGCCGGAGGTATATCCCAGGGACACGGCCAGCTGGGTGATGCTCTCGATGACCTCGTTGGACAGGGACATGAAGTAGCGCAGGGGAGTACGGATGATATAGTACAGCGCGATGAGGATGGGGAAGGGCAGGAAGGACCACAGACAGCCGGACATGGGGTTGACACCCTCGCGGGCGTAGAGGTCGGCGATCTCCTGCTGCTGCTTCTCCTTGTTGTTGGCGTACCGCTTCTGGATTTCCTGCACCTTGCTGTTCATACGCCCCATGCGGAGCATACTCTTCTTGCTTTTCAGCTGGAAGGGAAGGAGAACCAGCTTCACCATGAGGGTGAAGAGGATCAGCGCGATACCGTAGGAGCCTGTCCACGTGTAGAACAGGCGGGTGAGCCACGCGAACGGCACACAGATATAGTAGCCGAGCTGTGCAAACATATACTTTTTTTCCTCCGTTAGTTTTTGAGGCTCGCTGGGGTTCAGGGCACCGGGTCATACCAGCCGCCCTTGTGACGGTGGAAGGGATGGCAGCGCATAAATCGCTTCAATGCCAGCCAGCCGCCCTTTGCCGCACCGTATTTCTCGATCGCCTGCAGGGCGTACTGAGAGCAGGTGGGGATGTAGCGGCAGCTGGGGGGAAAGAGGGGGGAGATGGCGCGGCGGTAAAAGCGGATCAGTCGCAGGAGAAGTCGTTTCATACGTCCTCCCCCAGCAGTCCCAGCTCCGCAAGGCAGCGCAGGTACTGGCTCTCCAGCTTCTGGTAGGGCATGGCGGCGGCGCGGACACGCGCCACCATAATAATGTCGTAGCCGGGGAGCAGCTCGCCCCGGTGGAGGCGGTACAGCTCGCGGAAACGGCGGCGGACACGGTTACGCACCACGGCGTGCCCCACCTTCGTGGAGACGGTGACACCCAGGCGGCTCATGCCCTTTTTGTTTTTCAGGCAGTAGACCACCATGCCGCCGGTGACGGCTGACCGTCCCCTGCGGTATATGCGGCGGAAGTCGCCGTTTTGCTTCACCGTTACTCTTGCGTCCATTTTTCCCTCGTTTTCTCCTTGCAGCGCAGATACACCGATAGGGACGGGGAGCAAGTCCTCCGTCCCTCAGGGCATATCCTTATGTGCGATGCACCTTCCGTGACCTCAATGGGTCAGACGGGCACGACCCTTGGCACGACGACGGGCCAGAACCTTGCGGCCGTTGCGGGTGGCCATTCTCTTGCGGAAGCCGTGCTCCTTGGAGCGCTGGCGCTTCTTGGGCTGATAGGTACGGAACATTGCATGACACCTCCATTTTTAAGATTATCCGGCGGGGACGGACGTCTCCCGCGCTTACTCGACAGCGGTAATTCAGAAAAAATCGCCGCCGCAGTAAACTTTTCCACCGTTGTTGCACAACTTTATGCAACAACGCGCAGAGAACATTATACAGACAGGAGGGGTGCCTGTCAATAAAAATTTCCTGAAAAGGACGGAAAGACACGGAAAAGGGCGGGAAGAAAACAGGAGGTTATATTAGAATAGGAGTAGACTTTTCCGGCGTTTTCTGGTATACTGTTTTGGGATATTTTGCGGCGGTACACCCCCCGCCATTTTATCGCGGGAAAAAGACACATCCCGCCGAAAGGGGAGCTTTCTTTTGAATTCTATGAGAGATCTTTGGGACAGCGTGCTGAAGCGGCTCAGCGGAGAGCTGTCGGACATCACCATTAAAACGTGGTTCGATGAGGTGACGGTGGTGACGATGGAGGATTCCGCCTTTGTGCTCCATTGCAGCAATACCTTTAAGAAGAGCACTATCGAGGCGCGGTTCCTGCCCCACATCAAGGCGGCGTTGCGGGATCTGTTCTCCACCGATCTGGAGGTGAAGATCCTGGACGACCAGCAGCTGGCGGCGTACCACGGCGTGGCACCGGACAGGCCGGGCGACCTGTCGGAGTCCGAGGCGTTCACCTTTGAGACGTATGTGGTGGGACCCCAGAACAAGCTGGCGTTCGCCGCGGCGAAGGCGGTGACGGAGAAGCCGGGAGAGAACTACAACCCGCTGTTTATCTACGGCGATTCCGGACTGGGAAAGACCCACCTGCTGTACGCCATCGCCAACGCGCTGCGGAAAAAGCGTCCCGAGGCGCGGATCGTATACGTCAAGGGCGACGACTTCACCAACGAGCTGATCGCCTCCATCCGGGAAAACAGAAATGCGGAGTTCCGGGAGAAGTACCGGCAGACGGATATTCTGCTGATGGACGATATTCAGTTCATCGCCGGCAAGATACAGACGCAGGAGGAGTTCTTCCACACGTTCAACACTCTCTATGAAGCGGGAAAGCAGATCGTCGTCACGTCCGACCGCCCGCCGATGGAGATGAACAAGCTGGAAGACCGTATCCGCACGCGGCTCGAATGGGGCCTTATGGCGGACGTGCAGCCGCCGGATCTCGAAACGCGCATGGCCATCACGCGCAACAAGGCCGCGCAGTTCGGCGTCGTGCTGCCGGACGAAGTTGTAACGTTCATCGGCGAGACGGTCACATCGAACATCCGCCAGCTTGAGGGCGTGGTGAAAAAGCTCACCGCCTACCGCGATCTTCTGGAGGACGATATCACGGTTTCAAGCGTCCGCCGCGCCATCAAGGACGTGATCCGCGTCGGAACCTACGTCCCCACGCCGAACGTCATCATCGCGGAAACGGCGCGGTACTTCTCCGTTTCGGAGGAGGCGCTGCGCGGGCAGTCCCGCCAGAAGAACACCGCCACGGCGCGGCAGGTCGCCATGTATCTCTGCCGGAATCTCACGAACATGGCGCTCACCGATATCGGCGCGCAGTTTGAGGGCCGAAACCACGCCACGGTGCTCGCCTCGATCCGCAAGATCGAAGACATGATGCAGGCCAGCCAGGAGTTTGCCATGGTCATCCGCGACGTTACCTACAACATCAATTCCAAGGCATAACGGCAAAAATAAAGTTTTCCACAAGATGTATGTGGAAAAACTGTTTATAAATGTTCAAAACTTTTTTGTTCCGTCCCGATGTGGAAACTGTGGAAAATTATCCCTGAAGTTTTCCACATCCAAAATCCTTGATTTTCAAGGCTTTCGCGGAGTTTTCCACAAGTTTTTGCTCTACTGATACTCGCTTCTAAAAAATATTCTATCTTTCTTTCTGGAAGAAACGGAGGAATCGCCATGAAATTCACCTGTGAAAAATATCTGCTCAGTCTCGCCGTTGCCACCGCGGGCCGCGCCGCCGCTTCCAAAAGCCCGATCCCGGCAATGGAGGGCCTGCTCATCGAGGCCGGACACAACGTCCGCGTCACGGGCTATGATCTCAAAAAGGGCATTTATACGACGTTTGAGGCGGACGTGTCCGCGCCTGGCAGCGTGGTGATCAATGCCAAGCTCTTCGGCGACATCGTGCGCAAGCTGCCGGACGGCATCGTTTCGGTCTGCTCGGACGAGAATAACGCCGTGAACATCGCCTGCGGCAACGCCGATTACAATATTTCCGGCACGGCGTCGGACGATTTCCCCGACCTTCCGTCGCTCGACTACTGCAGCAATCTCTCCCTGCCGCAGGATACGATGGCGCGCATGATCGCCGAGACGAGCTTCGCCATCTCCACAAACGAGTCCCGCCCGGTGTACACCGGCGCGCTCATCGAGGTCGATGACAACATTATGACCATGGTAGCCGTAGACGGCTACCGCATGGCGCTCCGCCGCGAGCCGGTGGAGACGTGCGATGTGGAAAGTCTCAAATTCATCGTGCCGGGCGCAGCTCTCTCCGATCTCGAGAAGATCTGCATGAGTCCCGAGGAGCCGGTGAAGATCGCCGTCGGCAGCAAGCACGTTTCGTTCTCCGTGGGCGATACGGTGCTTATCTCCCGCCGTCTGGAAGGCGAATTCCTGAACTTCCGCAAGACCGTTCCCGGCGATTTTCCCATCCAGCTCAAGGCACAGCGCGCCGATCTCATCCGCTGCACGGACCGCGTGAGCCTCATCATCGACGACCGCACGAAAAACCCGCTCCGGTGCGTGTTCGGGGAAAACATGCTCACCATCACCTGTGCCACGCCGCTCGGCCGCGCGGAGGACTGCTGCCCGCTCGAGGGCGACGGCGGCGGCATGATCGTCGGCTTCAACAACAGCTATCTCATGGATGCTTTCAAGGCAGCGCCCGCCGACACGCTGCGCATCAACATTGTGAACGGCAGCGCCCCCTGCATCATCACGCCGGAGGACGGCGGCGACAGCTTCCTTTACATGATCCTGCCCGTGCGTCTGCGCGCGGAAGGCTGATGCGCGTCGATGCGGTGCAGACGGAAAATTTCCGTCTGCTGCAGGGCGGCCGGTGCGAATTTTCGCCGGGCGTGAACGTCATCGCGGGCGCGAACGCGCAGGGAAAAACGACGCTTCTCGAAGCGGTATATATGCTCACCGGCGCAAAGAGCTTCCGCACATATTACGATAAGGAACTCATCGCCTTTGAAAAGGACGAGGCGGCGGTGCGCGGAGAGTATTTCGCGTCCGAGAGAGAGCAGCGCATGGAGATATTGCTCCGCCGCGGCCGGACGCGCACAATGAAGCGCAACGGCGTGAAGCTCTCGGCGGGGGAGACGGAGCAGTGCCTGAAAGCAATCCTCTTCTCCCCGGACGATCTCGCCATGATCCGCGGCGCGGCGTCGCTCCGGCGGCGGATGCTCGATGCCGCCATCACGCAGCTCCGCCCCGGCTACGGCGCGCTCATTGCCGAATACCGGCGTCTGCAGGAAAATAAAACGCGCATTCTGCGCGACTGGCGGGAAAAGCCCTCGCTTCTCGATACGCTGGACGTATTCTCGGACGGAATGTGTATGTGCTCGGCGAAGATCATCCGTTACCGCGCGTCGTTTGCAAGAAGGCTCGCCGAGACCGCGCGAAGCGTGCAGAGCGAATTTTCCCGCGGCACGGAGGATCTCACGCTCACCTACACCACCGTTTCTACCGTGGAAGACCCCGCGGCGGCGGAGCGGGAGATATACGAAGCGGTTTCCGAACGGCAGCGCCAGCTGCGCGGCGCGGAGATCGAGAGCGGTCTCTGTCTCGTCGGCGCGCATAAGGACGATCTTCTGATCACCATCAACGGCGCGGACGCGCGGAGCTATGCCTCCCAGGGACAGACACGCACGGCGGCGCTCTCCTTGAAGCTCGCCGAGCGGGAGATATTCCTCGCCGAGACCGGCGAGACGCCGGTGCTGCTGCTCGACGACGTTTTGTCCGAGCTCGACAGCGCCCGGCAGGAGTTTGTTTTGAACCGCATCGGCGGCGGACAGACGCTCGTGAGCTGCTGCGAGGCGGCGAGCGTAGAGCGCATGACGGGCGGTCGCGTACTTTATATGGACAAAGGACGGGTAAACGAAGTATGTACCTCCATTTAGGCGCGGAAACGGTCGTGCGGACCGACAGCATCGTCGCCGTGTGCGATCTCGATAACGCCAGCTCCTCGCACATCACGCGGGAAGCTCTCCGCGCCGCGGAGAAGGCGGGCAAGGTCGTGAACGTGGCGGACGATCTCCCTAAATCGTTCGTCGTCTGCCGGGAGGACGGAAAGACCCGGATCTATCTATCGCAGCTCAACACCGCGACGCTTTTGAAGCGCGCGGAGAATATATCCTTTGATTAAACTCATGGAGGAACACCCATGTCGGAAAATACACCAGTCAATCCCAATACCTATGACGCCAGTCAGATCCAGGTCCTTGAAGGTCTGGAAGCGGTGCGTATGCGCCCGGGTATGTACATCGGCTCGACGAGCACGAGCGGTCTGCATCACCTTGTATACGAGATCGTGGATAACGCCATCGACGAGGCGCTCGCGGGCTTCTGCACGCATATCGAGATAGCTATCGAAGACGGCGATAGCATCTGCGTGACCGATAACGGCCGCGGCATCCCCGTGGACATTCAGGAGCAGACGGGCAAGCCAGCGCTCGAGGTCGTCTATACGGTGCTGCACGCGGGCGGCAAGTTCGGCGGCGGGGGCTACAAGGTCTCCGGCGGTCTGCACGGCGTCGGCGCGAGCGTGGTGAACGCGCTCTCGGACTGGCTTGAAGTGCGCGTATTCAAAAACGGCAATATCTACGAGATGAAATTCTCCCGCGGCCATATCACGCAGGAGATGAAGATCGTCGGCAAGACCGACAAACACGGCACGCAGGTGCGCTTCCATCCCGATCCCGAGATGTTTGACGACACGGTCTATAACTATGGCGTGCTCTTCAAGCGCATGCGTGAGCAGGCATTTCTGAACGCCGGTCTCACCATCATCATGGAGGACAAGCGCCCCGGGCAGGAGCAGCGGCAGGAGCTGTGCTACGAGGGCGGCATCCGCGAATTTGTCACCGAGCTCAACCGCCACAAAACGCCGGTGCACGAGAACGTCATTTATATGTCCGGCGAGCGGGACACCTCCATGTGCGAGATCGCCATGCAGTGGAACGACGGCTACGATGAGCGCATCGAGTCCTTCGCCAACAACATTCTCACGCCCGAGGGCGGCATGCACGAGACCGGCTTCCGCACGGCGCTCACCCGCGTGATCAACGCCTACGGCAAATCGAGAAAGATTTTGAAGGACGAGGAGACGCTCTCCGGCGAGGACTGCCGCGAGGGTCTCACCGCCGTCATTTCCGTCAAGCTCGAAAACCCGCAGTTTGAGGGCCAGACAAAGTCCAAGCTCGGCAACAGCGACATCCGCACGATGGTGGACAGTGTTGTGAGCGACAAACTCGAGCAGTTCTTTGAGGAAAACCCCGCCGTTGCCAAGCAGATCTTGGAAAAAGGCATTTCCGCCTCCCGCGCGCGCGAGGCCGCGCGCAAGGCGCGCGACAGCGTCCGCCGCAAGACCGGGCTGGAGTCCGGCCAGATGCCGGATAAGCTGCAGGACTGCAACGAGCGCGATCCGTCCCTTTGCGAAATTTACATCGTCGAGGGCGACAGCGCCGCGGGCAGCGCCATTCAGGGGCGCGACTCCCGCTTCCAGGCCATTCTCGCCATGTGGGGCAAGATGCTCAACGTTGAGAAGGCGCGCGTCGATAAGATCTACGGCAACGACAAGCTCTATCCGCTGATCGTCGCGCTCGGCGCGGGCATCGGCAATGAGTTCAACATCGATAAGCTCCGCTATCACAAGATCGTCATCATGGCCGATGCCGATGTGGACGGCTCGCACATCCGGACGCTTTTGCTCACGTTCTTCTTCCGGTATATGCGGCCGCTCATCGAAAACGGCTATGTCTATTCCGCCGTGCCGCCGCTTTTCAAGCTGAGCCGCGGCAAGCAGCAGCGCGTGGCGTACTCCGACGAAGAGCGCGACGCGATCTCCCGCGAGCTGCGCGGCGACAACCCGGACGCGAAGGTGGACATCTCCCGCTTCAAAGGTCTCGGCGAGATGGACCCGCACGAGCTCTGGGAAACGACGATGGACCCCGAGCGCCGGACGCTCCGCCGCATCACGCTCGAGGACGCGCAGCGAGCCGATGAGATATTTACCGTTCTCATGGGCGACGAGGTCGAGCCGCGCCGCGCGTGGATCGAGACCAAGGCGCGCTACGTCGTCAATCTGGATTATTAAGGAGG
>ENA-OUQG01000194-OUQG01000194.1-human-gut-metagenome-genome-assembly--contig:-NODE-194-length-41485-cov-6.504369_pt1 | contig 41485 bp, 34 predicted proteins | sample MGYA00237943_ERZ548823 | MGnify/ENA primary metagenome ERZ548823 (study PRJEB26490, sample SAMN05194731) | human gut metagenome | biome: terrestrial biome; feature: human-associated habitat; material... | reverse complement strand
GCCATACACGCAATCGCGCAGCGTTCGATTCAGCTTCATAATGCATGCCTCCTTGCATTCGGCCGCCGTAGCAGGCCTTTCCGTCGCAAAACGAACTAGCCTTGCCAGCCCCGCATTTGGAATTGTCGCAGCTCTTCTCATTGTGGCAGAAATCGCGACAATTGGGCCGCATTGCGTCGTTTGAAGAGCCGTGCGTCAAAAAACGCCGCGATTAGGCATATTCAACACCTCAAAAGAGGCAACGCGCGCGTCATTATTTTGCGATCAGCCTCGCCTGAGCGCAAAGGGCCTGGTCAGAGCCGCAATCATCAGCCAAGCATATACTTCAAACCTTACCTCATGGTTAGACTTTTAGATCCAAGCCCTTGCAAAGCGACCTAATCATCGCGTTATTTTGACACGAGGAAATCGAAGGAGCGCAGAGATGCTCGGCCCAAACACTGCGCCACGAATTGCTGAGTGCACTGTCTCGAGACATCGGCACGCCAATGCTTCAATATATATACTTCAATGATTCTATAATTCAATACGTATATACATCACAATTCGATGCTTCTATATGTATATACGTCTATTCCTCTATACATATATGGACCCCGGCCCTTACGCCTCGAGGATTGCGCGCACCTTTTCAGAATCGACCTCGGACAGGCGCAGCAACGGCACGGGCTCGGCCTCAACGTCGCCGATATGCTTCTCCCACAGGTGCACGTCGTGCCACACTCCCAGCTTCCAGCTTGCCGCGCACAGCGTGCCCACCAGTTCAAAACCCATTTTTTCGTGCAGATGGTCGCTTTTCTCGTTCGGGCACACGACTTTGCCCACAACCGTGCGTACGCCCTGCAGCGCGAGCAGGTCGAACAGTTTGCCGTAAATCGCACGGCCGAGCCCGCGCCCGCGATGGTCGGTCGAAAAATACACCGAAAGTTCCGCCGACCACGCATACGCCGCGCGGCTGAACAGACGGCTGCCATAGGCATAGCCCACCGGACGCCCATCTTCCTCGCACACGATGTAAGGATATGCCCCATCGCGCTCGACGATGCGCTGGCGGAATTCGCCAAGTGCGGGCACCTGGGTCTCGTTGGTGACCGTGGTGGCAATATAAGGCTCGTAGATTTTCAGCAAAGTCTCGGCATCGTCAGGCGTAGCAAGGCGGAATGTATGCACGGGTTCGTTCATTTTGCGGCTTTCTATGCAAGTTTCAGCATATTTATGCATTTTTGAAACTGTACTGCGTTACAACCCCGTTAACAAGGGGCAAAAGCCCGCATCTGGGAAAACAACGCATTGCGTGCGGAAAGGAACGCCGCCCTAAAGAAGTTCGCTGCCGTACAGCGGTGCGAGCACCGACTCGCGCTTTTCCTTATATACGCATAGAGCAAAACGACCCGATTCGCGGCGCAGGTCAAACGAGTTCGCTCCGTTCATCAAAAAACTGGCGATGTCTTTACGCATGTCAACCGAATGGTTGCAGTTCACGGCGCTCGTTCAAGCAGTCCGCGGCCCGATGCTAGGATGCATTTCGTCGAAATACCGGGAGTGGCGCCCACGCGCGCACCTCTGCCCCAAAGGAGCCCTCATGGATATCAAAGTGATAGACGAAAACCGCTCGCCCATCGAGTGCGTGGTGTCGCTTTCCGCCGAAGAAACCGCTGTGCTCGCGCGCGGCGCCTGGATTCGCATGGCGCGCCTGCTGAAAACCGACGATGAGCATGTGCGCGAAAAGGTCGACGCCATGTTCACCCGCCGCGAAAAGGCACAAGCCGTTGCCGGCATCGTTATGGCGAACGCCGCGCACCAGGCCTTCGACACGCTGGGCGTGACGTTTCTGCTCACGCCGCAGTTCGTAGTGCCCGATGAATGGGATGAAGAGCAGGCCATCACGTTCACGACGCGCGCCTTCCCTGTGCCCGATATGGAACTTGATTTGGAATCGCCCATCGCAGTTGGCGAAGACGAGACCCCTGAAGAAGCCGCGCGCCGCGCGCTTCGCCAGCGCCTGCACGGCACCATGCCCCAGGCCCTAATCGACGAAGCGGCGAAGGAACGCCGCGAGGAATTCCGCGGCGAACTCGCGAGCAAAGGACAAACCTATCGCGAATATCGCATCGAGCACGGCGTGAAGCCGGCCGAGATTGAAGAACGCCTCGAAGCCGAAGCGCGTAAGGCGCTTGAGGAAGACATCGCACTCGATTTGGTGTTCATGCGCAAAGGCCTCGAAGTCACCGAAAACGACGAGTTCGCAGCCCTTTCCCGCTTGAAGCCCGGCAGCGAAATTGAGCTGAAGCGCGAGTTCTTGGAAACGGGCCACGCGTGCCTGCTTCGCCAAGAAGCGCGCCGAGGCGCGGCCGTGCGCTGGGCCGTCGAAAACCTGGTGCAGTAGGCTCCGCGCCCAAAAACCTGCTACCTGTTAAATGCTCGCAGCGTTTAACAGGTTTCAGGACTTGGTACAGCGATGCGCACTTTAAGCGCGACGATGCGGCGCGTAGTCGCAACACACACCCAATGTGTCAAATGCTCGCAGCGTTTAACACATTGGGGCAACCTGCCGGCGTTGACAGCCGCACAATGTACCCCGAGGGAGCATCCTGAATGCGAATGTGTTAAACGCTGCGAGCATTTGGCGCATTCGCACCCAGGAAACGCAAAACTGGCCCCGCATAATGCGAGGCCAGTTCCTTGTTGCAACTCTATGCGACCCGAGCGCAGACGAATCACACTCGCGGCAAACCGCTTACGCGTTTAGAATCTCTTGCACCTTTGCCGGATCGAGCTCGGTGATGGGAGTAATAGGCTCCGGCGCGCACGAGAAGTCGCCAATCTGCTTTTCCCAATGGTTGATGGAGCGCCATTCGCCATTCTTGAAGCCGACGTTCTCGAGCGTGGCCATAAGCTTGAAGCCCATAGCATTGTGCAGCTTGTCGCTCGCAGGGTTCGGGAAGGTGACCTTGCCATGCACCGTGCGAACGCCCTGTAGCTTCAGCAGCGAGAGCATCTTGTCGTAAATCTTGCGACCCATGCCGCGGCCGCGGTGGTTCGGCGCGAAGTACACCGACAGCTCAACGGCCCAAGCGTACGCCGCGCGCTCGTACAGACGGCTCGCGTAGGCATAGCCAACAGGCACGCCGTCTTCCTCGCACACAATGTAGGGATACACACTCACGCGATCGATAATGCGCTGGCGGAACTCCTCCACCGTGGGGGCAACGTACTCGAACGTCACCGTGGTTTCGACGTACGGCGCATAAATGGCCTGCAAAACCTCGGCATCGTCGGGCGTGGCCAGACGGAAGGTGAAAACGGGTTCAGACATCGCGTTCCTTTCGATGAAAATGGATGAAATCATGCACGAAAACTCATGCATGCGCGAGACGAACGCGAAAACGAGTCGGACGCATATTGACGATGGGCGAAGCGCGTGGCACGTCGGGCAAAGCTGGCCAGGCAAGCCGAGTTGAGCCCGCTAGGCGCCTGCCATTCCACACAAAACCGATTCCTCCATGCGGAACCAGCCACGAGGAACAGCCGCTTATGCCATGCCGATCATGCAGCCAAGGGCGAACTACCCCGCGCAAAACAGCCGCACCGCACGAGCCTGTGGCCCAAACGTGCGGGTTTTACCTTACTGCGTTGTTCGTGAGTCCCCTTTGCCAAACACACGATGGCATTGCGTACTCGACAGCTTCATAATTCGGCTTCTGGCCTGCGCATTCGCGAGGTTTCAACATGCGTCCGACTCGCGGTTCGATTAGTGCGCCTGCAAAGTATATCCCCCCGCAGCGGAGCGCGCGGCAACAATTTCGAGCGTTTGGAAATTGTTGCCGAAAAACACTGGAATATCATTCTTGAATGAGTATAATAACGCTTGTAATTATTCCTATTTAAGAATAGTTAAGTCAACCAAGCATCCTACCTTTCGCACGGCCGACGGTTCTTCCATACGTCTTTCTCTTCGGGAGCTGAAAGGCTCGAAAGACGCACGCGGCCCAGCCGCACAAACATACTCCGCGCGTCGCCCTACCCCCTAGATGCGCGGAGTTCTTTTTTGCCCGCATGCATTCGGAACCTTTATCGCAGCTCGCAAAACGCAGGCCCCGGCAACGCGCAAAATCGATTCTCCGGTCGAGCGAACCAAGCTAGCCTCGAACCGAAACCAAAGTGTATCGTCCGCACGCACGGCCGTCGCTATACTAGAGGTGCAAACGCCGATTTGCCTCACTTCGAAACACCGAACGCGCACCTCAGGAAGGTTGAACGTCATGGCACAGAGCATCATTTCCAAAGAAGAGCTTCTGGAAAACGCCTACGAAATCGCCGAAGAAGGCGGCATTTCGGCGCTTTCCATTCGTGGGCTTGCCACGAAAAGCGGCGTGAGCGTGGGCACCGTGTACCGATTCTTCGCCGCGAAAGACGAGCTCACCATCGCGACGATCGAGCTGTATTTCGCACGTGCGTTCTACAAGGAATTCTGCCACCTTGACACGCACACCGCGTTCGTCGACTACTGCGAGAAAATGAACGTGAGCATGCACCAGGTGCTCAACCACTTTCGCGAATACTGGCTGCGCGGCGCCGAGGCTCTGCCTTCCGCCGAGAGGGCTGCAGCACGCCTGCGCGAGTCGCAGCAAATCGAGCACGTAGTAAACGGCCTCGTCGAAATCTACAAACACGACCCGAACATCGTTGCCGATTTGCCCGACGGCTTCACTCCGCGAAGCGTGTGCGAATTCACGCTCGACAACGTGCTCGACAGCCTGCGCCACCAAAACGGCGACTGCAAAGTGTTGTTCGGCCTTCTAAGGTCCACGCTCTACAAAAACGAGGAGTAGACGCGCAGCGGCGGGCGAATCTGAAAGCCAAGATTGAAAAAGCTGGCGATGTCAACGCATTATTTCGCTTGCTAAAACTTATTGTTTCTATCTATGGATATCTCAATCTGTTGATACTTATAACCAAAAAAAATGGTTATAATTGCAACAACGGAAGGAGATAGCATGCGCCTGCTTAAAGTGAAGGTCGACGGTGCCGAACTGTTTAAGAACTGCCTTTTCGAACTGGATTTCATCGCCACCGATCGCGTTCCTCGTGACGATGAAGGCAATATCTCTGACGTCACACCCGTTTGCGAGAAGTCTTCCGTCTACACGGAAAATGTTATCGGCATGGTTGGCGTTAATGCGTCGGGCAAGACCACCGCGCTCAATATCATCCGCTTTATTCTGGGCTATATGTCAGGCCCCTATCTCATGCGTCGATTTACGCCCAAAGATGACAAACTGGGGAGAATGGCACCTCGCCTGTCTATCTCGTGCGTGTTCTACGAGAGGAATTCCTTCTACCTTATAGAATCGGAGTTGGCGCTCATTGATGCCGATTCGACCGGAACGGCGCCGATTGGCGAGCGGGGCTTTGACTCATACGCGTTTGCCAACGAGCAACTTTGGAAGTATTCGTCTGCGCAAATTTCGCGTAAGACAATTTTGGACATCGATGCCTTTAGGGACAAATCTACTCTTCTTATGAGGCGAAATGGACCCACGAACGACCCAACCGTGCTCGACGAGGCCAAAAGAACGTTCCTTGGCGATGACGTATCAATCGTCTCGATAGTTACGGGAAAGAAGACCGTACAGGTTGATTCCCTCAAAAGGACACTACCACTCATGTCCCTGCCAACCCCCATTGTCCAAGCTTTTGACCCAAGTGTTGAATATCTCAACTGGAATGCTGAGAACCAGGTTTTTCACCTCAAGTTTAAGAATGAGTCCCTGGAGCGGGTCGTTAACCCCACAGTCGCATCCTATGTCCTCTCGAACGGCACCATTCTTGGAGCCGAACTCGTTAACCGCGCTATAAGCGCCCTTAAGAGCGGGGGATATCTCATCGTTGACGAAATGGAAACCGGCCTTAATAGATCCCTTGTTGGAACGGTGATCGGTTTGTTTACTTCCCCTGTCACCAATCCTCACGGTGCCGTTTTGTTGTTCTCGACGCATTATCCTGAACTGCTCGACGGCCTCAAGAGAAAGGACAACGTCTATCTCTTAGTGCGAAACGAATCATTCGACACCGAAGTTGTTAAATACTCAGACCGCATTGGCCGCATAGAGAATAAGAAGAGCGACGTTGTGATTAACAACGTCATTAAGGGCTCAATGCCTCGATATCCAGACGTTCAGGCGATGCGTTCCTATGTTTGCGAGCATGTCAATGAATAACACGGCCCTCGACTACCTTACCCATAGATTTGTTTTGTTCAGCGTTGAAGGTACGGCTGAGGGTGCCGTGATTCAGACGCTGTATGACAATGATTTGCTTGTCGTGCCCCGCAATCATGTGGTAATGGATAACACTTACTTCGACAGACCGTATACGAGGCTCCGCAAGGCAGACAAGATAGCCGACGAGTATTTCGGCATGAGCTATGAGTCAAGAGATGCTTCGGGTTTGACAGTGGCACGAATCGTTGATAGCAAATCAGCCAAATTCGAGTTTCCAAAGCGCCGTCAAAATGGAACTGAGGTACTGAGCTTTTTTACGCGGCCGGAAATTGAGATGCTTGTGATTCAAGCCGAACATGCTTACGGTGAATGGCAGAAAGCCTCTAGGAAAAATAGGCAGCTAAAACCGAGCGAGTTCTGCTCATGCAACCTAGGCTTTTCTCGCCTTAAAGAAGCATCGTTTCTTAAGGAATACTGGTCCGATGCTCCTAAATTGGTCGAAGCCATTCAAAAGCATAGCGAGAAAGCGCAACGCAGCAAAGGCGAGCTTTTACTTGTAGATTTGCTGGCCTAACTGCGTTGTTGGGCGTTTCGCAACGACCGAAGATTTAGGCCTATTAACGAAATGAGCGCTTTGGGGTGCCAATGGGCAGCCTGGCCCCAGCATCCCAAAGCACCCCGACTCGCCGTTTTGTGGTCAAAATCGATGTAGCCGAGAGAACGACGGCATCACCTCCGTATCGCCACGATTTTCGCGTGTCTAGACGAACGATTTCGACCGGTGGAACGTTTTTCGCGCGGGCTTTCAGGAATTTCCCATCTTCGAAAAAGCGATTACGAAATTCCGTTTCACCTGTTCAAGGCATTGTTCTTTTCGCGCACATACCTCGGTTTTCGAAAAAGTGAACAAGAGCACTTTGATGTTCACACCAACCGCCTCCAAGATAAAACACGTCAAAACGAACGAGCGCCGCGGCTGTTCGAATCCAACCACCCTTTTATCTTAGGAGGACAACATGTCACCTATTCTTATCGCCGCCACCACGATAATCTCCCTCGCCCTCGTCGCCTACACGATCGGCGTTTTCGGCGAGCGCAATTCCGGCACGCTGAAGCGCTCGCATCTCATTTTCTTCTGGATCGGCCTCGCATGCGACTCCACCGGCACCGCCATCATGAGCTCCATGGCCCAAAGCAGCGGCGGTTCCATCTCGCTTCTGCACCCCGTCACCGGCGGCCTCGCCATCGCGCTCATGCTCTTCCACGCGACCTGGGCGACCTACGTTCTGCTGCGCGGCGATAGCAAGCAGCGCCACGGCTTCCATCGGCTGAGCATTTGCGTGTGGCTCATTTGGCTCGTCCCCTACTGCACCGGTGTGCTCGTGGGCATCCCCGCGCTGCACGTTGCCGACAGCACCGCGCTGGCAATCGCTTCCGCCATCGTTATTGCACTCGCTGTGCTGGTTCTGTCCAAGAAGAAGCAGGCTGCTTCGCTGTAAGACGCAACGGCGAACTGGCGGCGTGGCGGGCTGGCGGCGGCGAACCGGCAAGGCAAAATGACAACGAAAAGCCCACTGCAGCCGCCACAAAGCCAGGTGGCAGGCCAACGACGGCAAACGTCAACGACAGCTATAACAACGCCAGACAGCCACAACGTCGGGCGACAGTAATGCAAAAGCCCAGGTCACCTCAAAGGAAGAGACCTGGGCCTGCGTGTTTTATACTCGCTTTTAGAACTTGCGGAAGCGCTCGTAGCGTTGCTCGAGCAGCTCGTCGATAGGCAGGGCGGAAAGCTCGTCGAGGCTTTCTTCCACATACGCCACAACGTTGGCGATCGCGAAATCGGGGTTGGCCGAAGCCGAGTCCTCGCCTTCCTCGAGCACCGCGTCGACGATATCCATGTCGAAAATCTCGTAAGCGTTCATGCGCATGACCGCAGCCGCCTCGGCCGCGCGCGAGCGGTCCTTCCACAGAATGGACGCGAAGCCCTCGGGCGAGAGCACCGAATACACGGCATGCTCCTGCATGGCCACGCGGTCGGCCAGCGCCAGCGCGAGCGCGCCACCGCTGCCGCCTTCGCCCACAAGCACGCTCACCGTGGGCACGCGCAGCCCCGCCATGGCATACAGGTTGTCGGCGATGGCATTGCCCTGGCCGCGCTCCTCGGCCTCTTTGCCGCAGAACGCGCCCTGCGTGTCCACAAAGCACACCACCGCGCGCCCAAAGCGCTCGGCCTGGCGCATAAGGCGCAGGCTCTTGCGATAGCCCTCGGGCTGTGGGCAACCGAAGTTACGCTTGATGCGATCTTGCAGGTCACGGCCCTTTTCCTGCGCGATGAGCGTTGCCGGCTCACCCGCGACCCAGCCGATGCCCGCCACAATGGCGGCGTCGTCGGCAAAGCCGCGATCGCCGTGGCACTCGAAGAAGCCCTCGCACGTCGCTTCCAAATAGCGGCCCGCGGTGGGGCGATGCACGTCGCGCGCGGTTTGCACGCTGACCCATGCGGGGTTTTCTGCCGCCTCGGCCTGCTTCACGGCTCCGGGCTTCGAAGTGTACTGCTCGATTTCCGCACGGTAAGCACGGCGCGTCGCCACCGAGCGCACGCCATTCGCGACGCGCTTCGGCACCGCCGCGGCAGCCTTTACAGCCACGGCGCGCACGCCCGAAAGAATATCGCGCTCGTCGGCGGCAAGCTGCGCTCCCGCCGCTTCAAGCTCGCATTTCGTAGGGTTCGCGGCCAGCGCGGCGAGCACCGCGGCAAACCCGCGCGGCGCACCCGATTCAGGCTTGGCGTGCAGCGCAAGCAGGTTCGCGAGCGTCTCGCGAATGCGCGGGCGCTCGACGATCGCATCGATAAGGCCGTGCTCGAGTGCGAATTCCGCCGTTTGGAATTCCTTGGGCAGCTCCTGACGAATGGTGTCTTGAATCACGCGACGGCCAGCGAAGCCGATAAGCGCGCGGGGCTCGGAAATAATCACGTCGCCCTGCATCGCGAAACTCGCGGTCACGCCGCCCGTAGTGGGGTCGGTAATCACCGAGAAATACGGCAGACCTGCCTCGCCGTGACGCTCAATCGCGGCCGAGATTTTCGCCATTTGCATGAGCGAAACCAGGCCTTCCTGCATGCGAGCGCCGCCCGAGCAGGTGAACAGCACCAGCGGCAGGCCCTCTTCGGTGGCATGCTCTGCCAGGCGCGTAATGCGCTCGCCCACCACCGAGCCCATCGAACCCATGAAGAACGTCGAATCCATTACGCCAATCGCCACGCGCATACCCGCGATGCGACCCACGCCGCAGCGCACGCCCTCGCGCAGGCCCGTCTTCTTTCGCATGCCGCCGATTTTGTCCAGGTAACCGGGGAAATCGAGCGGGTCGGTTTCAGGCACGTCGGATTTCTCGGTTTCGAACCAGCACTCGAAGCTTTCCGCGTCAAGCACGCTCGCCAAGCGCTCGGCCGACGTCATGCGAAAATGATGGCCGCACTCGGGGCACATTTTGTGGTTGGCAAGCACGCGCTGCGCGTCGGAAATGCGGTGGCACTTCGGGCACGCGACCCACGAGTCATCGCTCACGTGCAACGCCGCGTCACTTGGCGCGAAGCAAGTGCGCCACACGCGCGTGATGCCGCCGAACGCCGCGTTGATCGAGGCCACGGGCACGCTGTAGACGCTGCGATGCTCGTCGGCTGCCATGGAAAGGAAACGCTCGTCAACCGCAAGGCGCGAATCGACGAGCAAAATCGCCTGCGCATCGGCCGATTCGGCTGCGGAAAGCACGCGATAGCTGTCGTCGAGAGCGCCCGTTTCGCGGCTTTTGCCCACGCACACGGTTTTCGGAGCGAGCTTCACATGCGCCGCGCGCGCCATGTCTTCGGTATAGGCGACGCACGGCACAAGGCCCGCCGCCAAGCAACCCGCGACGATAGACTCGCCCGTCGTGCCCGCGTCGACCACGAGCACTCGCGCAGCGCCGGCCGAACGCACCTCGACCAGGCTTTTTAACGGTTCGGTGGCAGCGTAAATCGCCGCCGATTCCTGCTCGCACGCGAGCGCATCGACGCCTTCCGCAGCAGGAGCCGCAGGTACGGCGCTCGCATTGCCAATGGTCACATATGCCGTTTTCTTCGAACGCAGCATAACTGCACGCTTTCTCTTCTTAGAACGAACCCGTTACATGCTCGACCTGTTACATGCTCGTAGCGTTTAGCAGGTCCGAACCCCATTACTCCGTACTCCGCACCGCTTTCGCAGGGCAGGACGCGCTCGCACAGGACGATTTGGCGGCCGAAGTCGTCGACAAGCACCTAGATTTCGTCGTGGCGAGGACGTAGCGCCGTCGCCTAGCGAGCAACGGCACGGCCGCGCCTTCTAAGCACCTGTTACATGCTCGTAGCGTTTAACAGGCGCACGTCTCGTTTTCGAGCCACGCTGATCGACTGAAAACCTGTTAAACGCTGCGAGCATGTAACAGGTTCCGACCGCACTCGCGCCTACGCCAACACGTACTTCTGAGTGGCGGAAGCGGCCACCTTGCCGTCGATGGTCGCTACAACCTCGGCCACCACCATGCGGGAAGACGACTTCACGATATCGGCCTCCAAGCGAAGGGTGTCACCCGGCTGAACCTGATGGCGAAACTTCGCTTTATCGACCCCCGTTAGAAAACCGATTGCGCCCTCTGCCCCACGCGCTTCAAGCACGCAGAAGCTTGCCGCCTGGGCAAGCGCCTCCATAATGATGACGCCCGGCAAAACGGGGTGCTCAGGAAAATGTCCATTGAACAGCGGCAAAGTAGGGTCGACATCAAGTTCGGCAACGATATGCTCGCCGGGAACGCATTCCACCACACGCGTCAGCCACAAAAACGGGTCGCGATGCGGCAGAACCGCCATAATCCCATCGCGTCCACACGGATACGTTATTGCCATGGGGGTCTATCCCTTCCAAATTAAAAAGCGAATGCGCCTGATTCAACAACGAACGTCCAGCCGCACCAAACACCAGCAACGAAGCATTCCGCAAAGTCGCTTCATCTCTCAACGTCGGACGTCGTGATTCCGAACCCAACGTCAACGAGCAAGGTCTCTCGCGGAGCAGGTTGCCACGAAGGGCGAAACGCATTGGCCTTCGCGGCCATACGCGAGACCCGAACGGCGAGATGCCCACGAGAGACCAGCGCAGCGTCGGCCGCTATTTCCCCGCAAACGGGGAAATAGCCAACGAGCCATTGTGGCCGCCAAAGCCCAGCGAGTTCGACAGCGCCACCTTCTGCTTGTAGCCCTCAATCGGCTCAAGCGGCACGTTCACGCCGCACTCGGGGTCGATTTCACGCGTGCCCGCCGTGGGCGGCACGCAATCGTTTGCCACCGAAAGCGCGCAGACGATTGCTTCAAGGGCGCCTGCCGCGCCAAGCGTGTGGCCAATGGAGCCCTTCACTGAAGTCACGGGCACGTCCGCCGCGCGTTCCTCGCCCACCAGGGCTTTCAGCGCAGCCGACTCCATGGCGTCATTGGCATGCGTCGAGGTTCCGTGCGCATTCAAATGACCCAGGTCATCGGGCGTGAAACCGCCTTCAGCAAGCGCCTGGCGCATCGCGCGCACCGCGCCTTCGCCCGACGGCTCGGGCGCCGTCATGTGGTACGCGTCGCCCGTCGAGCCAAAACCGGCCACTTCCGCCAGAATAGTCGCGCCACGCGCCACGGCGTGCTCAAGCGATTCGAGCACCAATGCGCCCGCGCCCTCGCCAGGAACAAAACCGCCGCGATTCACATCGAACGGCATCGACGCCGCTGTCGGGTCGGTCGATTTCGAGGTCGCGCCCAAATTGCCGAAGCCCGCCAAGCATATGGGCGAAATGGATTCTTCGCTGCCACCCGCGAGCGCCATATCGGCATAACCATGGCGAATAAGGCGATACGCCTCGCCCACGCAATGCGTGCCCGTCGCGCACGCCGTCACAATCGAGAGGCAATCGGCTTTCAGCCCGAAGCGAATGGATAGGTTGCCCGCCGCCATGTTCTCAATCATTGTGGGAATGAACAGGGGATTCACGCGCTTGGAGCCCTTCTGCGAAAGCGTGTCGCAGCCGCGCTGGAATTCCTCCAGGCCGCCAATGCCGCTTCCCCACACGCATGCCGCGCGCGTAGCGTCTTCAGCCTCCATGTCGATGCCCGCCTGCGCCCACGCCTCTTCCGAGGCGGCGATGGCGTACTGCACGAACAGCGCGAAGCGGCGCGCTTCCTTCTTCGACATGCCGCACGCTGCCGCATCGAAGTTCGGCACCTCGGCGGCAAGCGATCCGGCGAATCCGGACGCATCGAAGCGCGTGATGGGCGCGATGCATTGCTTTCCAGAATAGACTGTATTCCACAGCGCATCGACGCCTGTGCCCGCGGGAGAAATGGCGCCCATGCCGGTAATTACGACTCGACGCGTGCCGTCGGCCTTCAGGAATCCACTCTTTTCGCACGTCACAGCGCCAAACCTCCGTCAATCTCAATTGCCTGGCCGGTAATATACGCAGCATCGTCACTCGCGAGGAACGCCACGAGGCTCGCCACTTCGCTCGGCTGGCCAAACCTGCGCTCGGGAATGTTGCCGAGCACCGATTCCTTCACCTTCTCGGGAACGGCATCGGTCATGTCGGTCACGATGAAGCCGGGAGCCACCGCGTTCACGGTTACGCCGCGCGGCGCAACCTCGCGCGCAAGCGACTTGGTAAGGCCCACGATGCCCGCCTTCGACGCGGCATAGTTCACCTGGCCCACGTTTCCATGCAAGCCCGAAATGCTCGACATGTTCACGATGCGACCCCAGCGCGCCTTGCACATGGCAGGCACCACAGCCTTGCAGCAGTTGAACGCGCCTTTCAGGTTCACGGCCACCACGCGGTCGAAATCGTCTTCCTTCATGCGCAAAAACAGCGCATCGCGCGTGATGCCCGCATTGTTCACAAGCACGCTCACCTCGCCGAGCTTCTCGCGCGCAGCCTGCATGAGGCCCGCCGCCGCATCGAAGCTCGAAACATCGGCTTGAATGGCCGCCGCCTCCACGCCAAATCGCTCGCGCAAGCTCGCCGCCACCTCGGCGGCCGCTTCGGCACTGCCGGCGTGCGAGTGGTTCACGGCCACGTTGTAACCGCGCGCCGCAAGCGCTTCGCACACCGCCTTTCCAATGCCGCGGGCGCCGCCCGTGACCACCGCGCATCCGCGCGGAGCGTCGGCCGCCGCCGTGTTCATCTCGGTCATGAAGACTCCTTCTTATTCGGCACCGCCGCAAGCGACTTCGCTTGCGACCTGGGCAATTTCTTCGGGAGATACGGGCGCGAACCGCGCCGCGGCAGGCTCAATGCGCTTGACGAGCTTAGTGAGCACGCCGCCGAACCCGCATTCCACGAACGTGTCGACGCCCTGCTCAGAAAGCCAATGCACGCTTTGTTCGAACAGAACGGGCGAAACAACCTGGCTCGCCAGGTGCGCACGAGCGTCAGCCGCAGAAAGCGGTCGGGCATCCACGTTGCACACGAGCGGCGTGCGAGCCTCGTGGAATTCGACTTCTTCGAGGAATTCCACGAGTGCCTCGGCCGCCGGCTGCATAAGCGGGCTATGGAATGCGCCCGAAGTCGCGAGCATCGAAGCCTTATGGCGCGGGCGTTCTTTCCACAAAGCAGCAGCGCGATCCACGGCGGCAACGTCACCCGAAATAACAATTTGACCAGGTGCGTTGTAGTTGGCGCACACGAGCACGTCGCTTTGCGCAGCGCTCGAGCACACCTCGCTTGCCTCTTCAGGCTCGCCGCCAAGCAGCGCGCACATCGAACCCGGACGCGCCGCCGCGGCTTCAGCCATAACCTTCGCGCGGAAAGCGGCTATGCGAAACGCATCGCGCTCGCTTACCATGCCGCTTACCGCAAGGGCCGCGATTTGTCCGAGCGAGAAGCCCGCCGCGTATGCGGGGCGAACCCCGCGGGCTTCAAGCGCTTTGGCAACGGCGACGGAAAGCGTGCACATGGCCGGTTGGGCGAACGCGGTGTCGCGCAGCGTTTCCGCGGAAGCGTTCAGGCACACGTCGGCCACATCGAACCCGAAGGCCTCGCTGGCAATGGCGAAGGTTTCAGCCACCTCGGGCGCACCCTGTTCAATCAGGGCCGCTCCCATGCCGGGTTTCTGCGCGCCTTGGCCGCTCAAAAGAAATGCGACACCCATGGGCTATTCCTTCCCTTCCACGACGCACGCCGCGCGGCCCGTACGCTGGGCGTTGGCGCAAGCGAGCTGTTGCAGGTTCATGCCGCCGCGAACCTCCGCATCGGCCAAAAGGTCGGCAATGGCCTGAGCTGCGGTTTTGCGCTTATGCACAAGCGCTGCCGACTGGCCGGCCATCATGGAGCCGCCATCGACATCGCCTTCCACCGCGCGGCGAAGCGAGCCGGCGTACATGCCCTCGAGCTCGTCGGGGTTGGCGGCGACATCGCATTCGAGCTTGCGCATCGCACGCGCCCACTTGTTCTTCAAGCCGCGCACCGGGTGCCCGCTTCCGCGGCCCGTCACCACCGTGTCGGAATCTTTCGCCTTCAGCACGCGTTCCTTATACGCATCGGCGATGCAGCATTCCTCAACCGTAAGGAAGCGGGTGCCCACCTGCACGCCCTCGGCGCCCAGCGCGAACGCGGCCGCCATGCCACGGCCGTCGGCGATGCCGCCCGCCGCGATCACGGGGATGCGCACGGCATCACATACGCTCGGGACGAGCGCCATAGTGGTGAGCTCGCCAATGTGGCCACCGGCCTCGCAGCCCTCGGCAACCACCGCGTCGGCGCCCATGCGCTCCATGCGCGCGGCGAGCGCCGAAGACGCCACCACGGGAACCACCTTTATGCCAGCCTCTTTCCAGGCTGCCATGAAATTCGCAGGGCTGCCCGCGCCCGTGGTAACCACGTCGACGCGCAGCTTGGTGAGCAGCTCCGCCACCTGGGGCGCCTGCGGATCCATGAGCATGACGTTTGCACCGAGGGGAGCGTCGCCAGCGATTTCGCGGGCAATGCGCACCTGTTCTTCGATCCACGCGAGTGGCGCGCCGCCACAGGCGATAATGCCCAAGCCGCCCGCCGCAGACACCGCACCGGCGAGTTTGCCGTCGGCGATGCGGGCCATGGCGCCCTGGATGACGGGCACGCGAATGCCCAAAAGATCTGTTACGCGGGTGTTCATACAGCCCCCTCTTTCGTTGCATCCCGCCGTGGCGGAACCGCGCGATACGTTTCGCTAAACCCAAACTGCCCCGAGCTCGCACGAACAGCCCACTGGGCGTTCGGCTCGTGCGGAACTCGCGCAAAACGCATCGCGCGGTTCCGCTATGGCAAAGCCTCAGCCGACAATTCGCTCGGGATGTGCGCCTTATTTCAAGCTATCGATGTAGTCGACCAGCTTGCCAACTGTATCGAGGCCCTCGGCTTCGCCGAGCTCGATGTCGAAGCGGTTTTCGATCTCGCACACGAGCTCAACCATGTCGAGCGAATCGATACCGAGAGACTCGAACGTGGAGTCGGCGGCAACGGTAGCGGGGTCGATGTCGAGGTTCTCGTTCAGAATCTCTTGGATGGTTTCGAGAGTGGTCATTTCTTTAGCCTTTCTAATTGTTAGATTGTCTAACTATATTTGCTTAAAAAAAGAGAGGGGCGAAAGCCCAACTCTTTCTTTTCGTAAATCATTTCGCGCGTACCGACGCCTTACGAGTGATGCTCGAAAAACGCCTTCACCTTCGAGAGGCCTCGCGCGAATGCGGCCTCTTCTTCGGGGGTAAGCCCATCGAGCGCGGCATCGACCATTTGACGGTGGAACAGCTCGTGGGCGCGGTAGGCCTTCCTGCCTTCCTTAGTGAGCGACACAAGCACCTGCCGACGATCGGCCTCGCAACGTGTGCGCTGCACAAAACCCTTGGTCACAAGCTTGCCGATGGCTGCCGTAAGAGTCGCGAGCGTCACATCGAGGCGCGAGGCAACCACATTCATGGGACTCGCGCCGTTCAGGCCGATGGCATGAATGGTGTGGATTTCCGAAATCGTGAGGCCGCGGGTCAGGCGATTCTTCAGCGCATTTTCCTCTACGCGCAAAATGCTATTGAAGGTTTCGACAAGAAGTTCGTTGACTTCCTGCCTTTGCTCCCTCGCCGAACTCGCTTCCATTCCGAACCTTTCTATTCGCAGCGCGCGGCAGGCGCCATAGCCACGCCGAATGCACCTATGCCCAGGTGCGTTGCAATGGTCGCGCCGCATGGGTCAATCGATACTACCTCGAAGTCTACCTTAGATTTAGTTAGCGTGTCTATCAAAGTTTCTACCGCTTTTGGGTTGCGGCAATGCACCAAGCGAAGGCGGGTGCGGCCGTGTTCGGCGGCATAGTTTTCGATGAACGCGGCGGTGTCTTTGATGGCTCCTTTCGCGCCCTTCGACTTGCCTATAACGCCAACCTTGCCGTCTTCCTCGTTGAACGTGAGCATCATTCGCATGTTCAACACGCTGGCCTGTTTGGCGGCTTCTTCGGGAAAGCGTCCGCCGCGCACCAAGTTGTCAAGCGAGTCGGGAACGAGCACCGTGCAAGTCGCGTCACGGAAAGCGACAAGCTTTTCGCACATATCGTCGAGGCTTGCGCCGGAATCGCGCAGCTCGCAGGCAGCATCGACCATAAGGCCGAGCGGAGCGGTGGCGCATCGCGTGTCAATCACGCGCACGTCGAGCGGGGCGTCGGCCCCAGCAATGCCCGCAACCTGGGGCGTTCCTGAAAGCGGAAGAGCGATATGCAGGCACACGGCGCCTTCGTAGCCCTCTTCAGCCAAGCGCTCGAACAACTTCGCGAAGTCGTGCGGCGAAGGCTGCGATGTGCTGGGCAGGTCGACCGCGTCTATCATGCGGTCATAGAACTCGTCGGTCGAGATTTCGATTTGGTCGGCGAATGATTCGTTGCTAAAACAAATTTTCAACGGCACCATCTCAACATTGCGGCGGGCGAACTCATCGAGCGCCCAATCACACGTCGAATCGGTGACAATGGCGATTTTCACAAACTGCTCCTTCAGTCGGGCGACATCGAGGGAAGCGACGAACGGTCCCGCATGAATGCGACTGTTCGCACGCGATATGCATGCCAGCTTGACGCCGCATTCCCTTGTCGCGCACTGCCCCACAAACGGGGTTTTCGAGGCAGCGCTTCTGCGCGCGTCGGGCATTAAACGCGGCGCCCGCAGAAAAGCTCGAGACCGAAGTATATCGATATTACTTAGTTAGTCAAACTATTTTGGCGAGTTTTGAAGCGACCGTGAATGCTTCAGAAACGCAAGGAAATCCCTGTTTTAGAATGCGACCTGCTAAACGCTACGAGCATTTAACAGGTTCCGAGCATTTAGCACATTCGGGCGACAAACGCGCAGGCGTCGAAACGATGCGCGTACAATAAGCGCTCCACAATTAAGAGGAGCTCTATGAATCTGATTGAACAGCTCGCGCGCGAGCTCAATTTGAAGGCCCACAACGTCGAAGCGACCGTCAAGCTCATCGACGAGGGCAACACCATTCCCTTCATCGCGCGCTACCGCAAAGAAGTCACCGGCGGCATGGATGACGTCGCACTGCGCACGCTCGACGAGCGGCTGTCGTATTTACGCAACCTTGAACAGCGAAAAGAAGACGTCATCGCGCTCATTGGCGCCCAAGGCAAGCTCACGCCCGAGCTCGAGACCCAAATCCGCGAAGCTGAGCAGCTGCAGCGCGTTGAAGACCTCTACAAGCCTTTCCGCAAAAAGCGCCTGACCCGTGCGCAGAAAGCGCGCGAAGCGGGACTCGAACCGCTCGCGAACATGATCATTATGCAGGCGTCCGCGAAAGGCTCGGCCCTCGACGCGGCCGCAGCATATATATCGGAAGGAACCGGCTTCGACACGCCCGAGGCAGCGCTCGCGGGCGCGTGCGACATCGTTGCTGAAACCGTCGCGGAAGACCCAGAATGCGTCGCCGACCTGCGCGCATTCACGCACAACACCGCCGACATCGTGGTTGAGGCCACCAACGCCGACGAGGCGACTCCTTACGAGCCGTACTACAACTACGACGAGCCCCTGCGCAAGATCCCCAACCACCGCGTACTCGCGATTGACCGCGGCGAGCACGAGGGCAAGCTGCGCGTGCGCGTGAACGTCGACGCCAACGAAGCCACCGCGCGCCTGGGCGCCCGCTGGCCACGCCGCCACGGCGTGTTCGCGCCCGTGTTCGATTCCGCCATCGCCGATGGATACAAGCGCCTCATGGCGCCGTCGCTCGAACGCGAGGCCCGCGCGAAGCTCACCGTGCGCGCGCAAACCGAGGCCATCAACGTGTTCGCCAAAAACCTCGAAGGCCTTCTGTCGGCGCGCCCCGTGCGCGGCGCGCGCGTGCTGGCGCTCGACCCGGGATATCGAACCGGCTGCAAAATTGCCGTGATGGACGAAACCGGCAAGCTGCTCGACCACGGCGTGGTCTACCCCACCAAGCCGCGCGGCGACGTAGCGGGCACCAAACGCGAGCTGGCGCGCCTCGTGAAGAAAGATCGCGTGAACACCATCGTGATCGGCAACGGCACCGCAAGCCGCGAAACCGAGGAGGTGGTGTCGGAATTCATCGCCGAGCAGGCGCCCGATTTGCGCTACACCATCGTGAACGAAGCCGGCGCCTCGGTGTATTCGGCATCGGAATTGGCAAGCCAGGAATACCCCGACCTCGACGTGACCGTGCGCGGCGCGATGAGCCTTGGCCGCCGCCTGCAAGACCCGCTGGCCGAGCTCGTGAAAATTCCGCCGCAATCGATTGGCGTGGGCCAGTACCAGCACGACCTTGACCAGGCCGAGCTTGCGCGCACGCTGGGATATGTGGTCGAAGACGTCGTAAACCGCGTGGGCGTGGACGTGAACACCGCCAGCGCGAGCCTTTTGAGCTACGTTTCGGGCATCACGTCGACGGTAGCCAAAAATATCGTGGCCTATCGCGAGGAAAACGGCGCTTTCACCGATCGTCGCGAGCTGAAGAAGGTTCCTAAGCTGGGGCCGAAGGCCTACCTGAACGCTGCGGGTTTTTTGCGCATTGCGGGCGGCAAAAACCCGCTCGACGCCACAAGCGTGCACCCCGAAAGCTACCCGGTGGCAACCGAGGTGCTCAAGCGGGCCGGCGTGTCGGCGAGCGAGCTCGAGCGCGGCGGCATTCCCGATATCGAGAAGCGCGCAGGCAGCGTGGCCGAGCTGGCCGGGCAGCTCGACTGCGGCATTCTGACGCTCATCGATATTATCGACGAGCTGAAAAAGCCCGGCCGCGACCCGCGCGACGACGCCCCCGAAGTCGTGTTCAGCCGCTCGGCGCTTTCCATCGACGACCTTGAACCGGGCATGGAACTGAAGGGCACCGTGCGCAATGTGGTCGATTTCGGTGCGTTCGTCGACATCGGAGTGTACCAAGACGGCCTTGTGCACATTTCGAAACTTGCCAATCGCTTCGTGAAGCACCCGAGCGATGTGGTGCGCGTGGGCGACACCGTGAACGTGTGGGTAGAAAAAGTCGACCGAGACCGCAAGAAGATTTCCCTCACCATGGTGCAAGGGAAATAAACGATAAAAGGCCAGCGGTGTGCTAAACGCTACGAGCATTTAGCAGGATTCGAGCAGGCAACGCATTAGCAGCTTTTCAGCGCAGCCATCACGTCGGCGATGGCGTAGAGCGATCCGAAGCAGCACACCACGCCATCGGGGCCGGCGGCTTCAACGGCGCCCTCAACCGCATTGGCAATTGACGGGCAGGCCTGCACCTGCAGGCGCTGCACGCAGTAGTCGTGTACTCCCTCGAACTCGAGCTCGCGTTCGCGAATGGCACAAGCCAGCTCGTCGGCATGCAGCGCGCGCTCGTTTTCGGGCGGCTCGGCGCAGAAGTAGCGCGCCGCCAGCGGCAGCGTGGCATCGATCATGGCCTGGTAATTCTTGTCGCGCAGCACGTTCATCACGAACGTCACGCCACCCTGCGGGAAATACTCGCGCAAGCTCGCCGCCAGCACATTGGCGCCTTGCTCGTTGTGGCCGCCGTCGACAATCACCGTGGGATTGTCGCGCACCACTTCGAAGCGGCCCTGCCACACCGTGGCCTCGAGACCCGCCTTAATGGCCTCATCGGAAATCTCAAACCCACGTCCGCGCAGCACGCGGGCAATTTCGATAGCCATCACAGCGTTGTTCGGCTGGTAGGTACCCGCAAGCTTCAGGCGCACATCGGTGAAGCCGTCGTAGGAAAACACCTGATGCAGACCTTCCGCATGCGCATGAATGCGACCGAAGCGTGGCACACTCACCGGTGCGCCCACCTCGCGAGCGCGCTGCATGATAACGGCCTCGGCTTCAGGCTTCTGCTTGTAGCTCACCACGGGAATGCCGGCCTTGATGATGCCGGCTTTTTCGTGCGCGATTTTGGCGATGGTGTCGCCAAGCACGTGCGTGTGATCGAGCGCGATCGAGGTAATGGCGCACACCTCGGGCACGACGACATTCGTGGAGTCGAGCCTGCCGCCCAAGCCCACCTCGAGTACCACCGCCGTGCAGCCGACCTGCGCAAAGTGCAGCAGCGCCGCCGCCGTGATAAGCTCGAACGCCGTGGGCTGCTCGTCCATCTGCTCGGCCGCTTCGCGCACCTCGAGCGCCACAGCGAGCAAATCTTCATCGGAAATATCTTCGCGGTTCACCTGAATGCGCTCATTGAAGCGCAACACATACGGTGAGGTGAACAGGCCAACCTTGTAGCCCGCCGCTTGCAGAATGCCCGCGGTGAACGCGCACGTCGACCCCTTGCCGTTCGTGCCTGCCACATGCACGATGCGCAGGCGATCTTGCGGGCGGCCCAGGCGCTCGAGCAGCTCTTCCGTACGATGCAGCCCCAGACGAACGTCGCGCCACGCGCCTTGCTGCAGGTACACTTTCGGGTCGAATTCTTCAGTCATGCATTAGTTCCTTTTTAAAAACGCTTTCGTTTCGTCGCGCTCAAGCCGGGTTGCGTGCGCAGCAGGCCGTCGATGTTCATTTCGGCATTTATTTTAAAATGAAAAGAACCGTCAGGCGAGCGGTAGCGAACCATGGCCCGCCACGCACGCAGCCCAGCCCGAGCGCGACGCTCTCCCCCTACCCTTTCAGCAGCTCGCCCAAGCGACGAAAATCGGCTTCGATGGCGACCTGCTTCGTGGGGTCGTACAGCGCCGCCGCAGGGTGATACACGGGGAACACCTTGAAGCGCCCCGCCATGGTCACCTGTCCATGCAAGCGCGTGATGCCGCGTTCGGTTTTCAGAATGAACTTCGTGGAGAAGTTGCCCATGGTCACGAGGAATTCCGGCCCGATGGCGCGCACTTGATCGCGCAAATACGGCGTGCACGTGGCAATTTCATCGGGATGTGGGTCACGATTCGACGGCGGACGGCACTTCAGCACGTTAGCGATGAACACCTCATCGCGCGAAAGGCCCGCAAGCGCCAGCAAATCGGTAAGGTAATGCCCCGCGGCGCCCACAAACGGACGCCCCTGCAAATCTTCGTTTTTGCCAGGCGCCTCGCCAACGAGCATCACGCGGGCGGCGGGGTTGCCAAACCCCGGCACCACATTCGTGCGGCCTTCGCACAAAGCGCACCGGCGGCACTGGCCAATAACGCCTTCAATATCGGCCAGAAGTTGGGCGGAATCCTCGCCTTCCTTCGCCTGCACCGTTGCAAAATGGCTGTTCACTATAGCCATGGCGCCCTCGCCTTCTTTAGCGCGTATAAACCTTAGGCATGCGCAAACCGAATGCGCAGCACAGCTCATGCGGAATGGTTCCGATTTGTTCCGCCATGTCGTCGATTGAGATGCGCGCGCCACCCTGGGCGCCCACAAGCAGCACCTCATCGCCAATTTGGGGGTCGAGACGCGGACGCGTACCGCGGCTGCGCATATCGATCTCAAACATGCACTGATCCATGCAGATATTGCCCACCTGGTTGCAAAGCTGGCCGTTGTAAATAACCTGGGCGCGGCTCGAAAGCGCACGGTTGTAGCCGTCGGCATAGCCAATGGGCAGCGTGCAAATCTTTACGCTGCCAGTAGAGCGATAGTGCAAACCGTAGCTCACGCCCTCGCTCATGGGAGGCTGGCTCACGTTGGTGATGCGCGCGTGCACGCTCATGGCCGGGTGTAAATCGAAATAGCCCACCGTTTCGGGGCACGGGTGGAAGCCATACAGCGAAATACCAAAGCGCGCCATATCGAGATGCGTATCGGGGTAGCGCAGAAGTGCTGCGGAGTTCGCACAATGCACGATGCCTGGGTTAATGCCTGCCACACGCATGTCAGAGATGGCCTCGGTAAAGCGGCGGAACTGCATGTTGAAATCGAGCGTCTCGGGGCAGTCGGCCGTAGCGAAGTGGGTGAACGTGCCCACATGCTCAAGCGCGCGGTGGAAGCTGATTTGACGCACGAACTCGACCGCTTCGTCAAAGCGCACGCCAATGCGGTTCATGCCGGTGTTGAGCGCCAGATGGAACGGAGCGCGCAGCCCATGCGCGTCGGCCGCCTCGCCATAGGCGACAGCGAACTCGGCCGTGTATACGCTCGGCATGATGTTGTAGTTCAGAAGCAGCGGAATGGCGGCCTCGGGGGGCTCGGAAAGCATGAGCACGGGCGCGGTAATGCCCGCCTCGCGCAGCTTAACGCCTTCCTGCACCGTCGCCACCGCAAGATAGGCGGCGCCGGCAGAAAGTGCGGTTTTCGCAACCTCAACCGAACCGTGACCGTAGGCGTCAGCCTTCACGACGGCAAGCAGGCGACACCCGGGTTTCAGGCGGCGCTTGGCCACGGCGATATTGTTGCGAATGGCGCCCAGGTCGACCTCAACCCATGACCAACGGCGCTCGTTTTCGGCGATTTCAGCCAAGCGCTCAGGCGAAAAATCGTTCGCATTCGCAGCTGCGCGAGAACCCAGGGGCGTCACATCGCGCAGCAAGCTCGAAACGTCCTGCTGCTTGGCGGGTCGACTTCCGCCCACCTGCGCACCGAATGCATTGAATCCGTTCATAGAGGCTGCTCCTCTTTCATATCCCATTAGTATTTGTAGGATACCGCGCGAAAGCGCGTGCTGGGTAAACGTTTTCGAAAACCAGCCCATGCACAAAGAGAAACGCCCCGTTCGAACGGGGCGCCCTACCCAAACGCGGAGCACACGGCTATTCCGCCTTTTTCTGTTTGCGATTGTCGGTGACGTAAATTCCCACGCGCACTTGTTTCCATGGATCGGCCTTTTTGTCGACCTGCATAATGCGGCATTCAAACACGTTGGCATGGCCGAAACGCAACAGCTGCGCGATGGTGGCGTTGCTATCGCCGGGGACGTAGCCAAGATGCACACCCTTGCGGTAAATCGCCACGGCATCGGGGTCGTGCGGGTTGTCGGGTTCGGCTATGAGTTCGAGCTTCTTACCGGGCTTGAGTTTCTTGAGCGCCAACGCGCCATCGTGATATTGAAACCCCGCGATAAAGAACGACTGCATGATTTTTGACGGCTCATACATGGTTTCCTCCTATCGATTCACCTGATAGGAGCGATGCTAGCTAGTTTCATTCACACGCGTGTACAGCGGAATGGACAGAACTGGCCAAATTGCACGCCGCATACAACACGAGGGCCACGCCCAATCGGATGTGTCCCTCGCCCCATCTTGCTCTTGCCGCCATGCGCTACGCACTACCCCAAAGAAAGGAAGCTCATAGCCAATGCCACCATAGCCTCTTTCTCGTCGGGCTTCGACTCGGCGGTCATGATGGTGAGCGCGACCAACGCGCTGTCGGAAATACGCTTGGCGCCATCGACCCACAACGCATCGTTCATGTTCAAGAAATACAGGAAGAGCGCGGCGGCGATGCGCTTGTTGCCGTCGTGGAACGAATGGTTCTTCACGACGAAATACAGCAGGTTCGCGGCCTTTTCCTCGAGGGTCAGATACATCTCCTGCCCGCCGAATCCCTGGTAGATCGCCGCGATGCTCGAGCGGAAGGAGTCGTCCTTCTCGACGCCGAACAGGTCGCTGTCGCGCGAGAACTTCATTGACGCGATAAGGCTTCGGCATTCGTCGTAATCAAGCACGTACGTCGCCGCGCGGCCCTTCGGCTTCGCGATTCGCTGATGGTCGTAGTCGTCGAGCAGATCGAGCGCGCCTGTGTACGCTTTGACGACCGAGAGTATGTCTCTCGCTTCGAGCGAGTTCGGGATGCGGTCCATGACCCGGGCGATCTTCCCCAGCTGCGCGAGGCGGCGCTCATTCGCGGCGCAACCGTCGACCGCATATTGACGCAGCACGCTCGCTGCCCACCGACGGAATTCGACGGCGCGCTTCGATTTCGCGCGATAGGCGACCGAGATAACCACATCGAGACTGAACGCCTCATCTTCGCAAGAGACGCCTGCACCGCCTTCGGCCTGGGTTCGCGCGATTCTTGCGCACGTCGCCTCGCGATCGGCCTCCCCTTCTTCATACACGTCGAAGATAAGCCTCGCGATTTCCGCCTCGTCTATCCCAAAAAGAGCAGCCATCTGGCCTTCAGTAAGCCAGATCGTATTATCGACGAGTTCAACGTCGAGCTTGACTTCGCCATCCTCCGACTCAAACAGCACAATCTCGTTTTTCATATCGCCCAGCCCGTTCGCCTTCATCATCAAACAATTATTCGCAGTCTAGCATACGGGGAAAGAGGCGCTCGTCGCATTGTGGCACCGACGCCCTTGCTAGGCCGCTGTCCACAAAAGCACGGCATGCGACGACTACCTCCCGCATGCAAACTCTCGCATTCCGCAACAAACGCTTCGGTCTCAAGTGCAAGGACTCACACTCCTCGCTGCCCCAACGAAAGGTCCAAAAAATTGCTACAATCGCCCAAATGGCAGGGAGGGGCTATGACGTTAAAAATTGGAACCGTGTCAAAACTCACGGGATTCTCGCCGAGCGGGATTCGCTATTACGAAGAAAAGGGCATCATTAGCCCATCGCATGGGAGTAACGGCACCTACCGTTCTTTTGACTTCGAAGACGTGGCACTGTTGCTAGAATGCCGGAATTTACGCGAATGCGGCTGTTCTACGACGGAAACGGCATCGGCCATCTCAACCAACGATGAGCTCGAAAGCGTTAAGGCCTTGCGCGAATGTGGGAAACGCCTTCGTGCGGAAATCCAGCGGAAAGAATTACTGGAAGGCTTCCTCCAGCAACGCATTTGCGCTCTGGAATCGACACTTGAAAAAACCAGAACCGTGGAAATTCGCGAATCGCCAGCATTCTACTGGGCACCGTTGTGGCTTCCCGGGAAAAACGAAAACATCGAGGCCGCCATTCCAGGAGAGGACAGCGGCTTCATTATTCCGTTTGCGGACTCGAGCCTTCTTTTGCCCCAAGACGTCTTCGACACGAATATCGCAACCGAATCGAAAAGCTTGGAGACAACCGTTGGCTACGGAATCGATCGAAGGTTCGCGCCAACGCCGCCCGAATTCCGCGGTCTCGAGTTCTTCCCAACGCAGCACGCTCTTTATACGCAAATCGAAGTTCAAAGCGATTTCTCCATTGAGACAAGCCAGCTGGCGCCTATCACTGAAACCATGCGCAAATTCGATTTGGCATGCTGCGGACGACCCATCACCCATCGCATCATAACTCTGCACGATAATCGCTCGCGCAGGTTCGATGAAATCTGGGTTCCTGTTCGCTAGCAAAAATCTCACCTCCAAAATCTACAGCCGCTGCAGCTTTTTCAAAAAGCGAGCGGCTTTTTTTCGCATTTATCACCCATAAACTCGCTCTTGACCCTACAGCCGCTGCAGACGATAGCCTATCCCCATCGAAAGCCACTACAAGGAGGGAACTATGGCTACGTTCAATCTCACCAGAAGAAACTTCATTAAGGGCAGCATGGTTGGCGCTGCAGGAATCGCTGCGGCGAGCGCAGTTGCTGGATGTTCGAGCCCCTCGAAATCCTCAGGCGAGGAAAAGAAACCGGAATCGCTGGCCGGCAAAGTGAAAGAAACCCAGTCTGCAGACGTCGTGGTAATCGGCCTTGGTGCATCAGGCCTGATGGCGGCCTTGGCGGCAGCCGATGCGGGCGCGAATGTCATCGCCGTGGATTCCGCCGCCAACTTCGAAGGTACCACCAATACGCACACCACAGGCGCATGGCTCATCGAAAGCAAGGAGCAGCTCAAGCACGAGCACTACCTCACCCAGCAGCAGGCGTTTGAACTCCTTGAGCCTGGAACCCATTTTCAATGCAACGGCAAAGCCCTGCGTAACATCATTCGCTCGAGCGCCCAAGCCGCGAACTACCTCATCGACGGCGGCGTAAAGTTCATGTACGCATTCGAGGGTTCCGACGAAAGCTCACCCATGCTCAATCGCGGTGGACACGTGTATCTCGAAGAGGGCGAACCCCGCGCCAACAACTTCCGCGACATGTGCGCCGCCCGCAAGAACCTTACCACCATTTTCAATTGCAAAGCACAGGAGCTCGTTCTTGCCGACGATGACAAGGTAGCGGGTGTCATCTGCGAAAACAACGGTACCGTTACACAGTTCGATGCACCGGCCGTCGTCGTATGCACCGGCGGCTTCCTCTCAAACGAGGACATGATTAAGGAGCACTTCTCCGGCGCTGTTATCGTAAACCAGGGCATGGGCCAAAACGACGGCACGGGCATAAAGATGTGCCAGGCCGCTGGAGCGCAAATCGGCAAAAACTTCTCGGTATCGTGCAACGAGATGGGCGCCGCAAACCTGAAGGCCTCCCCTTCCTATTCTTGGGCACCAGGTCGCGACACCAACCCATGCTTCTATCTGCCTCTGTTTGGCAACATCTTGATAGATAAGCGCGGCGAACGATTCATGAACGAACAGCAAATGGCCGAGCAAACCATGTATAGCGGCGAGCCAATGCTGCGCGACCCCTACTACTACACCGTAATCGACCAGGCATATCTGGACACCATCAAGAGCAATCCCGTGTTCGACTTCCTTACCGAAGGAACCAAGGCCAATATGGGCGGCGCACTGCTGATGGGCTTTCAAGGAGTCACTATCGACAACTTCGAAGAGAAAGTCGACGAGGCGATTAACCAGGGCTGGGCAGCAAAGGCCGACACCATCGAAGAGCTCGGTGAGGCGTTCGGCCTTACGAATCTGACTGAAACTATCGACAAATACAACGAGGCATGCGCGCTCGGATACGATGACGAATTCTTCCTTCCCGCCGATTACATGCACGCCATCGAAAACGGCCCCTACTACGTGTTCGAATACAACCCGGGTGCTTGGGTTACGTTGGGAGGCATCAAGACCGACGGTTTCTGCCGTGCGGTGAACTCCGACAACGATATCGTTGACGGTCTGTACGTGGCGGGCGTCGACGGCGACTTCTGGAGTGTTCCTTACTTCCAAGGTGGCTCATGCAACGGCCTGGCCCTGGCATCGGGCGTGCTGGCAGGAAAAACTGCAGCCGACGACGTGCTGTAAACAACTAACCTAAAAACTATCGAGATAGGCTCTGCGTCAGCCGATTTTGGCTTGGCGCAGAGCCTTGTTTGTTTCACGCATTGCCAAAGTGGCTTTACGCTCCTTCAAAAGCCATTACCCGTTCATCGAGTGGATGGATAAGAAATTGTCTACGAGCATTAGGCAAACAGGCAGGCTAACAGCCCTTCAGCGCGGACATCACGTCGGCGATGGCGTAGAGCGAGCCGAAACAGCACACCACGCCATCGGGACCGGCGGCTTCAACGGCGCCCTCAACCGCATTGGCAATCGACGGGCAGGCCTGCACCTGCAGGCGCTGCACGCAGTAGTCGTGCACTCCCTCGAACTCGAGCTCGCGTTCGCGAATGGCACAAGCCAGCTCGTCGGCATGCAGCGCGCGCTCGTTTTCGGGCGGCTCGGCGCAGAAGTAGCGCGCCGCCAGCGGCAGCGTGGCATCGATCATGGCCTGGTAATTCTTGTCGCGCAGCACGTTCATCACGAACGTCACGCCACCCTGCGGGAAATACTCGCGCAAGCTCGCCGCCAGCACATTGGCGCCTTGCTCGTTGTGGCCGCCGTCGACAATCACCGTGGGATTGTCGCGCACCACTTCGAAGCGGCCCTGCCACACCGTGGCCTCGAGACCCGCCTTAATGGCCTCATCGGAAATCTCAAACCCACGTCCGCGCAGCACGCGGGCAATTTCGATAGCCATCACAGCGTTGTTCGGCTGGTAGGTACCCGCAAGCTTCAGGCGCACATCGGTGAAGCCGTCGTAGGAAAACACCTGATGCAGACCTTCCGCATGCGCATGAATGCGACCGAAGCGTGGCACACTCACCGGTGCGCCCACCTCGCGAGCGCGCTGCATGATAACGGCCTCGGCTTCAGGCTTCTGCTTGTAGCTCACCACGGGAATGCCGGCCTTGATGATGCCGGCTTTTTCGTGCGCGATTTTGGCGATGGTGTCGCCAAGCACGTGCGTGTGATCGAGCGCGATCGAGGTAATGGCGCACACCTCGGGCACGACGACATTCGTGGAGTCGAGCCTGCCGCCCAAGCCCACCTCGAGTACCACCGCCGTGCAGCCGACCTGCGCAAAGTGCAGCAGCGCCGCCGCCGTGATAAGCTCGAACGCCGTGGGCTGCTCGTCCATCTGCTCGGCCGCTTCGCGCACCTCGAGCGCCACAGCGAGCAAATCTTCATCGGAAATATCTTCGCGGTTCACCTGAATGCGCTCATTGAAGCGCAACACATACGGTGAGGTGAACAGGCCAACCTTGTAGCCCGCCGCTTGCAGAATGCCCGCGGTGAACGCGCACGTCGACCCCTTGCCGTTCGTGCCTGCCACATGCACGATGCGCAGGCGATCTTGCGGGCGGCCCAGGCGCTCGAGCAGCTCTTCCGTACGATGCAGCCCCAGACGAACGTCGCGCCACGCGCCTTGCTGCAGGTACACTTTCGGGTCGAATTCTTCAGTCATGCATTAGTTCCTTTTTAAAAACGCTTTCGTTTCGTCGCGCTCAAGCCGGGTTGCGTGCGCAGCAGGCCGTCGATGTTCATTTCGGCATTTATTTTAAAATGAAAAGAACCGTCAGGCGAGCGGTAGCGAACCATGGCCCGCCACGCACGCAGCCCAGCCCGAGCGCGACGCTCTCCCCCTACCCTTTCAGCAGCTCGCCCAAGCGACGAAAATCGGCTTCGATGGCGACCTGCTTCGTGGGGTCGTACAGCGCCGCCGCAGGGTGATACACGGGGAACACCTTGAAGCGCCCCGCCATGGTCACCTGTCCATGCAAGCGCGTGATGCCGCGTTCGGTTTTCAGAATGAACTTCGTGGAGAAGTTGCCCATGGTCACGAGGAATTCCGGCCCGATGGCGCGCACTTGATCGCGCAAATACGGCGTGCACGTGGCAATTTCATCGGGATGTGGGTCACGATTCGACGGCGGACGGCACTTCAGCACGTTAGCGATGAACACCTCATCGCGCGAAAGGCCCGCAAGCGCCAGCAAATCGGTAAGGTAATGCCCCGCGGCGCCCACAAACGGACGCCCCTGCAAATCTTCGTTTTTGCCAGGCGCCTCGCCAACGAGCATCACGCGGGCGGCGGGGTTGCCAAACCCCGGCACCACATTCGTGCGGCCTTCGCACAAAGCGCACCGGCGGCACTGGCCAATAACGCCTTCAATATCGGCCAGAAGTTGGGCGGAATCCTCGCCTTCCTTCGCCTGCACCGTTGCAAAATGGCTGTTCACTATAGCCATGGCGCCCTCGCCTTCTTTAGCGCGTATAAACCTTAGGCATGCGCAAACCGAATGCGCAGCACAGCTCATGCGGAATGGTTCCGATTTGTTCCGCCATGTCGTCGATTGAGATGCGCGCGCCACCCTGGGCGCCCACAAGCAGCACCTCATCGCCAATTTGGGGGTCGAGACGCGGACGCGTACCGCGGCTGCGCATATCGATCTCAAACATGCACTGATCCATGCAGATATTGCCCACCTGGTTGCAAAGCTGGCCGTTGTAAATAACCTGGGCGCGGCTCGAAAGCGCACGGTTGTAGCCGTCGGCATAGCCAATGGGCAGCGTGCAAATCTTTACGCTGCCAGTAGAGCGATAGTGCAAACCGTAGCTCACGCCCTCGCTCATGGGAGGCTGGCTCACGTTGGTGATGCGCGCGTGCACGCTCATGGCCGGGTGTAAATCGAAATAGCCCACCGTTTCGGGGCACGGGTGGAAGCCATACAGCGAAATACCAAAGCGCGCCATATCGAGATGCGTATCGGGGTAGCGCAGAAGTGCTGCGGAGTTCGCACAATGCACGATGCCTGGGTTAATGCCTGCCACACGCATGTCAGAGATGGCCTCGGTAAAGCGGCGGAACTGCATGTTGAAATCGAGCGTCTCGGGGCAGTCGGCCGTAGCGAAGTGGGTGAACGTGCCCACATGCTCAAGCGCGCGGTGGAAGCTGATTTGACGCACGAACTCGACCGCTTCGTCAAAGCGCACGCCAATGCGGTTCATGCCGGTGTTGAGCGCCAGATGGAACGGAGCGCGCAGCCCATGCGCGTCGGCCGCCTCGCCATAGGCGACAGCGAACTCGGCCGTGTATACGCTCGGCATGATGTTGTAGTTCAGAAGCAGCGGAATGGCGGCCTCGGGGGGCTCGGAAAGCATGAGCACGGGCGCGGTAATGCCCGCCTCGCGCAGCTTAACGCCTTCCTGCACCGTCGCCACCGCAAGATAGGCGGCGCCGGCAGAAAGTGCGGTTTTCGCAACCTCAACCGAACCGTGACCGTAGGCGTCAGCCTTCACGACGGCAAGCAGGCGACACCCGGGTTTCAGGCGGCGCTTGGCCACGGCGATATTGTTGCGAATGGCGCCCAGGTCGACCTCAACCCATGACCAACGGCGCTCGTTTTCGGCGATTTCAGCCAAGCGCTCAGGCGAAAAATCGTTCGCATTCGCAGCTGCGCGAGAACCCAGGGGCGTCACATCGCGCAGCAAGCTCGAAACGTCCTGCTGCTTGGCGGGTCGACTTCCGCCCACCTGCGCACCGAATGCATTGAATCCGTTCATAGAGGCTGCTCCTCTTTCATATCCCATTAGTATTTGTAGGATACCGCGCGAAAGCGCGTGCTGGGTAAACGTTTTCGAAAACCAGCCCATGCACAAAGAGAAACGCCCCGTTCGAACGGGGCGCCCTACCCAAACGCGGAGCACACGGCTATTCCGCCTTTTTCTGTTTGCGATTGTCGGTGACGTAAATTCCCACGCGCACTTGTTTCCATGGATCGGCCTTTTTGTCGACCTGCATAATGCGGCATTCAAACACGTTGGCATGGCCGAAACGCAACAGCTGCGCGATGGTGGCGTTGCTATCGCCGGGGACGTAGCCAAGATGCACACCCTTGCGGTAAATCGCCACGGCATCGGGGTCGTGCGGGTTGTCGGGTTCGGCTATGAGTTCGAGCTTCTTACCGGGCTTGAGTTTCTTGAGCGCCAACGCGCCATCGTGATATTGAAACCCCGCGATAAAGAACGACTGCATGATTTTTGACGGCTCATACATGGTTTCCTCCTATCGATTCACCTGATAGGAGCGATGCTAGCTAGTTTCATTCACACGCGTGTACAGCGGAATGGACAGAACTGGCCAAATTGCACGCCGCATACAACACGAGGGCCACGCCCAATCGGATGTGTCCCTCGCCCCATCTTGCTCTTGCCGCCATGCGCTACGCACTACCCCAAAGAAAGGAAGCTCATAGCCAATGCCACCATAGCCTCTTTCTCGTCGGGCTTCGACTCGGCGGTCATGATGGTGAGCGCGACCAACGCGCTGTCGGAAATACGCTTGGCGCCATCGACCCACAACGCATCGTTCATGTTCAAGAAATACAGGAAGAGCGCGGCGGCGATGCGCTTGTTGCCGTCGTGGAACGAATGGTTCTTCACGACGAAATACAGCAGGTTCGCGGCCTTTTCCTCGAGGGTCAGATACATCTCCTGCCCGCCGAATCCCTGGTAGATCGCCGCGATGCTCGAGCGGAAGGAGTCGTCCTTCTCGACGCCGAACAGGTCGCTGTCGCGCGAGAACTTCATTGACGCGATAAGGCTTCGGCATTCGTCGTAATCAAGCACGTACGTCGCCGCGCGGCCCTTCGGCTTCGCGATTCGCTGATGGTCGTAGTCGTCGAGCAGATCGAGCGCGCCTGTGTACGCTTTGACGACCGAGAGTATGTCTCTCGCTTCGAGCGAGCTCGGGATGCGGTCCATGACCTGGACGATTTGCCCTAACTGCGCAAGGCGACGTTTGTTTGCTGCGTAGCCATCAAGCACATATTGTCGCAGCACGCCTGTTGCCCATCGACGGAATTCGACGCCGCGCTTTGATTTCACGCGATAGGCGACCGAAATGATGGCATCAAGGTTGTAGAACGCGACCGGCTTGTCCGAATTTGCAATGTGCAAATAATGCACATTGCCTTCTTCGAGGATTTCCCCTTCCCTAAAAATATTAGAGATATGACGGGAAATCACCGACCTGTCTCTCCCGAAAAGCGCCGCCATCTGCTCTTTTGTCAGCCATACCGTTTCGCCGTCGAATTCGACATTGAGCTTTACCTGATCGTCTTCCGATTCGAACAGCACAATCTCGTTTTCCATCTCGCCTCCAACCCGCGTCGTTTATAGCCAAACGTTTGTTCGTATTATAGCATGCAGGCAGACCCTATACCACGAGCTAATAAAACAGCAACCATCAATAGGTGCCTTTTGTTCCACGAGATAAGGCGCTAAAAAAACGGGGGCGCCATATGGTGCCCCCGTTCTCTCGCGTATTTTTCAGCCTAGCCGTTCTTGCGAGCGTACAGCTTGTTGTTGGTGTCGAGCCAGGTCTCGACCGTGCCGGTGTCGAAGCCGTCTTCGTCGGAAATGACGACAGCGTACATTTCCTCTTCAGCAAGCACCGCGTCAAGCGCGTCGGTGAGCTGGATTTCGCCGCCCACGGTGGGCTTGGCGTCGGCCAGAAGCTCCATGACACGAGCCGAAAGCAGGTAGCGGCCGAACACCGAGAGGTTCGACGGAGCATCCTCAAGCGCCGGCTTCTCGACCAGACTGTTCACTTTCCACACGCCGTCTTCGCCTTCGACGGGAGCGCCGTCGATAATGCCAAAGCGATGCACCTGCTCGTCGGGAACGGGAAGCACGGCAATCACGCTCGCGCCGCCGTGCGCGCGAGAAACCTCGAGCATGCGCGGGCAAATGTTGTTGCCGGGCACGATGACGTCGCCCAACAGCACGAAGAACGGCTCATCAGCAGTTTTCTCGGCCGCACAATGAATCGCGTGGCCCAGGCCCAGCGGCTCGTCCTGGTAAACGTAGGAAACGTTGAGATTGCCAACGCGCTCGACCTCGTCGGCGTAAGCATCTTTGCCGCGAGCGCGCAGCGTTGCCACGAGCTCCGGGTCGGGCGAGAAGTGCTTCTCAATGGACTTCTTATCGCGGCTGTTCACGATAACGACCTCATCGGCACCCGATGCCAAGCCCTCTTCGACCACATACTGGATAACCGGGCGATCGACCGCAAGCAGCATTTCTTTCGGCTGAGCCTTAGTGGCGGGAAGGAAGCGCGTGCCCATGCCCGCAGCGGGAATCAAAGCCTTCAACGTACATCTCCTATCTGGGAAAACGACGCGCCGCGCGCAGCGGCCCGTTCGATTGCGTGGGTGTATTGTACGACACTTGAACGCCGAGCGGGAAAAGCCCAAAAAGGCTGCACGCCAGCGCGAACGAGCACCGCCGCGAGTGAACACTGGGCACCCCATCGCCAAGCGCACCCTTGTCTCCGAAAAAGAAAAAGCGGCAGGCGTCCGTGGCACCCACCGCTCCAATCTCACATACGCAAAAAACCAGGCCAGCGCGCTATTTCTTCGCAGCAAGCAACTCTTCGACATGCTCTTCAAGCGCGTCAAGCTTCTTTTCGGTGTTCTTCAACTTCATGGTGGTCATGATCACGTACACCATGAGAATCGCGAAGATAAGCGCATAGGCGGCGATTACGTACGGCGCACCGCCAAGCACGGTGGAATAGATTTCAGAAAGAACGGGATTCATTTAGTCCTCCAATGCGTCGGAAAGGCGGGCGACTTTGTCTTGCATGATTTGGGTGCGCAGGCGCAGGCGGTACAGGCCGAACGCGATGAGCATCATGCCGAACAGCGACAGCAAGAACGGCAGCAACATGTCGGGCGACAGGCCCGAATCGGTGCGGAAAATAACCGGGTGCACGCTCGAGGGAATGATGCGCGTGACCATGAAGCAGATAGGCACATCCACGCAAATCAGAATGCCAAGCACAGCCGAATAGGTCGCGCGGCGCTCGGGGTCTTCAACGGCGTTGCGCAGAATGAAGTACGCGAAAACCATGAGCATCAAAATGAAGTACGTGGTAAGGCGCGGCTCCCATGTCCACCACACGCCCCACTCGAAGCGCTCCCACAGCTCACCGCTGGCCATAACGCACAGCACGAAGACGAGCGCGACTTCCATGCAGATGCGCGAACGCACGTCATAGCAAGCGCGTTTGGTCATAAGGAATCGAACGCCGTAGAACGCAGAGAATATCACCGCGGCGAAACTCGAAATGGCCACCGGCACGTGCCAATAGAAGATCTTCTGCGAGATAAGCAGCTTATTGGCCACCACGGTTCCCGCGATAACCTGCGGCTCGCTCACAGCCGCGCCGTTGACGAGCGGCGCCAACGTGAACGTGAGCACGAAGCCCGTAACGGCGAGCAGCGTGCCCACCGCCATCATCCAAGGCACGGCAGCGTCAAGCTTGCCACCAACCTTGGGTTCCTTAAACGGTTTGTCGGTCATGTCACCAACCCTTCCTCGTATGCTTTAAGCAACGTATACCATCTATTCGTATCCTACCGCTGCGTGAAGCCAGGCCAGGGGCCATCCGGGGCCACGGTTCGCTACCGTTCGCTTCGCGCAGCTGAGCAAACCTTGCGTCGCGGTCGCGTGCGGCTCCGCGCGGGCTTTTTGGAAACCGTCGGTGTTCATTCCTGCTTTTCATTCCAGAATGAAACACCGTCAAGCGGGCGCATAGCGAGCCAGAGGCGAGCGGTAGCTCGCTGTGGTTTCAGAAAAGCCCGCGCGGGGCCCACACGACCCCCCCCAACGATTTAAGCGCTCACGACGAAGTCGTAAAGCACCCACGACACCAAAATCATGATGACGTCGTAGCCCCCTGCCAAAGCCATTGACGTGGTGAACGTCTCCATCACTTCCTCGCCGCCAACCAACACGCCCGTGGTCGCCGAAACGCACGCCCACAGAAGCGGGAACATAAGCGGAATGAACAACACCGCGAGCATCACGTCTTTGCCGCGCGTATTGATGGTAATGGTTGAAAGCAGCGTGCCAATGCCTGCGATACCGATGGTGCCCACCAAAAGCGGTGCGAACATGAGCGGCCACGTCTCGGCGGCACCCACCGTTCCCAAGAAAAAGAAGAAGAACAAAGGCACGCAAATAACCTCGACAATCAGCAAGAATACCAAGTTCGCCGTGGCCTTCGCCAAGAAAATCACGGAGCGGTCCATGGGCACGAGCAAAATGCTCTCCAAGCAGCCGTTTTCTTTCTCATGAGAAAACGAGCGGTTCAACCCCAGCAGGCTCGTGAACAATACCACGACCCACAAAAGGCCGCCCGCCATTTGCTGAATGTCGAGCTCGCTTCCCGCCTGGGCAAGCGAGGCGCCATACACCACGAGCACGAGCAGGGCATACAGGCCCATGGACGTGATCATTTCCTTGGTGTGCAGCTCCTGGGCGAGGTCTTTGCGCAAGAGCGCCTTGTAATGCGCCCAGGTTGAGGGCTTTTTCATTTCAACGGCCACTTACGCCACCCCCATTCCCACGGTCTCGCGATAGAGCTGGCGGAACTGCTCGAAATCGATGTCTTCCTTAGGCGCGTAGCTCACCACGCGACCGCGCGCGAGCACGAGCGCATGCGTGCACACATCGAAGCCCTTCTGCAAATCGTGGCTCACCATGATGAAGGTTCGCCCGTCGCGCAGCTGTTCGATGAGCCCGTCGAAAATCTCGACTGCATGGGGATCAAGACCGGCGTAGGGCTCGTCAAGAAACACCACGTCGGGGTCGTTCATCAGGGCACGCGCGATGGAAAGGCGCTGCGTCATGCCGCGCGAGAAGGTGCGCACCACGTCGAAGCGGCGATGGTCGAGTTCAACCGCGCGCAGAAGCTCGCGCACGCGCTCCTCGGCGTTCACCACGCCATAGAGCTGCGCGGTGAACATGAGGTTCTCCATAGCCGTAAGATCAGGATACAGCATGGGGTTGTGCGAGATGAGCCCAATGTGCTCGCGCACCTTGTCGGGCTCTTCCTTCGCATCGAACCCCGCCACAAGCGCCGTGCCCGACGTAGCGCGAGAAAGCGTGGCGAGCGTGCGCACGAGCGTGGTTTTTCCAGCGCCGTTCGGCCCGAAAATCGAGAGGAATGCGCCTTCAGGCACCTCGATTGACACCTTGTCGAGCGCCTTGCGGTCGCCGAACACCTTCGTGAGCTTTTTCGTTTCAATGGCGTTTGCCATAGCTGCTGCCCTACGCTTCCGCCGTTGTCGCCGGCCTGGTCACCGTCACGGCTTCGGCCGCGGCATCGGTTGCCGCCTCGGCAGCGCCTTCAGCCTTACTCGCGACCCGTTCCGCACAAGCCTCGCCCGCAGCCGATTCCGCACGAGCATCGCCCTTGGCAGTTTTGGCCTGCGCCTGGGCCGTATCCTTCACCTTATTGGAGGACTTGCGACGGCCGAATGCGCCGAGGCCGGTGCCAATAACGAGCATCGCAAAGCCGACCCATACCCAGCTGATGAGCGGGTTCACGCGCACGTCCATCGACAGCTGGCCGGCATCGTTCACGCCGCGGTACACCACGAACAAGTCTTCCATGGGGAAGTTGATCACGCTTGCGTTGAGCTTGGTCTGCTGCGTAGCCGACTGAAGCGTCACCGAAGGCGACACGGTGTCAATGTAGCTGCCGGAATTCGTGTCGTACACCTCAAACTGGGTGCAATAATCGATCTGCTTGCCGTTCGAGGTCTGGTTCACTTCGTTGTTCGCATAGCGAAGCTCGTAGTTTTCAATCGTGAACGTGCCACCCGTGTTGGCATCTTGGTCGAAATCGACATAGCCGACCTTCTCGGTCACATACATCGACGAGCCAATGAGACCCACCAAAATAATGGACATCGAGAGGTGCGTGATGTAGCCGCCGAAACGCGGGGCGTCGGCCGCGAGGCTCGCGAAAAACGCTGCCACCGGGTTTTTGCCCGTGGCCTTTGCGCGTGCGCCAACCGTGCGGCCAATGAGGAACAGCGTGTTGAAGAACAGCAAGCTCGCCACGGCGAAGCCCACCACGGCGATGCCGTTGTAGTACCACACGGGGCCTTCCGAGGCGAGTTCTTCAGCCTCGGTGCCGCCCGCCTGAATAATGGCGTCATACGCCGGGTAGAGCGTGGTCGCGAAATACGACATAAGCCCGACGAACAGCACAACCGCGCACAATGCGGGAATGCGCGCCTTCTTCCAGAACATCTTGGGGTCGGTTTTCACCCAAGAAAGCAGCGGACACACAGCAATGATCGCGCAATATACCACGCCAAGCGGGCGCGCGATGGCGTTGTACGTGCCGGCAGACAGGCTCTGGCCGCCGAACGGCAGCCACGAAGGCAGCGCGCTTGCCACCGTGAGGTAGCACAGAATCACCGTAAACACGATCATGATCACGTTGTTGAAGTAATACGCGGCGTCGCGCGAGGCAAACGATTCCATAACGTCATTCTCGCCGGGGCAGAAGCTTTTCCAGCGAATGAACAAGCCAAGGGCGCCCACAAGCATCGAGACCGCGATAAGGCCGCCGAAAAGCACGAGCGACACGGGGTCGCCCTCAAAGGCGTGCACCGATTGCACGATGCCCGAGCGCGTGATGAACGTGCCGGTAATGACGAACGCAAACGTGATGCACGCGCACATAATCGACCAGCGCTTAAACGCGCCGCGCTTGCGATACACGGTGAAGCTGTGCACAAGCGCGAGCGCCACGCACCACGAAAGCAAGCTGGCGTTTTCCACGGCGTCCCAGCCCCAGTAGCCGCCCCAGCCGAGCACGACGTAGGCCCACACGCAGCCAAGGCCAATGCCAATGCCCAAAAACAGCCACGAAATCATAGCGAAGCGACTCGAGCGCTCGACCCATTTCTTCGAAGGGTCGTTCACGATGAGCGCCGCGATAGCGTATGCAAACGGAATGGTAAGACCCGCATAGCCGATGAACAGCGTAGGCGGGTGAATGGCCTGCGCCCAGTGCTCAAGCAGCGGGTTCATGCCTTGCATGGAGCCCGTGTTCGTGAGGCGGCCCGAGGAATCGATATAAGGCGCGGCGGTCGCAGTGAAGGGCATATTGCTTTCCGAGAAGAGCATGACCGCCACAAACGCCACGAGCACGAGGCCCGACACGAGCAGCGCCATGCAATCGATGGGCTCGTCGTGCTTCATCACGCGCACGGCCACGGCCACATTGAAAGCCGAAATGAGCCACGCCCACAGCAGAAGAGAGCCTTCGCGGCCGGCCCACAGGCCCGCAAAGCGATAGAGCACGCCGAGCGCGCCTTCCGCCTCAGAATGCTCGAGCAGCACGTATTCGATAGAGAAGTCGCCCGTCATGAAGCAGAAGACGAGCAGGCCGCAGCAGAACGTGAGCGCAACAAACGCAAGAATATGCGCCACGGCGCCCGCCCATGCGAACGTGTCGGCCGAAGATGCACGGCGAGTGCCGCGAAGCGCCTGCGAAGCGAGCAGGCATACAGAGCCAATGGCAACGCCAGCGAAGGCGATGACCAAGCCGAACAAACCAAAAGTAGACACGCTTTAACCCTCCTGCGCGACGTCGGTAGCCTTGAATGCGCCAGAAGCCTCCAGCGAGCCCGTAACCACGACCGAGGTGCCATCGGCGATGCCGTCAGCAAGCGCGCCGTCGTAATCGACCGCGATCTCGCGCGAGGCGTCGCTGGCGTCAACAACAACGAAGCGTGGCTCGCCGCTTTCGGCGGCCGAGGTAAGCGTACCGGCCTTCACGGTGCCTTTGAGCTTCACGGTAGTGTTGATGATGGAGTCACCGTAGTCGAGCAAGTTCGTCACGCTCAGCGCGTCGGTAGCGCTTTCGTACTTCGAGGGGCACTTCGTCACGAGTTCGCTGCACACGAGCTCAAGGCCGCCTTCGCCCTCGACGATTTTACCCGTGCAAATAGCGGTCACGCCGTTGCCGAACGTCGAAGAGGCCGCGCCGTCATAGCTCACGTGGAGCTTCTGGGCCGGGTCGCCCCCATCGGGATCGTAAATGTCGAACGTGAGCACGCCGTCAACCGTGGCAAACGAGTTGTCGACCACGTTGCCGGAAACCTGCACGCGCTCGCCGGCGAGGTCAGATTCCAGGGCGTCTTTCACCGAAATGGTTTTCGCCGCGCCGCTCGAGCCAACAATGGCCAGAACAATCGCGAGCACCACAACGATGACGCCCGTGACCACAATGAGCCTGCGCTTCATTTTGGAGTTCATTTACTTCGCTCCTTTTCCATGCGGCGCTTCCTCGCCGCTCCCCTTGCGCGCACGCGCGCCCGTAACTCAATAAAGCCCCATCGGGCATTGCGGCCCCACACCAAAAAGAGCAGGGCATTCCTACTTTAAAGAATACAAAAAAGGACCCGCCAAAAAGTGGCAGGTCCTTTTGTTCCATGGCGCTTCGGGAAACTACGCAGATTGCAGTACCCAAGGCGTTGTAGCCAATAAAAACGTCAAACTAGAGAGTCTGAACCTTCTTGGCGTCGGTCGCGGAGAGCCAGCCCTCCGGGATAGGAGCGTCGCTGTGGCAGCTGGAGCAGTAGTTCACAGACTGCGCATGGCCCTTGTGGCACTGAGTGCAAGAGTACTCGCCGTGCTGGGCGACATGCGGGTTGCGGGTGCTGGACAGGTCGGCGGTCAGAGCCACGAGGTCGTCGCGGGTCATGACAGAACCGTCAGCGTTGGTGTGGCAGCCGGAGTTCAGGCAGAACTCATCGTCTTCAGCGCCACGAGCAGCAACGAGCTCGCTGATGTCGCGGGTCTCGAGGACGGTTTCGCCCTGCTTGTTCTCGCCAGCGACCTCATAGTTGCCGCTAATCCAGTTCATGCCCTCGGTGACCTGCTCGGTAATGACAGGCTGATGGCAGCCGAGGCAGGTGGTGCCAGCTTCGGTCTTGTGCAGGTAAGCCATCATGGAATTCTTCTGATCCTCAGAAGTAAGCTCGTTACCATACTTGTCGTAGTTACCGGAATCGTAGGTCTCGAGATACGCGTCCATCGGGGTGTGGCAGATGGCGGCGCAGAAGCTCGGCTGCTCATGCCAAACCCAGAAGCCCGCACCAGCGGCCACAATCACAACAGCAACGACACCGACAACGACGGGCCACTTCTTCTTGCCCTTCTTGGCGGCTTTGGTATCCGCAGCTTCGGTCGTTTCAACCTTCTCTTCTTCAGCCATGGATACCCCCTTTCTTTCTTCTTTCCTTCACTTCCCCGTATTCCGTGTACAAGTTGGAGGGGATGCCAAAGCATCTTGGTAAATCTGTACACGAAATACTTCCGAGAACTTTAGCACAGTTCGCCGAAAAACCGCCGAAAAAGCCATCACCCATTTGGGGGGAAATTACAACAAATTACGTATATGAGGCCGTTTTTGCCTCGTCTGCAAGGTACGAAATACCGATTTACTAAGTATTTTGACGTAGCCGGCGCCTAAATGGCTGCGTTCGTTTGCTGTAGTAGCGTTTTTGCTTCATTTGTGAAACAACATCGTTTGACCATTTTTTCTCGGCGTCGCGCGACGCAATCTTGGCAAGCTCGCATCGCACAACATGCATTCTCGCGCAATCGCCCATTGCCGTTCAGACGTAGTTCTCACTCGAAAGCCACGAACCTCTTCATGGCCTTTCGAGCGAGAATAGCCCGCGCGCGTCATGAATCGCGAGATATCTCCTACAACTCAGGATGTCTCGGCGGCGCGAACCCAATTTTAAGGGCCGAATGCGGACATGCATCCACGCATTTCCCGCACAGCATGCAATCACCT
>ENA-OUQG01000191-OUQG01000191.1-human-gut-metagenome-genome-assembly--contig:-NODE-191-length-42069-cov-12.797044_pt1 | contig 42069 bp, 38 predicted proteins | sample MGYA00237943_ERZ548823 | MGnify/ENA primary metagenome ERZ548823 (study PRJEB26490, sample SAMN05194731) | human gut metagenome | biome: terrestrial biome; feature: human-associated habitat; material... | reverse complement strand
CGAGGGTCCACCCGTTCCCATACCGAACACGGAAGTTAAGCTCGCTTGCGCTGAAAATACTCGGCGGGAAGCTGCCCGGAAAGATAAGTAGATGCCAACATTTTGACCGTACATTATGTACGGTCTTTTTTATACTTGCAATCTTATGTAATAATTAATCAGACCTGCACTCCGTATAACAGAGTACAGGTCTGATTGTCGATTTTAAAGTATTATACATACAAGACCGTTACAGCCTTCGTTTATCACTCTTTCAATAGTTTCCTGTATACGCATTCTGGCGTCCGCCGGCATTCTTGAAAGCTTTGTATGCAGGCCCTCGTTTACAAGCTCGTGAAGTGATTTGCCGAATATGTTTGAATCCCATATTTTTACCGGATTTTCTTCAAACTCGCTTAAGAGATACATAACAAGGTCTTCGGATTGCTTTTCACTTCCCACAATGGGGCTTACCTCTGTTGTTATATTGGCTTTCATTAGATGTATTGACGGCGCAGAGGCTCTGAGCCGTACTCCGTATCTGCCGCCTTGTTTCATTATTTCGGGTTCTTCAAGCTTAAGGTCTTCGATTTCCGGCATAATTATTCCGTAACCGGTGGCTTCCACCTCATCAAGGGCATCCTTAACCTTAGAATACGCTTTTTTAGTAAGTGCCAAATCCTTTATGCTGTCCATCAGCTCTTGTTCGTCGTTAATCACAAGTCCTGTTGTTTCGGCAAGTACCTTGTAGAATAATGAATTGTTGATTTTTATCATTACCGTTGCGCTGCCCGAGCCTAAATCAATGCTTTCTACCGAAACACCGTCTACATTTTTGCTGTCATTAAAAGCGGTTTCAAAGCAGTTTATATCTCTTATATGATGCATACACTCCGCTGATTTTTTTATGGTTTCGGTCAAATCGGTTCTGAGCCAATGTTCAAGCGGCAGGGAGTTTATCCATCTCGGGAAATTTATACAGATTTCTTTTATAGGAAATTCAAACAATATTCTTGAAAGGATTTTTTTGATACCTTCCTCGTCAAGCTCAAGGCAATTTATCGGTTGTACCGGCACACCGTATTTTTCGGTAAGACGGGCGGCCAACGCAGTGGATTCCTCGGATTCGGGATACATACAGTTAAGAAGTATAATGAACGGCTTATTTATGCCTTTCAGCTCTTCTATAACTCTTTCTTCTGCCTCTTCGTATTCACTTCGGGGAATATCGCTTATACTTCCGTCGGTTGTAATTACAAGCCCTATGGTGGAATGTTCGTTTATTACCTTTCGGGTTCCGATTTCCGCTGCCATATTGAACGGTATAGGTTCTTCAAACCAAGGCGTCATTACCATTCTGGGTTGATCGCCCTCTATATATCCGAGTGCGCTCGGAACTATGTACCCTACGCAATCAATAAGCCTTACATTCATAGCACTGGAGTTATCAATATTAATTTGGACACCCTTTTCGGGAATGAATTTAGGCTCGGTAGTCATTATTGTTCTGCCGGATGAAGATTGCGGAATTTCGTCGTTTGCCCGCTCCTTTTGGTATTCTTCGGAAATATTCGGAAGTACAAGCTTATCCATAAACTGCTTTATAAAGGTGGATTTCCCGGTGCGTACCGGGCCCACTACTCCGATATAAATGTCTCCGCCGGTTCTGGCGGCGATGTCCTTGTAAATGCTCACATTTGTCATAATGCTTCCTCCATACGCTTTCAACTCACGGCAGTTAAACTGTCTTTTGGTAAAGCATATGACGGCACAGCTTGATTTATGACAGCAGAGGAACGCGGGATTTTGAATAAATTTCAAAATTCACCTTGTTTTACCGAGTTATTTGTGGTATTATTTTAGTAGGTAAACAAAGGAGATATGTAGTTATGCATTTGCAGGAATCCGGCGAGATGTATCTGGAAACCATTTTGATACTCAGCAGAAAAAGTCAATTTGTGCGATCAATTGATGTAAGCGAGTATATGAATTTTTCAAAACCCAGTGTGAGCCGCGCAATAGGACTTTTAAAATCGGGCGGATACATTAATGTGGACAGAAGCGGTTATATTACGCTTACCGATTCCGGCAATGAGATAGCCTGTAAAATATATGAGCGGCACAATGTTTTATCTGAATTTTTAAAGAACATAGGTGTAGATGAAGAAACTGCTACGGCAGACGCCTGTAAAATAGAACATAACATAAGCGATAAAACCTTTGAGGCGCTTAAAAAACATATAAAGTTATTGGAAAAATAAAAAACCGACGGAAGCTCACTTACGGCGCTGTCCGAGCTTTGCCGTCGGTCGGCAAAGGAAATACCGCCGTTTTTATCACAGCAAATAATTAATTTCAAGTCAACATCTCCACATATCGTATCAAATACAATATAAATTAAATTATACAGTTATCTAACTATACGTCAAGTCAAACACCTTTTTCAACACGGTATATCAGGAAATATACAGTTTATAATATTGTAAAGGATGGTGTTTGAATTGGAATTAAATGATTTTGCCAAAAGATTAATTGGCCTTCGGGAAAATGCAGGTGTTTCCGCTCGTGAAATGTCACTTGCAATAGGACAAAACGAAGGCTATATAAACAACATTGAATGTGCAGGGTCTTTTCCTTCGTTTGTGGCATTCTTTTATATATGCGATTATCTTAAAATAACGCCTGCCGAATTTTTTGATAATGAAAATTCAAATCCCGTACAGCTGAACGAGCTTATCGCAAAGCTTAAAAAGCTAAACGCAAAACAGCTTGAAACTCTGTCGGCATTTGTTGAACAAATGCTCGCCTGTAACGAATATAACAGATTAATTGCGAATAATTTGTCGCATTTTGTCGGTATAAAAAAACTGCCGCTCGTGAGATTTTTTGCGAACGGCAGTTTTAAAATCATAAATTAAAAATCCTTACGGTAAGCTGTACTCTCCCGTAAGGATTTTTGTTTTAAGACTGTTGTATTTTATTTTTTTTAATCATAACAGCCATTATGACAGCACATATAATAACGGAAAAAAGCGAGCCTGCTGCTGAGGAAAGTCCCATCGGCAAAAGAGTGGTTGTAAACAGCTTTGAAGTAATATAAGCGCCGGGTATACGGACAAGAATTATTGAAAGCAGGTTGTGTAAAAACGAAAAACCCGATTTTCCTGCCGCACAGAAATAGCCGCTGTAGCTGAAATGTATACCGGCAAAAAAGCAATCCCATATATAGCCCTTTAAATACTGACCGCCCGACAGGATTACGGCGTTATCGTCCGTGAAAAGGCCTACCATGCCGTTTGCGGCAAACTGAACCGTAACTGTCGCCGCTACCGAAAACACCGAGGAGATTATTATGGCATAACCGAGTGTAGATACCGCTCTTTTAGGTTTCCCCGCACCGATATTCTGCGCCCCGATTGCCGATACCGCAGACAGCATTGACGAGGGCACCAAAAACACAAAACCGATTATCTTTTCGACTATTCCGACTGCGGCGGCGTCAGTTAATCCCCTGCGGTTGGCGATTGCGGTAATAAGTATAAATGATATTTGAATAAAGCCGTCCTGAAGGCTTATCGGTATGCCGATTTTAAGGATTTTTCTCATAACGGAGCCAAGCGGCTTAAAATCCGCTTTTTTAAGCTCTATTCCTAAGCGGCGTTTTAATATAACAAAAAGCGATACGGCAACGCTAAGCCCCTGTGAAAGCGTTGTTCCGAGCGCGGCTCCCGCAGGCCCCATATTTAAAGCACCGATAAACAAATAGTCAAGAATAATATTTGAGGCGCAGGCAATGACTATAAAATACATAGGGCTTTTACTGTCGCCCAATCCCCTGAAAACCGAGCTTATTATATTGTAGGCGGTGATAAACGGTATTCCCAGAAAGCAGATTGTAAGATATCGGACTGTGCCGTCCACCGCTTCGGCAGGAGTGGAAACTGCGTTTACAATGGGCTTTACAACAAGCACCAAAGCCACCGTAAGGACTAAAGAAAGCGCCATAAAAAGCGTAACGGTGTTGCCGATGTTTAACGCCGCTTTTTTGCGGTCGCCCGCACCCACGGCGTTGCCTATGCTTACGGTAGAACCCATGGCAAGCCCCACTATAATTACGGTAAGCATATGCATAACCTGCGAGCCTACCGAAACAGAGGTGGTTGCGGCTGTTCCGTCAAAGCCGCCTATAATGAAAAGGTCCGCCATACCGTAAAGGGACTGCAGAAAAAAAGACAGCAGATACGGCAGTGAGAAAAGTGCCAGGTTTTTAAAAACACTGCCGTCGGTAAGATTTTTTTCCATTTTATTGTTCCTTATTTTTGATTAAAAACTTTTTTCTGTATTCGTTCGGTGATATTTCGAAGGCTTTCTTAAACAATTTTGAAAAATACAGCGGATCGCTGAAGCCGCAGGAAAGAGCGGTAGATTTTACCGATACGCAGTGTTCCAAAAGTTCTTTTGCTCTGGCGGTTCTGTATTTTGTAAGATATGCCCCCGGTGAAATTCCGCACATATTTATAAAGCATCTGTGCAAAGTGGAGCGGCTTACGCCGAGAAAATCGCACATCACGCCAAGGTCAAGCTCGTCCTTGTAAAAGTTTTGCTGAATTAATCGGCAGGCGGTATCAAAATAGCTTTCACGGCTGTTTTCGGTAATTTTCGGAAAGGTGTCCGCATATATTCCCAAAACTGTGAGCAAAAGTCCCCTTGCGGTATTAATGTCTGACGGGTACGGGTCCATACCGCACAGCATTTCAAAAAAGGGGAGAAGCCTTTTTTTCGGTATACCTCCTATAATGCAATCTCCTCTCAGGTAATTGATATTTTTAAAAAGAGAAGCATACTGCTCGCCCGAAAAATCGATCCAGGTGTATTCCCAAGGGTCGTTTTCATCGGGGAAGTACGCAATATTATCAAACGGCCGTATAACAAAGCTTTCTCTGTGTTCTACCGTGTAAGCTTTGCCGTTTTTTAAAAAAGTCCCCTTGCCCTTAATTATGTAATGCACCACATAACAGGTTCTGGTGCCCGGTCCCCACGAGTGCATATCTGAGCAGTCCCTGCGGCCGGCAGAAATAAATTCGGAATCTACGGTCACCCAACCACACTCCTTTTTTGAAACAAAAATCCATATAAATGCAATAAAAGGTTATAGAAAATAACATTTTTTGCAATATACTTATTTTACAATATTTATTGTCGGAGGTCAAGAAATTGATAAAAAATACGCCGCCTATGGGTTGGAATTCATGGAACACATTCGGAGCCGATATAAACGAAAAGCTGATTTTTGAAACAGCGGATAAAATGGTCGAAACAGGTCTTTTGGACGCCAGTTACGACTATTTGGTTATTGATGACTGCTGGTCGCTTAAAGAAAGAGACAAGGACGGCAGATTGGTTGCCGATCCCGAAAAATTCCCGCACGGTATGAAAGCCGTTGCCGATTATGTTCATTCAAAGGGTCTTAAGTTCGGTATGTATTCCTGTGCCGGAAATCTTACCTGTGCCGGATACCCCGGAAGCTTTGAACACGAATTTACAGACGCGTAAACCTTCGCGGAATGGAGCGTGGACTTCCTTAAATACGATTATTGCTATCACAGCAATATTATACACGGTAAATATCTTTACCGCCGTATGTGTCTTGCTCTTAAAAACTGCGGCAGGGATATTCTATTCAGCGCCTGCTCGTGGGGTGCGGACGACACAGCCGAGTGGATGCGTGAAACGGGCGCGAATATGTGGCGCTCAACAGGCGATATTTTTGATACGTGGGAATCTATCAAAAAGCTTACCGAGGAGCAGGACGCTATACTTCCTTACGGCGGAGCGGGCTGCTTTAACGATATGGATATGCTGGTTGTGGGAATGTACGGCAAGGGCAATGTCGGTCTTGAGGGACTTAACGATGTGCAGTATAAGACCCATTTCTCAATATGGGCTTTAATGGGCTCGCCGCTTATGATAGGCTGCGATATAAGGAATATGAATGAGGAAACCCACCGTATTCTTACCAATAAGGAGCTTATAAAAATTAACCAGGATAAGGATTGCCGTCAGGTATTTAAGCTCCCCAACATCTGGAACGATAATGTAAAAATTTACGCGCGCAATCTTGAAAACGGTGATATAGCAGTGGGTATGTTTAATTTCGGCGGAGAAAAGGCTGCGGTTCGTATGACTATAGACGAGCTTGGTATTCCCGAAAGCACAGACAGAACACTTAAGCTTGAAAATGTTTGGGATGATGAGACGGTAACGGTTACGAACGGCGCGTTTATTCACGATATAGAGCCGTACGACTGCCTTGTTTACAGATGTAAGGTCGTGAAAAAATAATGTCTGCCTGTATTAATTGCGGAAAAGAGCTTGAGCATAACGATATAGGGGCATATAAAAAATTCATAAACAGGGGAAGCACACGGTTTATGTGCCGCAAATGCCTTGCAAAGGAGCTGGGTGTTTCCGAGGAGCTTATAAATAAAAAAATAGAATACTTCAAATTACAGGGTTGTACTCTATTTATATAAAGGAAAAGCACCGAATTTGTATAAAAAATTAACAATTTGTTATTTTTGCGATTTAACACTTGAAAAACCGTTTTTTTGGCAGTATTATTAAATATATTCTAAAGCGCTTGTGCAATATTACTTGCAGTAGGCGCACCCAAGGAAGTGTCTTAAAAATGGAAATCAAAATAACAAAAACTTCGTCACCAAAGGCAAAGCCGGAAAGCAGTAAGCTCGGTTTCGGAAAAATATTCACCGACCATATGTTTATGATGGATTATTCCCGTGAGGACGGATGGCATGACGCAAGAATCATACCGTTCGGTAATATTTCGCTTCATCCGGCTTCTACCGTTTTGCATTACGGCTCCGAAATATTCGAGGGACTTAAGGCGTACCGCCGCGCGGACGGCGAGGTTCAGCTTTTCCGCCCGATAGAGAATGTACGAAGAATGAACAACTCGGCCGAAAGGCTTTGTCTTCCGCAGATACCCGAGGAGGACTTTTTGCAGATACTCGATACATTTGTAGGTCTTGAAAAGGACTGGACTCCGTCCGAGGAGGGCACATCGCTTTACATCCGTCCGTTTATGTTCGGAAACGATGAAAATTTGGGCGTTCACGCCGTTCATCACGCTACATTTGTAATCATTCTTTCGCCTGTCGGAAGCTATTATGCCGAGGGTCTTAATCCGGTAAAGATTATGATTGAGGATAAGGATGTAAGAGCCGTAAGAGGCGGCACGGGATATGCTAAATGCGGCGGAAACTATGCCGCAAGCAACAGAGCCGGCGAAAAAGCGGAAGAAATGGGATATTCACAGGTGCTTTGGCTTGACGGTGTGGAACGCAAGTACATTGAAGAAGTCGGCGCTATGAATGTTATGTTCAAGATTGACGGAGAAATAGTAACCCCAGAGCTTACAGGTTCCATTCTCCCCGGTATTACAAGGAAATCCTGCATTGAGGTTCTTAAGGAAAAGGGATATAAGGTAAGCGAAAGGCTTTTAAGCGTGGACGAGCTCGGCGAGGCGCTTAAAAACGGCAAGCTTGAGGAAGCGTGGGGCTGCGGTACAGCCGCGGTTGTCTCCCCGATAGGCGAGCTTTGCTATAAGGGCGTTAAGTACACCATTAACGACGGCAAGATAGGCGAGGTAACACAGCACCTATACGATACGCTTACCGGTATTCAGTGGGGTAAGCTTGAAGATACGCACGGTTGGACGCATCTCTTGAAATAATATCAAAAAACGGTTGTTACAGTGAAAGCTGTAACAACCGTTTTTTATGCTTATTTTGTTTTAAGCTGTCGGCGTTCTTCGATTTTTTCAAAGATCTTATCTATCAGCTTGCAGGACAAGAAGCCTATAAATACTCCGAGCACTGCCCCTGCCAAAACATCCGACGGGTAATGCACATACAGATAAAGCCTTGAAAACGCTATAAGAACCGCCAAAATAGCAGCAGGTATTCCGAATCGCTTGTCCCGTATAAGAAGTACCGTTGCCGCCTCAAATGAAGCCAGAGTATGCCCCGACGGGAAGGAGTAATCCGAAAGCGCTTTCACAAGCAGGTCGGGTCTTATTGCGGTGTTAAGGTCATACGGCCTTATTCTCGCAAAGGAATTTTTCAGTATAAGGTTTCCGATAATAAGACCTATAAGCAGAGCCGTACCCATCGAAATTCCCGTCTTGCGCGTTTTCTTAATAATTATAAACACTAATGCTACGGCTATCCAAAAAATTCCGCCGTCACCGAATTTTGTGATTATCGGCATTACCGCGTCAAGAAAACGGCAGGTGAGATGCTCATGGATAAAGTCAAGTATTTTAAGCTCATATTCATTCATTTTACCGAATCCCCCGTGTTCTGCATATCAATCGCTTTATAGGTGTCTCCGTCCTTTTTGAGATACACATATTTATCAAATTTGTCCTCATAAATCGCACCGTTTCGCTTTAAAGCGTTTGTAAGCCGTACACGGCAGCTGAAAAGGCTGTCGTTATATTTATGAAAATCGGTGGTTTTTATGTCTTTAATAGTGTGCCCCTCATGGTCGAGCGAAAAAATCACAAGACTTGATTTTATGTTTTTGTAAAGCTCTGTTGTGTCGTCTATGTATTTCCTTATGTTTGTAAGGTTGGAATCGTTCTGCATATATTCGGCGTAGGTTGAGGCTGCCTTGCCCGCAAAATCCCCCACTGCCGATTTTTCGGGAAAATCCTCCGCAACACTATAAACGCCCGAATCGTTTTCGACCGTCAGCGCTTTCTTACCTGATGTCGCCGTTACGCTTTCAGGCTCGTTTAAAAGGTCGGTTATACTGATGATTTGCTTTTTTATCAGTTTGTCGGATTTCAGAAGGTCGCTTTTAATATCGGGCAGCGGCTCGTCCTTGCGGTCTTCCGCCTTTACGGTAACGCCGTTAATCTTGATTTCGGCATCCGACGCCGCGGTTATTTTCAAGGTCTTGTAAACGGAGCTGTCAAACTCACAGGCGGAAACAAAATATCTTTTTGTCTTGCCGTCTTTTTTCAGATAAACATTAAGTATTTTCTCACCGTCGGCTTTTATTTGATAAGCGGCGTCGCAGCCCTCGGGCTTTACCGCCGAGGTTGTGCCTGTAAGCTCCTTGCCGTCTGTAAGGCTTTTAAGAAAGCTGTCAAAATTGCTTTTTGTTTCATAGTCTGAAATTTTTAAATTGTATTTGTCTTTGACCGAATACAGGTCTCCGGTTTTAATATGGCTTTCGATAAGCTTGTTTACAATAGGCTCCGGCTGTGCCGCTTCATAGTCGGCAAGCCAGCCTCTGAATACCAAAAGCCCTATTATAAGGGCGACGGAAAACAAAGCGATAACCGTGAAGTAAGCTTTATAAAACACAGATTTCGGTTTCATCACTTTTCCTCCGTTACTATAAAATAGGTCGGTATGCGGCGCGGCTTTGTAAATGCCTTATAACGGTTTACAAGGCCTTGGAGTTGATACTGGTCAAGCTGGGACTTATCTACCGAATAAACATCGTAATAATTGCGGTAGTACATCATTGCCGAGGATCCGCCGTCAAGCATTGCGGCGTTCACCGCTCCGTTTGCGACCATAAGCTCTATTACATCGTTTCTCGTAGCTCCTATGCTGTCTACCGAGCGACCGTCCGTAACAAGCATTATAACCGTTCCGTCCGCCCGCTGACCTATCGCCGTGCGCTGTGCCGTACCGGTATCGTTATCCGCCTTATAAAGCTTAACATCATTGCCCGACTGTTCTATAAGCACATTGCCGTTCTGGAATGAGACGGCGTCGCGTATGCCTAATTCATCCGCCTCTTTTTTGGTCATTGATTCGCGGCAGATAAGTCTGTCGTTCTTATCAAAACCTATAAATGTACGCTTAAGCCCGTCGTTCCACACATTTTTTCCGCCCGAGTAGGTAAGACCCATAGGCGCGGAGCCCTTGCCCTGACCGCCCGTGTCTAAAAATTCGCCCGCGTTTATTGCGGCGGCGGCGTTATATTTTGCGGCAATGTCAAAAATACGCATACCCTCCGTGGCGGCGGCGAAGTTTTCGGAAGAAATACCGACGGACACACGCTTCGGGTCCTTTATAAGCAGTAAATAGCACTTATACTTAGGCTTGCTCAAAAAGGTAAGCTTCATACCGTTTTTGGCGTCCTTCCATTCGTCTGCGGCTTCGTCCGACACATAGTTGCCTACATCAATGACATCTGTGTTGAGCTTTTCGCTTTCGGCTATTATTTCGTCTACCTTTGATTTTGGAAGAAACAGAGTCGGCGCCCATTTGGTTGCGCTGGCCTCCTTAGCCATTATAACAAGCATATTGCGAAGGCTTTTACTCGGTCCGTAGCAGATCATAAAGCCTGCCGAAAAGACAGTAACTATAAGCATAACTATTGCCGTGCCGAGGGAAAGGAGTGTTCTGCCGACTATTGTTTTTATGCTGAGCCTTTTCTTCGGTACGGATTTTTCTGTGCCGTCCTTTTCCGAAAACACCCAGCCCTGCTGTATACGGTAGCTTATAAAGAACAGAATCGTATCAACTATAATTTTTATAACGGTGGAAACACCGGGTGCCGCCTTGAATACCGCGCCTATGACCGAAACCAAAAGGGCTGATACAAGCATTTGCGGAACCGCTAAAATATAGTACCTTATAAGGGAATTGCGCTTTTTCTTTTTCGAGTCAAAAACGGTGGTTCTGTTAATACTGTAATTTACAAACGAGGATACCGCGCGCGCTATAACGGTGGCAACCAACGCTGTAGCCATACCGAGCGCTGATTTTAAAAGCTTTGAAGCTATGTAAAAAAGCAGTATATCTATTATGAAAGAGACGGCGGAGCTTAAAATGTAAGCCAAAATAAACCTGTATATTTTAAGGGAGTCTATTACGGGTCTGAAGTGAGAGGATGAATTTTCGTCAAGGTATACCGTTTGAATTTTTACTTCCCTTATCTTCACGCCGCATTGTTTGAATTTAAGAAGCATATTTGTCTCATAATCAAATCGGTCGCCCTTTACCGTAAGAAGCAAAGGTAAAAGCGAGGCAGGGAACGCTCGAAGCCCTGTTTGAGTGTCGGAAATTTTCATTCCGCACACAACCTTAAAAACAGCCGAGGTTATACGGTTGCCCATACGGCTGCGTTTCGGCACATCCTCGCCCGAAAAGTCACGGCACCCGAGCACAGCGCCCTTGCCTATGCCGTCAAGCGCTTCAGCGCAGGCAAGCACATCGGACGGCTCGTGCTGACCGTCTCCGTCTACGGTAACTACGCCCTCGGCGTCGGGGAAATTTTTCAAAATATGCCTAAAGGCAACCTTGAGTGCCGCACACTTGCCGTGATTTGCCTTGCGGTGTATGACCGTGATATTTTCCGTAGCCTTCGGAAAATACCGCAAATGCTCGGCGTCGCTTCCGTCATTTACAAGGATAATTTTTTTGAACCCAATGCCTAGCATTCCCTCTACCGTATTTATAAGCCGCTCATCCGGATTAAGCGAGGGGATTATGACAAAGATATTGTCCGTCATCAGACCAACTCCTCAAAAACGCATAAAATGACATTTTATTCATTATACAACCTATATGCATAACAAACAAGTAACAAAAGGGTTAAAATCCTGCTTGTCCCATAGAAAGATATATGATAAATTCGGTTTTTATTTACTTTTTTTTTGTTTTGTTGTAAAATAGCATTTGGTGACGCTATGAAAAAAATTGTTATAATAGGCGGCGGCGCCGCAGGACTTATGGCGGCTTGCCGTGCGGCGGAAAGATACGGAGCCTCGGCGGATGTAATAATCGTTGAAAGGAACGAACGCCCTGCCCGTAAGGTAATGATAACGGGTAAGGGCAGATGCAATGTTACAAACAACTGCGGTACCGATACGCTGATTGCAAATGTACCGAAAAACGGCAAATTTTTGTTTTCCGCCTTTTCGGAGTTTAATTCTTCGGACACTATGGAATTTTTCGAAGCCTTGGGCGTTCCGCTTAAGACCGAGCGGGGGAACAGGGTATTTCCCGTGTCCGACAAGGCTTCGGATATAGTGGACGCTTTGGTGAAATGCGCAAAAAAAAGAGGCGCGCGTATTATAAACGGCAGGGCGGAAGCCATAAAAACCGAAAACGGAGCGGTAACCGGAGTAAAGCTTGAGAGCGGAGAAATTATAGACGCCGACGGCGTTATAGTAGCTACCGGCGGTATGTCATATCCGCTTACGGGCTCTGTGGGCGACGGGTATAAAATCGCAAAGCGGCTCGGTCATACCGTAACGCCCATAAAGCCCTCGCTTGTTCCGCTTACCGTACACGAGGGATTTTGTGAAAGGCTTTCGGGTCTCTCGCTTAAAAACACGGTGCTTTCGGTTTTTGAAGAGGGAAAGAAAAAGCCGATTTTTTCGGAGCTCGGTGAAATGCTTTTTACTCACTTCGGTATTTCGGGACCGCTTGTGTTGAGCGCTTCGGCACATATGCGTAAAATAGGGGAAAAGCAATATACTGCTCACCTGGATTTAAAACCGGGACTCAGCCACGAACGGCTTGACGCACGGCTGCTGCGTGATTTTGACGGCGCTAAAAACCGTGATTTCGCAAATTCGCTCGACAAGCTTTTGCCGAAAAGCATTATACCCGTTATAATATCGCTTTCGGGAATACCGAGCGATGAAAAGGTGAATCAGATAAGCCGTGAGCAGAGGGAAAGGCTGTGCGGCGTTATAAAGAACCTCACACTTCATATTACGGGGACAAGACCCATCGAAGAAGCCATAATAACGGGCGGTGGCATATCGGTCAAGGAAATAAATCCGTCCACAATGGAATCGAAAATTATAAAGGGACTGTATTTTGCGGGCGAGGTAATAGATGTGGACGCTTACACGGGCGGATTTAATTTGCAGATAGCGTTTTCAACCGGCTACACCGCCGGAAACAGCATATAAAAGGGGAAAAATAAATGGTTGCAGTAGCGATAGACGGACCGGCAGGCGCCGGAAAAAGCTCGGTAGCGAGAGCGGCGGCAAAAAAGCTCGGTTATATTTATGTGGATACGGGCGCTCTTTACAGAGCGGTGGGACTTAAATTTTTAAAGTCGGGAGCGGATACGGCGCTTGACTGCGATATATCCGCCGTTCTTAAAAGTACCGTTGTGGAAATCAAGTTTATAAACGGCGAACAGAGAGTTTTGCTTGACGGCTGTGATGTTTCGGATGAGATACGCACGCCTGAGGCTTCAAAAATGGCGTCGGCGGTTTCGGCAAAGCCGGAGGTAAGGGCGTTTTTGCTTGAAATGCAGCGTAAAGCCGCCGCAGACAGTAATGTAATTATGGACGGCAGGGATATAGGAACAGTTGTTTTGCCCGATGCCGATGTGAAAATATATCTTACCGCTTCTCCCGAAGTCCGTGCGGAAAGGCGGTTTAAAGAGCTTACCGAAAAGGGCACAAGCGTAAGCTATGAAGATGTGCTTGCCGACATAATAAGCCGTGACAGTGCAGATATGAACCGTAAGATAGCGCCGCTTAAAAAAGCGGAGGACGCGGTTTTGGCGGATACATCCGATTGCGGCTTTGACGAATCGGTCGGACTTATAGTCAAGATCATAAGGGAAAGGGTAGGATAACTTGAAAATTACCGTGGCAAAGACCGCAGGCTTTTGTTTCGGTGTTGACCGCGCCGTAAATACGGTGTACGAGCTTGTAGGCAAGGGCGAAAGGGTCTGCACCTTAGGACCTATTATTCACAATCCTCAAATAGTGGAGGAGCTTAGTAATAAGGGCGTAAGAATAGTGGATTCGCCGGCTGAAGTTGAGGACGGCGAAACTCTTGTTATCCGCTCACACGGGGTCACAAAAGCGGTTATGGACGAATGTGCGGCGTTGGGCGTTAAAACCGTGGACGCTACCTGTCCGTTTGTCTCCAAAATACATAAAATAACAGCCGAAATGGGAAATGACGGATATGTCACCTTAATAGCGGGCGACGCTGATCATCAGGAGGTAATAGGCATAGTCGGACACTGCACGGGGGATGTATTTGTCTTTTCGGGACCCGACGAGCTGGAAGAAATACTGGGAAATAAGGAAAAAATAGGCGAAAGACCCGTAATTTTGGTATCTCAAACCACTTTTAACGCAGAAATTTTCAAAGTTTGCGAAAAAAAATTAAAAAAAGTATATACAAATGCGAAAATATTTGATACAATATGTAATGCGACTTCTATGCGCCAGCAGGAGGCACGGGAGCTGTCACGCAATAATGATGTAATGATTGTTATAGGCGGCAGGCACAGTTCAAACACGGCGAAGCTTTTTTCCGTGTGCCGTGAAAACTGCGGCAGAACCTTTTTGATAGAGACGGCGGACGAGCTGTCCGGTCTGTCTTTTGAAAATTGCGGTTCGGTCGGAGTCGTTGCGGGTGCGTCTACACCTGCAGGTATAATAAAGGAGGTTATTAAAACCATGTCGGAAAATTTACAACCGGTCGAAGAACAGACGGAGGTTAAAGAATCTGTTCAAAAAAGCTTCGACGAAATGACGGACGAAGAAGCATTTGAGGCTTCGCTCAGCGGATTAACCGGAGATCAGAAGGTCTGCGGTACGGTAGTTGCCGTTAATCCCACCGAGGTAACGGTGGATATCGGCAGAGGTGTTACAGGCTATGTAACCGCTGACGAATTCTCTTCGGATGCTGATGTAAAGCTTATGGACGAAGTCAAGGCGGGCGATAAGCTTAATCTTATCATTATGAAGATAAATGACCAGGAAGGAACCGCAATGCTCTCCAAGCGCCGTTACGATGCTATTGCCGGTTGGGACAATATAGTCGCAGCCAAGGAGTCCGGTGAAATTGTTACCGGTGTTGTCAGAGACATTATCAAGGGCGGCGTAGTTGCTTATTCAAATAATGTAAGAGTATTCATTCCCGCTTCTCAGGCAACAGCTTCAAGGGGCGAACCGCTTGAGGATTTAAAGGGTAAGGAAGTTTCCTTTAGAATTATCGAGATAGGCAGAGGTCACAGAGCGGTAGGTTCTATCCGCAGCGTGCTTAAGGAACAGCGCAAGGCTGCCGAGGATAAGATTTGGGAAAACATTGCAGTGGGCGACCGCTTCACAGGCGTTGTTAAGTCACTTACAAGCTACGGTGCTTTCGTAGACATCGGCGGCGTTGACGGTATGATTCACATTTCCGAGCTTTCTTGGCAGAGAATCAAGAATCCGTCGGAGGTAGTTCTTGTAGGAGACACCGTTGAGGTTTATGTTAAGGCTCTCGATACCGAGAAGAGAAAGATCTCCCTCGGCTACAAGAAACCCGAGGAAAATCCGTGGGTTATCTTTGAGAACAACTACAATGTAGGCGATACCGTGAAAGTAACTATCGTAAGTATGACTACATACGGCGCTTTTGCCCGCATAATCCCCGGAATTGACGGTCTTATCCATATATCGCAGATTGCCGATAAGCATGTCGCCAAGCCGCAGGATGAGCTTACGGTAGGTCAGGAGGTTGACGCAAAGATTATTGCTATCGACCTTGACAAGAAGCGTGTAAGCCTTTCTATCCGTGCTTTGCTTGAGCCGGAGCAGAAAGAGGAAGAAGCTCCCGCATCCGCTGAGGACGAGGTAGTTTTTGAATCATCTGACGAAACCGCGGCAACAGAGGAATAATATTAAAAGCTTTCCGAAATTTATATTTCGGAAAGCTTTTTTATGCACAAAAAACCCACACCGTTTTGCGGTGTGGGCTTTGCTTATTTTGAAAGGAAACGGGATAAAAATTCTTTTGTTTTTTCGTTTTTCGGGTTTTCAAATATATCCGTCGGCGCACCCTCTTCGCAGATAACGCCGTCAGCCATAAAGACTACCCGTGAGGAAACATCCCTTGCAAAAGCCATTTCGTGGGTAACTACTATCATAGTAAGTCCTTCCTTTGCAAGATTGCGCATAACCTCAAGCACTTCGCCGACCATTTGCGGGTCGAGCGCGCTTGTAGGCTCGTCAAACAAAAGCACCTCGGGGTTCATGGCAAGCGCGCGAGCTATTGCGACGCGCTGCTTTTGTCCGCCCGAAAGCTGGGACGGCTTTGCATTTATGTAAGGTGCCATACCGACCTTTCCGAGGTAGTGTAAAGCCGCCTTTTTAGCCTCTGCCTTTGATTTGCCCAGAACCTTTGTCTGACCTATCATACAGTTTTTAAGCGCGGTCATATTATTAAAAAGGTTAAAGGACTGGAACACCATTCCCACATGGGAGCGGTATGCGCTAGCGCCGCCCTTAAGCTTATCTATGTTCGTGCCGTGATACAGCACTTCGCCCGAGGTCGGCGTTTCAAGCAGATTTATACAGCGGAGAAGTGTGGATTTACCCGAACCCGACGCTCCTATTATACTGGTGACATCTCCTGAGTTTACCGAGAAATCAATGTCCCTAAGCACCTCGTGCTTGCCGAAGGTTTTGGAAAGGTGATTTACCTGCAAAATCGGTTCTGACATTATTTACCTCTCCTTTCGCTCTTCTTAACAAATGAATATGTACCGCTTGTGTGCGCCAATGTATCGGTCGTTGCAACATCAAAGTTAGCGGGACCGTCCATTTTCTTCTCCCAAAGTCTTAAAAGCAGTGAGAATATAACCGTCATAATAAGATAAATGGTAAGGGTGATAACGGCGGACGGGAAGTAAATGTACTTTGCGCCTACTATTGCCTTGTGAGCCGCAAAAAGTTCGGCGTAGCCTATAACAAACATTACGGAGGTATCCTTTACATTTATTATAAGGTTGTTGCCTATCTGCGGAATTATGTTGCGTATCGTCTGCGGAAGAATTACATAAAGCATTGTTTTAAAATGGTTCATACCTATGGATTTTGCACCCTCGGTCTGACCTATATCAATGGACATTATACCGCCGCGCACCGTTTCCGCCATATAAGCGCCGGTGTTTATGGATACAACAAGGTATGCCGCAAAGGTTACTTCAAGATTTATGGCGCCGTTTGAAAAATAGGGCAGGGCATAATAAATGAAGATTGCCTGAATTATCATAGGCGTTCCTCTGAACACCTCGACATAAATTCTTACGATTGCCTTTACTATTCCAAGCAGTATGCGTTTTACTATATTGTCGTTCTTGCCGCAGGGTATGGTTTGAATTATACCGCAGCCAAGACCTATAATGCAGCCGATAGCCGTTGCGACGACGGCAAGCTCCAATGTTTTAAGCGCACCCGTGAGGTACTGTGACGAGCTTTCTCCCCAACAGGTGACTATGTCGCTCCAAAGCTCTGCAAGCTTGTTCATATTTTTTCTCCGTTCCTTGATTTAAACCCCGACCTTAAGCCGGGGTTCAGTGCCTTAATTATTTTTCAGCAAGGGGCTGAATCTTTGTGGCTTCCGCCATAATCGAATTGAAATCGTCGGCAGTCATATCCTTTAATACGCTGTCTATTTTATCCTTAAGCTCGGTGTTGCCCTTCTTAACCGCAATGCCGATATTGATGTCGCCGTCGTCTACCTTAAACGCATTATCTTCAAGGTCGAGTATCTTAAGGTCGCTGTAAGCGAGAAGCGCGCCCTGTGCCGTGGGCATATCTGTGCAAATGAAGTCAACAGCGCCGGTTTCAAGTGCCATAAGCATTGAGGGTGCGGTTTCCTGTGCTGTCTGTATCTGAGCGTCCTTTATCTGGGGCAGGCAGGTGTCATACCAGATTGTTCCGAGCTGTGAGGTGCATTTGCCGCCCGCAAGATCGGAAAGTTTTGTGGCAGAGGCAAACTTGCTGTCCTGCTTTGTCATACAAACAATGCTGGCGTAAATGTACGGACCTGCAAAATCAACCTGCTTCATACGCTTCTCGGTCATAGACTGACCTGCTATTGTAGCGTCTACCTTGCCGGTCTGAACGGCGGGAACAAGGGAATCCCAGTCAAGGCGTACAACCTCAAGCTTCCAGTTGTTTGCCTCGCAAATCTTCTTTGCCATCATAATGTCGTAGCCGTTTGCATAGTCCTTTGAATCCTTTATCGGTACGGCGCCGTTTGAGTCGTCGGCCTGCGTCCAGTTATAGGGGGCATACGCACATTCCATAGCGATTGTAAGCACGCCGTCCTCAACGCCAGACTTTGCGGCGGTCTTGCCGCCGCAGCCCGCGAACACCGCCGCAGTCAGTGCAACCGATAAAATTGCCGATAAAATTTTTGCTGTTCTTTTCATTTTGAACACTCCCAAAAAAGTATTAAAAATAAGCCTGTGACACGAAGTAGTATCACAGGCTTTGTAATAAAACACAACAAAACGCCATGATAGCTCTCCACATAAAAGTGACAGTGCAGCGTCTGTTAAACGCAACCCCAGCAATCAAACGGCGGCAACCGTAAGACCACTTCGGCGGATCAGCCTTTCCCCCATAGCCGCTTACCGGCGTTATACTAAGGGGTACTGATCATATCCGCATCCTCTACCAAGTGCTGACTTAAATTTTATAGTATTATAAACCCTGTCTTATAATTTGTCAATAGTTTTTTCTTTTATTTTATCTCTCTTGACGGCGGACGTGAAATGAGATATTATAGTAAATATAAACAGAACGGAGATTAATAATGAACGAAAAAGAAATTGCGGAGATACGCAGACGCTTTAATCCGCAAAAAACAAATATAACAAAGGTTTGCGGATGCTATGTCACGCCGTCGGGCGAAATAATGTCGGAGTTTTCGCAGCCGCTTGCCGCGCTCACGCCGGACGAGACGGAAAACCTGCTTTCAATTCTTAAAAAAACGCTTTCCGGTACGGTGGACAAAAACCTTATAGATATACCCTTTTCAAACGCACAGGTGCTTGAGGGGGAGGAGCATAAGACTCTTATGCGGTTAAGGGACTCGGCGCTTTGCGACGGGGAAGCGCTTAAAAGGATTTATTCCGCAATTATTTCTTCGGTAAGGGAAGAGACCAATTATCTTATTCTTTTGGCGTTCGACAGCTATGATGTATTTACATATTCATCGGACGGTAAAAAGGACGACGAATCGTCCGAGCAGTTCAGATATTTTATCTGTTGCGTATGCCCCGTAAAGCTGACAAAGCCGCTTTTGAGCTTTGAGGCGTTTGACAATGCGTTTCACGGCATAACCTCTGTTTCGGCTGTTTCGGCACCGGAGTTCGGGTTTATGTTTCCGTCGTTTGACGACAGGACGGGCAACATTTACGATGTTATGTTTTATTCCAAAAATCCGGCTCGGGATTATTCGGAAATATCCGATAAGCTTTTCAAGGCCGATATGCCTATGCCGGCGGTAAGACAGCAGGAATCGTTCTGCGAAATGCTTGAAGCCTCGGTAGGCGAGGAATGCAGTCTTGATGTTATTCAGGCGGTGCAGGACAGAATAAACGATATAGCCGAAGAAAATAAGGAAAACCGTGACAGAGAGCCTCTTGCCGTGACGAAAAACGATATTTCACAGGTTTTGCGTTCATGTGATGTAACGGAAGAGCATATAGAAAGTTTTGAAAGCAATTACGATTCCGTTTTCGGCGAGAAGACCTCATTCAACCCCAAAAACCTTGTTGATGTGAAGAAAATGGAGGTCAATATGCCGTCGGTCAGCATAAAGGTGGATTCGGAGTGCAGTAATCTTGTAAAAACAAGGCTGATAGACGGGGTTAAATATATAATGATTCGTGCCGATGACTGCGTTGAGGTAAACGGGGTTAAAATCAATATTAAAGAGGAGTGATTTTTTTGAAACAGATATCTGATATTGAAATAGCACAGAGCTGTAAGCTTGAAAAAATAACCGAAATAGCAAAAAGAGCCGGTATTGATGAAAACGATATTGAGCAATACGGAAAATACAAGGCGAAAATTGAGCTTTCCGCTTTAAAAAACAGCAAACGGAAGGACGGAAAGCTTATTCTTGTAACCGCCATTACCCCGACGCCTGCGGGTGAGGGCAAGACTACCACAACAATAGGTCTTGCGGACGGACTTCGCAGAATAGGCAAAAACGCCGTAGCGGCACTTAGAGAACCGTCCTTGGGACCGGTTTTCGGCATTAAGGGCGGAGCCGCCGGCGGCGGATATGCGCAGGTCGTGCCGATGGAGGACATCAATCTTCATTTTACGGGTGATTTCCACGCTATCGGTGCGGCGAACAATCTGCTTGCGGCTATGCTTGACAACCATATAAAACAGGGCAACGAACTTAATATCGATGTACGCAAAATAACCTGGAAACGCTGTGTGGATATGAACGACCGACAGCTAAGAAACATCGTAGACGGCTTGGGCGGCACGGCAAACGGAGTACCGAGGGAGGACGGTTTCGATATAACCGTAGCAAGCGAAATTATGGCGGTGCTTTGCCTCGCTGATTCGGTAGCCGATTTAAAAGAAAGGCTTGCGAGAATTATTGTGGGCTACACCTATGATGATGCTCCCGTCACCTGCGCCGACCTTAAAGCTCAGGGCGCTATGGCGGCGCTCCTTAAAGACGCAATTAAACCGAATCTGGTGCAGACGCTTGAGGGAACCCCTGCACTTGTACACGGCGGACCGTTTGCAAATATAGCGCACGGGTGCAATTCAGTAATCGCAACACGAATGGCTTTAAGGCTTGCCGACTATGCGGTTACCGAGGCAGGTTTCGGCGCGGATTTGGGAGCTGAAAAATTCCTTGACATTAAATGCAGAACGGCGGGACTTACTCCCTCCGCTGTGGTGGTGGTTGCTACCGTTCGGGCGCTTAAAATGCACGGCGGACTTGATAAAAAAAGTCTTGATACCGAGAATACCGACGCGCTCGAAAAGGGCATACCTAATTTGTTAAGGCATATTTCCAATATTAAAAATGTATACAAACTGCCCTGTACGGTTGCCGTAAACCGCTTCCCGACAGATACCGACAGTGAAATAAACTTTGTCATTGAAAAATGCAGGGAGCTCGGAGTTAATACTGTGCTTTCGACCGTCTGGGCGGACGGCGGTAAGGGCGGCGAGGCTCTCGCAAGAGAGGTCGTGCGGCTTTGCGAAGAAGAAAAGGGCGATTTCACATACAGCTATGAGCTTTCCGACAGCATTGAAGAAAAAATTGCCGCCGTGGTAAAAAAGGTGTACGGCGGAAAGGGAATAATGGTTCTCCCTGCGGCTGAAAAGCAAATAGAAAAGCTTTCAAGGCTCGGCTTTTCGGGACTGCCCGTATGTATTGCCAAAACGCAGTACAGCTTTTCCGACGATCCGACGCTTTTAGGCGCACCCGAGGACTTTACCGTAACAGTAAAGAATGTTAAAATATCCGCGGGAGCCGGCTTTATAGTTGTGCTTACGGGGGATATAATGACAATGCCGGGACTTCCTAAAAAACCTGCCGCCGAACAAATCGATGTTGATGAAAACGGCAGAATAACAGGGCTGTTTTAAAAAACTAAAACCGTGATTGCTGTTCGGCGGTCACGGTTATTTTGTTATTTGGTTAAGCGTGCAACAGACTTAAATGAAAATTGACAAAAAACACCTGTTGTGCTAAAATAACACTCGGTGAGTAATTAATGATATTCGGAAATAAAAAGACAGAGATCTGGCTTGTGGCAGGGCTCGGTAACCCCGGTACGGAGTATGAAAAAACACGGCACAACGCCGGTTTTATGGCTGCCGATAAGCTTGCGATAAAGCACGGAGCTTTATTTAACAAGCATAAATTCGAGTCGGTTTACGGAGAAATTAAGCTGGACGGAAAGCGGGTATTTATTTTAAAACCGCAGACCTATATGAACAATTCGGGCACTGCCGTTTCGTCAATCGCAAAATTCTATAAAATTCCTACCGAAAATATTATAATTATGTTTGACGATATTTCGCTTGATGTGGGAAAGCTTAGAATAAGGCGCAGCGGAACCCACGGCGGACATAACGGAATAAAAGATATTATCGAGCTTATGGGCACTAATGACATTAAGCGTATAAAAATAGGCGTGGGGGAACGCACAAACAGGGATTACGACCTTAAAGACTGGGTCCTCGGCAAATTCCCCGAGGAACAGCAGGAGCAGCTTGACAAGGCGCTTGACAAAGCCGCCGCCGCCGCGGAAGAAATTATATGCCGCGGTGTTGATTCCGCAATGAATAAGTATAACGGTTAAATATGAAATTTGTAAACAGAATTCTAAAAAAAGACCCCGATTATGCCGAACTTTTAGGCTCGGTTGAAAAAAACAGACTTCCGCTTGTCTGTACCGGTCTTTCACTTGTTCATAAGGCGGCTGTTATATCGGCGCTTTTTGAACACACGGGAAGACACATAGCGGTTGTCACAAACGACGAGGCGTCCGCAAATGAATTGAGGGACGATTTGCAGTCTCTCGGTCTAAAGGCGGTCAATTTTCCGCTTAGGGATTATTGCATCGGTCCGCTTTCCGGCTATTCAAGAGAATACGAGCATAAAAGAACAGATACCCTGTCCGCACTTTCGGACGGGGCTTTTGACGTGCTTACGGTGTCTCTTGACGCGGCGATTCAGTACACGGTTCCGCCCGAGACCCTTAACCGAGCGAGGTTTACGCTTAAAACAGGCGATACGGTTAATATAAAGGAGCTGACCGAAAGGCTTGTAAATGCCGGATATGTGCGTGTTCCGCTTTGCGAGGGTACGGGTCAATTCTCTGTAAGAGGCGGTATATTCGATGTATTCCCCGTAGGCTCGGCAGAGCCGTGCCGTATTGAATTTTGGGACGATGAAATAGATAATATCTCTTATTTTGACGCGGAGACACAGCGCAGGAGCGAAAACACCGATTTTGTAAGCATTACGCCGGCGTGTGAAGTGCTGTTTGATCCTAACGCCCTTGCAAACAGGCTTGATACCTTTGTAAAGGAAGAAAAAAGCCTTACACCGAAACAGCGTGATGTGATTTTAAAGGATACCGAGGCGCTTAAAAACGGCGTGCAGTTTTCGCCCGACCGATATATACCCTTTATATTTGAGGGCGGCGAGACCGTTCTTGATTATGTGGGAGACGCCGTTTTTACGGTAAGCGAGATAGGAAGTATGACCGAAAGGTTTAAATCGCTCGAAATACAGCAGTCTGCCGATGTGGAAAACTATCTTAACGAGGGTTTTTTAACAGCCGCAACGGCTAAGCAGTGGCTTGATAAGACCGAATTTTTTTCCCTCTTGTCCGAAGCGGTTATAATGGAAAATTTCCCGAGGAATTCATACGAAATCCCGATTAAAAACGCAATCAACTTTAACTACAAACGCTCGTCGGCTTGGGGCGGAGATGTAGCGGTACTGTCGGAGGATATTTCGTATATCAGGGAAACGGGCGGTTCGGTGGTTATTCTTGCGGGCGAACGCCGTGCGGCGCAGGTGCTTTCTGCCGAGCTTAATGAAAAGGGTATACCCTGTGTTTTTTCGGAAAGCTATGATTTTGAGCCGACAGGTGTTACCGTAACCCTCGGCGGACTTTCGGCAGGGTTTGAAATACCGTCGGAAAAATTTATGCTTGTTACCCACAGGCATATTTTGTCCGAAAGCAAAAAAAGGCGCAGAAAGCCTAAAAACGCACAGGAGATAGGCTCGCTTGACGAACTTCGCAAGGGCGATTTTGTCGTTCACGAATCGCACGGAATAGGCGTTTTCGACGGAATAAAGAGGATAAAAAACGGCAATGTTACAAAGGATTATATTAAAATAAACTATGCAGGCAGCGATATACTTTATGTTCCGGTAACGCAGCTTGACCTTGTTTCAAAGTACATCGGTGCGGCGGAAAACGGCGGAGTAAGGCTTAACCGTCTGGGCGGCTCGGATTGGCAGAAGACAAGGAAACGGGTCAAAGCCGCCGTAAAGGATATGGCAAAACAGCTGACGGCGCTCTATGCCAAAAGAATGTCCGCCAAGGGCTATGCGTTCAGTCCCGATACGGATTTGCAGAACGATTTTGAACGGCGCTTTGAATACGACGAGACCGAGGATCAGCTGCGCTGTATAAACGAAATTAAGCGGGATATGGAGCGCAGTGTGCCGATGGACAGACTTTTGTGCGGCGATGTCGGCTTCGGAAAAACCGAGGTGGCGCTCAGAGCGGCGTTTAAATGTATAGGCGAGGGCAAGCAGTGTGCTTTGCTTGTGCCGACAACTATCCTTGCAATGCAGCATTACAACACCGCGGTCCGCAGGTTCGGTGATATGCCTGTGACCGTCGCTCTGCTTAACCGCTTTGTGCCGCAAAGGGAACAGACAAGAATAATATCAGACCTTAAATGCGGCAGACTTGATATGGTTATAGGAACACACCGCCTTATATCAAAGGATGTAACATTTAAAAATATCGGACTTGTTATAATAGACGAGGAACAGCGCTTCGGCGTGGCTCAAAAGGAAAGGCTTAAGGAGCTTTACCCGTTTGTGGATATACTCACTCTCAGCGCAACCCCGATACCGAGGACGCTTAATATGGCAATGTCGGGGCTTCGGGATATGTCGTCGATAGACGAGGCTCCCGGCGACCGGCACCCCGTGCAGACCTATGTGCTTGAATATAACAGGGGCGTTATATTAGACGCCATCAATAAAGAGGTAAGACGGGGCGGACAGGTGTATTATCTCCATAACCGCATTGATACTATCGAGCGTTGCGCCGCCTCGCTTTCGGCAAGTCTCCAGGGGGTAAATATAGGCATTGCGCACGGCAGAATGAGCGAGGAAGAGATAAGCGATATATGGCGCAGACTTGTCGAGCACGAAATAGATGTGCTTGTATGCACAACCATTATCGAAACGGGAGTTGATGTTCCGAACGCCAATACGCTTATAATAGAAGAGGCGGACAAAATGGGACTGGCTCAGCTTCACCAGCTAAGGGGCCGTGTGGGGCGGTCTCCGAGAAGGGCATACGCATATTTTTGCTTCAGGCAAAACAGTCAGCTTTCCGATGTGGCGTCAAAACGGCTTGAGGCTATAAGGGAGTTTACGGAATTCGGCTCCGGCTTTAAAATAGCAATGCGCGACCTTGAAATAAGGGGCGCCGGCAGTATTTTGGGCGGAGACCAGCACGGGAATATGGAGTCCGTAGGGTACGATATGTACTTAAAGCTTTTAAGCGAGGCGGTAAACGAAGAAAACGGAAAACCGTCCGAGGACGATATTCCGTGTACCGTTGACCTTAATGTTTCGGCGTTTATACCCGAAAGCTATATTGAGGCGCTTCCCGCAAGACTCGGAATTTATAAAAGAATTGCCGCAATAAGAACGGACGATGACGCAAGCGATGTTATAGACGAACTGTGCGACCGTTTCGGCGAGCCGCCCGTGCCTGTTATGGGGCTTATAGATATTGCAATGCTCAGGAGCAAGGCGGCACAGGCAAAAATCGCCGAAATTACATGTACGCCGCAGAGTGCGGTTCTTCATATCAACTCAATTCAGTCCGAAACCGTGGAAAAGCTTACAAAGCATTTCGGCAGCCGCTTTACTATTTCGGCAGTCGGCAAGCCGGCTTATATTATACGGCTTAAAAACGGACAAAAAATGTCCGAGCTTACAGAAGAGCTTGCAAATGCGCTTTAATTTACAAATTATTGTAGACTTTTCGGAGTATTTGGTATATAATTAGCTTGTTAATCTCTATTTGGAGGAATATAAATGAATTGTTTTAAAAAAATATTGGCGGTTTCCTCGGTGTTTGTTATCGCCGCAACCGCGGCAGCCTGCCACCCGAAGGATGAAACGGCAGTTACGGTCGGGGATGTCAAGTTCACCTCGGCTTACTATATGTGTGCTCTTATAAACGCTGATTCACAGGCAAAGTCAAAGGTTAAAGAAAACCTTTCGGACAGCGAGTCTTCAACCGATATTGATTATTATTCAAAAAAGATAGACGATAAAAAGTTTGTTGACTGGGTTGAGGATACCGCGCTTGAAACGCTTAAGGAAATAGCCGCTTATAAAACGCTTTGCAAGGAAAACAAGCTTGAAATCCCCGAGGATGAGAAAACTCAGGCGGAAACATACGCCGACTATTACTGGAGCAACTACGGTTACTCCTCGTATTTTGAACCGAACGGAGTCGGACAAAGCACATATAAAAGCTATATGACCGATTCCTACTATTCGGCAGTTTACTTTGAGCATCTTTACGGAGCGGACGGCACAAAGGCTATCGACGCCGAAACCGTAAAGCAAAAAATGTATGATAACTTTATTATTGCCGATATGCTTCAGGTAAGTTTTTCAAGCAAAACGGACGATGAGAAAACCGAGCTTAAAAATAAGGTTAACACTTATGCGGATGAGCTGAAAAACGGCAAAAAGACATTTGAAGAGGTATATATTGACTATAACGGAACCAAGGACGAGACCGATACCTCATCAGACAAAAAACAGCCGAAGGATAAGTACGCTTCAATATTAGGCGCTAAAGATACCGCTTATGAGTCCGACCAATATGATACGGTTAAGGAAATGGCGACAGGCGAGATAAAGGTTATCGAGCTTGCAGACGATGCGGGCGTTGTGCTTGCGGTGAAACAGGACATTAAGGCTGACGATTACTATACCGAGACCTTGGATCTGACCGTGCGCCATCTGATTAAGGACGACGAGTACGAGAAGGATATCAAGGAATATGCCGGAAAGCTTGAGACAAAGGTAAACAACTACGCTGTAAAGCAATTCAAGGTAAAGAATATCAAAGAACCGACGACTTCTAACTGACAAAAACGGGCTTGACCGAATTTCGGTCAAGCCCGTTTTTACTATTCCTTACTGAAATCCTCAAGCACAAGACCCTCATTTTTATCAAGCGCCCAGTTAATATTCCATTCGCTTGTGAAAATCAAAATGTTGTTGTCCTTAAAATCCTGCACCCATTTGGTGTCAGAGGTTAAATTCAGATTTTTAATATCAATATCACGGTTTTTCACCCAACGGATATACTGATACGGCAGATCGTTTCTTATTACATCAACCGAATACTCGTTCTTTAAGCGGTATTCAAGCACCTCAAGCTGTAAAACGCCCACAACACCCACGATAACCCGTTCCATACCGGAATTCGGCTCTCGGAATATCTGTATTGCGCCCTCCTGCGCTATCTGTTCAACGCCTTTAACAAACTGCTTTCGCTTAAGGCTGTCTTTCTGTTCTATCATCGCAAAATGCTCGGGCGCGAATGTGGGTATACCTTCGTACTTTACATGCTTTTGAGGGGAGCATACGGTATCGCCTATCGAGTAGATGCCGGGGTCGAAAACTCCGATTATATCGCCGGCATAAGCCTCGTTTATTACCTGACGCTCCTCTGCCATCATTTGCTGCGGCTGTGAGAGGCGGACGGTTTTACCCGCCTGAACATGGTAGTAGTCGGCTCCTCTTTCAAATTTGCCCGAGCAAATGCGGAAAAAGGTTATTCTGTCACGGTGGTTCTTGTTCATATTTGCCTGTATTTTAAAGGCAAATGCCGAAAAATGCTCGTCAAACGGGCTTATTTCCTCGCCCTCCGAAATACGGGGGAGCGGAGGAGTAGTCATTTTAAGAAAGTTTTCAAGGAAAGGTTCAATACCGAAGTTTGTAAGCGCAGAGCCGAAGAATACAGGGGTAAGCTCGCCCTTTCTTACCTTTTCAATGTCAAACTCGTAGCTTGCGCCGTCAAGCAACTCTATTTGGTCAACAAGCTCAGCTCTTTGATATTCGCCTATAAGCTCATCAAGCTTTTCGGTATCCGTTATATCGCACGGAGTGGCTTTAAGCTTATCCTGCCCCCTGTGGAATTCGTTGAACGCGAGTATTTCACGCTTGTCTCTGTCGAAAACACCTTTAAAGCTTACGCCGCAGCCGATAGGCCAGTTTACGGGATATGTGCCGATGCCGAATTCCTTTTCAAGCTCGTCTAAAAGCTCAAACGGGTCACGGGCTTCACGGTCAAGCTTGTTGATAAATGTGAATATCGGAATGTGCCGCATAGCGCATACCTTAAACAGCTTTCTTGTCTGAGCCTCGATGCCCTTTGCGGCGTCTATTACCATTACCGCGCTGTCCGCCGCCATAAGCGTGCGGTAGGTGTCCTCCGAGAAGTCCTGATGCCCCGGAGTGTCAAGTATATTTATGCAGTAGCCCTCGTATTCAAACTGCATTACGGAAGAAGTTATGGAGATACCCCTTTGCTTCTCTAGCTCCATCCAATCGGATACGGCGTGCTTTGCGGTGGCTTTACCCTTAACCGAGCCTGCGGTCTTTATCGCTCCGCCGTACAGAAGAAATTTTTCCGTAAGGGTCGTTTTACCGGCGTCCGGATGTGAAATTATCGCAAAAGTGCGCCGTCTGCTTATTTCTCTTTCTAAATCGGTCACTTGAATTCTCCTCTCAACCGTATAATATTATCATAAAATGTATCTATTATCAAGTTTTTCCTATATATAATAAAAAAATAGTGCGACAGCTATTGTTAATTCGACAAAAATGTTGTATAATGTACAATATATAGTATTTAGGATGTGCAGTAGCTATATGGCGGATATTATTTACCTTGATAACAGTTCCACAACAAAGCCGTGCAGAGAAGCTTTGGAGTGTATAAATAAATGCTTAAGCGAAAATTGGGGCAATCCGTCCTCGCTTCACAGGCTCGGTATGGAGGCGGAGATTGCTTTGAATTCCGCCCGTGAGACTGTCGCAAATTCTATCGGAGCCAGAACCGATGAAATTATTTTTACGGGGAGCGGAACCGAGGCCAATAATACCGCAATTCTTTCGGCGCTTAAAGCTAAAAAAAGGGGCGGCAGGGTAATTACCACCGCTATTGAACACCCCTCTGTGCTTGAAACGGTTAAAAGGCTTGAGGACGAGGGACTTGAGGTTGTAAGATTAAAACCTCAGAATGACGGTAAAATAGCTCTGTCGGCGCTTGAAAACGCTCTTACAGGCAATACCGTGCTTGTAAGTATGATGCTTGTAAACAATGAAACAGGCGCAATCCAACCGATAGAGGAAGCGGTAAGGCTTACTAAAAGCATAGCGCCGAACGCTATTTTTCATTGCGACGCGGTTCAGGCATACGGCAAGCTGCCGATAAATATAAAACGGCTCGGCTGTGATTTGATGTCAGCCAGCGGTCATAAAATACACGGTCCCAAAGGGATAGGCTTTTTGTACTGCAAAAAGGGCGTTCACATAGACCCGTTTATCACAGGCGGTGGACAGGAGAGCGGTATGCGTTCGGGTACCGAGCCTATGCCGCTTATAATGGGACTTGAGGGCGCGGTAAAGGCGTTACCTAATATAAATAAACAGCTTGAAGTACAAAAAGAGCTTTTCGGCTTTGCAAAGAACGAGCTTTTAAAAAGAGATTATGCCGTTATTAATTCCACGGATGACTGCTTGCCGTATATACTCAATATTTCACTGCCCGGATACCGTTCGGAAACACTGCTCCATTTTTTGGAAAACCGCAATATATTTGTTTCAAGCGGAAGCGCCTGTGCAAAAGGTCACGGCAGCTATGTTTTGAATGAAATGGGTCTTGACCGCAAACGGGTTGACGGCGCGCTCAGAATAAGCTTCAGCAGATACAATACAAGGGACGATATACAGTCGCTTTGCGGCGCGCTTGACGATGCGGTAAAGCAACTGAGAAAGGCATAGATATGAAAGAAATTATCCTTATAAAAAACGGAGAACTGGCTCTTAAGGGGCTTAACCGCCGAAATTTCGAGGACGCTTTGATTAAAAATATGAAGCGCAGACTGAAAGCCTTGGGCGAAATTAAAATCAGAAATCTTCAATCCGCTATTTATATAGAACCCGTATCGGAGGACTATGATTTTGAAGCGGCGCTGTCTGTTGTCAGCAAGGTCTTCGGTATTGCCCGTTTCAGCCGTGCGTGCGTATGCGAAAAAAATATTGAGGACATACTTTCGGCGGCTCCCGAATATCTTAAAACAGTAATGCAAAATATCAAAACCTTTAAGGTTGAGTCCAAAAGGGCGGATAAAAGCTTTCCTCTTACTTCACCTGAAATCAGCCGTGAGGTAGGCGGGGCGCTGCTTAGGGCGTTTCCGCATTTAAGGGTGGATGTGCATAATCCCGACCGTATAGTTTTCGTTGAGATTCGTGATTTTGCGGCATATATTCACTGCGAGCAGATAAAGGGTGCGGGCGGACTTCCTGTCGGCACTGCCGGTACCGCCTCAATCTTAATCTCGGGCGGTATAGACAGTCCGGTTGCGGCTTGGACTATGGCGAAAAGGGGATTGAGACTTAACGCTATACATTTTGCAAGCCCCCCGTATACCAGTCCGAGGGCTGAGCTGAAGGTAAGAACCTTGCTTAAAAAGGTTGCCGAATACAGCGGAGCAATAGACCTTGCGATAGTACCATTTACCGAAATTCAGGACGAAATAGGCAAAAATTGCCCCGAAGAATTTTTTACTCTTATAATGCGCCGTATGATGATGAGAATATCGGAGCGTATAGCAAGAAAGTCGGGCAGTCTTGCGCTTATTACGGGGGAGAGCCTCGGCCAAGTGGCAAGTCAGACGCTTCCGGCGTTGGTAACGACAGACAGCGTGGTTAATATACCCGTTCTCCGTCCGCTTATAGGCTCGGACAAGGAGGATATAGTTGCGGTTTCACGCAAAATAGATACATTTGAAACCTCAATACTTCCTTATGAAGACTGCTGTACCGTATTTACGCCGAAGCACCCGAAAACAAGACCCACACTTTCCGCGTGCGAGGAAGCGGAAAAGAACCTTGATGTTGAGGGACTTGTTGAAAAGGCGGTAAACGAGACCGCTTATTCGTATGTTGAATAGTTTTAATCGGAGCTGCTATGAATAATCTGATTTATGAGACCGCGGCAGAGGCGGTAAGAATTCTTAAAGACAAAAAGCTTACCGTGTCGGCGGCGGAGTCCTGTACGGGCGGTCTGCTTTCAGCTTACCTTACCGCCGTTCCCGGTGTTTCCTCTGTTTATGAGTTGGGGGTAACCTCTTATTCCTGCCGTATTAAAAATGAGGTGCTCGGGGTGAGCAAGGCGACGCTTGACACATTCGGTGCGGTAAGCGAGGCTGCTGCGAGGGAAATGGCAGAAGGCGTCAGAAAAAAGGCAAACGCCGATTTCGGCGTTTCGGTAACGGGGGTTGCGGGACCCGACGGCTCTGAGGGACATGATCCCGGACTTGTTTATATAGCGGTGTCGGGCAAAGGCGGCACAACGGTAAAAAAGCTTAATATAGACCCCGTAAACAGGGACTATGTCCGCAGTGAAGCTGTTAAAAATGCCTTAGAGCTACTAATTAATACTGTTAAGGAAGTAAAATAATGAAGCACGCAAAGGAAAGAGGAGCCGCCGCTGACTTCTTTTATAATCTATACCTTTCATATATTCCGAATAAACGGGATAATGTCAAGCAGATTATTGTCAAGATATTTTTCTTGCTGTCACTTGCGGTGCTGATTGTTTCTGCAAGCTATTTAACCAATTATTTTCTTTACGGGAAAAAGCAGGAGAGTATTATTGAAAAAAGCCGTACGGTTTGGCACAACGCAGTTTCTGCGGAGAACGATACCGAATCGGCAGTCGAGATAATGACCGAAAGCAACAGTGATTTCAAGGGTTGGATAACAGTTCCGGGGACTAAAATAGATAATCCTTTTTTTCAAACCACCGATAACGAATTTTATCTTACTCACAACCAAGACAAACAGAAAAGCACATACGGCGCTCTGTTTTTGGATTGCTCAAATACACTGACAGCGCAAAAGCGGGACAAAAATCTTGTTATATACGGCCATCATATGAAAAACGGCTCTATGTTTGCAAATCTTACAAAATACAAATCACTGAGCTTTTATAAACAAAATCCGATTGTTCGTTTTTCAACGATTAACGGCGAAGGCACTTATAAAATATATGCCGCTTTTGTTCTTAACGCTTCAAAGGCTGACGATAACGGTTATGTTTATAATATTTACCGCAACAAGTTTTCCGATGAGGACGATTTTGACAGCTGGTATTCGGAGGCGGCGGCAAGAAGTATCATTAACACCGATGTTGATGTTTCCTACGGCGATGATATCATAACGCTTGTGACCTGCGATTATGATTTTGAAAACGCAAGGTTTGTTGTTATGGCAAGGGAAACACGCAACGGTGAGAATGAGTCGGTTAATACATCAAATGCGTCTACCAATGCGTCGCCGAGGTATCCGAAGCGTTGGTATGACGATCGCGGGCTTGAATATCCGTACGATTAAAAATGAGGGGGAAGATTTATTTATGTTTCAGAATCTAAAGGTTGATATTATATATTACAGCACAAATACAGACTTTGAGATGGAATTTAATCTTTGCGGCTGCTGCCGTATGCGGTTGCTTACAGATAAGGCTTCGGATAAGAAAACCTTTGTGCATGAGTTGGCGCGCGCTGTGTCAAGAAGCCGCGTCATAATAATAGCGGGCGAGCTTTTCGGCAGTAACGGCATAATCGAGATTGCGTCTCATGCTATCGGGAAACCTCTTGCGGATATTGATAACAAACAGTTCGGGATATCGGATGACAGGCAAATTAAGGTGATAAACGGAGCCACTCCGCTTGTGACCGGCGACGGTATTTTCGGCGGCTGTATTATTGAGAGCGGACCGCAAACTATGATATTCCTGTCGGAAAACCGTCAGATACGCAAGGCAATAATGAATACGCTGATACATCCGTACATTGAAGAACTGTGTGCGATAGAGCTTAAATCAAAAGCCGATTCCGTGAATAGGCAGACCTACGAAATGCCGATTATCGAAGCGCCTTCGGCAGTGCCGCAGGCGGAGATCGAAGAATTGCCTGTTGTCGCTGAGTCTGACATTTCGTCTTCGTCGGAGGAAATTACCGATGAAATTGAGACACCGCAGAGTGACGCCGTGCAGGATGAAGCTACCGAAGAAGCTGAGGAGTTCCTCACCGGTGAGGAAGAGGAGGAGACTGCTGTTCCGTTGAATTCATTTTCACAGCAAACCGCAGATGACGGCAAGATAGAACTTTCCGGCGGTATGATTTACGAGGAAGACGGTAAATCGTATAATGAGAGCATAAAATCCTATGCGGACTACGAAGACAGCACAGAGCTTTATATGGAACCTCAAAGGATGAAAAAGAATGACGCTGAGTATTTTAACAGTTTTTATGCAATCGGCTCGGATGAGAATTCCGATTATAAAACCGATACCGATAATTACGGCGGACGCCGCCCGATTTTTTACGGAAATCTCGGAATATTGATAACTGCCATAATACTTCTGGTGGTTCTTGCGGTGCTTGCCTATTGTATTTTCTATGTCCCCGCTAAAAACGGAATTTCAGCCTCGGCTTATATAAAGGAGACCTTTGATACGCTTCTCGGGAGATAAAAAAAGTCAGATACGCTTTTGGCGTATCTGACTTTTTTTATCTCTTTATTTTGCAAACTGTTTATATAAATCAATCTGACCGTGGAAGGCAGGCCACCGTGAAGAATTTTTGAGTGTGACCACAATATATCTCGTGCCTGTCTCGTTATTGCTCCCGTAAGAGGCAATGCAATAACCTGCCTCATTTACAAAGCCTGTCTTTCCACCCTCTATTGTTGCTGTTTCGGGTTCTGTTCCGTACATATAATTAAACAGTGTTGCCGAAAGCAAAATACCGTCGGGATGCTGTTCTGTTGCGGCAGTTGTGTACTGATATGTTGAAAGCACCTTTTTGCAAATCGGATTTTCAAGCGCTGCCTCCAAAATCACTGCCATATCGTAAGCCGTTGTATAATGGTCCTCGTCATAAAGACCCGTGACATTCGTGAAATGCGTGTCCTTAAGTCCAAGCGCCTTTACCTTTTCGTTCATAAGCTTTACAAGGCCATCTTCGCTGCCTGTGAGCTTTACGGCAAGTCCCATAGCGGCGTCTGCTCCCGAGGGGAGAATTGTTCCGTATAAAAGGTCAATCATTTTTACCTTTTCTCCGTCAGAAAAGCCCGCCACCGTAGCCTCCGCAACATACAGAGGATCTGTTATGCTGCGCGTCATAGTAAATGTCTCTTCGTAATCGGTGATGTTTTCGGCGGCTGTAAGCAAGGTAAGAATTTTCGTTGTGGACGCAGGGTAAAGCCGTGTGTGTGACTCCCTTGACGCGACTACGCAGTGGTTGTCAAGATTGACTATAATAGCGCCTGCGGCATCATTAGTGTCGGGTATTGCGGCAGATTCGGCATTAAAGCTGTACGAAATCTTTTTTTCATCCTTTTTATCGGAAACCGAACGCAGAACTCCGGACTTTCCGGAATCCTGCGGTAATGTTTGTGCCTTTGTTTTATTCTTGTGATGTATGACCAATGCGGATACTGTCATAATCACAGCGGCGGCAAAGCAAAATATAAATGCCGGCCGTAACCGTATAACCCTATATAAGGACCTCTTTTTTTTGGTGTTTTTCCGTGGAGTATAAGTCTTAGGAGCAGAGCTTTTCTCGTCTGATATTCTTTTTTCAAGCGATTTGAAATAATCACTGTAATTATTTTCGTTGTTACTCATTGAAATACTGCTCCATTGTAAATGTTAAAATCCATGGCCGGCTCCGCCGCCGCCAAATGACCCTCCGCCTCCGGAAAAGCCTCCGCCACCACCGGAGAAACCTCCTCCGGAAAAGCCTCCACGACCTCCAAAGCCGCCGAAGCCTCCGAAACCGCCGGGAGGTCCGCCGAACCAAAAGCCTCTGCGCCGTCTGCCGAAAATAAGAACATAAAGGATAACCACTGCCAAAAGCAACACCCAGGAAACGACTACCTTTTTGCTGTACTCCTCGTCGCTTTCACTGTCGTCAATCGGGGTATAGCCGTCCTCCGGTTCCAGTCCGTATTCAATATAAATTTCATTGATAACCGCTTTGGCAATTTCAAGCAGACCTTTTGAAAAGTTATTGCTTTTTAAATATTCATATCCGTAATCATCTATTATTCTGCCGGTTTTGCTGTCGGGCAGAGCACCCTCAAGACCGCCGCCTACCGCAACATAAATCTCTCGGTCTTCTGTCGAAAGTAATATGACAATGCCGTTGTCCTTATCCTTTTGACCGACGCCCCATTTTCTGCCAAGCCCTAGCGCATAATCGGCAGGCGTCTCTCCGTCAAGGGATTTTACCGTTACCGTAACGACCTGCGCCGTAGTTTTCTGTTCAAGCTTAACGGCTCTTGAGAAAATTTCTTCATTATCCTCATCGCTTATAACTCCGGCAAAGTCGTCAACAAAAAATCTGTCCGTGGCGTCGGGATATTTGACTGCGGCGGACACTGTTGTGCAAAGCAGGCATATAACCGCAAAAAAGGCGGTAATTCTTAATGCTGTCTTCATAAACTATCAGTCAAAGCTTACCTGCGGAACATTCTCTGTTCCTGCCTGAGCTTCAAAGTATTCAACCTTTTCAAAGCCGAAAATTCCGGCAATAATGTTTTTCGGAAATTTCTTTACCGAAACATTGTAGCTTTTAGCGGCGGAATTATAATCCTTGCGAGCCTGCGCAATTCTGTTTTCCGTGCCGGAAAGCTCGTACTGTAAAGCGGTATAATTTTCATTTGCCTTAAGTTCCGGATACGCTTCCGTTATGGCATTGACCCAAACTGAAATGGCGCTATCGAGCTGTTCTTTAGCCGCGGCCTGTTCAGCGGCGGTTTTCGCTTTTGATACGGCGGAACGGGCTTCGGTTACCGCTGTGTATGTTTTTTGTTCATATTCGGAATAGCCTTTAACCGTAGCGACAAAGTTCGGTATGAGGTCCGCACGGCGCTGGAGCTGTGTGGAAATGGTTGACTGAGCGTTATCAACCTGTTCGCGTTTTTCAACAAATCCGTTATAGGAGCCTGCCGTAAAGCCGATAAGTATGCCGATAATTGCCAATACAACAAGTAATATAATCAAGCTTTTTTTCTTCATAACAATAATTCCTTTCGAGAGTATAGAGGTATTATAATATATTTTCACCGCAATTTCCACTATAATTTGATATAAATGAAAAATTTTAAAATTTTTATTGACAAGCCGAACAGTATTTGATATAATAATCAGGCGCGATAAAAAGCAGATATTATTATGCGAGTGTGCTGGAATAGGCAGACAGGCACGTTTGAGGGGCGTGTGTCTTTGACGTATGGGTTCAAGTCCCATCACTCGCACCAAATTTCGGCAACGAATAGACAAAAGCAGAGCTTTAACCGTATTGGGTAGGCTCTGCTTTTGTTTTTACATTATAAAAGGGAATATTATCCCCATTATTTTGTTGCCGAATTCTTAAGAACGCTCGGCAGTGAATTTTTAAGTATAACCGAAAGATATTCTACTGGTTTATCGGGATTATGCCCGTTTTTGTCGGTAAATTCGTCAATCAGCATACCTGCGATTGCTTCCGTATAAAAATGCGCCCAAAATTGTTTGAATTCGCTTTGTACATTTATTCCGAGCTGATGTTCTGTATTGTAAATAATATTACTTGTAATTCCGATAAAATCCGAATGCTTTTACACAGCCGAAGAATGAAAGTTGAAGTGATGTGTGTTGAACCGCTCGGGAAGTAAATATTTTGCCACTGCCGCCCGTATGGACGAAGCCTTTTTGGAATTGCTTGAAAAGAAGGATTTTGACTATATCACGGTAAAAGAAATCTGCGAGAGGGCGGGGGTGAACCGTTCTACATTTTATTTGCATTATGAAACGATAGGCGATTTGTTAGAGGAATGTGCCCGTCATATCATCAATCGGTTTACGGAATTTATACCTTATGATACAAAGGAATTCCTTGAAAAACTGAAAAACCGTCCGCTGGAGGAATTGTGTCTTATTACACCTGAGTATTTGATACCGTACTTGAATTATATTAAAGAAAACCGACGCGTTTTTAAGGTGACGGTAGAACAGTTTTCCGTATTGCGTATGGACGATGCATATAACGGCTTGAAGCACCATATACTTACCCCGATTTTGGAGCGTTTTTGTGTATCTCCGGAAAAACAAAAATATATGATACCGTTTTATATAAACGGTCTGATAGCGATTATTGACGAATGGCTGAAGGATGATTGCAGGGATCCGGTCGAACAAGTTGTTTCGGTAATGCAAATTTGTATAAAACAATCGTTTTAACCCCTTTTCAAGTCCAAGTTGCTGTTGCTTTAATAATTTCGGTATTGTTGTGGACTTTTTCGGTATATTGCGGTATAATCTACAAAGTGAAAGCTATCTTTCTTCGGAGGGGAAATGCGATATGATTTACATATCTGAATACCCGTCACCGCTCGGTACAATCACACTCGCCTGTTACGGTGAAGCAGTTATCGGTCTGTGGTTTAACGGGCAAAGGCATTTCGGAAATATTTTGCCGGAGCAAACCGAAAAAAAGGAGGTCCCCGTTATTCGTGAGGCAAAGCGCTGGCTTGATATATACTTTTCGGGGAAAGAACCTGATTTTCTTCCGCCGCTTAACTACGGTTCGACGCCGTTCCGCAAAGCCGTGTGCGATATTATGCTGACCATTCCTTACGGCAAAACTATGTCCTACGGCGAAATCGCGGTAAAAATAGCCGCGCAGCATGGTATCAAAAAAATGTCGGCGCAGGCTGTCGGCGGCGCTGTCGGGCATAATCCGATTTCTCTTATGATTCCGTGCCACCGTGTAGTCGGTACAAACGGCAGTCTTACAGGCTACGGCGGAGGTATTGAGCGAAAGGTCAAGTTGCTCGAATTAGAGAAAACCGATATGAGCGGCTTTTTTGTTCCGAAAAAGGGTACGGCATTGTGAACGCCATAAAACAATTTAATTATTTATTACAGATATACCGTCAAGGAAGCTTTTCCTGACGATTTTTTTATTTCATAAAAACTGTTGACAAAATCAATACTTCGTGATATGATGTATTACGCAACAGGAGGTATGCTATGGATATTCAGTTGAAACGGGGACTTTTAGATGTATGCGTATTGGCCGCAATCAAAAATAAGGATTCCTACGGATATAAAATTATAAAGGATATGAAACCGTATATTGAGCTTTCCGAATCGACCCTGTACACCATTTTAAAGCGTCTGGAGACCGCAAATATGCTGACGGTGCGTACTGTCGAACACGGCGGCAGACTCAGAAAATATTATCATATTACAGATACGGGACTAAAGCGCATTGAGGACTTTAAGGATGAATGGAAGGAAATTACGGCTATATACAAATTTGCAGTCAGGGAGGATGAAGACAATGAATAAAAATGAATTTCTCTTGAAGTTAAAAGAGGGGCTTCGCGGTTTGCCGCAGGCAGACATCGATGAACGCCTTACCTTTTACAGCGAAATGATTGACGACCGTATGGAGGAAGGACTTACGGAGGCGGAGGCTGTGGAAGCAATCGGCAGTGTAAACGATGTTACGGCGCAGATTCTTGCGGAGACACCGCTTACAAAAATCGTTAAAGAAAAGGTAAAGCCTAACAGAACGCTGAGAATTTGGGAAATCGTACTTATTGTGCTGGGCTCTCCGATATGGCTTTCGCTTTTAATAGCCGTAGCGGCCGTAATTCTTTCTGTTTACATTGTAGTATGGTCCGCCGTTGTTGTATTGTGGTCGGCAGAGGCGTCTTTTGCGGCGTGTTGGCTCGGCGGAATAGCAACGGCTGTGATATTTGCGTTTCAGGGTAACGGACTTTCGGGACTTGTAATGCTGAGTGCGGGTATTTTCTTCGCAGGTTTATCAATTTTCCTGTTTTTCGGGTGCAAAGCCGCAACGAAGGGCATTGTATTGCTTACGGGAAAAATTGCTTTGGGCATTAAAGGCTTATTTGTCGGAAAGGAGAAGGCGTAATGAGTAAAACAGCAAAGATTTGGTTAATTACAGCATCGGCGCTTACCGCACTCGGACTGATTATTTTTGCGGCTGTAATGACAGTCTGTAATTGGGATTTTACTAAGCTTAGTACAGTCGAATACAAGACTGAAGTTTATAATCCCGACGGCGAGTTTGATAAAATATCCGTTGATACGGATACAGCCGAAATTGAGCTCGTACCGTCAGAAAATAAGGAATGTAAGGTTGTATGCTTTGAGTCCGAGAAAGCAGAGCATTACGCTGCGGTCGAAAACGGTACGCTTGTCATCAGCTCAACCGATAAAAGAAAATGGTATGAATATATAGGTATTTCCCTTAAAACGCCCAAAATTACCGTTTATCTGCCCCAAAACAGCTATAATTCGCTGTCGGTAGAAAGCGACACGGGAAATATTACCGTGCCTGAGACTCTTTCTTTTAAAACGGTTCAAATTAACGGGCATACATCCGACATAGGTTTCTTTGCCTCTGTTTCGGACACCGTCCAAATAAAAGTAAGCTCAGGCAATATCAGCGTGGGGACGCTTACGGCAGACAGTCTGAGCCTTGCAGCCGGGACGGGTGATATTAAGGTGAATTCTGTTTCGATAAATAACGGAATCAACATTAAAACAAGTACGGGAACGGTAAAATTGACAGATATTTCGTGCGGAAGTATTCTTGCGGATAGCAATACGGGAGATATGAGCTTTAAAAATGTTTTGGTTTCGGGCAGTCTTTCTGTCGAAATCGGTACGGGTAATGTCAGATTTGATAACAGCGATGCCGATACGGTCTGTGTAAAAACAGGCACAGGTGATGTTACGGGCACGTTGCTTTCCGAAAAGGTATTTGTAACAAAGACATCTACCGGTACGGTCAGAGTACCGAAAACAGCGTCGGGCGGAAAATGTGAAATTACTACCTCTACGGGCAATATAATAATCGATATACAAAAATAAACATTCCGATAAAACAAAACGGCGGCATAGTAAAAACTATGCCGCCGTTTACAATATTTTTAGTTTCCGGTCCACCGTCTGCTTTTTGCGCCTACAAAGTCTGCGTAAATACCGGGCTCGGCAATCAACTGTTCGTGCTTGCCCTTTTGTACCATACGCCCGTGGTCGATAACAAGAATCTGATCCGCGAGACGGATGATTTTCAGATTGTGCGCAATCATAATTATCGTTTTGTCGAGCTTAAGTGCTTCAATAGACTTTTGCAGTTGCCTCATCAAGAATAACGATCGGTGCGTTTTAAGCATTGCGTGCGCCATTGAAAGACTGATACCGTGGAGGATTTCTTTATTGTAATTGGAGCCGAAGGATACATTATTTACTTCAATACTGTAATTATTAAAATTAATGCTTTGCGTACCGAGCACCTGCTCCTCAACCTTCAAAATTTCAAAACGGCGGTTCCTACCTGCACCGGCGTATCGACAAAGTTGAATGCCGCCGCAATGGTTCGAAGTGAAGCGTCAACATAGCCCTTGTCAAGAAATCCCGGCTTTGCGGTGGCTATAATGCGGTCAGCCATGCCATCAATCTGTTTTGCCGTAGGCTCGCCCCCTTAAAATAAATAACACTGTTTCATAACAGAGTTACTATATGTCTCTTATAATTAAATGTCAAAAGCTAATCGTCAAATATGATTATTTTTCCCCGTAATGCGAAATGTCAGTTCAATCATAACTATCATCAAAACAAAGAATCCAAGCAGATAGAGCGGCAAAATTTGCTCTCCCGCAGTAGTCAGAAAAACACCGCTTCAATTTTTTTAGCAGTGTCATACCCAGTCGCTTTCTAAGTCGGCAATCATTTTGCTAACAGATGACTGCGCGTAATTCAGAACTTCCGCCGCCTTTGAAAAGCTGCTTTTTTCAACCGTTTTGACAAAGGCTTTGTATTTTGCTAAATGATTATCCATATTTTCATTCCTTTTTTCGATATATTTAATCGATATTATTTGTTTTTCTTATTATAACTCCCTGTATATAATATTTTAAGAAGCTTTTGAGGTGCAAAAAATGAGATTAGCAGATAAAAATATTGATATGCTTAACGGTCCGTTCGCAAAGAAGATACTGCCGTTTTCAGAATAGTGAGGATTTGCACCGTCTTTTGCCGCTTTCCCCGCGCATAGAACACTTTATCGGGCTTTCCCGCTGTCATGGCTTGTAACCATCGCCCTTGTCGGTCTTTGTTTTATATTTGTAAGACCGTTTGCAAGCAGCAGTAAAAAGTAAAAAACGGCAAATTTCTAATGAGATTTGCCGTTTTTTGTGGGAGGACTATAAAATAGATTTTTTCGCCTTTTGTGGGTTAGTGTTTGTTCCCTTACGAAAAATCTTGAGCTTCCAAGGTTAGGGGCGGAGGTGAGCCGCTGTCATTCGGTCAGCGGCTGCACCGATTTAAGACCGCCTTTGAATATTACGGTAATCTGTTCTTTGGAATCCACCACTACGCATTCGAGCAGTTGACGGACGATTTGGTCATCGTATTCCATCGGACGGTTTTTTATGCCGTCCAGTATTGTATAGATATCATCGAGTCGGGATTTTGCGTTTTCTCGCCGTTGCTCAGCGTCGGCTATGCTGTCGAGCTGCTGTTGCAAGCGGCTTTTTTCATTCATGAGCCGAGTTGCGGTTTCCTCATCAAAGGCTTCGATGGTGTCGGTGGATACTCGGTCGAGCATTTTTTTGAATTCTGCGTCGATCTCGGCGATCCGTATCTGTAGGTCGATGCTGTTATCCTCGCTCTTTTCGCCCTCCAAGCCCATGCCGATGTGCAGTTTCAGTGTTCGCAGCACCTCGGCATTTTGGTTGGCGGTTTCCATGATCGCCGCCATCACAGCCCGTTGCAGTATGCCTTCCTCTACGGATGGCGAGTTGTGACAGTATTTCTTGGCATATTCAATGCGGTTGATGCATCGCCATACAATTTTCTTTTTGCCGCTTGCCGTCCATGTGCATCGACGGTAGGCGGATTTGCATTCGCCGCAGACGAGCAGTTCTGTCAGAGCGTATTTACTTGAGTATTTGCCTTGCTCGGTCTTGGCTTTTCGGCTGATCTTGCGTTTGCCGGAGCGCCGCGCGAGTTCCTCCTGAGCCCTGCCGAAGGTAGCCGAGTCGATAATGGCAGGGTGGCTGTTCTCTACATAGTATTTCGGGCGTTCGCCGTTGTTGACTCTGACCTTTTTGCTGATGC